>Ga0209918_1000036_pt1 | contig 108211 bp, 101 predicted proteins | sample SalPonD_shore_MG_FD_185712 | JGI IMG/M metagenome (GOLD analysis project Ga0209918, IMG submission 185712) | Salt pond soil microbial communities from South San Francisco under conditions of wetland restoration - Salt Pond MetaG... | ecosystem: Environmental > Aquatic > Marine > Intertidal...
TCCGCTCGGGCCGGGTCCTGTTCGACGAGCCCGCCGCCTCGGTCACCCCCGAGATGACGGACGAGCTCTACCGCATCGAACGGTGAGCGGAGCCGGGGAGGCGGCGGGAGCGGTCGGGACGCCGGCATCGCCCCCCCGGCTCCGCCGGAGCGCCCGCACGCTCTGGGGGGTCGCCGCCCTCGTCGCCGTGGGCGTCGCCGCGGCGGTGGCCGTCGCGCCGGCCGGCCGGCTGGTGAACCCCCGCGGGTGGACCGAGCTCGCCCGCTTCCTCGCCGCCGCCCTCCATCCGGAGCTGGGGCGGGGCTTCGTCCCCCTCGCGCTCCACGCGTCGCTCATCACGCTCGCCTTCGCCGTGTGCGGCACGATCGTGAGCCTGCTCCTCGGCCTCACGGGAGGGATCCTGGCGTCGGAGACGTTCTGGAGACTGGCGGTCTCGGGCCGGCCGGAGGAGGGGGGGATCCGGAGCCGGGGCCCCTGGGTCCTCGTCCGCGCCTGCCTGGCGGTCCCGAGGGGCATCCACGAGATCGTGTGGGGGCTCATCTTCGTGAACCTGGTGGGCCTGGATCCGATCGTCGGCGTGGCGGCGATCGCCATCCCCTACGGCGCGATGACCGCCAAGGTCTACTCCGAGATCCTGGACGAGGCGGACCACCGGCCCATGCGCGCCCTCCGCTCCGCGGGGGCCGGGCGCGCCGCCGCCTTCCTGTACGGGCTGTTCCCGCGGGCCGCGCGGGACCTGGCCTCCTACGCCTTCTACCGGTTCGAGTGCTCGATTCGCTCGGCGGCCGTGCTCGGGATCATCGGGGCCGGGGGGCTCGGCTACCAGATCTTCCTCAGCCTGCAGTCCCTGCGCTACGAGCAGATGTGGACGTTCCTGTACGCGCTCATCCTCGTGGCCGGGCTCACCGACCTGTGGAGCGGCCTGTTCCGGAGCCACCTGGGAGCCGCGACCAGGATCGACCTGGGCCTGGACGACCGGGAGGTCCGGCCGGTGGCGCCGGAGAGGCCGCCCGCCCGGGCCGACGGCGTGGTCCGCGTCTCGATCGTCCTGTTTGCGCTCCTCGCCGTCCTCTCCTTCTGGCACCTCGGGCCCCACTTCGGGCGTCTGCTCGGCGCCAGGACGGGCCACGAGCTGGTCGGCCTGGCCGGCCGGGCGTGGCCCCCGGCCCTGGGCGGCGTCGGCCTCGGGCACATGTTCGCGCTGGCCGGGAAGACCCTGGCCCTCTCCGTCCTCGCCATCGCCGTGGCCGGCGCGGGCGGGGTCCTGCTGGCCTTCCCCGCGGCGTACAACTTCCTCCTTCCCGGCGGCATCCTCCTCGGGGAGAAGGGGAGCGGCCCGGTGCGGCGCGCCCTCGGCGTGGCGGGCTTCGGGATCGCCAGGCTCCTTCTCCTGCTACTCCGGGCCATCCCCGCCCCGATCTCCGCGCTCCTCCTCCTCTACGTCCTGTTCCCGGGGATCGTGCCCGGCGCCCTCGCGCTCGGGCTCTATACGCTGGGCGTCCTGGGACGGCTCATGGCGGAGGTGGTCGAGGGCCTGGACAGGAGACCGCTCCGGGCCCTCCGCGCCCAGGGAGCGTCGGGGCTGCAGGTCTTCCTGTACGGGGTCCTCCCCGCCACGCTCCGGCGCTTCGTGTCCTATACTTTCTACCGGTGGGAGGTCGCCATCGCGGGGACCGTGATGGTGGGCCTGGTGGGGGCCGGCGGGCTCGGCGTCCTCCTCACCGAGCAGCTCAGCAGCTTCGCCTACGACGCGGCGCTCACCACCCTGCTCTTCTACATCGGGCTCCTGTTCGTGGGCGACATGGTGAGCGCGGCCGCCCGCCGCCAGCTCAGGGAATAGGAGACATCCATGGCGCAGATGAGGCAGACGCTGGCCGAGGCGCCCCGCCTGGTCGAGTGGGTGCGGGACGCGCGGGACCGTACCCGGGCCCTGGTCTCCGATCTCGACGACGAGCAGCTCCTCGGGCCCCGCCTCTCCATCGTGAACCCCCTCCTCTGGGAGATCGGGCACCTGGCCTGGTTCCAGGAGAAGTTCGCCCTGCGCGGCGCCCTGGGCCGGAAGCCGATCCGCGCCGATGCGGACGAGCTGTGGGACTCGATGGCCGTGGCGCACGATACGCGCTGGGACCTCCCCCTCCCCTCCCGGGAGGAGACCCTGGCCTACATGAGGGCCGTGGAGGACGCCGTGGTGGAGGCGCTCGAATCCTCGCCGGACCAGGACCTCCTGTACCACGCGCTGTACACCGTCTACCACGAGGACATGCACGCCGAGGCGTTCACCTACACCCGGCAGACGTGCGGATGGCCCGCCCCGGCGCTCGGTGCGTCCGGAGGGGCGGAGGTCGCCGACGGCACCCCCCCGGAGGGCGATGTGCAGGTGCCGGGGACGGGGGCGTTCGAGCTCGGTGCTCCCCGGGACGCGCCCTTCGCCTTCGACAACGAGCAGTGGGCGCACCCGGTCCCGCTCGAGCCCTTCCGCATCGCGAAGCGGCCGGTCACGCAGGGCGAGTTCGCCGCGTTCGTGGACGACGGGGGCTACGAGCGGGACGAGCTGTGGAGCGAGGCGGGACTGGCGTGGCGCGAGGAGACGGGGGCGTCGGCGCCGCTGTACTGGAGCCGCGAGGACCGCGGCTGGACCCGCCGGACCTTCGACCGGCGGGTGCCGCTCGAGCCGGACTTCCCAATGGTCCACGTGAGCTGGTTCGAGGCCGAGGCCTGGTGCCGGTGGGCGGGGCGCCGGCTCCCGACGGAGGCCGAGTGGGAGGCGGCCGCGGGCTCGCCGGCGTCGGACGGGGAGCTGGACGGACGCGCCGGGGCCAGGCTCCGCCATCCGTGGGGCGAGGAGCCGGCCACGCCGGAGCGGGCCAACCTGGACGGCCTGGCGGGCGGGTGCATCCCGGCGGGCCGGCTGCCGGCGGGACGGAGCCCCCACGGCTGCCTGGACATGCTCGGGCAGGTGTGGGAGTGGACGTCCAGCGACTTCGGCCCCTACCCCGGCTTCTCGCCCGACCCCTACGAGGCCTACTCCGAGCCGTGGTTCGGGGACAGGAAGGTGCTGCGCGGTGGGAGCTGGGCCACCCGCTCCCGGCTCGTGTGGAACACCTACCGGAACTACTTCACCCCCGAGCGACGGGACATGTTTGCGGGCTTCAGGACGTGCGCGCTCTAGATCGGGCGAGACGACGCGACGGTGGCCGGCGCGATACCGGAAGCGCGGGAGGGGCGTGAACGTCCTTCTCGTCACCCCGTCGGCCGACGCCGAGACGCCCGGGAACCGGGTCACGGCCGACCGCTGGGCCGGCCTCCTCCGGGAGCTCGGCCACGAGGTGCGGGTCGCGGAGGCGTACCCGCCGCCGGAGGGCGGCGGAGCAACGGCGGAGACGATCCGCGGCGGCACGCGGCCGGACGTGCTGGTCGCCCTTCACGCCCGGAAGAGCCTCCCCTCGGTCGTGCGCTACGACGAGGAGCGGAAGTCCGGGGAGAGCTTCCCGGGCGGACTCGTGGTGGCCCTCACGGGGACCGACCTGTACCGCGACCTGGCGGACCCGGGCGCAGCGGCCTGGGACGCGGTGCGACGGGCCGACCGGCTGGTGGTCCTGCAGGAGCGCGCGATGGACGAGCTCCCCCCGGAGCTCCGCGAGAAGACGCGGGTCATCTACCAGTCCGTCCCGGAGCTGTGGGGGGAGGACGCCGCGGCCGGGGCCGGCCCGGAGCGCGAGGCGGGGGGCGCGGCGGCGGAGGAGACCCTTCGAGTGTGCATGCTCGCCCACCTGCGGCCGGTCAAAGATCCTCTCCTCGCGGCCCGGGCGGCGGCGCTCCTCCCGGCAGCGAGCCAGGTCAGGATCGACCACTACGGCTCGGCCTACTCGGAGGAGCTGGCGCGGCAAGCCCGGGAGGCCTCCCGGCGGAGCCCCCGGTACCGCTGGCACGGCGAGATCTCCCGTCCCCAGGCCCTCCGCCGGCTGGCCGCGAGCGACGTCCTCCTCCTCACCTCGACACTCGAGGGGGCGGGAAACGCCGCTTCGGAGGCCATCACCGCCGGCGTCCCCCTGCTGTGCACGGACGTCCGGGGCCTGGTCGGCATGGTCGGCGAGGGATACCCCGGCCTGTTCGGCGTCGGCGACGCCCGCGCGCTGGCCCGGCTCCTGCGGCGAGCGGAGACCGACCCCCGGTTCGTCCGGCGCCTCCGGCGACAGGTCGCGGAGCGCAGGCCGCTTCTGGACCCGGCCCGGGAGCGCGACGCCTGGCGCGGCCTCCTCCAGCGACTCGATCTCTCCGAGGTCTGACGATATGGACGCCCTCACGGTCGACCGGCTGCAGTTCGCCTTCACCGTCACCTTCCACTACCTGTTCCCGCAGCTCACGATGGGGCTCGCCCTCCTCATTCTCCTCCTCGAGACGCAGGCCCTGCGGACGGGCGAGGAGCGCTGGGAGCGCGCCGCGCGGTTCTGGGCGAAGATCTTCGGGATCAACTTCGCCGTGGGCGTGGTCACCGGGATCCCCATGGAGTTCCAGTTCGGCACGAACTGGGCGGTGTTCTCGAAGGCCGCGGGCGGCGTCATCGGCCAGACGCTGGCCATGGAGGGCGTGTTCGCCTTCTTCCTCGAGTCCTCCTTCCTGGGGCTCTTCCTGTTCGGACGGGAGAAGCTGGGGAAGAAGGGGCACTGGTTCACCGCGCTGGCCATGTTCCTGGGCTCGTGGCTGTCGGGCTATTTCATCGTGGCCACGGACGCCTGGATGCAGCACCCGGTCGGACACGCCGTGGGGCCGGGCGGCGCGATCACCCTGGAGAGCTTCCGGGGACTCCTGACCAACTCGTGGGCGATCTGGCAGTATCTCCACACGATGGTCGGCGCGGTCATCACCGGCTGCTTCGCCCTGGCGGCCGTGGGCGCCTGGTACGTCCTCGTCGAGCGAGAGGTGGCCTACGGCAGGATGTTCGTGCGCGTGGGCGTCCTGGTCGGCGTGGTGGCCTCGGTGGTCCAGCTCTTCCCGCTCGGCGACATCCAGGGGCGCATGGTGGCCGACCACCAGCCCCCCACCCTCGCCGCCATGGAGGGACTGTTCCGGACCGGGCGGGGCGCGCCGCTGGCCATCGTGGGGCAGCCCGACGTGGCCCGGGGCGAGCTCGACAACCAGCTCATCGTCCCGCGGGCGCTCAGCTTCCTCACCTACCGGCGCTGGGAGGCCGAGGTGAAGGGCCTGGACGCCTTCCCCGAGCAGGACTGGCCCGACAACATTCCGCTCCTCTATTACAGCTATCACATCATGGTGGGGCTCGGCACTCTGTTCATCGCGATCCTGGCCTGGTCCGCCTTCAGTCTGTGGAGGGGCACCCTGTTCGAATCGCGCGCCTCGCTGTGGCTCCTGATGCTGGCCCTCCCCTTCCCCTACATCGCGAACACGGCGGGCTGGCTCACGGCCGAGCTCGGCCGGCAGCCCTGGCTGATCTGGGGGCTGATGCGCACCTCGCAGGGCGCCTCTCCCACGGTCTCCTCCGGGAACGGGACGTTCACGCTGGTGGGCTTCATGGGGCTCTACTTCGTGCTGGGCGTCCTCTTCATCTTCCTGGTGGGACGGGAGATCGCCCACGGGCCGGGAGGCGAAGGCGAGACCCCGGCCCCGTCCGACGAGCTCGCCGGCCGGCAGGCCTGAGGGGGCGGACATGGAGACGATCTGGTTCTGGTTCGTGGCGTTCCTCCTCACCGTGTACGTCCTCCTGGACGGCTTCGACCTGGGCGCCGGAGCCCTCCACCTGGTGGTGGCCCGCACCGACGAGGAGCGGCGGAGCGTCCTGCGCTCGATCGGTCCGGTGTGGGACGGGAACGAGGTATGGCTGATCGCCGGCGGCGGGACGCTGTACTTCGCCTTCCCGGCCCTGTACGCCTCGAGCTTCAGTGGCTTCTACCTGCCGCTCATGCTCGTGCTGTGGCTCCTGGTCCTGCGGGGGATCTCGATCGAGTTCAGGAGCCACATCGAGAACCCGGTGTGGGCGCCGTTCTGGGACGTGGTGTTCGCCGGCGCGAGCCTGCTCCTGGCCCTCTTCCTGGGCGCCGCGCTCGGGAACGTCGTGAGGGGCGTCCCGCTCGGGGAGGCGGGCTGGTTCTTCGTCCCGCTGTGGACCGACTTCCTGGTCGGCCCCCATCCCGGCGTGCTGGACTTCTATACCCTGTCCGTGGGCCTCACCGCCCTGGCCGCCCTGGCGCTCCACGGCGCGCTGTGGCTCTCGCACAAGACCGAAGCCGCCGTGCAGGAGCGCGCCCGCGGCGTGGCGGGCCGCCTGTGGTGGGCGGTGGTCGGGGGAACCCTGCTCATCACGACACTGACCTGGTGGGTCCAGCCGCTAGTGCCGCGGCACCTGGGAGAGCGGCCGTGGGCGTGGGTCTTCCCCGCCCTGGCGCTGTTCGGCCTGGCCCTCGTCCGTCGGGCGCTCGGGGCGCGGAGGGACCTGCAGGGCTTCCTGGGCTCGTGCGCCTATCTGGCCGGCATGCTCGCGAGCGCGGCCATCGGCCTGTACCCCTATGTCCTGCCCTCGGTGGGACCCGGGCCGGGCCTGACCGTGCACACCGCCGCGGCCGCGCGCAGCGGCCTGGCGATCGGCCTGGCCTGGTGGATCCCGGGGATGATGCTGGCCCTGGCCTACGTGGCCTTCCTGTACAGGAGGTTCCGCGGCAAGGTGTCCCTGGAGGGCGAAGGGTACTGAGGGAGCTCGGCATGGACGACGCACCCGAGAGCGACGCGAGAAGCTCGGCCTCCGACGACGGCCCTGGCCCGGCCTCCGCGGACGGGCCCCTCCCGGCCTCCGGCGCCGCCGTCCACCTGGGCGCCCGGGAGGTGGTCGTGCTGCTCCTGGGACTGGCGGCGTGCGTCCTGCTCGGCGTCTTTCTGTGGCCGTTCCTCGGGGCCATCATCACGAGCGGCACGCTGGCCATCCTGGTCTATCCGGCCTACGAGCGGCTCCGGGGCTGGATTCCGAACGAGAACGCCGCGGCGTTCCTCGGGTCGGCGCTCCTCTTCTTCCTCATCCTCCTCCCCCTGGTCGGCCTCTCGTTCGCCCTGGCCGACCAGCTCCACCTCGGCGCCGACCGCGTGGCCCGGGACCTGGCCGGCAAGCTCGGGCCCGGCGGTGACATGCGGGAGTGGGCCGTCTCCGTGGGCCAGTCCCTGGGGCTCACCCCCGGCCAGATCACCGAGCAGATCGACCGCCAGCTCCGGGAGGTCCCCTCCCTGCTGACCCAGCGTGCCGTGGGGTTCCTGTCGGGGCTCGGGGGCTCGCTCCTCCAGGGCGGCATCGCCCTGTTCACGCTGTTCTTCATGCTGCGGGACGGGCCCGCCCTGGTGGACATCCTCCGCTGGCTGCTCCCGCTCCGGCCCGAGTACACGGACCACCTCGTCGACCGCGCCCGTGAGGTGACCTACGCCACCATGTTCGGCAACGTGGTGGTGGCCCTGGTGCAGGGCCTCCTGGTCGGCGCGGCCTTCTGGGTCCTCGGTCTTCCGGCCCCGACGCTCTGGGGGACGCTGGTCGGACTCCTCTCGCTCCTGCCGATGGTCGGCGCGCCCCTGGTGTGGGCGCCCGCCGGGATCCTCCTCCTCGTCCACGGGAGCGTGGGCCGGGGCGTCATCCTCCTGGCGTTCGGCACGCTGGTGGTGAGCACGGTGGACAACCTCCTGCGGGCCGTGCTCGTGAGCGACCGGGCGCAGCTCCACCCGCTCATCGTCTTCTTCAGCGTCCTGGGCGCGATCCTGGTGTTCGGGGGCGTCGGGCTCTTCATCGGCCCCGTCCTCTTCGTCCTCGCCCTGGCCCTGATCGAGGCCGCGCGGCTGGTCCTCGAGCCCGAGCACGCCGCCGGCGGGACGATCCCCCGCGGTGAGCTCCTGCTGGACCGGCTCTCGCTCGGGGCCGCCGCCCGGGAGGGGGAGGGCCGGAAGGGCTGAGGGCTCGGGCGGCGGGCAGGCCCCGTCGGAACGGCCGGCCGCCGGCCGCTCGGCACGCCGTGCGGGGCCGGCGAGCCTTCAGGGACGCCCGCCGCCCCCCAGCTCGGCCTCGTCGCCACGGATGCGGTCGGGGGACAGCTCCAGCGCCGGGAGCTCGACGACCTCCGCCCAGTCGACCTCACGGTCCGCCTCTCGGCCGCGGCTCGACTCCTCCACCCGCCGCCGCGTCCGCCGGGCGTGCTCCCGGATCGCGTCCACGTCCAGGCCCAGGTATGGGGACGGATGGCCGGCGAGCATCTCCTCGGCCTTGGCCAGCTGGGCCCGGATGCCGTGCGGCGTGCCCCGGCGGGCGTGGACGAAGGCGCTGGCGTAGAGGATGAGCCCGTGGTAGAAGGCGCTCCCCTCCCTTCGCCACGCGTCCTCCAGCACCTCGTGGCTCTCCCAGAACTCGCCGCGGTTCACGAGATCCACGAAGCGGACGAGCGGCTCGGGGAACGGCCTCGAAGGGTCCATGCTCACCGACGCTATCCCGCCCGTCCGGGCCGGTGCAACGGTCCGACCCCGTCCCCGCCGCCGGCCGGCCGGACCGCCATCCATCCCGCCGTCCGGGGCTCGACCGGTCGGCCGCGGAACTCTCCCACAGGGGCTCACGGCCTTCTCCCGACGCGGCCGTCCGCCCCTGCCCGACAGCCCCGGGCACGGGAGATCTCCAGATTAGACTGGCGGCGCGGCGGTCCACGCGAAACGCGCGGCGGCCCGACCGGCCCCTCCCCCCGACCAGGCACGACGCATGCGCCTCGAGCACGCTCCACGGATCGACCGGGCACCCCGCCACGCGATCGCGGCCCTCCTGCTCGGGGCCGCGATCACGCTCGCCGCCCCGGGACCGGCGTCGGCCCAGCAAGTCAGCTACTCGGGCTCGCTGCAGTACGCCACGGGCGATTACCTCTTCACCGAGCGCACGAACAGCGTCTACCTGTTCTCGTCGCTGGCCGTCGAGGCCGGACGGGTGACGATCTCGGGGAGCCTTCCCCTCATCTACCAGAGCACCCCCTGGATCTCCTACGCGACCAGCGGCGGGATCCCCACGGGCGGTCCCCAGCAGGGCCAGGTGGGAGATTCGCTCCAGAGGCGGGGCGGCGGCGGGCCGATGGGCATGGCCTCCAGGGCCGACCTCGCGGCCGCGCTCGGGACGGGACGCCTGCCGGCCCTGGCCGTCGCGCCCCGCCCGGCCGTCCGGCCGACCGCCACCATGCGCGAACCCATCGCCCTGCCCGACACGGCCTCGTTCGACCAGTTCGGCGCCGGCGACCCGACCTTCCGGGTGACCGTCGACCTGATCGAGCCGGAGACGGGCGACCTGACCGTCACGCTCTCGGGCGAGGTCAAGGCTCCCATCGCCGATCCCGCATCGGGCTTCGGGACGGGCGAGTGGGACGGGGGCGGCCTCCTGTCGGTGGGCCGGCGCCTGGGCTCGACCTTCCTGTTCGGTGAGGTGGGCTACTGGGTCCTGGGGGACATGCCCGAGCTCCAGCTCCAGAATCCCGTGAGCTACTCCGTGGGTGTCGGCCAGCGGATCGGGGACGGGGACCTCGCGGTCCTCGCCTCGCTCTCCGGCTACACTCGCATCCTCGCCGAGACCGACCCGCCCCTGGACGTGGGCGGCGGCCTCAGCTACCGGCTCGCCGACGGCCGGAGCGTGAGCTTCGGCATCTCCGTCGGTCTGTCCGAGTCCAGCCCCGACCTGAGCCTCTCGGTTGGGTGGAGGACCCGGTTGTGAACTCGAATCCAGAGGGGCGCATCCGAAAGGAGCGCCCGAGGGAGGAACGATGAGAACGATGAAGACACTGGCCACCCTGGCCGTGGGCCTGGCCGTGGCCGCCCCGGGGGCGGTCCTCGCGCAGGGTCAGATGAAGCAGGGGCAAATGCAGGGGCAGATGCAGGGTCAGATGGCGCAGATGCAGCAGATGATGCAGCGCATGGACCGGCTCCAGGACAGGATCCACCAGATGGACCGGGACATGACGCAGCAGATGGACCAGCTGCGCACGCGCGACCGGGATCGAACGGCCGACCGCGCCGGAATGCCGGACCAGGACCGGATCCGTGACCGCGACCGGCTCATGGAGCACCAGCAGCTCCACGACATGCTGCAGTCGACGGGCGACATGGTCCGTCAGATGACCCGCGGCATGGACCAGCTCCGGACGATGGCGGGTGATCCCGGCATGGCCGGCGATCAGGCCATGAACCGGAACATGGAGCAGCTGCAGCAGCACTTCCAGAACATGGCCGATCAGACCGAGCAGAGCCTCAAACTCATGGAGCAGATGCGGCAGCGGCTCCAGGAGCGAACGCGCTCCGGAGACGGCGGCTCGTGACGGGAGGTCCCGCTCCGCGGATCTGACGATCCGGGCCGGGGACACCCGTCCGGCCCTTCGCGAGAACCGGGACCCGAACGGGGTCCCGCGGCGGCGCGGTTCCCGAGATGAGGGAGCCGCGCCGCGCCGCATCCGGGAGGCTCAGGCCACCGCGGCCGGCGCCCCCTCGGTCTCGCGGAGGAACGCGTTCGGATCGTGGCTCAGGGCTCCCCTGGGCAGCCACTCCCAGAACGGCCCCAGGTCCCGCTTCACCTGCTCCGTGTAGAAGGCGGGAATGCGCTCGGTCTCGCCCTCGAAGAAGTCCCGGAGCGGCCGGTCCTCGTCCAGCCTGCGGCGCAGCTCCCGGAAATAGCGGATCCGCCCTCTCCCCTCCGAGGAGATGGCCCGGACCACGTTGAACCACGTTCCGAAGTTGAGCCGCGTGCCGCGGGCCCGGCGATACACCATGCGGGGCGAGAACGAATATTCCGTGAGGTCGATCACCCGGTCGTAGAACTCCGGCCAGCCGTAGTTCCTGGGCCGGACGTTCATCGCGTGGTTGTTGTTCAGGAAGTGGAACGGGAACGGCAGCACCCGGTCGTCCGCCTGGAGCTCGAGGTTCAGGGGGGCGGCCCTCCCGAAGGCCGACAGGAGGGAATAACCGGGGAACGCGCCCGGCGTGCGGTCCAGGAACCGCTTGGTGAGCTCGAAGGGCTCCGCGCCGTCGTCGACGTCCAGGCCCAGGACGAAGTTGGTCTGCACGTAGGGGATGTGCTCGAGGATCCCGTTCACCTGGTCGGAGATCTTCTCGACCTTGGCCATGCCGACCGTCCCGCGCGACTTGGCCTTGTTGCCCAGGCTGAACCACGACTCCACCCCCGGGAGCATGGCTCTGAACCCGGCCGCGCGGAGGCGCTCGAGGCGGGACTCGGAGAGGAGGGAGAGGCTGCTCTCGGCCACGAAGGAGAGCGGGTGCTCGGACGTCCCCTCCTCGATGGAATCGAGGAGCTCGTCGAACCGGACACCGAAGTTGGGGTCGTGCCACCCTACCCACACGTCCGGCCTCGTGCGCCCGAGGAAGACCAGGTCCTCGCGGATCTGCTCCTGGGGCACGGGCTGGAAATCGACCACGGAGTCGATGCAGAACGGGCAGGTATAGGGGCACCCCAGGCTGGCCAGCATCGGCACCACGGCCTGGATCGGCGACTTCTCGAGGGTCGGAAGGACGAACTTCCACCGCTCGCGCACGCCCGGCAGGAGCGTCGGCTGGGCGTCGGCGCTCAGCCGTCGGCCCACGGGACGGTGGGGCGCACAGTCCCGCAGGACATCGTCCACCAGCTCCTCGTCCGTGAATCCGAGCACGTAGTCGAAATAGTGGGCGGCATCGGCCGGATAGCACCGGGCGTGGGGGCCTCCGAGGATGGTCACGGCCCCGCGTGACCGGAACAGCGCGCTGATGGCGTAGGCCAGCTGGGCGGCCTGGGTGAACGCTCCCACGAACAGGACGTCGATGTCCGCGGGGAGCTCGTAGGTCAGGTCCTCGAAGCCCGTGTAGCAGACGTAGCGGACGTCGTGGCCCGCACGCTCGCACCACACGCCCAGGGCCTGGGGCATGATGCTGGCCAGGTTGGCGTTGTTGATCCGGGCGTAGAGGGAGCGGGTGGGAGCCTTGGTGACGAGATCGAGGATGCCGATTCGGAGACGACGCATGCATTCGCATGCCTTTCCCCCGGGAGGATGCGGCGCGCGGCGAGCCAGGGGTCCGACGTCGCGCGAAGGATAGCCTCAGGTGGCTGCGCCCCGTCGAATGTGCGAGCGACGATGGCCGTCCGCAGTCGTTCCCGGCCGGCCGCATTCAACGCTCTGTAAGATCGGAGGGGACAGGGCCGGCGTCAATGCGGCGCCGGCCGGCGCCCTCCGGTCCGTCAGGCCGCCGGAACCCTTCCCGGCGAGCGGCCCGCCTCCAGCGCGAGCTCGATGACCTCGGCCAGGTGGACCGCCCGCCGCCCCGTCCCGTGCTCGATCTGCGTCCGGCACGAGAAGCCGTCGGTCACGACCAGGGTCCCGGGATCCGCTTCGCGCACTGCCGGGAGGAGCACCCGCTCCCCCGCGGCCATGGAGACCTCGTACTTGTCCCGCTCGAAGCCGAAGGAGCCGGCCAGGCCGCAGCAGCCGCTGTCCAGCACCCGGCAGTCCAGGCCCAGGCGTGAGAGGGCCTCCAGTTCCGCGTCGGTGCCGAGGACGGCCCTGTGGTGACAGTGGAGGTGAACCACCGCATCTCTCTGCAGTCGAGGCGGTTGCCACCCGTCCATATCTTCGACGAGGAACTCGCTCAGGAGCCGGGTCTGGCCGGCGAGCCGCAGCGCGTCCGGGTCGTCGGGAAAGAGGTTCGGGAGCTCGTCGCGGAAGACCGCCACGCACGAGGGCTCGAGCCCCACGAGCGGGACCCCTGCCCGGATCTCCGGCCGCAGGGCGTCGAGGACCTGCCGGAGCTGGCGCCGGGCCAGGTCCAGCATCCCGAAATCATACAGGGGGCGACCGCAGCACAGGGGACGGCCGGGGATCCTCACGCGGCAGCCTGCGTCCTCCAGCACCCGGACGGCCGCCCGCGCGGGTCCCGGGTGGAGGTGGTCGGTGAAGGTGTCGGGCCACAGGAGGACCTCGCGGCCGTCGGAGGCGCTGGCCCTCGCGCCCGGGACTCTCGCCGCGCTCCCCGCCTCGCTCCCCTTCCCGGCCTCGCGCGCCTCGAACCACGCCCGGAAGGTCTCCTCCGCGAACCGCGGGAGCTCCCGCTCGGGCGTCAGCCCCCCCACGCGCCGCAGCAGACCGCCGACCAGGGGGGCGGAGGCCGTGGCGTTGGCGAGCCGCGGCGCCTTCGATGCCAGGCGCGCCCACCAGTGGAAGAGTCCCATCGCATACGCCGGTCGCGGCCGCAGGCGGCCCCGGTAGTGGTGGTGGTTGAACTCCGCCTTGTAGGTGGCCATGTCGACAGAGGCCGGGCAGTCCGTCTTGCAGCCCTTGCACGCCAGGCACAGGTCCAGCGCCTCGGCCACGTGCTCATCGCGCCAGCCATCCAGCTCCTGACCGTTCAGCATCTCGAACAGGAGCCGCGCCCTCCCGCGGGTCGAGTGCATCTCCTCGCGCGTGGCCATGTAGGACGGGCACATGGTGCCCCCCGTCGTCCGCCGGCACTTCCCCACCCCGACGCAGCGGAGCGCGGCCCTCGCAAAGCTTCCCCCGTCGTCGGGATAGGCGAAGACGGTCTGAACGGGACGGGGCGCGTAGTCCGCCCCGAGGCGGAGGTGATCGGTCACGGACGCCGCCTCGACGATCCGTCCCGGGTTCATGCGGTGGTCGGGGTCCCAGGCCGCTTTGAACGCTCGGAAGGCGTCCAGCATCTGCTCCGAGTACATGTGATGGAGGAGCGGTCCCCGCGCGACACCGTCCCCGTGCTCGCCGGAGAGGGAGCCCCCGTAGGCCCCGCACGCGAGCTCGGCGGCCTCCTCCACGAAGGCGCGGTATGCCTCGATCCCTTCGGCCGACTCGAGGTCGAAGGGGATCCGGGTGTGGACGCAGCCGTCTCCGAAGTGGCCGTAGATCGTGGCGTCGAGGCCGTGCTCGCGGAGGAGCGCGCGGAAGTCCCTGAGGTAGGCCCCCAGCCGCTCGGGGTGGACGGCCGCGTCCTCCCAGCCGGGCCGGGTGTCCCCCATCTCCGTGATGCGGCTCGTGGCGCCCAGGGCCGACTCCCGGATCGACCACATCCTGGCCATGCGGGCCGGGTCGTCCAGGAGGCGCGCGTCGGGCACGTCCCCGCCGCCGGCTCGCCGCAGGGCCTCGAGCGCGTCGCGGGCCTTCCCCTCCGCCTCGCCGGCCGTGTCGCCTCCGAACTCGACCAGGAGCCAGCCGCGGCCCTCCGGGAGGAGATCCACGTCTTTCGCGCCCATGCCGCGGCTCTCCAGGTAGCCGACGATCGCGTCGTCGATTCCCTCGAGCCCGATCGGCCCGTGCTCGAGGAGGAGGGGGACGTGGTCGGCCGCCTCCCATACGTCCGGGTAGCCCAGGACGAGGAGGGTGCGCTCGGGCGGCCACTCGACCAGGCGCACCGTGGCCTCGAGGACCGTGACCAGCGTCCCCTCGGAGCCCACCAGAGCCCGGGCCACGTCGAAGCCGCGCTCGGGGAGGAGCTCGTCCAGGTTGTAACCCGAGACGCGCCGCGGGATGTCCGGGTACTCGGCGCGGATGCGGTCCGCGTTCCCGGCCGCGATCCCCCGCATGGCGCCGTAGATCTCCGCCCGGCGCCCTCCTCCGACCAGGATTCGCTGCAGCTCGTCCGCCGGAGTCGGCCCCACCTCCATGACGTGCCCGTCCCAGGTGAGGACCTCCATGGAGAGGACGTTGTCCACCGTCTTCCCGGCCAGGACGGAGTGGATCCCGCAGGAGTTGTTGCCGATCATCCCGCCCAGCGTGCAGTGGCTGTGGGTGGCCGGGTCGGGGCCGAACGCGAGCCCGTGCGGCCGCGCCGCCTCCTGCAGCCGGTCGAGCACGAGGCCGGGCTCGACCCGCGCGGTCCGTGTTCCCGGGTCCAGGTCCAGGATGCGGCCGCAGTGTCTCGAGAGGTCCAGCACCAGCGCCGCGTTGCAGCACTGGCCCGCCAGGCTCGTCCCCGCGCCCCGGGTCAGGACCGGCGCCCCGTACTCGCGAGCCGTGGCCACCGCCGCCAGGATGTCCTCGCGCCCGCGCGGCACCACCACGCCGACCGGGAGCTGGCGGTAGTTGGACGAGTCGGTGGCGTACAGGGCCCGGCTCCCCGCGTCGAACCGCACCTCGCCCTCGATGCGGCGGACGAGGTCCCGCTCCAGGTCCGAGTGGACGGCCGTCGACGAGGTGCCGGTGCGCTGCGCCATGCTCGGAACATATCGCGCGGGCCCGCCGAGTCCGAATCGGTAGGGGTTTTCCCCACGCCTCGCCGCCGGACTCTCCGGACGCGCGAGATCCACCCCTCGGCTACAGACCGCCGCTCCGCTTCCGGCTAGTGTCACCCATCCCGAAGGGCCGACTCCGGAGGACCAGCGTGCACGTCATACAACGTGAGGGGCTCGACGCCCTGATCCGCCAGCTGTCCGCGGAAGGCCGCACGGTGCTCGGCCCGACCGTGGACGGCGGGGCCATCGCCCTCGGCCAGATCGGGTCCGCCCGCGACCTTCCCGAGGGCTGGACCGACGAGCAGGAGGGCGGCTTCTACCGTCTGCGGCGGCGCGAGGACCGCGCCCTGTTCGGGTACGCGGTCGGCCCCCGTTCGTGGAAGGCATGGCTGCACCCCGCCGAAATGCGGCTGTGGCGCGCCCGCCGGACGGACGGGGCCTTCGAGCTGGAGGCCGAGGACGCTCCCATCCCCCGCTACGCCTTCCTGGGCGTGCGGCCGTGCGAGCTCCACGCGATCCGGATCCAGGCGCACGTGCTGGCCGGAGGCGCCCACCCCGACCCCGGTTACCGCGCCCGGCGCGAGGAGGCGTTCCTCGTCGCCGTGAACTGCGGCGAGCCCGGCGGGACCTGCTTCTGCGCCTCCATGGGGACCGGGCCCGGGGCGGACGACGGCTACGACCTCGTCCTCACCGAGATCCCCGACCCTGGAGATCCCGGCGGCGCGACCCGCTTCACGGCCGAGGCGGGCTCCGCCCGGGGCGAGGAGGTGCTCGGACGCATCCCCGTCCGGGAGGCATCCTCCGGCGAGGTGGACGCGGCGCGGGCCGTGGTCGAGGAGGCGGCCGGCCGCATGGGCCGATCGCTCGGCGCCGAGGGACTCCCCGAGCTCCTGGCGGCGAGCCCGGAGCATCCCCGGTGGGGGGAGACGGCGGAGCGTTGCCTGGCGTGCGGGAACTGCACGCTCGTTTGCCCCACGTGCTTCTGCACCAGCGTGGACGACACGACCGACCTGACCGGGGAGGTGGCCGAGCGCTGGCGCCGCTGGGACTCGTGCTTCGCCGCGGACTTCTCCTACATCCACGGCGGGAGCGTCCGTGGCTCGCGCGCCTCGCGCTACCGCCAGTGGCTGACCCACAAGCTGGGCACCTGGCACGAGCAGTTCGGCACCTCCGGGTGCGTGGGCTGTGGCCGGTGCATCACGTGGTGTCCCGTCGGTATCGACCTCACCGAGGAGGTCGCGGCGCTGCGGAGGACCCCGGTCCCCGCCGCCGCCCCCGGCCGTGCCGCCGACGCACCCACCTCCGGAGGTGAACCATGAGAGGACTCGAGCAGCTCCTGGCCGAGCACCCTTTCTTCGAGGGGATGCGCGGCGAGGACCTGGCGCTCATCGCCGGCTGCGGGAAGAACGCTCGCTTCGGGGCCGGGGAGTACCTGTTCCGCGAGGGAGAGCCCGCCGACCACTTCTTCCTCCTGCGGAGCGGCATGGTCTCCGTGGAGGTCCACGACCCGGCCCGGGGGACGATCACGGTGCTGAGCGCGGGCGAGGGCGAGGTGCTCGGCTTCTCGTGGCTCATGCCGCCCTACCACTGGGTGTTCGATGCCCGGGCCCTGGATCTCACCCGGTCCGTGGTGTTCGACGGCGCGTGCCTCCGGGAGAAATGCGAGGGGGATCCCCGCCTGGGCTACGACCTCCTCAAGCGGGTGACCGGCGTGATGATGCGAAGGCTCGAGGCGGCCAGCGTCCAGCTCCTGGACGTCTACGGCGGGGCGGCTGCCTCATGACCGCCCCCGCCCCGGGATCGGCCGTGAGCGAGGCGCCCGACGCCGGCCCTTCCGACGCCGGCCATGCCGCCGCCGGGGCCGCCGGGCCCATGCGGACGCGCGTCTACGCGGTGCGCCGCACGCGCCGGGAGACGCCCGACGTCCTCACCCTGGAGCTGGAGCCGGGCGTGGACGGGGAGGTCGAGGCGTCTGCTCCCGGGCAGTTCAACATGCTCTACGCCTTCGGCGTGGGGGAGGCGCCGATCTCGGTGAGCGGCGACCCCGGAGCATCCGGCCGCCTGGTCCACACGATCCGGTCCGTCGGGGCCACGACGCGAGCGCTGTGCGGCCTCCGCCGCGGGGACCCGGTGGGGGTGAGGGGGCCGTACGGGACGTCGTGGCCCGTGGCGGAGGCCGAGGGCCGCGACGTCCTGGCCGTGGCGGGCGGGATCGGGCTCGCGCCGCTCCGCGGAGCGTTCGCGCGGATCCTGGCGCGGCGCGACCGCTACGGCCGGGTGAGCCTCCTGTACGGCGCGCGCTCCCCCCGGGACGTGGTGTTCGAGGAGGACCTCCGGCGCTGGCGCTCCCGCTTCGACGTGGAGGTGGAGATCACGGTGGACCACGCGGTCGGGCTATGGAGGGGGCACGTCGGCGTCGTGACGCCCCTCCTGGACTACGCCCACGTCGACCCGGACGACTGCGTGGCCATGCTGTGCGGGCCGGAGGTCATGATGCGGCACGTGGCGCGGGACCTGGGGCGCCGGGGCGTCGCCTCCGACCGGATCCACGTCTCGCTGGAGCGCAACATGGAGTGCGGTGTGGGGCTGTGCGGCCACTGCCAGCTGGGCGGCGAGCTCGTCTGCCGCGACGGCCCGGTGTTCCGTTGGGACCGCGCGGAGCCCCTGCTCCGCGTGCGGGAGCTCTGAGATGACCGCCCGCCGACCGAAGCTCGCCGTGTGGAAGTTCGCCTCGTGCGACGGCTGCCAGCTCTCTCTCCTGGACTGCGAGGACGAGCTCCTCGCGCTGGCCGAGCGGGTTCGGGTCGCCCACTTCCCCGAGGCCACGAGCGCCGTCGTCCGCGGTCCCTACGACCTCTCGCTCGTCGAGGGCTCGATCACGAACGGGGAAGACGAGGCGAAGCTGAAGCGCATCCGTCGGGCCTCGCGCCGGCTCGTGACCATCGGGGCCTGCGCCACGGCGGGCGGGATCCAGGCGCTACGAAACTTTGCCGCGGCGGGCGCCTTCGTGGACGCCGTCTACCCCCGCCCGGACCTCATCGAGACGCTCGCCACCTCGACCCCCGTCTCCGAGCACGTCCCCGTGGACCTGGAGCTCACGGGGTGTCCCGTCTCCAAGGCCGAGCTCCTGGAGGTGATAAGCGCGTACCTGGCCGGCCGCGAGCCCGCCGTCCGCCGCGACTCGGTGTGCGAGGAGTGCAAGCGCCGCGGGACCGTTTGCGTGATGGTGGCCCGCGGGGTCCCGTGCCTGGGCCCGGTGACCCGGGCCGGCTGTGGGGCGCTGTGTCCCGCGTACGACCGCGGCTGCTACGGCTGCTTCGGCCCCAAGGAGACCCCCAACGTCCCGTCCCTGGCCCGGTGGTGGCGGGAGCGGCTGGGGGCCGGACCCGGGGAGGTCCGCCGCGCGCTCTCGACCTACAACGTCAATGCGCCCGCCTTCCGGGAGGGCGCGGGTCTCGGGGAGGATTCCGGTGGCTGAGCGGACCGCGACGAAAGGAGCCGGCAGGCGGACGATCCGCATCGACTCCCTGGCCCGCGTGGAGGGGCACGGGGCGGTCTACGTCCGGGTGGCCGGTGGTCGGGTCGTCGAGGCCGAGCTCCGGCTGTTCGAGCCCCCGCGCCTGTTCGAGGCCCTCCTGCGCGGGCGGCATTTCACGGAGGCCCCCGACATCACCGCCCGGATATGCGGAATCTGTCCCGTCGCCTACCAGATGAGCGCGTGCCTGGCGATGGAGGATGCGTGCGGAGTGGAGGTCGAAGAGGCCGTGCGGGAGCTACGCCGGCTCCTGTACTGGGGAGAGTGGATCGAGAGCCACGCGCTCCACATCCACCTCCTGCACGCCCCCGACTTCCTGGGCTACGACGATGCGATGAGCATGGCGCGCGACCACGGCGACGCCGTGCGGCGAGGCCTCGACCTCAAGAAGGTCGGGAACGAGATCATGACTGTCCTGGGCGGCCGCGAGATCCACCCGATCAACGTGCGGGTGGGCGGCTTCTATCGCGTACCGACGCGCACCGAGATCGCGCCGCTGCGCGAGCGGCTCCTGTGGGCCCGAGACGCCGCCCTCGAGACCGTGCGGTGGGTGGGGGAGCTCGAGGCGCCCGAGGCGGAGCTGAGCTGTGAGCTGGTCGGGCTCCGCCACCCGGAGCGCTACCCGGTCTGCGAGGGGCGCGTGGCCTCCACGGGCGGGCTCGACATCCCGGCCGCTTCGTTCGAGGAGCACGTCCTCGAGGAGCAGTTCGCCCACACCCACGCTCTCCAGGCACGGATCGCCGGGCGTGGAGCCTACCTCACGGGCCCCCTGGCCCGCTACGCGCTGAACGCCGAGCGGCTCTCGCCCGCCGCACGGGAGGCGGCCCACGAGGCGGGGCTGGGAGACGTCTGCCGGAACCCGCACCGGAGCATCGTGGTGCGCGCGGTCGAGGTCGCCCACGCGTGCGAGGAGGCGCTCCGGATCGTCGAGGCGTACGAGCCCCCCGGGCGGCCGGCCGTCGAGGTCGAGCCCCGGGAGGCCACGGGCCACGGCTGCACGGAGGCGCCGCGGGGCATCCTCTACCACCGCTACGACCTGGCGGACGACGGGACGATCCGCGAGGCGCGCATCGTCCCCCCCACCTCGCAGAACCAGCGGGCCATCGAGGAGGACCTCAGGGCCGCCGTCGAGCGCTCGCCGGACCTTCCGCGCTCCGAGCTCGAGCACGTGTGCGAGCGCGTGGTGCGGGCCCACGATCCGTGCATCTCGTGCGCCACGCACTTCCTCAGGCTGGAGATCGACGGCCGGTGAGAAGAAGCGGCCACGGGCCGGGTCCGAACGCTCGGGGGCCCCGGGGAGACGGCGAGCTCCGCGCGGTCGTGGCCGGGCTCGGGGCGGAGGACCGAGGAGACGACGCGGCTGGCCTCGAGGCGGCCCGCCTGCTGTCATGGTTCGCGCCGGGCGGCGTCCGAGTGCACGCGCTGGCGGGGGGACGGACGACCGACCTGCTGGAGCTGTGGGAAGGCGTCCCGCTGGCGGTGGTCGTCGACGCGGCCGTGTCGGGGGCGCCCCCGGGGACGGTGCACCGCCTGGACGGTCTCGCGGCCCCCCTCCCCCCGTCCCCCGACCGGAGCTCCACGCACGGGCTGTCCGTGGCCGACGTGATCGAGCTGGGACGGGCCCTGGGTCGGCTCCCGGAGCGGCTCCTCGTCCTCGGCATCGAGGCGGGTGACGTGGACCCGGGCCGCGGCCTCACCCCGCCCGTGCGGGCGGGCGTGCAGCGCGCGGTTCGGGCCGTCCTCGGGGAGGTCGGGCGGGCTGGAAGAGGCGTGGCCGGGCCCGGATCTTCCCTGTCGGGGATCCCCCCGGCGGCGCCGAGTGCCCGGTGCTCGCCCGCCGAAGCCGTTACACTCCAGCCGCGCAGGCCCGACGACATCGATCATCCCGGGACAGGAGACCCGATGAGCGCCGACACTCCGATCGCCCGACCGGCCGGCACGCTACGGCCCGTGAGCCTCGAGCTGGGGGCCGCCCCGTTCGCCGAGGGCTCGTGCCTCATCGAGGCCGGACGCACCCGCGTCCTGTGCGCCGCCACGGTGGAAGAGGGCGTCCCGGCGTGGCGGGAGGGCCGCGGCGGATGGGTCACCGGGGAGTACGCCATGCTGCCCCGATCCACGAGCGAGAGGAGCCCCCGCGAGCGGAGGGGCGCCGGAGGACGGACGAAGGAGATCCAGCGCCTCATCGGCCGCTCGCTCCGGGCTGCGGTCGACCTGGACGCCCTCGGCGAGCACACCGTGATCGTGGACTGCGACGTCCTCGTGGCGGACGGCGGGACGCGGACGGCCTCCATCACCGGCGGCTGCCTGGCCCTGTGGCAGGCGCTCGAGGGGCTGGTCGCGTCGGGAGCGGTGGACGAGAACCCGCTCACGACCCGCGTGGCCGCGGTGAGCGTCGGGATCGTGGACGGCGAGCCGCGTCTGGACCTGGACTACGAGCTGGACGTGGCGGCGGGCGTGGACATGAACGTGGTCGCGCTCGAGGACGGCAGGCTGGTGGAGGTCCAGGGCACGGCCGAGGGGCATCCGTTCGGACGCGAGGCGCTGGACGCGCTCCTGGACCTGGCCCTGGGCGGCATCCGGGAGCTGCTGGAGCGGCAGCGCGAGGTCATGGAACGGGCGTAGGCGGGGGCCGGGAGAGTCGGGAGCACGGGCCCGGGCCGGGGAATGCCCCCCGGCCCGGCCGCGTGCTCGGGCTCATCTGGCGATGATGAGGGCGTGGACCATCTGGTTGGGATGCACCTGGCAGTGGTACACGTAGCGTCCCGCCTGGCTGACGGTATAGACCGTGGAGATCTCGTTGTAGCTCAGAAGTCCGGTGCCGATCGTGCTGGCACCGGCCGGCACCGAGTCGCTCGTGGCCGTGTGCTGAATCCCCTGGTCCAGGTTCACCCACTGGACCGTCGAGCCCACGTCGACCGTGATCGAGTCCGTCCCGTTCGACGTGTGGTAGGCGATGCTCTGCATGTCGATCACGACGTCCGCGGAGGGGCTCGGGGCGGTGCCACCACCTCCACCACCTCCACCACCACTTCCGGTCACCGAGCTCGACCCCCCGCACGCGGCGAGGGCGAGGGCGGCCGCCGCGACCAGGGCCGTTCGGAATCCAGGCGAGCCTCTCGCTGTCGACGCTCGTTTCATGTGTCAGCCTCCTGTTCGTGTGACCAGAATGATCCCCTTCATGAAGGGGTGTGGAGTGCAGTGGTACGCGTAGCGTCCCGGCTCCTCGAACTTCCTCTGGTAGCTCGAACCCGGGTCGATGAGCGGTGAGGCCCAGATGTCTGCGCTCGAGGTGGTCGAATGGGCCAGAGGGTCGTGGTTCACCCAGCGGACGGTCGTGCCCGGCCGGATCCGGAGCGTGTCCGGATGGAAGGCCAGGCTCTTGATCTCGATCTCGACCACCGTTCCCGGCCCGCCGACCGCGTGGCCGGACGCCGTCGGCGCGGCGCCCGTCGCCGCCGCCCCGCCACCCCCCGACCCCTCATCCGATCCTCCCCCTTCCGGATGGACGAGCTGGCCCCAGCGGGCGAAGCCGCTGAACGGCACCGTGAACTCGAAGCCCCAGTATACGGTGCCCGGGACACCCACCGAGGTCCCCTCCAGCGTCCCGCTCGAGACGTTGGTGGCCATGATCGAGAGGGTGTGCGGCGTGTACGGAATGGCGACCTCGAGGCCGGCGCTCCAGGCGGCCGGGCCGTCCATCCCGGCCACGAGGTCGGCCGCGTCGCCCGCGAGGGTGACGAAGCGGTTCAGCTCGAGTCCGAGTCCACCGGCCAGCGCCAGAGAGGCGCGCCGGTCGGCGCCGGTGTGGTCGAAGCCGTCCGAGAAGCCGCGTACGGCGCCGAGGACGCGCAAAGGACCGAACCGGGTCTGTCCCGTGATCTCGCCGTCCGCGCTGCTCGTCCCCCCGTTCCAGGCCGCCGTCAGGGCCACCGACGGCCCCGGCCCCGCATGCCGCCCCCCGGGAGACCAGGTGGCGTACGGCTGCCACTCGTTCGAGCCGCCGGCCAGCAACGACCGGGTGCTGTATCGGAAACCGGCCATGAGACCGGGAGCGAGGCCGAAGTCCAGCTGGAACGTCGGATAGTTGACGATCTTGCCGTCGCCGAAGATGTCCGTGATGTCCGCGTTGGGGCCGACGACCTGGAAGCGGTGCGAGAAGTCGAAGAACAGATGCCCGGGAGAAGCCGTCCACGTACCCGCCAGGTTCGGCGTCCGGCCGGTCACGGGCTGGGCCTTCACGCCCACCGGAGCCGCGAGGACGATGCTCGCGAGGGCGACCCTCGACATCCACGAACAGGTCGAACGCATGCCTCTCACTCCGTGTCTCACGGGACCCTCTCCTCGCGGACCGGCATCGCCGACCGCAGGACCACCGTCCGCGGCAGTCCGGGCGGCGGCCGTGCCCCGACCGCTCACAGGACCACGAACGAAGGCGGAGCCCCGGGGGTTCCCGTGACACGGCGCCGCCGGATCCGCCGGGGGGGCGCTTGACGTTGCAGGAGGGGAACCGGAGTATCCGGCACGTCGTTTAGGCCCGTGTCACGCACACGGTGGGGACAGGGCCCGCCGACGGGTCCGGAGGCGCGAAACCGGGACGAGGCCGATGGATCGTCGCAGCTGCACACAGATCCGCCAGCGACTCGATTCCTATGTGGACGGCGAGCTGGTGGAGGCGGAGGCGCGAGCCGTCGAGGAGCACCTGGCGGCCTGCGGGCTCTGCGCGGAGCGTCTCGCGTTCGAGCGAGCGTTGCTCGACGGCCTCAAGCAGAGGATCCGGGAAGCGTACGTCCCCCCCGGCCTTCGATCCAGGATCCGGGACGCCCTGGAGCGGGGCCGCGCGGAGCGGAGCGAAGCTACGGAGAGCCGTTTCGAAGGCTGAGGCTCCGGCCGCCCGACCCCCGGTCACGGGGCCCCGAGCCGTCCGTGCCCGTACCGGTCTCACCACCCCCGTCCCCGGACCCGACGAGCCCGTGCTCCTCCGCGATCCGCCATAACGCCACCTGCAGGCGCTGCCGGCCCCGGTGCAGCCGCGAGCGCACGGTGCCGAGCGGACACGCCAGCGCGTCCGCGATCTCCTGATAGGAGAGGTCCTCCACGAAATACAGCACGGCCGCGGCACGGAACTCGTCCGGGAGCGCGTCGAGCGCGGCCTCGATGTGGCTCCCGTCGAGGCGCCGCAGGAAGGCTTCGGCCGGGTTGACCGGTCTCCCCGTCGTCCGGGACGCGACGAGCCGGTGGTACAGGTGGTGGTCGGCCTCGCCGTCGATGGGGACCGTGTCCGGGGCGCGGCGGCTCCGCCGATACGAGTCGTAGAAGGCGTGGGTCAGGATCCTCAGGAACCAGGCCTTGAAGTTGGTGCCCGGCTCGAAGCCGTCGAACCCGTTCCAGGCCTTCAAAGACGCCTCCTGGACCAGGTCTTCCGCGTCGTCGGCGTCCCGCGTCAGGTGCCGCGCCGCGGCGTAGGCGGGCGGCAGCACGGGATCGAGGAGCCTCACGAAGCGGTCGCGCGGATCGGCTGCGTCTCCGATGGCTTCGGAGCCGGTGGTCGGATCCGGGCCTTCTTCGCTCATCCGGGCCGTCCATTGCCGGTGGAAAACTCGACCTCGGAGCGTGTCGCTGGCGAGGCGCGCGGGTTATCGTAGACGACCGGTCGTCTCGCCCTCCGTCGAGAAGCGAAGGCGGGCGGCACGGTCAGGGCTGAAAGTAGTCGTCCAGCAAGCGACGCTGACAGCGGCGCACGGGTTCGAGCGTTCGCTCGATCTTCATGCGAATGACCCCGCCCTCCCAGGTCTCGACCAGGAGGTTCGCCATCTCCTCCGCCTCGATGTCGCGGCGCACGAGACCTTGCTCCTGCGCATCACTCAGGGCGTCGCGGATCCCGCCGCACAGGGCCCGGATCGAACCGGCGAGGGCCTCGCGGCACGCCGCGCTGCCTTCGAGCTCCCCGCCCAGGTTGCCCAGGAGGCAGCCCCCGACGTACCCCGACTCCTCGAACTGCTCCATCATGGCGCCGAAGAAGCCCCGCAGGCCGCTCAGCGGATCCGGCGCGCTCGCCAGCTCGCGCGCCAGGAGGTCGCCGACGCCCTCGGCGAAGTGCAGGATGGTCGCCGCCCCGAACTCCTCCTTGCTGCCGAAATAGTTGTAGAAGGAGCCCTTGGGGATCCCGGCGCGATCGAGCACGTGCTGGAGGCCGGTGCCGTGGAAGCCGAATTCCCGGAAGGCGGCCACACCCTCGTCGAGAAGGCGCTCCCGGGTTCGCTCCTTGTGGCTCGTTCGAATCATGGAGAGATGATACGACCGGTCGTCTCGACGGGTCAAGAGCATGCTCCCTCCCCCGCCCGTCGAGACGAGCCGCGTGTCCCCGACCGGGGCTCGACAAGCCGGCTACAGCGTCCGCAGGTAAGCCGCCAGGTCGCTCTTCTCCTGCGGGGAGAGACCCAGGTCGAAGAAGGCGTCGTAGCGATCCACCACGTCCTCGAGGGTGGCCGCGCTCCCGTCGTGGAAGTAGGGCGCATGGTGGATGAGGCCCCGCAGCGGGGTGGACCGATACGCGCCCGTGGCGCTGCGCTCTGCCCAGGTCGGCTCGGTCGGCACCTCGCTCGGATCGTGCAGGACGGGGGCGTCGGTCAGGTGCGGACCCGCGTGGCACCGGGCGCATCCCGCCTTGCCCTCGAAGAGCATCCGGCCCCTCCGGGACGCATCGCCCGCCGCGGTCCCCTCCGGCGCGCCCAGGCTGAGCTGGTACTCGCGCAGCGCCGCCAGGGCCGGCTGGACCAGGTTCGGACCTCCGGGCGAGACGTGGATTCCGAGGCGAGCGTCGGAGAAGCTCCCCTGCCCGTGCATCTGCGTCACGGCGACGTAGGCGTTCCAGTAGGAGATCGGGCCCTCGCCCGTGTAGGTCTCCAGCGCCACGCCGTGCAGCCCGTAAGCGGGCGGAATCACGACGGGCCCATCCATGCGGCCATCCACGTTGACACGCGCGTCGTAGAAGCCGGGTCCCCAGGACTGCAGGTACTGCTTGAGGGCGCCATCCGGAATCTCCGGGGAGGAGGCGACGATCGCCCCCACGTTCAGATCGTGGTTGGGCCACCCGTCCAGCCTGTGCCCCACGCCGGGCGCCGCGGCGTCGTCCACGGTAGAGTGGCACAGGGCGCAGGTGATTCCGATTCGCTGGATGTGGCCGTCTTCCACGCGGGCGGTCACGCCCACCACCGCGTTCAGGCGCAGGAGGGCCAGCGTGGTCGCGGGATCGTTCAGGTCCGCGCTCTCCAGCGTGCCGGGCGGGAGCGCGTCCACGTCCACCTTGAGCCCGAGTCCCAGCGCCTGGACGGGCGTCAGCGTCTCCACCACGCGGTTCAGGTGGAGTGTGTCCGTCCAGAAGCGCGGGTCGCCGAAGTCGTCGAAGCGGAAGATCGTCTTCCCCTTCGCTGCCAGCGCCGGGTCGACCGGCGTCTTCATGGTGCCGGACCCTTGGTTCGCTTCCACGCCCGTGATCGCCGGCGCCTCCGCCCTGGACGCGCCCTCGCAGCCGTAGATCCCCACGACGACCGCTCCGACCGCCAGGAGCGTCGTCCACGTTCTCGCCGCCGTCGACCTTTCCATGTGCCTCCTCCTTTGCCGTCCCGCCGCTCAGTGCAGGGGAGCCAGCTTCACGTCCTTCATGCCGAGCGCCTGCGCCACGTCGAACAGCGCCTGGTTCGTCACCTTGTGCAGGTTCGTGTCGAACGCCGCGCTCCTGGCCGCGTTGGCGTCCTCCATCACCTGGCCGTGGATCCCGTGGGAGAGGAGGACGTCGAAGAGCCGGCCCGACCAGAACGTACCGTCCGGTCCGGTGCCCGCCTCGACCAGCGCCCGGGCCAGCGCCGCGCCCGTGAGATCGTCGGGCGCCTCGGGCAGCGCGACGCCGGCTTCCGTGGCGCGCTTGAGCCCGTCGGCCACCGCCAGGTCCAGGCCGTCCAGCCAGTCCTTCACCGCCTGCTGGCCGTACTGCTTGGTGAGCTTGGCCACCTCGGCGTCCACGGTCTCCTTGCCCAGCATGGAGACGAGCGCCGTCTGGATCTGGAAGGACTCCGCGCCCCCGCCCGCCTTCACGAGAGCCGCCGTGGTCCCCAGCGACGGCGCCCCGGTGAAGGCCTCGCCGCCGTATATGTTGTTGACCTTGCCGGACGTCTGGCTCGCCTGGGCCGTGGCCCCGCTCGTGGCCAGCGCCAGGGCGGTCACCGCCGCGCCGCAGGTCGCCGCCGCTCTCCAGCTACGCTTCAGGATCGTCGTCATGTCGCGCCTCCTCCTCTCATGGGTGATGTGTCTCTCGGTCCGGCTCGCATCATCGTGGAGCGCTCCCCGCTAGGACCCGGCGGACAGGTCTGCCAGGTACGCCGAGACGTCGCCCCCGGGGTACAGCGGATCCAGCACTCGTCGCACCGGCTCGGTCAGCAGGCTCAGCAGCTCCTTGCCGCCCGCGTCCGCCAGCGTGGCCAGCGTGAGGCTGCGTGCGATGTACGACGAGATCAGTCCGCGCAGGAGAGGCTCCTCGGTGAGGACGCCCCGGGGCGTATCCGGTCCCAAGGCTCCGACCAGCGCCGTGCGGCCGTCCGCCACGATCAGGAGCCAGCGCCCATCGCGGTCGGCGCTCAGATCATAGCGATGGATGTCGCCCTGGCAGCCGCCGCACTCGGTCGGACACCGCTCCATGCACAGCGTGAGGATCCCGACCCCCCGCTCGCTCGCAGCCCGGAGGGATTCGGCCAGCATCCCCGCCTCGGCCGGCTGAATGCCGACCTCCAGGCGCCTCCGGGCCCCGTCGATGACTTCGCGAGCCCGGGACAGGACCTCGTCGCCCTCGAGGTTGAGGACCGCGGGGGGCTCCTCGCGCGGCCGGAGCCGCGAAAGCGCCCGCCGGGCCCGACCCAGGGTCCGGCGCTGGAGGTCGCCCACCTTCCGGACGAGCGCCGCGGGCGTCACGGCGCGGTAGCGCGTACCCTCGGGCGTATCGACGCGGTGGGCCGCGCCCCGCTCCACGAGCTTCGCGGCCACTCCGTACACGTTGGCGCGCGGGATCCCGGAGGCACGGGCCAGCTCGTAACCGTTCATCGAGCCGCCCTCCACGAGAGCAGTGTACGCTCGCGCCTCGTACTCGCTGAATCCGAGGTCCACGAGCACGGTCTGCGTCTCATCCATGATCCGTCCCACCCTTCCGCCGCCGTGGTGGCGCGTAGTTGCTCCGACAACTACTATACTGAGGATGAACGGCGGAACGCAAGGGGCGTCCGGGCGGTTCGAAAACGCGGGATCGAGAGCGCACCGGCCGGCCGGTGCTCTCCGCCGGAACCCGCGGCACGGCAGATGCCCACGAGAGCTCGAGGTGGGGCCACCGGGCACGACCCGTCGGTGGTCCGGGCGACCTCAACGGAGAACACGCGATGAAACCGCTCCAGATCTTCCCGATACCGGCGGCGCTCCTGGCCATGGCGATGGCCGGGATGGCCGCGCCCGGAGCGAGCACCTCGGGACCTCCGCGCCGGCTGCCGCCGCATCCCGCGCCCCTCCCTCCGCGGCGCACCTCCGGCGGCACAGACACGACCTCGTGGCGCGTCCTACCCTCCAGCACCTTCGAGGTGAGGACGAAGGCGAGCGGTTTCCTGGCGGCGCTCTCGCACGAGCACCGGGTGGCGGCCACGGCCTTCCGCGCCTCGCTCGCCTACGTTCCCGGCGACCCCTCGTCGGACCGCATCGACGTGACCGTTCCGGTGGACAGCCTGGAGGTGCGGACGGCCGACGCCAGTCCGGCCCAGCTCCGCGCCATTCGGAAGCACATGATGGAGGACGTGCTCCGCCCGGACCGTCACCCCGAGATGCGCTTCGTGTCGAAGAGCGTGACGCCGACCGGCGACGGCGTGCGGGTGGAGGGTGAGTTGACCCTGGCGGATTCCACGCGCACCGTCCGGGTGGAGGCGGATCTGGAGGTCCACGGAGACACGCTGGAGGCGGCGGGGACCCTCCCGCTCAGGCAGACGGACTACGGGATCGAGCCCTACTCTTTCGGCTTCGGCGCCATCAAGGTCGCGGATCGCCTGGACCTGCGGTTCGACGTCCGGGCCGTCCGGACGGAGGCGGGGTCCGGCGGAAAGTGACGTTCCCCGGCGCCGGGGCGACCACGCACGACCGACCCGCGGGCGGGGAGCGACGGGCGCCCTCGGAGGGCGCTCGTCTCGCGTGACATCTTTCAGGTGGCGGGAGCGGCGGGCGACCCGCGACCATCGACTTCGGTCCGGAGGACATCGATGCACACGTACGACTATCTGATCGTGGGCGGCGGCATGGCCGCCGACGCCGCCGTCGGCGGCATCCGAGAGGTCGACCCCGAAGGCTCGGTCGGCCTCGTGGGCGGCGAGGAGGTGCCGCCCTACGACAGGCCGCCGCTCAGCAAGGGCCTGTGGAAGGGGGGCGAGGAGGCCGACATCTGGCGCTCGGCGGCCGCGGAGGGGGCCGAGCTCCACCTGGGCCGGCGCGTGGTGGCGATCGACCGCCAGGCCCGCACGGTGCAGGACGACGCCGGCGAGACGTACGGTTACGGCCGCCTGCTCCTGGCCACGGGCGGCCGGCCGCGCCTTCTGCCGGGAGCGCCCGAGGGCGTCATCCACTACCGCACGGTCCGCGATTACGAGCGCCTGCGCGACCTGGCCGGGGAGGGCCGTCGTTTCGTCGTGATCGGGGGCGGCTTCATCGGGAGCGAGATCGCCGCCGCGCTCACGATGGCCGACGCGGCCGTCACGGTCGTCTTCCCCGAGAGCGACCTGTGCGCCCGCCTGTTCCCGCCGGGCCTGGCCCGCTTCGTCTCCGATCACTTCCGCGAGCGGGGAGTGGGCGTCCGCGACGGCGCGTCCGTGACCGGCATCACCCGGGACGGAGACGGATACGAGGTCGCGCTGGACTCGGGCGACGCGCTCCGCGCCGACGGCGTCGTGGTCGGGATCGGGATCGTCCCCGAGACCGAGCTGGCGAGCGAGGCCGGGCTCGAGACGGGCGACGGGATCGTCGTGGACGCGCACCTCCGCACCTCCGACCCCGAGATCTTCGCGGCCGGGGACGTCGCCGCCTTCCCCCACCCCGCCCTCCGGCGGCGCATGCGGATCGAGCACGAGGACGCCGCCAACACGATGGGGCGGCAGGCGGGCCGCAACATGGCGGGGGCCGACGAGCCCTACGAGCACGTCCCGCTGTTCTACTCCGACCTCTTCGACCTGGGCTACGAGGCGGTCGGGCGCGCCGACGCCCGGCTCGACATCGTCGAGGACTGGACGGATGAGTTCGGCCAGGGGGTGCTCTACTACCTGGACGAGGGCCGGGTGGAGGGCGTGCTCCTGTGGAACACCTGGGGACAGGCCGACGCGGCCCGCGGCCTGCTTCGCGACCGCTCGAAGGTCCTGCCGGGCGACCTGGCGGGGCGCTTGCCCGAGTAGGACCTCCGGGCGGGCCGCCGGAGGCGGCTCGTGACGGATCGCTCGTAGCGTCGTCTGTGAGTCGACGGGCGGGGACACGGGATGCGCTTTCGTCCGGTTCGGCGACGATTCCGACGCGAAGCACGGAGGCGGCGATGCGAAAGACGCGACGGTCGACGGCGGCGATGGCTTTCCTCGGAGCGGGAGCGCTCGTGGCGGTGGCCGGGTGCGGCAGCTCCACGGGTCCGGCGGGCACCTCGAGCGTGTCCCTCTCCGTGGCGACGTCGGGGGCGGCCGCCGCGACATCGGGCTCGACGAGCCCGGCCATGGACGTCACCCAGTCGGCGGGGGACAACACCCTCGTCCTGCAGGGCGTCTCCCTGGTGCTGGACAAGCTGGAGCTCCAGTCGACCGACGGGGCCTGCGCGGCCGAGGCCGAGTCGGAGTCCGGGAGCGAGGCGGACGGTGAGGAGTCCGGCGCCGAGCACGAGCAGGACATGGGGGACGGCTGCGCCGAGGTGGAGACGGGCCCGCTCCTGGTCCAGCTTCCGCTGGACGACGCGGTGACGCACATGGCCCGGGTCGACCTTCCCACCGGCACCTATAGGAAGCTCGAGATGGAAATCCATCCGCCGCGGGCCGGGGACTCGGGGGACGCGGACTTCCTGGCCGCCCACCCGGACCTGGAGGGCGTCAGCGTGCGGGTCACGGGGACGTGGAACGGGGAGCCCTTCACCTTCGAGCGCGGGATCGAGGCCGAGCAGGAGATCGCACTGGACCCGGCGCTCGAGGTCACCGACGCGACCACGCCGGGCAACGTGACGCTGACGTTCGACGTGCGCTCGTGGTTCACGGCGTCCGACGGCAGCCTCATCGATCCGTCGACCGCCGGCGAGGGCGGCGCCAACGCCGAGCTGGTGGCCGAGAACATCCGCGCCTCGCTGCGGGGCTTCGAGGACGCCGACCACGACGGACACGAGGACTCCGGGGACGGATCCGGCGGCACCGGAGGCTGAGGCGCCCGAGCCGGGCCGGCGAGGGGCGAGGAGCGCCCCGAGTCACCCGCACGATCCACCTCCCGCTGGCCCGACCGCCCGGGGCACCGGCGACCGCGACGTGGCCTAGCGCCGCGCCGAGGCCCCGCGCGAGCTCGACCGCGTCGCCGACCCCCGGAAATGCGCCGAGAACAGGTGCGCGTCGGCGAAGAGCGCGTGGTTGCGGAGGGCCCGATGGACCGGGTTCACCGCCGACGCGGTCAGCACGACGTCTCCGGTCGCGGCCACCCTCCCCTTCCCCACGGGCTGGCAGCCCAGGACGATAGCCCCGGGGCTTCCCTCCCCGTGGACGTGCATGAACATGACGCGCGGGGACTCGAACAGGGGGTGATTGTGGCGCGCGGTCTGGGCGCCCCCCCTCCCGCTCGAGCCTGGCCATCAAGGGACCGACGTCGTCCATGGTGAGCACGAGTTCGCCCATGGCGACCACGCCCCCGCCGGGTCGGGTCTCGTGACTCCAACGTCCTTCCCCGGGGTCGGGATCCTCAGCCGGCCACCGCCGGCCCGAGGTGGACTTCCCCACCTCCCGGCCCTGTGTGTCTCGAGATCGAGGCGCACAGCTCCCACGTCGGCGAGTTGCAGTCGTCCGAGATTTCCAGAATTGAGCGTCGATTGAGTCTCCGCTGAGCCAGAATTGAAGGCCGACTCCGAAGTTGGCGGGTGCGGCCCGGGGCGTAGGTCTCGAGCCGTCGTCGGATGGCCCGCCCGGCCTCGCCCGGGACGGGCTCGAGCGCTCCGTACGCAGAGCTTTCGAAGGCGGCGTCATGTTGACGCCGCGCCTGTTCACTCCGAAAGGAGACTCACATGCAATACGCCAACGAGAATCCGTGCCCGGGCTCCCGGCTCGGGCGGCTCCTCGTTCCCGTCGTGCTCGGCCTGCTGCTGACGATACCGGCCTGCCAGCAGCAGCCCACGGGCGCAGCTCCGCTGACGCCGAAGGCCTCCGGTACCAAGCGGCCATCCGACGTGCCGGTTCCCCTCTTCGAGGTGAACGTGTGGGGAGAGGGGGAGCTGTGGCAGATGCTGGACGCCCACGAGCCCTCGAACGCCGACGAAGCCTCGGCCGCCCCTTTCTACGTCATCGCGCCCGTGGACGCTAGCGATCCGCAGTCGACGCTCTTCTTCGGCGCCCACGACCACGTGGTGCCCGTGCCGCCCGCCAACCATGGCACCTATTCGGACGTCTGGCACCTGGTGTTCGTGGTGCCGGCCAGTGGCACGACGACGGGCTCGGACATCGGTGATGAGGCCGACGTGCTCGTGAGGTCGACTCTAGTCGGCGACCTGGCCTACGCCGCCGACCTGGACGGTAACGGAACCGTCGAGTCCGACGAGGTCCTGACCAGCGACGACCGGGTGGATGCGGCGGAGGAGCGGGGCCTGGTGACGATCACCGACGCTTTCTTCCCCGACTTCGTCTTCATCTGTCCCGTCCGGCCCCTGTAGACGAGGGTGAGCCAGCCCGGCGTCGGAGCGGGCGTGCCGTGCCGACGTTGCGGGGGTCGCCCCGCACTTGCTCGAGCGCTCCGTACGCGCTCGACGACGCCGGGCTCGGCCTCTCACCGAAGGAGGAGAAGGTGCGGTACACCACCACGCGCGCTGGATTCCGCGGAGCGGCCGTCGCGGCGGGGCAAACCCCGGGTCGTATTCGACGAGTGCCCGCTCGTGGGTGAGGCTCACCGCCACCCGGTTCACGCCGTGCCCACGCGCCCCCGCAGGCGATAGCGCTGCGGCTGCCCTCGAGAACGCACGGGCGAAGGCCATCCCCGCCTCCACCGGGGTGGCACTGGTGAGGGACCGCTTCCGCATCAGGAGCTCTTTCGTCAGCACCGGTTCGACGAAGACCGGCTTGCCGCCGCAGTAGCCCACGCGCATGTCGCCCATGAACGCTTCCCCTTCGCTCGTCGTCTTCGACGTGGTCGGAACCCTGGAGTTCTGGTTCACCCGGCTCCTCCACGCGGCGTTCGCCTCGACGCTCGCCGCCGCCGGCCTGCGCCTGGTCGCGCTCACGAACGGCGAGGCCGGACTCGTCCAGGGCCATGGCCGCGTACCCGAAGGTGCGGGCGGGGTCCGAGTTGCACAGGTCGTTGAAGTCCGAAAGCGGGGAGAGGCGGACGCCCACGCGCTCCGGGCCGATCTCCCCCGCCAGCGCTTCATCGCCCATCGTACCGGCCAGCACCACGACGGAGAATTTGGCCACCGTTCATCTCATCCGACGAGCATTTCGCGAAGGAACACGGTCCGTTGATCTGTCGTCGTGGAGGGAACAGCGGCACCTGGACGGCAGTCCCGGGGGTCGAGCGGCCGCGGCGGGAACGGGAGGCGAGGAGATCGGGGGGCTTGACATTATGTGTTATCACACGTATAATACGGCCATGAGCGGACGGCTTCAGGACGAGATCAAGCAGACGCGCCCTTTCGGGAGCCTCGAACAGGAGGCGTACCTCAGCCTGGGACGGACCTGGGCGGTGCTGGAGCACGACACGGCGGAAGCGCTGAGGCCCCACGGCATCACGCCGACCCAGTACAACGTGCTGCGCATCCTGCGGGGAGCCGGGAGCAAAGGCCTGTGCCGAAGCGAGGTGATGGAGCGCATGATCGCCCGGGTGCCCGATGCTACGCGTCTTCTGGACCGTCTCGAGGCCGCGGGACTCATTGCCCGGGAGCGCAGCAGCGAGGACCGCAGGTTCGTCACCACCCGCATCACCGAGGAGGGTAGGCGGCTCCTGGGGGAGCTGGACGAGCCCATCCTGGAGCTTCACGACCGCCAGTTCACAGGTCTCGACCAGAAGGCCCTGCGCGGCCTCGTCGAACGACTGCAGCGTGTGCGGCAATCGAAGTGAGTCTCTTCTTGAATGTAATATGTGTTATAACAGTCAGTGCGCTAACATGCAGTGAGCGGGAACTCCGAGAGGGAGCACGAACCCCCTGCCCGAGTGGGAGCGATACCATGAACAGCACGACACAGAATCGAGACCGGCCCGAACTGCCAACGGCGGCACGCCTGAACACCGCCCTGGCGGTACTCAGGGCTGTCGTGGGCATCATCTTCGTCGCGCACGGTGCCCAGAAGCTCTTCGTCTTCGGCTTTGGAGGCGTAATCGGGGCTTTCCACAGCATGGGCATTCCACTCGCCGGCATCGTCGGCCCCGCTGTCGCCCTACTGGAGTTCTTCGGCGGGCTCGCGTTGATCGCCGGGCTGCTCACGCGCCCCGCGGCGTCGGCCCTCGCAGCAGACATGCTCGGCGCCCTGGCGCTGGTGCACCTGCCAGCGGGCTTCTTCCTGCCCCACGGAGGAGAATTCGCGCTCACGCTCTTCGGAGCCGCCTCGGTGCTGGCGCTGACCGGCCCCGGGACCATCTCCCTCGACGCCCTCGTCGCGCGTCGCAATGCATCCGCTTGATCGTGGGCCAACACGCAACCCGAGCATACAGCAGAGGACACCATGAACATCCTGATCATCGGCACCGGCAACATGGCTCGTGGCATCTCGACCCGGCTCCTGGCCGGCGGGCACCACGTGAAGCTCTACAACCCGGACCACGCAGACGCGGAGCAGCTCGCGGACGAGCTGAGGGGCACGTATCCAGATTCAGGGAAAGTGAGCGTCGCGGCGGAGCTTCCAGGGGTGATCTCGGCCAGCGAGGTGGTGATCCTCGCGAGCTGGTATGCCGTAAACCTGGAGACCGCTCGTGACCAGGCGGACGCGCTCGACGGCAAAGTCGTGGTCGACATCTCCAACCCACTGAACGATACCTACGACGCTCTGGTGACCGAGGGCGGGCTGTCCGCTGCCGAGACCATTCAGGCCGTACTGCCCGCGGGCGCGAAGGTGGTGAAGGCCTTCAATACGACCTTCGCGGGCACCCTCGTGGACGGTGAGGTGTCGGGTCAGACGCTGGATGTCTTCATCGCAGGCGATGATGAGACGGCCAGGCACAGGGTCGCGAAGCTGGCGACCGACGGCGGCCTGAACGCCGTCGAGGTGGGCGGCCTCGAGCGCGCGCGGCAGCTCGAAGCCCTCGGCTTGCTCGGCATCACGCTGCAGTCCCGGCTGGACACGGGCTTCATGACCGCCTGGAAGCTGGTTCTGCCGCAGGTCGGCTGAACGGCGGAGTGACAGAGAGGATCGGGCCCGGGATCGGAATGCCGACGCGACCGGTTCCGGCGCCGACCCTCGGCACGCCCCGGAACGAGGAGGAGTCATGACGGACACGAGACACGCGATGGATGTCGCAATCGGCAGCTACGGCATCGCTCCCGAGGGGCATCGGCTGCCGGCGGAAACGCGGCTCGGGCCGGTTCGGCTGCAGGTCACGGACGTCGAGCGCTCGCTGGACTACTACCAGGAGGTGCTCGGATTCCGGCTGGCCCATCGCGAGGACGGAGGCGCCACGCTCACGGCCGGGCAGGATGCCCGACCGCTCGTCAAGCTTCGACAGCGAACGGGCGCTGCGTCGGCCCCGGCGGGCGGACGGCCCGGCCTCTATCACTTCGCCATCCTGCTGCCGACGCGAGGCGACCTCGGCCGGTTTCTTCGGCACCTGGCGGAGAGGGGCAAACAGGCTGGAGCAGCGGACCATCTGGTGAGCGAGGCCGCGTACCTACGCGACCCGGACGGGCTCGGGATCGAGGTCTACGCGGACCGTCCCCGCTCCGCCTGGAAGACGAAGGGCCGGGAGCTGGTCATGGAAACCGATCCCCTGGACGTCGGGAGTCTTCTCCACTCGGCAGGAGATTCTCCGTGGGATGGAATGCCGTCCGGTACGAAGATAGGCCACGTGCATCTGCACGTGGGCGACCTCCAGCGGGCGGCGAAGTTCTATCACCGGGGTCTGGGCCTCGACAAGGTGGTATGGAGCTACCCGGGCGCCCTGTTCCTGTCGACCGGTGGCTACCACCACCACTTGGCGCTCAACACATGGGCGGCAGAAGCGATGCCGGCTGGCGACGACGAAGCCAAGCTACTGGAGTGGACGCTGGAGCTGCCGGACGTCCAAAGCGTCGCAGCCACGGCGGAGAGTCTCGAAGCCGCCGGGTATAGCGTCGAGCGAGACGCGGCCGGCGACTTCTCCAGCCGAGATCCCTGGGGAACGCCCCTGCGCGTTCGGATGAAGCAAAGCGGCAGGGGCTGATGCTCAGGCGGAAGGGCTGTCGGTGCCGGACGCGAGCGGGCAGCGCCAGAAGACTACGTGGTCGCCGGGCGCTCTACGCGGCCGTCCCACCCGGGAGCGGCAACGTGGTCGTCCCGTGTTTCTACGGCAGCACCGTGTACACGCGGGTGATGAAGCCGAGAAACTCGTTCATGTAGTCCCGGAGGAACTCGGCGGTCATCTCATCGGTCACTTCGCCGCTGTCCGTGATGAGGCCCTCGGTGGACTGGATGTAGGCCTCGGGGGAGTTCATGAGAGGTGCGTTACAGAAGGCCAGGATGCTCCGGTGGACGTCCCCCCTGCGACACGCAGCTAGGCCCCCGCTCGCCGGTCGCGCGCTTCGGCCGCCTCCTCGACGCGGCGCTTCCAGCGCGCGTAGCGGACCGCCAGGGCCGCCGAGCCGGCCAGGGCCGCCGCCCCCGATGCGGCCAGAACGCTCAGCTTCGTCAGCGCCAGCGTCCCGGCGTCGCTGAAGGTGAGGTCGGCGATGAAGAACGCCATGGTGAAGCCGATGCCGCACAGGGCGCCCGCGCCCGCCACCTGCGCCCACGCCACGTCGTCCGGCCGGGTGGCCAGGCCCAGTCGGGTGGCGATCCACGCACCCGCGGTGATGCCCAGCGGCTTCCCCAGGAGGAGGCCCAGGATGATGCCCAGGCTCACCGGCTCGAGGAAGTCCCGAGCGTGAGCCTGCAGCTCGATGCCGGAGTTGGCGAAGGCGAACAGGGGGAGCACGACGTACGCCGACCACGGCTGCAGGGTGCGGGCGAGACGCTGGGCCGGCGACAGGAGCCTCTCCACCACACTCTCCAGCGCTTCCACGGCGGCGCGATAGCTCCCGGCGGTCACCTCGCCCACCGGCGGCGCCTCGACACTCTGCAGGAGCGACTGGGTCTGTCCGAGAAGCGCCGCCGGGCTGGGCGCGCTCCGGGTGGGAATGGCGAACGCCAGGAGCACACCGGCCAGCGTCGGGTGCACCCCGGCGTAGAGCACCGCCAGCCACAGGAGGACCCCGATCACCGCATAGGGGAGCGCCGCGTACACCCGCGCGCGGTTCATCGCCAGCGCCAGCAGCCAGAGCAGGAGGGCGGCACCCAGGCTGGCCAGGACGATGTGCTCCGTGTAGAAGAGCGCGATCACGGCGATCGAGCCCATGTCGTCGGCGATGGCGGCCGCCGCCACGAACGCGCGCAGAGAGAGGGGGACCCGGGGCCCCAGGAGGGCGAGCAGCCCCAGGGCGAAGGCGGTGTCCGTGCCCATGGGGACGCCCCAGCCGTGGGCCGCGCCGCCGCCGGCGTTGAACGCCAGGTAGATGAGAGCGGGGGCGACCATGCCCCCTATGGCGGCGGCGATGGGGAGGGCCGCCTTCCGGGGCGTGGCGATGGCGCCCACCGTGACCTCCCGCCGAATCTCCAGGGAGACCACGAGGAAGAAGATCACGATGAGGCCGTCGTTGACCCACGCCTTCAGGGACATGGTCAGGACATGGCTCCCGGCACCCAGGGTCAGGGGGATGGCCCATAGCCGCTCGTAGGAGTCCCGCCACGGGGAGTTGGCCCAGACGAGCGCCGCCACCACCCCCAGGAGCATGAGGATCCCGCTGGACATGGACAGCCCCGCGAACTGCTCCGCCAGCAGGCGCAGCCGCCAGCCCAGGGGCTTGCGCATGGTGTCGACCAGGGACTCCTCGTCCCAGGGCCCGTCGTAGCGGCGTCCGTCGACGTAGAAGGTGGGCGTCGCGCGGGCGCCGCTCAGCTGCGCGCTCGCCAGGTCCTCCTGCACACGCGGGGCGTAGCGGTGGTCGTCCAGCTCCCGGGCGAAGCGCTCCACGTCCAGTTCCAGCCCGGCGGCCATGCGCACCAGCGTCTCCCGGTCCAGCGTCTCCTGGCTGGTGAAGAGCCGGTCGTGCATCTCCCAGAAGCGGCCCTGGGCCGCCGCGCACTCCGACGCCTCGGCGGCCACCTCCGCATGGGGATGGGCGCCGCGGTTGGGGAGGTGCCGGAAGACGTAGCGCACCTGCCCGGTCAGGCGCTCGTCGCGCAGCCGGATCACTCCCGCGTGGGCCGCGCGGCAGTGGGGGCACTCGAAGTCGCCGTACTCGACCAGCGTGACGGGACCGTCCCGGGCTCCCGAGACGTGGTCCCGCTTCGGATCCACCGGAGGCCGGAGGCGGGGCGTGGCGACCCGGGCGGGCATACGGGAAGAGGGTTCGAACCCCGCGGCTCAGGCGGACGGCGCTCGGCCGGCCGCCGGAGGACCTCGCTCCAGGTCCACCCGGGGTCGGTCGTCCGGGTCCGCGGCCGCCCCACGCGCTGCGATCCACCGGCGGGCTGCATCGAGCTCGCCGTCCGTGATCCCGTGCCCACCCGGTTCCCAATGGAGGGTGACGGCAGCCCCCGACGCCTCGAGGACGCCGACGAGCCGCTCCGTCTCGTCTGCCGTAGCCACCGGATCTGCCCGACCCGCCCCGATGAAGACGGGAAGTCCACCGAGGTCGGGGGGCTCGGAGGGGATGAAGGGCACCATGGGACTCAACAACACCGCCCCCCGCAGGAGCTCTGGACGTCGGAGAAGCAGGCTGGCCGCCATGTTGGCTCCGTTAGAAAACCCTACGGCCACGACGCCGCCCGGATCGAAGCCGTACGCTTCCGACGCGCGATCGAGAAAGACGGACATCTCCAGCGTCCGACGGGAGAGATCCTCCTGATCGAACACGCCTTCTTCCAGCCGGCGGAAGAATCGCGGCATCCCTCGCTCGAGCACGTTGCCCCGCGGGCTGAGGAGCGCAGCCCCCGGGAGAAGGGCTCGGCCGAGGGCAACCAGGTCGTTCTCATCGCCGCCTGTCCCGTGGAGGAGAAGCAGAGTGGTCCCGCCAGCCGGACCATCGGCGTCGGGTGGAGGCACGTACCGGTGCACGAACCCGAGGTCGGCCGCCTGCGCACGCCCGGGCTCCGGCTCGCGCGGAGTCTCTCTCCGGCGTTCCGGAGGACTCCCCCGCGCAGACCTGGCCGGCAGGTGGATCTCGGGTAGCGCCGCTTCGATCTCTGCGCGCCGACCCTCCAGCCAGGGCGGCAGCATCAGCCCTTCGCCGAGCTCCTCCAGCGGCTCATCGAGCGTGAAGCCCGGGGGGTCCGTGGCGATCTCGAAGAGCACGCCCCCCGGCTCGCGAAAGTACACCGAGTGGAAGTAACGCCGGTCGATCACCTCCGTGGCCTCCAGGCCCGCCTCCAGAATCCTTCGTCGGAGAGCGAGCTGTGCCTCATCTCCGGAGGCGCGCCAGGCGACGTGGTGGACGGTTCCCGCGCCACCCATCCCCGGAAGGAACTGGCCCACGCCCCGGACGGCCACCCGGCGGCCCGGCCCGCCGTCGCCTGCCTCGTAGTAGCGGGTGAATCCGGCATCCTCGACCTCGTGGAAGCCCAGCGTGTCGACCAGCAGTCGTCCGGTCTCGTCACCGGACTCCTCCCAGATCTCGACGGTGTGGAAGCCCCGGAGGGCGTGCTCCGGCTCGATTCCGTCGGCTCCGCTCCGCACGGGCAGATCCTCCGCAGCCGGATCCGCGACGATGGCGAGCATGAGTCCATCGGGATCGCGAAAGGAGAGCCTCCGGTCACCCCGAACGCCACCGGGGACCGGGCCTTCGAAATCGACCCCGAACCGGACCAGGCGCTGCGTCCAGAAGGCGAGCGCGGAGGGCGCGGCCGCGAAGGACGTCACGGCGAGCTGGCCCACCCCCTGCCTCCCCCGGCGTGCCCCGGGCCAGGGGAAGAACGTCAGGAGCGAGCCGGGACGCCCGGTCTCGTCGCCGAAGTAGAGGTGGTAGGTCGTCGGGTCGTCGAAGTTGACCGTGCGCTTGACCAGCCGGAGCCCGAGGACCCGGACGTAGAAGTCCAGGTTTCTCTGGGGAGCGGTCGAGATGGCCGTCACGTGGTGGATGCCGAGGACGCGAGGGGAGTCGCTCGCTCCTCGGGCGGGAGACCGGCTCGAGCTCGACATGACGCCCCCTCCCTGCGAATGCGGACCGAGGCGATCGCCGGAATCCGATCCAGCCATCGTGGGGTTCCTCGCGAAGCGCGGCCAGCGGTGTCGCGTCAGGACTCCGCGCTCGACCGCCCCTCCGTCGAGCCGGCCGTGCTCATCCTTAGGTCTCGCCGTGCGGGTCCGCCACCTCGTGAGCGACCGTGAGCATGAACGCACCGCCCTCCTCCGAGCTCACGGCGTGACGAACGCCGGCGCCGCACAGAAGTAGTTGGCCGGGCCGGAGGTCGTACTCCTGGTCCCCGGCCGTGAAGTGTATACGGCCCCGGAGAGGCTGGACGGTGAACGGACCGTCCGTCCCGTGCTCGGCGATCTCCCCTCCCGGAGCGATCGACACGAGGGCGACCCGGAGGGGGCCGCTCTTCAGAAGCGTCCGCGCGGCGCGGCCGCTCCGCTCCAACGTGTCACGATCTTCGGTCCGGTCGCGCTCTTCCTCCAGATCGAACAGGAGGGTGTCTCCCGACAGCGGCCTCTCCAGTGATGACATGACCTTCCAACCCTTTCCCGGGCAGTCAACCTGATCCGAACTAGTCGGGGCGGCCGGATTCGAACCGGCGACCCCCTGCTCCCAAAGCAGGTGCGCTACCGGACTGCGCCACGCCCCGACGGGGGTCCGCAGGGCCGCTCCGGCGCTTACGGACGCACGGGCGGCCGCCGCGGGCCGCGCGAAAACTAGACGCCCGGGAGCCCTCCGGACAGCCCCGGCGGAGCGGTTCTTGAAAGGTTTGCGGCGGGATGAACCTTCAAGCCTGGCCCGCGTGGCTCGTCTGTCTGGTGCTTCTGGCCGCCGCCCTGGCGGCGGGCCTGCTCATGAGCGCTGGTCTCCTGCTCGTGGCCCGGCGCGTGGGAGTGCCCGGCGAGCGGGACATCGACGACGCCCTCCTCCGGCACGGGGCGAGGCCGCTCCGGCTCCTCCTCCCCACCCTGGCCGCCCGGATCGTGCTCCCGGCCGCGCCTGTGGGCGCCACGGCGGCGGGCGTGATCGGACACCTCCTCGTCCTCCTTCTCATCGCTGCGCTGGCCTGGCTCGCCCTGGCCCTCATCGAGGCGGCCGCCGAGGTGATCTCGGGTCGCTTTCGCACGGACGTGCCCGACAACCTGTCCGCGCGTCAGGTGCAGACCCAGGTCCAGATCCTCCGCCGCGTGGCCTGGGTCGTGGTCGGCGTGGTCGCGCTATCGGCGGCCCTCATGACCTTCCCGGACATCCGCCGGATCGGGATCAGCCTGTTCGCCTCGGCGGGCGTCGCCGGCCTCGTGGTCGGCTTCGCGGCCCGCCCCACCCTCTCCAACCTCGTGGCGGGCGTGCAGCTGGCCCTCAGCCAGCCGATCCGCCTCGACGACGTGGTCGTCGTGGAGGGCGAGTGGGGGCGGATCGAGGAGATCCGGCTCACCTACGTGGTCGTGCGCATCTGGGACGAGCGCCGCCTCGTGCTCCCCACCAGCTACTTCCTGGAGACTCCCTTCCAGAACTGGACCCGGACCTCGGCGCAGCTCCTGGGGACCGCCTACCTGTACGCGGACTACTCCCTCCCGGTCGAGGAGACGCGGGAGGCGCTCGCGCGGATCCTGGAGGAGACCGACCTGTGGGACGGACGCGCGTGGACGCTCCAGGTCACCGACACCACCGAGCGGACCGTCCAGGTCCGGGCCCTCATGAGCGCGCGGGACGCGGGCACGACCTGGGAGCTCCGCTGCCACGTCCGCGAGCGGCTGCTGGCCTGGCTGCAGGCAGAGCACCCGGAGGCCTTGCCTCGGGTCAGGGTCCAGGCCGCCGGAGAGCCTCGGCCGGCCGCGGAGGCCTCTCCGGACGGCCCCGCGCATCTCATGTGACACTCTATCTCACACGCCTCGACGCATGATATGACAGTGGTTTAGCGTCTTACGCACCGAACGGCTCGCCGGGGGCGTCGGTCCTGTCCGGACCGGACGGGCCCGCGCCCCCGTGGCCCGCCTGCGGCGCCCCGCCTACATTCTCGCGTGGAGCGGGTCCCGGCGGGACACGGAGGCGGATGAGCAGGACGGGCGACAGCGGCGAAGAAGATCGGGGCGGCCCGAAGAGCGCCCACGGTGCCCACGGCGCAGCGGACGGCCGTTCCGGCTCGCTCTCCCGCCGTGGCTTTCTGGCGGTGGGAGCGGTCGGCGCGGCCGCCTGGGCCGGGTCCTCCCTGCTCCCCTCCGGCGTGGACCGGGTTCTCGGACCGTCGGACGCGATCGGAGGGCGAGGCTCGCAGGGGGCCGGGCCGACCGACCCCGGTGACCGGCCGGTGTTCGAGCCGACCGGTGCGGGGCTCCCGACCCCCCTGGGGGAGCGAGCTCCGCTGGAGCGGCCGCGGCGTGAGGTGTCGCTCCCGGGCCCGAACGGCTCCTCGCTGACGCCGCTGGAGGCGCTTCACGGGATCATCACCCCCTCCGACCTGCACTACGAGCGCCATCACTCGGGCATACCCTTCCTGGACCCGCACGCCTACCGGCTCCTCATCCACGGCATGGTCGAGCGGCCGACGTCGTTCTCGTTGCTCGACCTGGCCCGCTTCCCGGCGAGAACCGTGATCCGGTTCATCGAGTGCGGCGGGAACGGCATGTTCGGGTACCGCGATCCGAATCCGGCCATGACGCCCCAGCGCGTGGCGGGACTGACGAGCACGAGCCAGTGGACCGGGGTCCCGCTGTCCGTCCTGCTCCGCGAGGTGGGCGTGAAGCCGGAGGCGACCTGGTTCCTGGCCGAGGGTGACGACCCCGGCCACTACGCCCGCAGCATCCCGGTCGCCAAGGCCCTCGACGACGCAATGATCGTCTACGGGCAGAACGGGGAGGCGATCCGGCCCGAGCAGGGCTACCCGGCCCGGCTCCTCGTCCCCGGATTCGAGGGAAGCGCCAACGTGAAATGGGTCCGGCGCATCGAGCTCTCCGACGCTCCGTTCATGACGCGCTCGGAGACCTCGGAGTACACGGACCCGCTTCCCACCGACACCGCCCGCATCTTCAGCCTGGTCATGGACGCGAGCTCCATCATCACGTTTCCCGCGTACCCGGTCACCCTGCCGGAGAAGGGCTGGTGGGAGATCTCGGGTCTCGCGTGGAGCGGCCGCGGGAAGATCTCCCGCGTGGAGGTGACGACGGACGGCGGCAGGACCTGGAGCCGCGCCGCGCTCGAGACGCCCGTCCTCCCGCGCTGCCACACCCGCTTCCGCTACGTGTGGAAGTGGTCGGGAAGGCGGCACCTCCTGGCGAGCCGTGCGGTGGACGAGACGGGATACGTGCAACCGACCCGCGAGGCGCTCATGGCCGTCCGGGGCCCCGCCACCATGTACCACTGGAACAACGTGAGGGCCTGGAACGTGTGGCCCGACGGGGGCGTGTCGTTCGCGGGAGGCGGAGACCTGTGAGGCGCCCGGCCTCCCCGCCCCCGACCTCCGCGCTGCTGGCCTGCGCCGCGCTTCTGGCCGCCGTCGCGGCGGCGGGGTGCCGCGGCGGCTCGGACCGGCCCGACCACGGGCCCACGGACTTCCGGGACTTCGGCGTCCCTCCGATCGCGACGAGCGCAGAGCCGCTCGCGCCCGCATCGGCATCGTCCGGGCCCCTGCCCTCGCGCTTCGGATTCGGGCGGCCCGCGACCGCGGCCCGGATCGACTCGGAGGACATCGATGTCGAGCCCGATGGCACGGGGCTCCCTCCCGGACGCGGCACCGCCGCGCAGGGCGCCGCGGTCTATTCCCTCCACTGCGTGAAGTGCCACGGCCCGTCCGGGACCGGGGGATCGGCCCGGCCGCTCGTCACCGAGAAGTCGAGCCGCATACGCGGCTTCCCGTTCGCCCGCATACCCTTCTACCTGCCGACGGTCGGGACGTACTGGCCCTACGCGTCCACGCTGTTCGACTACGTCCGGAAGGCCATGCCCCAGGATGCTCCGGGCAGCCTCACCGACGACCAGGTGTACGCGGTCTCGGCCTGGATCCTGTGGCGAAACGACATCATCTCCCGGGACAGCGTCATGGACGCCACCACCCTGCCCGGCGTGGTCATGCCGGCCCGCGGGAGGTTCGTCCTCGACCGCCGGCACGGGGGCCCGGAGGTCCGCTAGGATGGACGTGGGGCTGCGCCCGGCTCTGGCGTGCGTGCTGGTCGGGCTTGGGACGGTCGCCGCCGCCACCGGAGGCGGGCCGACGCGGCGGACCCTCGGGCCGCGGGGAGGCGCCGCGCCGCGCGACCGGGAGGCGCTGGTCTCGGCGCTGGGATGCGGAGCCTGCCATGCGGGGGTTCCCGAGCCGCTGGAAGCCCGCCGGGCCTCCCCCGACCTGGGGGCGGCGGGGCGGCCCTGGCGGCCCGACTCGCTCCTCGCCTACCTCCTCTCCCCCTCCGCGTCCGGCCCGGCGGCTTCCCCGGCTCGCATGCCGGCGTTCCACCTGTCGAAGCGGGAGGCTCTGGCGCTCACCCTCTTCCTGGAGACGACGCTCCCCGAGGCGCCGGAGAGCGGTCGGGACAGGGTGGAGGAGCTTCGCGAGGAATACCCGGGGGTGGGCCCGGGCACGGGCCGGAGCCTCTACCTGGCCCTGGACTGCGCGGGCTGTCACGGCGGTACGGGCGTGGCGGCCTGGAAGAGCGCCCCCGACCTGTCGGACGAAGGGAGCCGCGCCCGCCGCGGCTGGCTGGCCAGCTGGCTGGCCCATCCCGTTGCCGTGCGCCCGTTCGGCTTCTACCCGGGCACCGGGACCCGGATGCCGGACTTCGGCCTGTCGGGACCCGAGCTGGACGTCCTGGTGGCCTATCTGACGGACGGGGGGACGCGCCTTCCCCGACCTCCGGGCGCCGGCCCGCTGTCCCCGTTCCGCCGGGCCGAGGCCGCCCGGCTCCTGCGCACGCGGAGCGCGTGCCTGGGGTGCCACTCGCTGGACGGCGAGGGCGGCGGGATCGGACCGGACCTGTCGGGGCTCGGCGTTCGGCGTCCGGACGCCTACGTGTGGGCCATGATCCGCGATCCGCGCGGCACCCGGCCGCGCTCGGTCATGCCGCGGAGCCCCGAGGCGCCGGCGCGTGACACGCTCCTCTACCGTCTCCTCCTGACCGCGGGCGGAGCGGACGGGGCGCCTCGAACGAGGGCCGGCGACGGCTCCTCCCTGCCCCGGGACCGCGACGCCGAACGAGGGGTCGACGTCCACGGAGGCGGGGCGGCGCGGGACGGTTACCTGGACCTGATCGCGAACCCGCCTCTCGCGCCCGACGACTGGATGCTGCGGGGCGAGCCCCGGCCCGGGAGCGCCGGCGAGCGCTACCGCCACCTGTGCGCCCCCTGCCACGGGCGTTCCGGAGGCGGCGATGGCTTCAACGCCTCCCGGCTCCCGGTCCCTCCAGCGCGTCACGCCGACTCCTCGGCCATGTCGGCCCGGACGGACGCCCGCCTGTTCGACGCCGTCTACGGGGGCGGGCGCGTGCTCGGCCGCAGTCCTCGCATGCCGGCGTTCGGGCGCTCGCTCGCCCGGGAAGCCATCTGGGGCCTCGTGGGGCACATCCGCGACCTGTGCGGCTGCCGAAGCCCGTCGTGGTACCGGGACAACGGCGAGTCCGGCGTCCCCGACTCCGCCGCGGGCGTCCCGGCGAGCCCTTCGCCCGACGGCATCCGGGCCGACGCGCCCGCGAGACGGGACGGCGGGAGATGAGCCGCGCCCGGCTCGTCGTCCTCGTGGGGACCGTCCTCCTGGGGGCCGGCGCCGCGGCCGCCCTCCTCCTTCCCCGGGGCGGGAAGGTCGGCGCGGGGACTCCCGCGACGCGCCGGAGCCCCGCGCCCGCGGGCTCGCCGGATCCGACCAGCCTGTCGGCCCGCCCCGTGCCCGGGGACTCCGGCTCGACCTACGAGCCCTGGCCGGCCGGATCCGACTCGGCCGTGAGCGCTGCCGACTTCGTCGGATCGGAAGCCTGCGGGGAGTGCCACCGCCGCGAGTACGACGCGTGGAAGGGCTCGACGCACGGCACGGCCGGCGCGGCCCCGCCCTCGCCCGCCAGCGTCGTGGCGCCGTTCGACGGCACCCCGCTCCGCTTCGCCGATGCGACCGTGATCCCGCGGCGGAGCGCGGAGGGCGGGTACGAGTTCCTGGTGCGGCGTCCCGGGCGCGAGGACGAGCGCATGACGGTCGACGCCGTGGTCGGCAAGGGGCATATGACGGGGGGCGGCACGCAGGCCTCGCTCGAGCACCGCGCGGACGGCACGTGGCGCGTCCTCCCGTTCGACTTCAGCGTCACGTCGGGACGGTGGTTCTGCAACACCGAGGGGCGCGGCGGACGCGGCTGGGTGCCCGTGGGGCGCGACCTGCGCCTCGAATCCTGCCTGGACTGGACGCCGCGCCGCGTGCTCGGCACCATTCCGCGCTACACGAACTGTCAGGAGTGTCACGGCAGCCAGATCCGCGTCAGCGTGGGGCGCGGCGCACCCCACTTCGACACCCGCTTCACGAGCCTGCGCGTGAACTGCGAATCCTGCCACGGCCCGGGCGGTCGGCACGTCCGGCTGGCTCGCGCCGGGAAGGTCTCGGGACGCCGGGACATCGGGATCGCCTCCCTCGTCGGCATGGACAGGGACGCCTCGCTCGGCCTCTGTTTCCAGTGCCATGCCTTCAAGGACGCGCTCGAACCCGGCTACCTGCCGGGCCGGCGCCTGGCCGAGCACTTCTCGCTCCTCTCCCCCCAGCTGGGCGAGGCGCCGCATCACGCCGACGGAAGGGTCCGGACGTTCGCCTACCAGCTCGGCCAGATCGCCAGCGCGTGCTACCTGGACGGCGGCATGACCTGCGTCGACTGCCACGACCCGCACACCCAGCGCTATCGGGACGTGTGGGACGGCCCCCTTCCGGGCCGGCTCGACGACGGCCAGTGCCTGGACTGCCACGCCGCCAAAGCCGGCCGTCCCGAGCGGCACACGCACCATCCGGCCGGGTCACCCGGGAGCCGGTGCGTGGCGTGCCACATGCCCTACCTCCAGGAGACCGAGATCGGGAACGCCATCCCCTACGCCCGGGCGGACCATACCGTCCCGATCCCGCGACCCGAGGTGGACAGCGCGCTCGGGATCGAGCCCGCCTGCAGCAAGTGCCATGGCGACCGGAGCGTCCGCGAGCTCCAGGAGGACGTGGACCGGTGGTGGGGGCGTCCGAAGCCTCGCCGGCCCGCGGTGCGGGCGCTGCTGGCGTCGGACACGGGCGCCGGGCGAGCACCGGCCGCCGCCCTCCTGCACCCGGGCGCGGGCGATCCGATGGCCCGGTACGCCGGACTGGCCCGGCTGTTCGAGGACCGGCTCGAGCCCGACGTCCCGCCGGAGCCGGCGGTCCAGAGCGCGCTGGAGCGCGTGGCCCGGTCCGGGGACCTCGACGCGCGATCCCTGGCGCGGGCCGCCCTCGACCTCACGATGGGAGGCGACTCGGCCGAGCACGCACGACTGGCGGCCCTGGTCGGCGGGGATTCGGCCGAGCGTAAGGAGACCACGCTGCGGTGGGCCCAGGCTCTCGGGTGGTTCGGGGACCGCTACAGGGAACGGGGACGTCCGGACTCGGCGGTCCTCGTCTACGGACGCGCCCTGCGGGTCGCCCCCGGAGACCCGGACCTGCACGCGGGGCTGGGCTACGCTCGCCTGGACGCCGGCGATCCGGCGGCCGCCCTCGGTGAGTTCCGGACGGCGGCCGGCCTCCGGTCCGGTGACGCCCTGCTCCGGGTGAACCAGGGCCTGGCGCTCCTCCGGCTCGGGCGGACGGACGAGGCCACGGCGGCCTACCGACAGGCCCTGGAGATCGACCCGGCCGAGCCGCTCGCCCACTTCAACCTGGGGAACGCCTACCTGCGCGGCGGGGATCCGGAGCGGGCGGCGCGCGAATACGCGAGGACGATCGACCTGGACGCCAGCCTGGCTCCCGCGCACTTCAACCTGGCCCGCGCCCTCCTCGCCCTGCGGCGCTACCGTCCCGCCCTGCAGGCTCTCCGGGACGGCCTGGCCTACGACTCGACCAACGCCGACGCGAGGGATCTGGCCCGGCGTCTGGAAGAGGCCCTGAGCGGGTCCTGATGGGCGGTCCGGTGGCGCCGCGGCCCGGCGGCGGCCCGGAACACGACGCCGCCTGGCGAGTTTCAAACCCCGATGCCCTCCCGCGGGCCCGCGGGCGCGCGGGGACCCACTCACTGCAGGGGATGACGCATGCCTCGTCCACGTAGCCACCGGAAGACGTCCGGCCCGGGATCGGGCGGAGGGCCTCCCGCGAGCCCGGCACGGTCACGGCTCCTCTCGGCGGCGCTCGTCGCGCTGGTGGCCCTCGCCGGTGGGCTCCGGTCGGGGGGCGCCGCCGCCCAGGAATCGAACGCCGCGTCCGGTCAGCGGGCTGCCGGGGACTCCACGGCGACGCTGGTGGGCAAGGTGGTCTCCGCCATGAGCGGGGGGCCCCTCTCCGGCGCCCGCGTGGTGCTCAAGACGTCGGGCTACGGGGCGATCACGGACAGCTCGGGGGACTTCCGGATCCGCGGGATTCCGGCCGGGTTCGTGGACACGCTGCAGGTGGACCTGATCGGCTACGCGAACCAGAGCATCCCGCTCAAGATCAAGGCGGGCTCGACCACCCGCGCCGTCCTCAGCCTGAGTCAGACTGTGCTGCGTGTCGAGGATCTGCATGTGGAGGTCAGGGCTTCGCCCCTCAGGAACTCCCTGACCGAGTTCCACCGGGACCAGAAGACCGGCATGGGATACTTCATCACGCCGGACATGATCGAGCAGCAGAACCCGACCTACGCCTCGGACATCCTCCGCAGAGTGCCCGGGGTCACCGTGGCCGCGCAGGTGAACGGCAAGTCCGAGGTCCACATGGTCCACTCGAACCTCAACTGCTATCCCACTCTGTACCTGGATGGCGCGCTGTGGCCGCGGCACAACCTGGACGAGCTCAACCCGAGCACCGTCCTGGCCATGGAGGTCTACCGGGGGACCTCCGAGATCCCTTCGCGCTTCATGGGCATGGGCCGGCCCGATTGCGGCGTCATCGTGGTGTGGACGCGCCAGGGCGGCGCCATGGACAGCGTCCCCGCCGGAGGCGGCTAGCCGGGCGGCGGGGACGCCGGGCGGGAGAACGCCCGGAGCCTACGGGATGGTCAGAGGGATCCTGATGCCCTGGTGGAGGTTGCCCCCTCCGCCCCCCCCACCGCCGCCGGTGTTCGTGAGGTCGGAGTGCGCGACCAGGATCACGGCAGCGACGATCGCGCCGGCGCCGAGGGCGGCGAGGACGAAGGTCCGGGGCTTGTCCAATCGGCTGACGTCGATGCGGCTCACGCTCGATGTCGCCAGGGTCAGCGTGTCCCGGGCGCCCGCGGCGGCGGTCCGCCACGCCCGCGAGCTCGTAGAAAGGGTCACCGAATCCGGCTTCGACCGAAGGACCAGGCCGTCGATCGTCCCTTCGCTCGTCGCCGAGCCCTGCACGCCCGGCTGGCCGCGCCCCTCGTCGGTGAGATGCACGCGCACGTCCTGACCGGCCGTGGGCCCGGTCTCCAGGGGCACGTAGCTGTAGCAGGCCGGCAGCAGGACCAGCAGGGCCAGAGCGATGCCTCTACGACACACGAACGTGGACGTCGTCATCTCGATTCCGCGCATCCTCTCGAGTCGGAAGGACGGCCGGACGGCTTTCAGCCCGGCCGACCGGGGTGGACCTTGAGCCAGATGTTCACGACACCGCACGCCGCCCTGCCGACGTTGAACTGCGGCGGGATCTCGGACGCGTGGAAGTACGCTTCGATCGCCGCGACGTCCGCGGGATGGAAGGTGTCCACGCCCAGGATCAACGGGACGCGCTGTCCGTCTACGAGAAACTGGATCGGACACGTGCCCGTGTCCTGAGGCCGCCTGCAGGCCCCCGGCGTCTCCAGGGGGCACCGACGGCCCGGAACGCCCGGAACGGGGTGCACGGACTGGAGGGACTGCATGGGCTGCGGATTCCCGTCGACCACGCTCACGCTCGCCTCCCCGCGGAACATCTCGCTGAGCCGGGAGGGCGCCTTCTCCTCGATGTCCTCTTCCGTGATGAAGATGCCTCCCCCCGCACGCATGCGTCGGTAGAACCCCGCGCGCACCAGCCACAGCGGGCGCGCGCCTTTCACGCTCACTTCGAGCGGCTCGAGCGGGATGGGTCTGGGGTGGAGAGCCACGACCAGGTCGATCTCCTGGCCCGAGGGGATCATCAGGCACTGCGACTGCTCGCCGAAGCCGGGACCCGAGACCCGGATCCGGTGAACTCCGGGCCGGACGTCCTTCAGGGTGAACGAGCCGCGGCCGTCGGTGACCACCGGAGGCGCGCTCTCCTCGTCGAGCACCACCCGGAAGCCGGGGAGAGGCTCGTCCGAGGTCGCGTCGATGAGACGGCCGGAGATGCCCGACATGGACGTCGTTCGGACACCCTTCCGGGCTCCCGATGCAGGCCCGGGGCACGAGGTCTCTCCCACGCGCGCCGACGGCTCCTGCGCAGCGGCGACCCCCGCACCGACGCCGGCGCACACGAGGGCCAGCGCGAGCGCAGCGCCTCGCCTCCGGCCCCGTGGCATGCTTCGGCCTCCGGCCCTCAGCCGCTTCCGGCGGACAGGAAGACCGCCTGGACCGGACCGTCGGCCAGATCCCCCGCGACCGAGTTTCGCTGCTCGCCGTCGACCAGGACCGTGATGTGGACGCTGACGCTGGGCGTGTCCGTCGCCGCCTCCGGGATCTGCGCACGAATGAAGAAGCGGCCGGTGGCGCGGATGTCGAACGTGCCGCTGTAGGGGAGATTCTGGACCGTGGTGTCCGACTGGAGGAGCGAGACGGGCGCGGAGGACGGGGGCTGGGTCGGGTCCTGACCGCCCGCGTCCACGTTGAACATCGTCGAGGTCACGATCTGGACGGGCACGTCCGTCCGGTCCGCGCTGACCTCGGCCTTCGCCTCCTGTCGGCTCGGGCTCGAGAGGCTCCCGCAGGCGCCGAGCACCGCGACGAGCGCCAGGGCCAGGCCCACCGACCCCGCCCGCCAGCGAGAGCCCCGCGAGCGGCGGCCTCGCCAACCCATCGCCTCCGTGATCATCCTGGAATCCAACGTCGGCTCTTCCTCTCCGACCCGTTGTCCTCGTGCGGGGACCCGGCACATCCGTCCCGTGGGCGCACGCCTGCAAACGTAGCACCGGGCCCGCGAGCGCACCACAGCCTGACAGACCGAGGCCCGGCACCCCGAAGGGCGCCGGGCCGCACAGCCCGCTTCGTGGCGAGGAAGCCGCTCAGCCCGAGACGTTCGGGTTCGAGCGGATCTCCGTGATCGTGATGGGGAACAGCGTCCCCGGACTCTCGACGGCGACCGACGTGGGCTGCCACAGCGGATCCTGGCTGCCGAAGCGGTAGTGGTCCGCGAGCCGCCGACCCTGGAACGTCAGGTTGACGTTCCGCTCCCACTCCAGGATCTGCATGGCCGGGATCTGCCCCGTGTAGTCGGTCAGACCGTCCGACGCGTGCAGCGCCCGGACCGCGTTGATCTGGTCCCGGAACGCCTGGGTGTCGCCGTTCGTGGCCAGCTCGTTCTCCGCGAGGATGAGATGCAGCTCGGCGGCCGACATCTCGGTCATGGACGCGTCGCGACCGCCGGCCTTGAAGGCGGCGAGCTGTGCGCTGTAGGCCGGGTCCACGATCGAATCGATCGGGTCCTCGATCTTGACGGCGTCGATCGTCTTGTCCTCGTTGGACAGGACCACGTAACGGTTGTCGGGCGCGGGACGGTCACCGACCTGCAGCTCCCCGCGGCTCCATACCTGGGGAGCCCAGGACTCGCAGCCGATCCCCAACAGGCCGTCGCTGAAGTCCAGGCTGAACGTCCAGCCGTCGCTCACCTGGTTCAGGATCGCGTTGGCGTCTTGCACGGCCTGCTGGGGCACGCTCACGACGCCCGGATTGGTCGGATCGCCCGACTGGATCTGCAGTCGAATGGCCTTCGCCTGCATGGCCCGGACGCGCATGGCCCGGAGCGCGAGCTCGGTGTCGTCGTCGGTCACGACCTGGAGCCCCGCCGTGAAGTAGCCGATGGCCGTGTCGTACAGGCCCGGCATGTCCGCCGCAGCGATCGGATTTCCCGCTTCCTCCGGATCCGTGAGATCGGACGGCAGCACGTACCGCTGCCAGGTGTCCGCGATCAGCGTGTAGAGGGTTCCCCCGTACAGGTACGCCTGCGCCAGGAGGTTCGGATCGGGCAGCGTGCCCGCATCCTGGAAGACCTTGCCCTGGATGATGGCCTTGTCGGCCGTGAAGCGCGCCTGACCGACGAACGGCCACGTGACGTCCGTGAACTCGTTCGTCGGGTCGCTGATCTTGCCGTTGTCCAGCGCGCCCCAGGCATCCCGTGACCCGATCCAGAACGACTCGTCCGAGGCGTTCTCCATGATCGCGAGCATACCGTTGGCGGCCCGGGCCAGGTTGTTCCGCGACGCACCCACCAGCGCGCCATAGGCCTCCGGGGAGTCCACGTTCTGCTCGGTCAGCTTGTTGGGGTTCTGGACATTGAGCGGGTTCTTGCAACCCGACCACACCAGGAGGCAGAGGACGGCGAGCGCGCCGCCGGCCCTCGCCCATCCGCTCCTCCGGCGGCTCCCGCCGGAAATCGTGCTCTTCTCCATGTCAGTCATCCTCGCCCCGTTCGCCATTGATTCGGACTCCGAGAGGTTGGTGTTGATCGTCTCCATGGCGCCCCCTCAGAACCCGGCGCGGATCGCGAGGGTGAAGCGCTGCGGAATCGGCATCCGCCAGCCTTCCTGACCGATCGCGAAGTTGCAGTCCACGTCGCTGGCCACGCACTGCCCCGTCTCGTTCAGCTCGGGGCTGATCCCCGGATACTGGTTGTTGACCGTGAGCGCGAGATTCCGCACACGACCGATCACGCTGAGGCTCGACATGTGGAGCTTCTGCGCAATGTTCTCCGGGACGTTGTACGCCAGCGAGACCTCCCTCCACCGCAGGTAGTTCGCCTTGAACACGGCGTTCAGGCCGCTCATCGGCGCGAGCGAGCGATAGTTCTTCGCCCACTCGATCGCGGCGTCGAGACGCTCCTGGGCGGTCGAGTTCGGGTTCTCCATCACGGCCGTCACCCGGTTCGAGCCGGGGGTGTTGCGGCCGATGATCGAGTTGGACCGCCGGAACTGGCCCGACAGGTCCTGCACCCAGAAGTCCCCCACCTTGTACTCCCACTGGGAATGGAACTGGAAGTGGTTCAGGAGGGTGAGGTCCACGCCGAACGAGCCCTGCCAGTTCGGGAAGGGCTTCCCGAGCGGCGAGAGCAGCACGTCCGCCGTGCCGCAATTGATGGGCAGGACCTCGAAGTCACTGGGGTTGCGCGGCTGTGAGAAGTAAGCCAGCGCGTCGCTCTGGGTGGGCTGGGTGCACGCCCCGCCCACGCCCATCGTCCCCGCATCCAGCGGAATTGCCACGTTCTGGAGCTTGGCTCCGAAGAACGCGCCGGGCGCGGAGCCCTCCCTGATGAAGTTCCGTGGGCGCGGATAGCTGCCGCCCACCTTCTGCGGAGCGGCGCCGCCCAGGTCCGTGATCTTCTGCTGCAGGTAAGCACCGTTGGCGTACACGTTGATCGAGATCTTGTCCTTCTGCAGGGCCTGCCAGTTGACCTTGAGGTCCACGCCCTTGGACTTCATCTGGCCGATGTTGACGGCCTGCTGGTTCAGGAAGCCGCCCGAAGGGGCGAACTGCTTGTTGACCAGCATGTCGTTGACGGTGCGGTGCCAGCCGGTCACGTCGAGGGACACGCGGTCCTGCAGAAGGCCCGCCTCGAACCCCGCCTCGATCTCCGTCGTCTTCTCGGGCTTCAGGTCCGCGTTACCGATGTTGTCCGGCTCGAAGCCCGTGCCGTCGGGACCGGGCAGCGGAGCGAACGTCCGGAACTTGTCGAAGTTGCCGGGCTGCAGGCCCGACGTCCCGAGAGCGCCGCGCACCCGGAACGTCGACAGAAGCTGGCTGTCCCAGCTGGGGAGGTCGCTGAACACCAGGGATGCGCTGACCTTCGGATACCACACGATGCTGAAGTTGTCGCCGAACGCGCTGTTGGCGTCGCCCCGGACGCCGGCCGTCAGGTACGCGAAGTTGTGGATCCCGAACTGATCCTGGGCGAAGAAGCCGGCGTTCAGGTTCTGCTGGAAGTCCTCGAAGGTGAGCTGGGTCGTCCCGGCCGAGATGTTCTTGATCCCCGGACCCGGGAAGTCCTCCGACTCGCCGCCGCGGTTGGTCTGCGAGCTGAAGAATCCCTGGCCGCCCGCCGTGAACGAGCTCGAGAGCTCCGGGCTGACCTGCCAGTCCCACGTGCCCCTCAGCTCGCCCGTGATCGTCGTCACGGTGTTCGTGAACGCGTCCCGCAGACCGGTCGGGAAGAAGGACGTGTTGAAGCCGTCCACGTTCCACCCGAACGGGAAGTTGTTGTCGTTGACGTTGTTGATGATGTCGGCCCCGACCGTCCCGTTCAGGGTCACGGCCTCGCTCGGCTGATAGGACAGCTGCGCGTTACCGCCGAAGTGGTCCACGCTCAGGTTGTCCGTCACCTGCGCGGCCTCGTGAACCGTCGCGAACGTCGGCGTTCCGTAGTAGTTCTTCGACGTCATCGCCGTGCAGGGCCCGGTGGCCGGGCAGGTGGCCAGCGCCGGCTGCGAGTCCACCAGCAGCGACCAGGTGCCGAAGATGTTGTTGGCCGTCTGCGGCGCCGCCTGGTCCGTGTTGGCGTAGTACGCGTGGGTCTGCACGCGGAGCGCGTCGGCCGGGAAGAAGTTGAGGCTGAGCGTGCTGTTGACCTGCTCGTTCCGGTCGTCCGAGCGCGCGCCCGGCGGTCCGCGGAAGTCCGCCGGGAACTGGCCGAAGCCGTAGATCCCGTTGTTGTAGTGGTAGCGCCCCGCCAGGAAGTAGGTGACGTCCTCGCTGCCGCCGCTGACCTGGCCGGCCACGTTGGCGATCCGGCCGGTCTCCCGGGCATCGGCAAGGATGGTGCGCTGGAAGGTCTGGTAGGGCTGCAGGCTCACGCCCCAGCGCTTCTTGACCATGGCCAGCTGATCGAGCACCGACTGGTCGCTGCAGTTGGCGGCGACGTTGTCGGGGCACGCCACGAAGTTCGAGTGCGGGGTGAGCCGGTTGGTCGGCATGACCTCGAAGCCGCCGTCCACCTGGAAGTTCCAGTGCGGCGCGCCCGCGCTGCCCGACTTGGTGAAGACCTGGATCACCCCGTTCGACGCCTCCGTGCCGTACAGCGTGGCCGCGGCGGCCCCCTTGAGGATCTCGACCCGCGAGATGGTGTTCGGGTCGATCTGGTCGAGCGGCGAGATCGCCCCCACGCCGAAGTCGCCGGCCGAGTTGAAGGGCGAGCTGAAGTCGCCGCCGGAGCGCGTGTAGCGAACGCCATCGATGTAGATGACCGGCTCGCTGGACTGCGTCACGCTGGCCGTGCCCCGGATCCGAATCTTCGACCCCTCACCGGCCAGGCCGCTGGAGGGGAGGATCTGGACGCCGGGCTCGCGGCCCGCCAGGACCTCCGACACGTTCTGGGTGGGCGCGTCCTCCAGCTGCGTCGTGTTGATCGTGGCGATCGTGTTCCCCAGCCGCTTGCGCTCGACGCCGGCCGAGCCCGTGCCCGTGACCACGATCTGGCTGAGCTCGATCGCCTTCTGGCCCAGCTCGAAGTTCAGGGTGACGGACTGGCCCGCCGTCACCGTCACGCTCTTCGACTGGACCGAATAGCCGATGAGCCGGACCCGGATCTGGTGGTCGCCGGTCGGCACGTTGTTCAGCGTGTACTTGCCGCCCTCATCGGTCAGCGTCCCGATCTGGGTGCCGACGATGTAGACCTGGGCCGAGGCGAGCGCCTCGGCCGTGGTCGCGGAGCGGACGGTGCCGCTCACGGTTCCGGTCCCCTGCGCGTCGAGCGCGCCGGGGGCCAGCAAGAGGACGGCGGCGACGAGCGCCACCAGGGTTCCGACGAGGGACGATCGTGTGGACATGCGGCCCTCCTGTGAGAGCGGACGGAGGCGACGGACGAAGAAGTGCCCGCCGGTGATGGGCGAGCAGCGGGAGCGGGAGACGGGATCGGAGGGAGAGGGCGACGAGGCCGCGCCCGGGATTCGCCGGATCCTCCGGCCCGAGCCATGACGGAGGGACCACAGGGCCCGCCCGAAGGGCAAGCGCCCCTGCCATGCGGGTCGAGCTGTGGTGCACCCTTGACCGACCATGCCCCAGACCTGTCGTCGGGCCCGAGCGAGCTACGGGCCGACCTTCCCTCGCAGCGGGCGTCGGGCGTGGAGCCCGAGCCCCCCTCCGAACTCATCCGCTTCGTGCGCGGCTCGCCGCGGATCCGGCCGGCGTTCGGCCTGGGATCCGGCACCTCGGTGTATCCGGCATACTGCGCACGATCGCCACTATTGTGGGGGGCAAGCCCCCTTGTCAAGACCTTCCCCACACGCGTGCGGGGAGCCTCCCTACGGCCGGGGGGTGAATCTCCCCGCAAGAGCTCGAAAGTGAGGGGGAGCCGAGCGCGGCCGGGATCAGCCTCCTGCGCCTTCCAGCCACGGCCGGAGCGCGGCCATCGCCCGGGCCCGGTGGCTCACCGCCTGCTTGACCTCGCGAGGGAGCTCGCCCAGCGTCCGGCCCCGCTCGGGGAGGAGGAAGACGGGATCGTAGCCGAAGCCGCCCTCCCCCCTGGCCTCGCCGGCGATGCGCCCCCGGAGCTCCCCCTCCACGACGAACCACCCCGCCCCGCCCACGACGGCCGCCGCGCACCGAAAGGCGGCGCCTCGCTCGGCGGGCGGCACGTCTCGCAGCCGATCGAGGAGCCAGCGGTTGTTCGCCTCGTCCCGGCCCCAGCGGCGGGCCCAGGCGTCGGGCGCCAGGCGCCTGGTGCGGACCCCCGGCCCGCCCCCGAGCGCGTCCACGCACAGCCCCGAGTCCTCGGCCATCGTCACCATCCCCGTGCGCCGCTGGAAGTATCGGCCCTTGGCCAGAGCGTTCCCCGCGAAGGTTTCGGCCGTCTCCAGCCCCTCCTCCTCGTCCCTCGGCTCCGCCCCGACGTCGGAGAGGGAGACGAGCTCCGGCGTGGCCTCGCCCAGGAGCTCGCGGATCTCGTCCAGCTTGTGGGGGTTCCGGGTGGCCACGAGCAGCCGCTGCGGCACGGGGGGAGCCTCGCTCCCGGACTGCAGCTCGCCGGTGAGGGCGCCCGCCCGGATCCGCCACACGAGGTCCGAGGTGGAGCGACCGGCCAGGAGCGGAACGAGCCTGACCTCGCCGCCCGCCTCCTCCACCGCCCGGGCGCCCGCGACTTCCCGGCCCCGGTAGTCCTCTCCCTTCACCAGAACGTCCGGGAGGAGAGCCTCCACCAGCGCCTCCGGCGTGTCCTCCCCGAAGACCACGACCGCGTCCACGGGGCGGAGGGAGGCGAGGAGCCAGGCCCGGTCGCGGGTGGGCAGCAGGGGCCGTCCCGGACCCTTGAGGCGGCGGACCGAGGCGTCGTCGTTCAGGGCCACGAGGAGCGCGTCGCCGTGGGCGCGGGCGGCCCAGAAGCTCTCCAGGTGCCCCGCGTGGAGGAGGTCGAAGCAGCCGTTGGTGAACACGAGGCGGAAGTCCCGGGGGCGGCCGTACAGCTCCACGGCCCTCTCCCGGGACAGGATCCTCGTGGCGGCGGGTTCCCGCCCGAGCCCTCGCCCCGGCTGCGCCCCGGCCGTCACGGCGTCAGCCCTCGAGGTCGGCCAGGAGCCGGCCCGCCCCCCGGTCCAGGAGCTCGCCCCCGACCGTGCGGCCCAGGACGTGGGCCGCCGAGACGTCGGCGCGGCCGGAGGCTCGCACCTCGCGCGAGCCGTCCTCGGCCAGCACCACGGCGTCCAGGTGGAGGCCGCCGTTCCCGTCGGGCCGCGCCAGCGCCCCGATCGGGACCAGGCAGCCGCCCTCCAGGGTGGCCAGGAGGCTCCGCTCCGCGTCCACGGCCGCCCGCACGGCCCCGTCCTCGAGGGGGGAGAGGAGCTCCGCCGTGCGCCCGTCGCCGCGCCGGCCCTCGACGCCGAGCGCGCCCTGGGCGGGGGCGGGGAGCCAGCCGGGGGGCTCCAGGAAGACGGCCTCCCCGGGTTCCACCAGACCGAGGCGGAGGAGGCCGGCGGCGGCCAGGAGCAGCGCGTCGGCCTGCCCCTCCCGCATCTTCCGGATCCGGGTGCCGACGTTCCCGCGGACGCTGACCGTGGAGCAGTCGGGGCGGCGCGCCAGGAGCTGGGCCCGGCGCCGCACCGATGAGGTCCCCACGGTGCTCCCCTCGGGCAGGTCCTCCAGCGTGATGGGCCCGTCCGGGCCCAGGAGGATGTCCCTCGGGTCCTCGCGCTCGGGGACGCAGGTCACCTCGAAGGCCTCGCCGAGCCGTGTGGGAAGGTCCTTCAGCGAGTGGACGGCCACGTCGATGGCGCCCGAGGCCAGGGCCTGCTCGAGCCGCGCGGTGAACAGCCCTTTCCCCCCGATCTCCGGGAGCGGCCTGTCCAGGACCCGATCGCCCTCGGTGGTCATCCACACGCACTCGACCTCCAGGCCGGCGTGCGCCCGCTCGAGCGCGCCCGCCACGGTGCGGGCCTGGCGGCGCGCCAGCTCGGACTTCCGGGCGCCGATGCGCACGGTCGCCGTCTCGCTCTCTCCCTGGCTCAGGGGCCCTCGCTCGCTGCGGGTGGCGCGGATGTCAGTGCAGGTAGCGCAGGTAGAGGTAACCGTTGCTGATCACGATGGACAGCAGCATGGCGGGGACGGAGACCTTGAGGAACGGGATGAACCGGATCGGCTCCTCGGCCCGCTCGGCGAAGCCCGCCACGACCACGTTGGCGCTGGCTCCGATCAGCGTGCCGTTCCCGCCCAGGCAGGCCCCGAGCGAGAGCGCCCACCACACGATCTCGAGGTTCCGGGGCCCTCCGAGCGCCGGGCCCATCTGGTGGATGACAGGGATCATGGCCGCCACGAACGGGATGTTGTCCACGATGCCGGAGGCCAGGGCCGAGACCCACAGGACCGCGTACGTGGTGACGTGGAGGCTGCCCTTCGTGAGCTCGAGGACCCCACGGGCGAGCATGTCCAGCAGGCCCGCCGCCTCGACGCCTTTCACCAGGATGAACAGGCCCACGAAGAAGAAGATCGTCACCCACTCGGCCTCGGCGAACGCCTCGTGCACCGCCTTCGACTGCTCCTCGGCGTCCCTCCCCACGTTGGCCAGGAGAAGGAGGAGGGCGGCGCCGAACATGGCCACCGTGGCCGGCTCCAGGTGGAGGGCGCCGTGGGCCAGGAAGCCCACGAACACCAGCCCGAGGACGAACAGGCACTTCTTGAGGAGCCTCGCGTCCGTGATCGCCTCGTGCTCGCGGAAGCCGAGGACCCGCTCCCGGAGCGCCTCGGTGGTCACCAGCCGCTTCCGCCACAGGAAGGCGATCGGGACGATCGTGAACACGAAGATGAGCGGAGTGATCGGCGCGACGTTCACCAGGAAGTCGTTGAACGAGAGGTTGGCCGCCGAGCCGATCATGATGTTGGGGGGATCGCCGATCAGCGTGGCCGTCCCCCCGATGTTGGAGGAGAAGATCTCGGCCGCGAGGATCGGATAGGGATCGATCTCCAGCTCCTCGGTGATGAGGAGGGTGACCGGGACGATGAGGAGGACCGTGGTCACGTTGTCGAGGAGGGCCGAGAACACGGCCGTCACCACCGAGAGCATGAGCAGGATCCCGATCGGCCGAGCGTTCACCTTCTTGGCCGACCAGATGGCCACGTACTGGAAGACGCCCGTCTTCCGGGTGATCGCCACCAGGACCATCATCCCGGTCAGGAGGCCGAGGACGTTGAAGTCCACCCCGCGGACCGCGGCCTCCTGGTTCAGCACGCCCAGGATGATCATCAGGCCCCCGCCCAGCAGGGCGGCGATGGCCCGGTTGATCTTCTCGGACATGATCACGACGTAGGTGGCCACGAACAGGATCGCCGCCACCCACAACACGTTCCACCCGAACAGCACGTGGCTTCCGGACGTCACGCCCTCCTGCATCCTCGCTTCCTCCCTCTATCGCTGCCGGAGTCGCTCGAGCACGTCCCGCGGTGAGACCATGCCGACCAGGCGGTCGGGCTCGGCGGCTCCCGATCGAAGACCCCCGACCCGCTCGGAGAGGGACGGGACGCCGGGCCGGGTCCCGGATGCCCGAGGGTAGCGGCACGGCCGCGCCCGCTCAACCGGCGCGAACGTCTCGCGCCGACCGGTCCGGCCCGTCCGTCTCAGCCGGCGCCGCGACTCCGCGGCATCAGTGGAGGAACCGGAGCCAGAGGTACGCGTTGGCGATCGCCACCTCCGTGAGCATGGCGACCACCGAGACCTTGAGGAACGGGATGAAGCGGATCGGGTGCCCCGCCCGCTCGGAGAAGCCGGCCACCACCACGTTGGCGCTGGCTCCGATCAGCGTGCCGTTCCCGCCCAGGCAGGCCCCGAGCGAGAGCGACCACCACACGATCCTGAGGTTCTGCGGGCCTCCGAGCGCGTGGCCCAGGTCCTGGATCACCGGGATCATGGCCGCCACGAACGGGATGTTGTCCACGATGGCCGACGCGATGGCCGAGACCCAGAGGACGGCGTAGGAGGTGACGTGCAGGCTTCCCTTCGTGACGTCCAGGACGCCCTGGGCCAGCATGTCCAGGAGCCCGGCGTGCTGGACGCCCTTCACCACGATGAACAGGCCCACGAAGAAGAAGAGCGTCACCCACTCGGCCTCGGCGAACGCCTCGTGCACCTCCCTGGACTGCTCCTCGGCGTCCCTCCCCACGTTGGCCAGGAGGAGGAGGAGCGCGGCGCCGAACATGGCCACCGTGGCCGGCTCCAGGTGGAAAGCCCGGTCGAAGAGGAAGCCCAGGATCACGAGGCTCAGGACGAAGAGGCACTTCTTGAGGAGGCGGGGGTCGCTGATCGCTTCGCCCTCCCGGAACTCCAGGACGCGCCGCCGGTGCTCCTCGGTCGTCACCAGCCGCTTTCGCCACACGAAGGCGATCGGGACGACGGTCAACAGGAAGATGAGCGGGATGATCGGGGCCACGTTGGCCAGGAAGTCGTTGAACGACAGGTTGGCCGCCGAGCCGATCATGATGTTGGGGGGATCGCCGATCAGCGTGGCCGTCCCCCCGATGTTGGAGGAGAAGATCTCGGCCGCGAGGATCGGATAGGGATCGATCGCGAGCTCCTCGGTGATGAGGAGGGTGACCGGGACGATGAGGAGGACCGTGGTCACGTTGTCCAGGAAGGCCGAGAACACGGCCGTGACCGCCGAGAGCATGAACAGGATGCCCATCGGCCGGGCGTTCACCTTCTTGGCCGACCAGATGGCCACGTACTGGAAGACGCCCGTCTTCCGGGTGATCGCCACCAGCACCATCATCCCCGTCAGCAGGCCGAGGACGTTGAAGTCCACGCCCCGGATCGCCATCTCCTGGTTCAGCACGCCCGTGAGGATCATGAGGCCCGCGCCCAGGAGCGCCGCGATGGCCCGGTTGATCTTCTCGGACATGATGACGAGGTACGTGACCCCGAACAGGATCGACGCCACCCACAGCATGCTCCATCCGAACAGCATGTGGCCGCCGGACGTCACGCCCTCCTGCATCCCCTCGTCCTCCCCTCGCTAGCTCCGCCGGATCCGCTCGAGCACGTCCCACGGGGAGACCATCCCCGCCAGCCGTCCCGTCTCCTTCTCGACCACCGGGAGGTCGCGCCGCAGCCGGTAGCCCAGGAACAACGCCTCGGTGAAGGACGAGGCGGGATCGAGGGGCGTCCGCTCGGAGCCCCGCTCCAGGTGCTCGCCCACCTCCGTCCCGCACACGTGGTCCATGCGCTGGCGGACGTCCTCCAGCGTGTCGGCCAGGAAGTCCAGGTCCGTGAGGCCCTCGAGCCCCTGGTTCATGAGGCGTACGGCCCGCGGCATCAGGAGCTCCACCAGCTCGTGCAGCCCGAAGACGCCCACCAGCTTCCCTTCCTCGACGACCGGCAGCGCCAGCACGTGCTCCTCCACCAGGAGCTCCGCCGCGCGCGCCACCGTGTCGTGCGGTGCGAGCGTCACCGGCTCCCGCCTCAGGATCTCCGAGATGCTCATGACTCCCTCCCATCTCCGGCGGCCCGGCCGCCTACGTGGCCTGTGCTTCTCACCACTGTGACTGCGCTCCGTCCACGATCTTCTGGATGAGATTGTCCAGGGCCATCTGGATGGCGTCCTGGTCGGACTCCTGGTCGGGAGCGTATTCCCCGCTCCCCGAGACGCCGCCCGAGCTCCAGATCGTCTTGTTGCGCCGGAGGTCGACGATGTCCACCGAGGCGGTCACGGTCACCCGGCGCTGGAAGACCTGCGCGCCGACGTCCTGCCGCCCCTGGAAGCTCACGGCCTGGTCCGTGTAGCTGGTGATCCTGGTGCGGATGACCGCGTCCGCTTCGCTTTCCGAGCCCAGCTGGGCGCCCAGGCGGCCGCGCACGGCGTCGAGGAGCCCCTGGGTGAGCTGCTGCGTCAGCTCGAAGCGCGGCGTCTGGTTGTCGACCGGGGGGACGTACACGGAGTGAATGTCCGGCGGGAGCCCTCCCCCGCCGGAGAAGCCGTACAGGCACCCACCCGCGACCAGGGCCGCGAGGAGGCTAGCCCCGATCCGGAAGATCGAAGATGTCGGCCGGATACGGCTCATCGACGCTCGTCGCCCCCTTCAGTCTCCACCTCGCCCTGCTGCCCCGCTCCCGGTCCGTGTACTCGGCCCCTTCGGGCCACGGCGCGTCCCCGTCGGGCCACGAGATCTCGAGGTGCCGGAGGACGGACCCGTCCCGGACGTCCTCGACCCGGACCAGCCGATCGCGGCGCACAACATACCGGCGCTCGCCCCCGTTTGGCACATCGTATACCAGGACCTCGTCGCCATCGCTCGTGAAGCCGCTGTCGGGCCGCGCCGCTCCCGGGCGGAAGAGGCCCGCCGTGGCGTACAGGTAGGCGGGCGGCGGGAGCCGCACGTCCTGGAGCTGGCCCAGGGTCCGCAGCCCCCCTTCTCCCGTGAGCGCCACGGCCAGCGCGGCGTCGCCCGGTCCGAACAGGTCGAGCCGCAGGCTGTCGGGCGGGTTGAAGCGCCCGGCCCCGTCGCCGCGCGTGGGGCCGCGCTCGTCGGCGTACTCCCAGTGGAACAGGAGATGGGTGGGGGACCCTGGTGCGGAGGCGGCCGCGACCCTGCGGGCCACGGCGGCCGGGTCGGGCAGGGGCGGCCCCGAGCGGAGCCCCGCGCTGGCGCACCCGGCGGCCACGAGGGCCGCGGCGGGCGCGGCCCGGCGAAGGAGCGCGACGGCGCCGGCCCCGGAGCTCGCCCATCGCCCGCGCCGCGCCCGCCCGCTCACCCTTCCCCCCGGGGCCCGACGTCCGCCTCGTCCCACGACTCGGAGACCGCCTTCGAGAGCGCGGACCGGAGGCCGCCGGGCAGGCGGCGCACCTTCCCTCTCCCGTCCATGCACACGAGCTCCGTGGTCGCGTCCGCCAGGGCCGTCCCGTCGGAGGCGCGGAGGACCCGGTAGGCGAAGCTCACCGATCGGCTCCGCACCCCGGACACCCGGGTCACGACGTCGATCTCCTCCTCGTAGCGCGCGGGCTCCCGGTAGTCGACCGAGACCCTCGAGACGGGGAGGTAGATGCCCTCGCTCTCCAGGTCGGCGTAGGAGGCGCCCCGCTCGCGCATCCAGGCCGTGCGCCCCTCCTCGCACCACAGCAGGTAGTGGGCGTGATGCGCGCGTCCCATCTGGTCGGTCTCGCCGTAGCGGACCCTGAGGCGGATCGTGCTGGTGTTCATGGGTCCAGGTACCCGGGGGGCGCTCTCCTCCGGGGCCGCCGGAGGCGCCGCCCCCGCCCGGAGCCGAATCGCCGGAGACTACCGGCGCCCCCCGAACGTGTCAAACTCCCGGCGGCGCCCGCCGGGCGGGCCCTCCCCCTTCCCTTCCCGCGCGTTGACGGCGAGCCGGGTCCCTCTATCTTCGGCCCATGCACGAGCCTCCGACCCTCGTCGCGTCCGACGCCCACCTCGGGGCCACCTCCGGCGCCGCCGGCGGTGCCTTCCTGGCCTTCCTGGAGGCCGTCCCCGACCTCACCGACGACCTCGTCCTCAACGGGGACGTCTTCGACTTCTGGTTCGAGTACCGGAGCGTCGTGCGTCGGGACGCCTTCCCGGCGCTCCGCCGGCTGGCGGGCCTCCGGGACGCGGGCGTCCGCGTGCGGCTCGTGGGCGGGAACCACGACGCGTGGACGGGGAGCTTCCTGGGCGAGGAGCTCGGGATCGAGCTGATCGACGGCCCGGTCGTCACCGAGGTGGGCGGGCGGCGGACCTACCTGGCCCACGGGGACGGGCTGGCCGGCGGGGACCTGGGCTACCGCTTCCTGAAGACCGTGACCCGGAGCCGTCCGGCCCGGACCCTGTTCGGCTGGCTCCATCCGGACCTGGCCGACCGGCTGGTGCGCCGCGTGAGCCGGACGCCGCAGGACGACGCGGCGGCACGGGCGCGCGAAGAGAGCCGCGCGCGCCTCCTCTCCGACCACGCCCGCGCGCTCCTCGAGGAGGACCCCTCGCTGGAGCTGGTCGTGTTCGGCCACAGCCACCGACCCGAGCTCGCCGAGATGGCGCCCGGCCGCCATTACCTGAACCCCGGCGACTGGATCCGCCACTTCACGTACGGGGAGGTCTCCCGCGAGGGGATCGCCCTCCGCCGCTGGGACGAGGCCGCGCCGGGCTGATCCGGCCTCACCGACCGGCCGGGGCGCGCAGGCCGAGCTCGGCCAGCTCGAGGTGCTCGGGCTCCCGACCCATCCACCGTCCCGCGATCTCCCGGAAGCGCGCCGCGTCGTCCGTCACGTAGTGGCGCGCCCGGCCGGGAGGCCCGCCCGCCGGCGCGGCGATCCCGAGCCGTTCCAGCTCCTCCTCGACGGCCGCGGCCGTGGCCTCCGCCGAGTCCACGAGGACGACGTCGGGCCCGACCACCCGCTCCAGGAGCGGACGGAGGAGCGGATAGTGGGTGCACCCGAGGACGAGGGTGTCGACCCCCTCCCCGAGGAGGGAGCCCAGGTAGCGCTCGGCCGTGAGCCGGGCCACCTCGCCCTCGGTCCATCCCTCCTCGACCAGGGCCACGAACAGCGGGCAGGCGGCCACGGCCACCCTCGCGTCCGGACGGAGGGCCCGGATGGCCTCCTCGTACGCGCCGCTCGCGATGGTCCCCGCCGTGCCGATCACGCCGATCGTGCCCCCGCGCGAGGTGCCCACCGCGGCGCGCGCCCCCGGCTCGATGACCCCCACCACGGGGACGGGCAGCGCATCCGCCAGGTCGGGGAGCGCCCGGGCCGTGGCCGTGTTGCACGCCACGACCAGGAGCTTCACCTCTCGCTCGAGGAGGAAGTCGGCGGCCTCGCGGGCATAGCGCCGCACCGTCTCGGGGGACTTGGGCCCGTAAGGAACGCGCGCCGTGTCCCCCAGGTAGACCGTGCTCTCGGCCGGGAGCCGGCGGCGCAGCGCCCGCAGGACCGTGAGCCCGCCGATACCCGAGTCGAACACGCCGATCGGAGCCCGCACGTCCGCCCCGTCGGTCACGGTCCGCCCACCGGGATCCGGACCTGGAGCGCCGCTCCCGGGCTCCCGTCGGGGGGGGGCGTGAGGGGATTCTGGAAGTCGGCCAGGTTGGCGGTGACCCACGCGTCCACGCCGCTCAGGAGCGCCCAGAACACCGAGAGGACGATCCAGTCCTCGCGCTGCGCCACCCGACTCTCGACGAGCGAGGAGTCCGCCTGGCCCGCCGCCACGGCCGTCCGGGCCGCCGAGAGCTTCTGCTGGGACTTCACGACCATGAACAGGCTCCCGGCCTCGGCGGCCATGTAGAACGCCCCCCTGCCCGGCTTCCCCGCCGCCGCCTGCCCCCACCCCGGGAGGATGAGCGAGCGTGCGAAGGCACCGAGCGGGGAGACCGGGAGGCCGCCGGCGGTCGTGTCGCGGGCGGCGGCTGCTGCGGTGTCACGGGTGGCGCCGGCGGTGGTGTCGAGCCCGGCGGCTGCCCCGGTGTCGCGGGCGGCGGCGCGGGCCGTGTCGGCCTGCCGGGCGAGCGCGGGGCACGGGAGGAGCGCGGCCGCGAGGAGCGCGAGGGCCGTCGCGAGGAGCGGGCGGCGTGCCGGGGCGGAGCCGGGGCACCGGACCGCGGCCCGCGCGGAGGTCCATCGCCCGGGATGGCGGGAACGTGTGGGAATCGAACCCACCGGGGACGCTCTCACGCCCCCTGACGGTTTTGAAGACCGCAGGCGACACCAGTCACCATCCGTTCCCATCCCGGGCGCGTCCTCTCCCTGCCGCGGCCCTGGGCCCCTCCCCGGCGGCTCAGCCGCCGAGCCGGGCCACCACCTCGATCTCGACCCGGGCGTCCTTCGGGAGCCGCGCCGCGGCCACCGTCGAGCGCGCCGGGTAGGGCGGCTGGAAGCAGGACCCGTAGATCTCGTTCACGGCCGAGAAGTCGTCCATGTCCGCCAGGAAGATCGTGGTCTTGACCACGTCGTCCAGCGAGCCGCCCGCCGCGGCCAGCACCGCGGCCAGGTTCTCCATGACGCGGCGCGCCTGGCTCTCGACGTCGGGCCCGACCATCTCCCCCGTCTCCGGGTCGAGGCCGATCTGTCCGGCGGTGAACAGCCACGGGCCGGCGCGCACGGCCTGCGAGTAGGGCCCGATGGCCCCGGGGGCCGCGTCCGTGTGGACGGCCGCTCGCTCCTCGTTCATGGGTCTCCTTCCGCTGAGTCCGGGTTCCGGGAGACGGGCCGTCAGACGCCCGCTCCCCTCTCTTCCGCCTCGACCTCCGCCCGGAGCTCGTCCCGGGAGACCGGGACGGCTCCGAGGTGGGATACCTCGATGCCCGCCGCGAAGTTCGCCAGGCGGGCCGCGTCGGGGACCGCCGCGCCGGCGGCGATCGTGGCCGCCAGGACGGCGGTCACCGTGTCGCCCGCGCCCGAGACATCGTACACCTCCCTGGCCCGCGAGGGGATCGAGCGCACGGCTTGCTCGCCCTCGGCCAGGAGGACCATCCCCTCCTCGCCCAGCGTGACCAGGAGGTTCCGGCAGCCCAGGCGCTCCCTCACGCCCGCCAGGTCGGACGCGCCCAGCGCGGGCCGCTCGTTCCCGCCCGCCGCCGCCAGCTCCCTCCCGTTGGGCTTGAACAGGAAGGCGCCCCGGAAGGCGAAGAAGTTCCGGAGCTTGGGGTCGACGATGACCGGAACGCCCGCGCGCTCCGCCTCCCCGATCAGCGGCCCCATCCACGCCTCTCCCAGGACGCCCTTGTCATAGTCGACCAGGGCCAGGGCGTCGGCCTCCGGGAGACGCTCCCGGACGGCGGCCAGGACCTCCGCGCGCACCGGATCGTCCAGCGGCGCCGCCGACTCCCGGTCGACCCGGAGCATCTGCTGGTGCCGCGCCAGGACGCGCGTCTTGAGGGTGGTGGGACGTCCCGCGTCGCGCACGAGGGCCGGCCGGATCCCCGGCCACCCGGCCAGATGGCCCTCCAGCTCCCCGGCGCCGTCGTCGCGGCCCACGACGGCCACGAGGTCGCAGGCGGCTCCGAGCGCGGCCACGCCCGCGGCCACGTTGGCCGCGCCCCCCGGAGCCGAGCGCTCCTCCTCCACCCTCAGGACCGGCACCGGAGCCTCGGGGGAGATGCGCTCGACCGAGCCCGTGAGGTAGCGGTCCAGCATGACGTCCCCCACCACCAGGACCCGCGTCGAGCCGGCCCCGGAGAGGAGCTCCAGCGCGCGGGAGGCGTCGAGATCGTTCACGGGATCGTCCACGGTCTCCGGGTTGCGCGGCCCGTTGGGGGTGGGTAACCTGCCGCGTGGTCCGGGCCCGTCGGGACTCCGCGGTCGCGCGGAGCCCGGATGGCCCCGCGCCGGCCGCCTCGATACGCCGATCCTCCCCGAGCACGACCGGAACCGGCGGCGAACATAGAGGCGTACTCTCCGGAGTGTCAAAGGAATCTCACCATGGCGACCAGCGACGGTCTGAGGGCGGCGGGCCGGTGGGTCGACGGTGTCCTCAAAGGGTGGGCCCTCCGCACCCAGGAGTACTTCGTGCTGGCCGCCCACGCCGCGCGCGCCGCCGTGAGCCGTCCCTTCTACGTCCGGGACCTGGTCCAGCAGATGGACACGATCGGGGTCTCCTCGGTCGGGATCGTGGTCCTCACGGGCCTGTTCACCGGAATGGTGCTGGCCCTGCAGTCCGCCGTCGAGATGCGCCAGTTCGGCGCGACCATCTACATGGGCCGGCTGGTGGGCGCGAGCACGGTCCGCGAGCTGGGGCCCGTACTCACGGCGCTCATGGTCACCGGCCGGGCCGGCTCGGGCATGGCGGCGGAGCTCGGCGCCATGCGGGTCACCGAACAGATCGACGCCCTCACCACGATGGGGGTCGACCCGGTCCGCAAGCTCGTGGTGCCGCGCTTCCTGGCAGGCCTCGTCATGATGCCCGTCCTCACGCTGGTGACCGACGTCGTGGCCATCGCCGGCGGTCTCATCATCGCCCTGCTCAAGCTCCACCTGACCGCCGACCTCTATCTTCGCTCGGTGTGGCTCACCCTGGCCGAGACGGGCTTCATCTTCCGGGTCGTCCCGATCGACCTGTTCTCGGGGCTCGTGAAGCCCGTGGCCTTCGGGGCCGTCATGTCCATGACCGGCTGCTACTTCGGCCTCCAGACCACGGGGGGGACCGAGGGCGTCGGCCGCGCGACGACGAGGACCGTGGTCACGGCCTCCGTCCTCATCCTGGCGGCCGACTACTTCCTCACCCAGCTCATCATCGCGACGCTGATCGAGTGAGCGACGCCGGCGGGAACGGGGCGGCCCCCGAGGTCGAGCTGCAGGGCGTGCGCCTCGAGTACGGCTCCAGGGTCGTCCTCGAGGACGTGAGCTTCGGGCTGCGGCGCGGAGAGACGTTCAGCATCCTGGGCGGATCCGGGGCCGGGAAGTCGACCATCCTCCGTCTCATCCTGCGCCTGACGCTGCCCGACGCGGGCGCCGTCCGGGTGCGGGGCGTGGACGTCACCAGCGCCCCGCTCGAGGAGGTCCTGGACCTCCGGAGGCGCATGGGCATGGTCTTCCAGGCCTCGGCGCTCTTCGACTCCCTGTCGGTGTACGACAACGTGGCCTTCCCGCTGGAGGAGCACACGGAGCTGGAGGACGAGGCCATCCGGGCCCGAGCGCGCGAGGTCCTCACCTTCGTGGACCTCGACCCGGACGAGGTGGGGGATCTGCTGCCCGCGCAGCTCAGCGGGGGGATGAAGAAGCGGGTCGGGATCGCACGGGCCATCGCGCACGAGCCGGAGCTCCTCCTGTTCGACGAGCCCACGACGGGGCTCGATCCGATCACGACGCGGACGATCAACGAGCTGATCCTCAAGCTGCAGCGCGAGCTGACCGTGAGCGCCATCGTGGTCACCCACGACATCCGCTCGGTGTTCGTCATCTCGGACCGGAGCGCGCTGCTGCACGAGGGACGGATCGTGTTCATGGGGACGCCGGAGGAGATGCGCGGCTCGGAGGACGAATATGTGCGTGAATTCCTGCGCTGAGACGGCCGTGAGCGCGAAGCCGCGGCGGTCGCGGTCCGCCACCCGGCCTCGCCGGGCGGGAGGCGGGCGGTGAGACGCTCGCGGCCGATCACCTGGGACCAGCTCCGGGTGGGGCTCCTCCTCCTGGTGAGCCTCGCTCTCCTGGCCGTAGGCGTCCTGTTCATCGGCCGGGTCGGGCACGTCTTCGGGAACCGCTACCGGCTCGTGACCCTCATGCGCTCGGCGGAGGGGCTCGTGCCCGGAGCCGCCGTCCAGCTGGCGGGACAGAACGTGGGCCAGGTGGACGCGATCCACTGGCTGGAGCCCGAGGAGCGGGCGCGCACGGACGAGGCGGTGGCCGTGTGGCTGGCGGTGAACCAGGACATCCAGCCCCAGATCCGGGCCGACTCGAAGGCCCGCCTGCGGACGCAGGGCCTCCTGGGGGACCGGGTCATCGACATCGAGCCCGGCTCGGTCGGCGCCCGGATCCTGGAGGAGGGGGACACCCTTCCCGCCTCCGAGCCCCTGGACTACCAGGCCGTCCTGGAGCGCGGGTCGGATGCCGTGACCGGCCTCACGGACCTCACCACGAGCCTCGACTCGCTCACCCGGGAGCTCCTGGCGGGCCGGGGGAGCCTGGGACGGCTCCTGGTGGACGACTCGCTGTACGGGAGCGTCTCGAGCCTCAGCGTGTCGCTGGACCGGTTCCTCCGGCGCGTGAACCGGGGCCAGGGGGCGCTGGGCCGGCTGCTGACCGACGACGCGCTGTACGACAACCTCGTGGGGATCACCGCCGGCCTCGACACGCTCACCGGTCAGGTGGCCTCGGGCGAGGGCACGCTGGGCCGGATGGTGGCCTCGGACTCCCTCTACCGGGAGCTCCACGGGGCGGCGGCCCGGGCCAACGCCCTCCTGGGCCGGCTGGACCGCGGCGAGGGGAGCATGGGCCGGGCGGTCGCGTCCGACTCGCTCTACGAGGAGGTCCTGAAGTCCCTCGTGGACCTGAACGCCATCCTGGGCGATTTCCGGGAGCATCCCGGGAAGTACATCCCGCCCGTCACCGTATTCTGAGGCCCGGCCTCAGCCCGCGCCGTCCTCCTCGTCCTCGACCAGGTCGTGGATGGTGGTGACCTCGACGACCTCGTAGCGGATCTGCCCGCCGGGCGTGGAGACGGTGACCTCCTCGCCCGCGCGCGTCCCCAGCAGCGCCTTTCCGATCGGGGACGCCATCGAGATCTCGGCGTTGTCGAAGTCGATGAAGTCGCCGAAGGCGAGCGTGAAGACCTCCTCGGCCTCGTCGCCCAGGTCCCGCACCCGGACCCTGGAGCCGAATCCGACCCGGTCGTCCGGGATCGTGTCCATGTCGAGCTCCGAGAGCTCGGAGAGCCGGCGGGAGATGTAGTCCAGGCGCGCCTGGACGAACTGCTGGCGCTCGAGGGCGGCCGAGTACTCGGAGTTCTCGCGCAGGTCGCCCTGCGCCACCGCCTTCTCGATCTCGGCGGGCAGCGTGACGTTGAGCTCGTGCAGGAGCTCTTCCGCCTCGTCGCTGAGCTTCCTCTTGAGATCGTCGAGCACGGTCTCCTCCAGCCGTGCGGGGGTCCTCATCGGCGCAAGGCGCCGCTCCTACGCCAGGATCGTCGACAAAAAAAGTTCCGCGACGCCGCCGCGTGGCGGCATCACGGAACCATGGAGGCGGCGGGAATCGAACCCGCGTCCGCGAGCCCGTCCATCGTGGTCTCTACGTGCATAGCCTGCGCTCGTGTCTCGCCGGATCCGGGCCCGCAGGCGACCCGTCACCAGCCAGTCGCAAAGGGGCTCTCGCCCTCTCGTCCGTGACGCTCGCGACCTACGTCCCGGACCAGCCCGATATGCCGTCGTCCGCCGACCCGCCTCGGGCCGGGCCGATCTGCGGACGGGCTACGTCAGTTTACGCAGCCAGTGCCAGGTTGTCGTTGGCAGTTGAAGCGTTCCCGGTGTTTTACGAGGGTCCAGGAACCTCGGCACGCTACCCCGACTTCCGACGCTCACGTCGAAGCCATGTCGCCCCCGAATTGTCAATCATCGGTGGACCGCCGGAGAGCTTCCCGGCGGATCCTCCCTGTTCTGGCTACCGCATACACGCCCTCGCGGCAAAGGATCCGGAGCGGCGTGCGGGCGCACGCGGAGGCGCCGCCCGGCCCGATGCCGGCGTCGGCGACCCGCCGAGCGATCCCGACCGCACGCAGCCGTGCCGCGTCACGACGGCCGGAGGTACCCGGCGCGCTCGAGGTCGGAGAGGTGGTCCAGGGCCGCCGACAGTCCCTTGCGGGCGGTCGCCGGGGGCGAGCCGGGGAAATCGAGGGCCAGGGCGCGCCGGCTTCCCGGCACCGGGCCCAGCAGCGTCCAGCCCGATCCGCGGCCGGCCCCGGTCAGCCGCTCGGAGGGCACCTGGAGGACGAGCCCCTCGCGCAGGGCCCAGGTGAGGGGGTGCCCGTCCGCCCGGACGACCGCGGAGCCTCCCTCCCCGTCCCCTCCGTCCGCGACTTCCCGCTCCAGGGTCCACGCCCCCTCCTCCCGTCCGTACACCCACAGCGCAGCCCGGCTCGCCGAGAGCATGACGACCAGCGACCTCAGGAAGCTGGCGGCCGGCGCCTCGGCGCTCTTCCCGCCGGCACGGGCGGGCGCCCTGTGGGGTCGGGCGGCCGCGGCCTCCCCCGCCCTCTCCGGCGCTCGCTGCTCCCGGGGCGACGGCCACAGCGTGGCGGGCCACCATCGGGGTCGTCTCACCTCACCCCTCCCTTTCCGCCGGCCGGGGCACCGCCGCGCACTGGTTGATCCGGGTGGCGGCGCAGGCGGCTCCGTACCCGTTGTCGATGTTGACGACCGTCACGCCCGGGGCGCACGAGGAGAGCATGGTCAGCAGGGCCGCGATGCCTCCGAGCGAGGCCCCGTATCCGGTGCTCGTCGGCACCGCGATGACCGGCGTGGCGATGAGGCCGCCCACCACCGAGGGCAGCGCCCCGTCCATCCCCGCCACGACGATGACCACGGCCGCCCGCCGGAGGTCTTCCTGGACGCCCAGGATCCGGTGCAGGCCCGCCACGCCCACGTCGTAGCGGGTCTCGACCGGGTTCCCCTGGGCGCGGGCGCTGACGGCCGCCTCTTCGGCCACGGGGATGTCCGACGTGCCGGCCGACACGATGAGCACGTCCCCCAGCACGCGCGGCTCCACGGGCTCGTCCGGAGCGAGGTGCGCGATGCGGCCCTCCCGGGAGGCCTCGATTCCCGGGAACTCGTCCTGCAGCGCGTCCAGGGTCCCGGCGTCCGCCCTCGTGGCCAGGAATCCCTCTCCGTGGCCGACCATGCGCCGGGCGATCTCCACCACCTGAGCGGTCGTCTTTCCTTCGCACAGGATGGCCTCGGGATGGCCCAGCCGGAGGGAGCGGTGCCGGTCCACGACGGCGAACGGGAGGTCGTCCACGGGCGCGCTGTCCAGGCGCGCGACCAGCTCCTCGCGCTCCAGCTCGCCCCGGGCGAAGCCGTCCAGGAGGGCGCGCAGGCGCTCGCGGCGCACGCTCACGCCGTCGGAGGGGCCGGGGGGCGGTGTAGTTCCTGCATCGGGATCCAAGCTGACTGTCCGCCGACGGAGATGCCAGTGCGCGGCGGGAAGAGCGGGAACCCGCGGGCTCTGGAGGCCACCGGCCGGAGGGAGGCGGGGGCGGCGGTCCTTTGACGCCCTCTCGGGCCGGAGAATATACTGGCGGCCGCAGCCGGCGCCGCCGCGCCGGAACGGACGCACCGAAACCATGACGCACCCCCTCAGGGGAGGAGCCGATAGATGCAGCTGCGTGATTTCTTCACCCCCGACGCGATTCGTCTGGAGCTCGAGAGCGAGACCAAGGACGACGTGCTCAAGGAGCTCGTCTCGCTCCTGGGCCTCGACGAGAAGTCGGAGGGCATCCTCTTCAAGATGCTCAAGCGCAGGGAGAACCTGGGATCGACCGGGATCGGACGCGGGATCGCCATCCCGCACTGCCGCTCCCTGGTCGTGAACCGCCTGCGCGTGGCTTTCGGCCGCAAGCGCGAGGGCATCGACTTCAAGGCCATCGACGGCGAGCCCGTCAAGCACATCTTCCTGATCGTGGCGCCGCCGCTCGAGGTCTCGAACCAGTACCTGCCCGTGCTCGGGAAGATCGCCCAGTTCAGCAAGGAGGCGGACATCGCCGAGAAGCTGGACGAGATCGAGTCTTCCGGGGAGTTCATGGAGCTCCTCGCCGCGAAGGGAGCGTAGGGCCGTGCACGCGCAGCTCGAGCTCCTCCTCGAGATGCAGGATCTCAGGGCCCAGAAGCGGGCCCTCGACGAGCAGGGCCTCCGCGAGGTGGAATCCGACCTGTTCGACATCGAGCCCGAGGAGGCCTCGAAGCGAATCGACGAGAAGCTCGGCGAGCTCGAGGACCGGCTCGATCCGGCGGTCCGCCAGCGCTTCGAGCGACTCAAGGGCGCGCGCGAGCGGATGGTCGTCCCGGTCGTGGGAGGGATCTGCTACGGGTGCTTCATGGCGGTGCCGACGGCGTGGACGTCGGACGCGGAGCGCAACGAGGACCTGGACGTGTGCGACAACTGCGGGCGGTTCCTCTACCACCTGGGGTGACCGGGCGACGGCCTACCTGACGCTCTTTGGGCCAGGCCGGAGGGCCCGGACATCTCGCTCACCGGCGCGCGGCTTTTCGTCGGAGCCTCCTCGGAGCTTCGCTCCTGCGGGGTCTCCTCCGGCCGCGCGAGGGTTCGCTCGACGCCCGTCCCCCCCGACCTTCGCTCGCCGCCACGGGCGAGGACCGATCATTCCCCCCTGCGGTCGTGACCGCGGCCTCATCTCCGCCCTCATCCCATCGCAGCCGGTCCCGGGAAGCGGCCGTCGGGCGTTCGCCGGGTGACGCCCACGCCGTCCAGGCGCTCCAGGTAGGGGATGAGGTAGCGGCGGGTGACGTTCAGGGCGTCCTTGAAGTCGGACGCGGAGGCGGGCGTCACCTTCTCCAGCACCCTCAGAGCGCGCTCACGCAGCTCACGCTCGGCCTCGGGTGACAGGTAGAGGTCGGGGGTCACGGAGATCAGGTCGCCGGAGCCGACCAGGAGTGCCAGGAGGTCGTGGAGGGCGGCGTCTCCGACCCCCACCTCCGACGCGAGGTCGTCCACCATCGGAGGCTCCAGCCCGCCCTCCGCCACGAGCTCTCGCAGCGTCTCAAGCGCCTCCTCCTCGGGGCCGGTGAGCTCGGGCTCGTGCCCGGGAAGGCGGATGCCGGGTCCCTCGATCACCACCGCGTCCCCGGCGGCCAGCTCCTGCAGGCTCCGGTCGACCAGGGATCCCGCGAAGCCGCCGCTCTCGGCGGTCCGACGCAGGGACGCCAGCGAGGCGGCGGGGGCCCGGCGCTCGGCGCGGTGGAGCCCGGCCAGCTCGTCGAGCAGCGTCGAGCGGCACGCCTCCGCCGCCTCCGCCGAGAACCAGCGGCCGTCCACCTCGAGCAGGCCGCCCGCGTCGGCCGCCTCCCGCACCTCGGCCGGCGTGAGGCCGGTCACGAACGGGGCATCGTCGAGCGGGAGGCCCCGGCCCGCCGCCAGCGACACGGCGGCGGCGAGCGCCTCGCCGGGCGCACCGTCCAGGATCGACTCCCAACCTCCGGTCCGCTCCTGCCACGCGCCGGGTGGATCGGGCTCGGCCACCTCTCCCCCGCCCAACGTCGTCACGGGCGAGTAGAAGCGGATCACGAGCCGGTCCCGGCCGCGGGCCACGAGCGGCGCCTCGAGGCGCAGGCGCGCCCACCCGCGCTCGCCCGGAAGGAGGAGCTCACGGTCCAGGTCCAGGCGGGCCATCACCTCGCGCGTCCCCAGGTACACGCGCACCCTCTGCCCATCCTCGATCGGCCGCTCCAGGCAGGAGGGGATCGTGAGGCGGGCCCCCACCCGCTCCACGGCGCGCCAGCCGGGACCGGACACGCCCGTGCTCCCGCGGGAGACCGCGTCGGCCTCGACGCCCACGAGCGCCAGCGCGCAGCGGCGCCCGGCCCCGACCTCTCCCCGGTCCTCGCCGTGCACCTGCAGGGTGCGGACCCGGGCCTCGAGCCCCCCCGGCAGGAGCCGGATCCGGTCGCCCACCGCCACCCGTCCGCTCCACGTCGTGCCGGTGACGACCGTGCCGGCCCCCCGCACCGTGAACGAGCGGTCGATGGGGAGGCGGAAGAGGTCGTCCTCGTGGCGGGGGGAGAGCGCCTCCGCCCGAGCCGCCAGCACCTCCCGGAGCCGGTCCAGGCCGATTCCCTCCGGCGCCGACACCGGCACGATCGGCCACTCCGCGTGGCCGAGGACGGCCTCGAGCTCCTCCCGGACCGCGTCCGTGGCCAGCTCCGTCCACCCCGCCTCCACGCGGTCCACCTTGGTGAGGGCCACCACCCCCTCGCGCACCCCGAGCAGCCGGGCGATGATCAGGTGCTCGCGGGTCTGGGGCATCGGCCCCTCGTCCGCGGCCACGACCAGGAGGACGAGATCGACCCCGGTGGCCCCGGCCAGCATGTTCTTGACGAAGTCCTCGTGGCCGGGGACGTCGACGACGCCCACCTCCCGGTCCCCGACCCCCTCGACCGGGAGCCGGGCGAAGCCGAGGTCGATCGTGAGGCCGCGCTCCTTCTCCTCCCTCCAGCGATCGGTGTCCACCCCCGTGAGCGCGCGCACCAGCGTCGTCTTGCCGTGGTCCACGTGGCCGGCCGTCCCCACCACGAACGCCTTCACGGGAGGTCGTCCCCTCGCTCGAGGAACGTCAGCGAGCGCAGGTGCGTCCCCTCGGCCACGTGGTAGCGGATGAAGTCCGCCAGGAGCCGGCGCTGCTGCAGGCCGGGCCGCGGGGGCACCGGTCCCGGGCTCAGAAGCCGGTGCAGCGTCTGCACGTCCTCCGGCCGGAGGCGGGGCCCCTCCCCTCCGCACGAGGAGCAGCGGAGCCCGCCGGAGGCGTAGTCGAACCGCGCGCTCCCCCCCTCCGGCTCCCTGCCGCACCGGGAACAGCGCTCGAGGTCGGGCGTGAAGCCGAGCACGGCCACGAGCCTCCACGCGGCCCGGAGGGCCGTTCCCTCGGCCCGGTCCGCCGGGGCCGCCAGGAGCTCGTCCAGGCCGCGCACGAGGGCGGCGAACAGCCGGTCGTCCCGGTGCTCCGGGGCCAGGCGCATCACCATCTCGCACAGGACCGAGGCCCCCGCAAAGCGCACGAGGTCCCGCCCGAGGCCCTGTCGCTCCCGGATCAGGTCGAAGTCTGAGAGGGTATGCAGGTCCCCGCCCTCCCTGAGGTAGAGGGTGGCCATGCCTTCGGCGAAGGGCTCGATCAGGCCGCCGAAGCGGCTCCCCGGCCGGCGCGCGCCCCTGGCGATGGCCGAGCGCGGTCCGTGCTCGCGGGTCACGAGGCGCAGGATCTTGCTGGTGTCGCTGTAGGCATAGGTCTGGAGCACCACGGCCCGGGTGGTGACGATCGGCACGGTTCGGCCTCAGCTCCCGACGGCCCTCCGGCCCCCGGGACGCCGGCCGCCCGAAGTCCCGGAGCCGTCCGCCGGCCGGCAAGGGGAGCGGGCGGCCGCCCGCCGCAGCGGGGCGGCCAGCTCCGGGTGGACGGCCGCCGCCAGCGCGCCGGCCGCCTCGTCGACCCGGGGGCCCAGGCGGTCCAGGAGGTCCCCGTCCACCGTCCGGACCCGGCCCGCGGCCACGGCGGGGACGGCGCGCCAGGCCGGCCGGCTCTCCGGCGGCGTGCGGCCGCTTCCCCCGGCCAGCGGAACGACGACCACGTCGGGATCCCTGGCCGCCACGGCCTCGATGCTGACGCGCGGCGAGGGCTGCCGCAGGTCCCCGAACACGTTCCACCCGCCCGCCACGGTGACGAGCGAGTCCAGGAAGCTCCCGGACCCGGCCGTGTACGGCGGATCTTCCCAGACGTCCAGGTAGACCGAGCGCCGCGGCGCGTCCCGGGTCACCCGGGCCACGGCCTCCAGCCCGCACCGGATGCGCGCCGCGAGCGAGTCGGCGGCCGCCGCCTTCCCCGTCAGGACCCCCAGGCGCTCGATGTTCCGGTAGAGGTCGGCGAAGCGGTCGTGCCGCACGGCCAGGGTCGGGACGCCCAGCCGGGTCAGCTCCCCGAGCGTGGACCGGTTGCCCGTCCCGGCGTAGAGGATGACGAGCCCGGGCCGGCGGGCGATCACGCTCTCCACCGAGGGCCGCACCCCCTCGCCCACCGACGGGACCGAGCGCGCGGCCGGCGGGTGGACGCCGTAGCGGGTCCGGCCCACGAGCCGATCGCCCGCGTCGAGGGCGAAGAGCAGCTCGGTCACCGCGGGCACGAGCGAGACGATGCGGGCGGGCGGTCCCGCCAGCCGCACGGTCCGCCCCAGGTCGTCCGTCACGCGGACCGAGTCCGCCACCGGGGCGGCCGCCGCGGGCCCGGCGGCGCGGGCCGCCCGGGCGCCCGGCCCGAGCAGGGCCACCGCCACGATCACGGCGGCTCCCCGGTACTCGCCGCCCCTGCGCCACGCCACGACGGCGCCCGCGCCCAGGAGGAGGCCGGCCACCAGGAAGAGCCAGGCCGCCGTGCGGCCTCCTCCGCCCGAGAGCGTCATGGAGAGCTGCGCGCCCGAAGGGACGAAGTTCGCGACCACGGCGCGATACGTGTCCCCGTGGAAGCTGACCGGCTCGGCGGGAGTGAACCCGCCCCCGCTCAGCTCCCGGTCCGTACCGCTCCACAGGACCTCGAGCCGCTGGATCGGGTGGGCGGCCACGAGGTCGGGGGCCCGGCCGGACGGCAGCCGGTACTGGAGGACCACCTGGTACGTCCCGGGGCGAAGGGACGGGTCCAGGTACGCGAAGCCGTCCTGGAAGCGGATGCCTCCCGGGAACATCCCGCCCGAGAGCGCCTGGAGGTCCGTGGCGCCCTCCGGGAGCGCCACCCGCCATCCCGACTCCCCCATGCCCTCGGAGACCAGGGTCGTGTCACCGGTGTTGTCCAGCTCGATCGCGTCCAGGACCTGCACCCCGTCGTCCCCGTAGGTGAGGACCATGCTCCGGCGGCTCAGCGGCACCGTGTCGGTGCGGCCCACCTGCCGCGACGGGTAGACCTGGACCACGTAGGCCCGGGGGGGCGAGAGGCCCTCGATCGGCGAGCCGAAGTAGAGAACGTCGTCGTAGCTCACGGCCACCAGGAAGACGGTGCGGGCCGTGTCGCCCTCCAGGCCGAAGGTGAACGAGCCGTCCCGGGCGGTGACCGCGCTGTCGAGCGCCGCGCCGCTGTCTCCGGTGATTCCGTGCAGGATGACCGGCTGACCGCCCACCGGCACGGAGTCCCGGCCACGGACCACCCGGCCGCGCAGCTCGGCTGCGGCCTGCTGGGCGCGCGCCGGGGCCGTCCCCGCCAGGCCGGCCGCGACCGCGACGAGCGCGGCCAGCCCGGCCAGGAGCCGGGGCGAAACGGAGCCCACCCGGCCGCTCAGGGCGTGAACCGTCCGAAGTCCTCGGGGTTCAGGCCCCTGAGATAATCCTTGAGGCCCTCGCCCCGGGGACCCTCTCCGGGCTCTCCAGTGGCCGTCCCCTCGCTCCCGGCCTCCGACAGGAACTCCGCCTCGATGTCGCCCTCGCCCGCCTCGAACGCGGCCTCCTCGATCTCGAGGGCCGTCAGCTCCAGGAGGCTGTCATCGGCGAAGATCGGAGCCTCGGCCCGCAGGGCGAGGGCAATGCTGTCGCTCGGGCGCGAGTCCACCGAGATGAGCTCGTCGTCCTTCCGAAAGATGAGCGAGGCGTAGTAGGTGTTCTCGACCACCTTGGTGATCAGGACCCGGACCAGCTCGCTCCCGAGGCCCCGCACCACGGTCTCGAGGAGGTCGTGGGTGAGCGGACGCGAGAACTCGATGCCGGCCAGCTTCATGGCGATCGCGCTGGCCTCGCCCGGACCGATCCAGATGGGCAGGACCCGTTCGCCCTCCTTCTCCTTCAGGATGACGACGGGCGTGTTGGACGACTTGTCCAGGCCCAGGCTGGCCACCGTGACTTCCTGCATCGACGCCCCCATGGGTGCTGCTCGCTCTCCGACCCCTCGCCGCCGCCCGGGCCGGCCGATTCAGGTCCCCAGGTGCCAGGAAGCCAGGTAACGCTCCTGCTCCTCGGTGAGCTGGTCGATCTCGATGCCGAGCGCCCCGAGCTTGAGCTCGGCGATCCGCCGGTCGATGTCGAGGGGGATGCGGTGGACCTGCCGATCCAGGGCCGCCCCCTCCTCGCTCAACAGATACTCCGCGGCCAGCGCCTGGTTCGCGAAGGACATGTCCATGACGCTGGCCGGGTGCCCCTCGGCCGCGGCCAGGTTGATGAGGCGACCGCGGGCCAGGAGCACGATCCGCTTTCCGTCGACCACGTACTCCTCGGCCAGGTCGCGAAGCGGGCGCGGCCCCTCCTCGGCGATCTCCTCGAGCCGCGCCACGTCGATCTCGACGTCGAAGTGCCCGGCGTTGGCCACGATCGCGCCGTCCTTCATGGCCCGGAAGTGCTCCTCGCGGATGACGTGCATGTCTCCCGTGAGGGTCACGAACAGGTCTCCCTCGGGGACGGCCTCGCCCATGGGCAGGACCCGGAAGCCGTCCATGGCGGCCTCGAGCGCCCGGAGCGGTTCGACCTCGGTCACGATGACGTGGGCTCCGGCCCCCCGCGCCCGGACGGCCACGCCCCGGCCGCACCAGCCATAGCCGGCCACCACCACCGTCGAGCCCGCCAGCAGCATGTTCGTGCTCCGGAGGATGCCGTCCAGGGTGGACTGGCCGGTGCCGTAGCGATTGTCGAACAGGTGCTTGGTGTGGCTGTCGTTGACCGCGATGACCGGGAACTGGAGCACCCCGTCGGCCGCCATCGCCCGCAGGCGGATGACGCCCGTGGTCGTCTCCTCGGTCGAGCCCGAGACGCCCTCGACCACCGCCGTGCGCTCCGCCTCCGAGAGGCCCGTGGCCCACTCCCGCACGGGCCCGGCCAGGTCGTCGTAGCGCTCGAGCGCGATCATGTGGAGCGAGCCCACCAGGTCCGCCCCGTCGTCCATCGTGATCGTGGGCCGGTGCTCGAGGGCGGCGCGCACGTGGCCGTAGTAGCGCTCGTCGTCCTCGCCGTTCACGGCGAACACGCCGATCCCGCACTCCTCGACCAGGTAGGCGGCCACCGGGTCCTGGGTGGAGAGGGGGTTGGAGGCGCACAGGACCACGTCGGCGCCGCCGGCCTGGAGGGTCCGCATCAGGTTGGCCGTCTCGGTCGTCACGTGCAGGCAGGCCGAGAGACGCACGCCGTCCAGCGGGCGCTCGCGCTCGAACCTGTCTCGGATCTGGGCCAGGACCGGCATGGACCGGTCGGCCCACTCCACCCGGCGGCGGCCCTCGGCCGCAAGCCCGGGATCGGCGATGTCGCACGCCACGCCCGTCTTCGAAGCCTTCTCGCTCATCGTCCCTCTCTCCTCGCGCTCGTCTCTATCGGTCCCGTGTCGCCGCTCGCGCGTCCCTCACGCTCGTATCGTGCCGACCGGCTCAGACCGCGCTCCGGAGCTCGTCCACGCGGTCCGTACGCTCCCAGCCGAACCCGCCGTCCCCGTCGGGACGGCGGCCGAAGTGCCCGTAGGCCGCCGTCCTCCGGTAGATCGGGCGGCGCAGGCCCAGGTTCTCGATGATCGCCTCGGGCCGCAGATCGAACACTTCGCCCACCGCCCTCACCAGGTCCTCGTCGGAGACCTCTCCCGTGCCCCGGGTGTCGATCATGATCGACACCGGCTCGGCCACGCCGATCGCGTAGGCCACCTGGATCTCCATGCGCTCGGCCAGGCCGGCGGCCACGACGTTCTTGGCCACCCAGCGGGCGGCGTAGCTGGCGGAGCGGTCCACCTTGGAGGGGTCCTTCCCGCTGAAGGCACCCCCGCCGTGCGAGCCCACGCCGCCGTACGTGTCCACGATGATCTTCCGGCCCGTGACCCCCGCGTCGCCGCGGGGCCCGCCCACCTCGAAGCGTCCGGTGGGATTGATGTGGCAGACGAGGGTCTCCTCGTCTACCAGGTCCGGCGGGAGCACGGGGTCGATCACCTCGCGTCGGATGCCCTCCCGGATCGTGTCGTTGTCGGGCTCGGGCCGGTGGTGGCAAGAGACGACGACCGTGCTCACCCGGATCGGGTGGTCGTCGTCGTACTCGACGGTGACCTGGGCCTTGCCGTCGGGCCGGAGCCAGGGGAGGCCGCCGTCGCGCCGCACCTCGCTCAGGCGCCGCGTGAGGCCGTGCGCCAGGGAGATCGGGAGCGGCATGAGGCTCTCCGTCTCGGAGGTGGCGTAGCCGAACATCATGCCCTGGTCTCCCGCCCCGCCCCGGTCCACCCCCATGGCGATGTCGGGCGACTGGCGCCCGATCGAGGTGAGGACCGCACAGGTGTCGCCGTCGAAGCCGATCGCCGGATCGTCGTAGCCGATGTCGCGCACGGTCCGCCGGGCCACCTCGGGCAGGTCCACCCGTGCCCCGGTCGTGATCTCGCCCGCCAGGAGGAGGAGGCCCGTGGTCACCAGGGTCTCGCACGCCACCCGTGCGTCGTCGTCCTCGGCCAGGATGGCGTCCAGCACGGCGTCGGAGACCTGGTCGGCGACCTTGTCGGGGTGGCCCTCGGTGACCGACTCGGAGGTGAAGAAGTGATGGCTGTAGGTGGAGCTCACGTGGCTCTCGCTAGGCTGGGTGATGGGGGTGATGACGTGCCGGTCGCGGCCCGTCGCTGCGCGGACGGCGGAGCCCGGCCCCCGGGGTCCGGACGGGTCGGCTGAACGTACCCGGAGGCTCGGGGGCGGACAAGCTCGGAGCACCCATCGCTCAGGGCCGCACGAGCCAACCGGCCGGAACGGCGTACGGCGGCACGGAGGCCTCCATGTAGCGCTGGAAGGGCATCCTCACCTCACCGGCCGTCTCGCTCGACACGATCCGCGCCGCGATGGCCTCGAGCTCGCCGACGGAGACGGCGCCCACCCACTCCCTCACATCCGGAAAGACGTAGGGCGGGAGGCTGAAGGTCCTGTAGCCCAGCCCCAGGAGCGCCGCGAAGCCGACGGGATCGGTGGCCAGGTCGCCGCACACGCTCAGCTCGAGTCCGTGCTCGTCCGCGCGTGCGCGCAGACGGCGGTAGGCCCGCATCAGCGCCGGGTGGAGCGGGTCGTAGCGGTCGGCCAGGTGCGCCGCGCCGCGGTCTACCGCCAGCATGTACTGCGTCAGGTCGTTGGTTCCGAGGCTGAGGAAGTCCACGTACGGCGCGATGAGGTCGACGATCTCGGCCGCCGCGGGCGTCTCGACCATCACCCCGAGCGGAATCCCGCGCCGCTCCTCGGGGACCTCGAGCGAGTCGCACACGTCCCGGAGGATCTCCCGCGTCCTGCGGACCTCGTCCACCGACACGACGAAGGGCAGGAGGATGCGCAGGCGCCCGTCGGCGCCGGCACGGACGGCGGCGCGGAGCTGGTTCCGGAAGAGCTCGGGCCGGTCCAGGCACACGCGGATCGCCCGCCAGCCCAGGTACGGATTCACCTCCGAGGGGGCGTCCAGGAAGATCGGGAACTTGTCGCCCCCGATGTCGAAGGTGCGCAGGGTGACCGGATCGTCGGGGAACGCGCGCACCACCTTGCGATAGGCCCGGTACTGCTCCTCCTCGGTCGGGATCGTGCGCCGGCCGATGACCAGAAACTCGGAGCGGAAGAGGCCCACGCCCTCGGGCCTCACCTCGGCCGCCTCCTCGACCTCGTCGGGCTGGTCCAGGTTGGCCCGGAGGGTGACCCGGATCCCGTCCTCCGTCACCGCCGGGCGCCGCGCGAGCGCCTCGCGCCGCTCCCGCCGGTCGGCGTTCCCGCTCAGGATGCGCCGGAAGCTCTCGATCTCCTCCTCGGCGGGGTCGACCATGACCCAGCCCGTCGAGCCGTCCAGGAGGACGAGCGTGCCCCCCTCGACTTCGTCCAGGCGCTCGCGGAGCCCCACCACGGTCGGGATACCGATCGACCGGGCCAGGACCGCGCTGTGGGAGGCGCGCGAGCCGGAGGCCGTCAGGATCCCGAGGACGGCGTCCGCATCCAGCCGCGACGCGACGCTGGGCACCAGCTCCTCGAAGGCCAGCACGGCCGGCTCGGTCCCCTCCTCCCACGGCATGGCGTCCGAGCCCCGCTGCAGGCGCGAGAGGACCCGGAAGCGGATGTCCTGGAGGTCCGAGAGCCGGTCCATGACCATCGCCTGCGCCGAGTCCAGGAAGCGGGAGCGTATCTCCAGGAGCCGCCAGTCGAAGGCCCGCTCGGCCGAAAGGAAGTTCTCACGGATGTACTCCCGGGTCCCCTCGACGAGCTCGGGGTCCTCGAGCATGAGCGCCTGCGGCTCGAAGATCTGGGCCTCGACGTCGCCCATGCGCTCGCGGGTCGACTCGGCGAGCTCCCTGGTGCGCTCGATGGCCCATGTGCGGGCCGCCTCGAAGCGCTCGAGCTCCGAGTCCACCTCATCGGCCGAGATCGTGCGGTGCGGGACCGGAGGAAGCTCCAGCCGGACGAAGCGCACGGGGCCGGCGACCCGGCCGACCGAGGCTCCGATCCCCTGGATCCGGTGGCTCATCGCTCCTCGTCGGTTCCGGCGGCCAGGTCCTCGAGCTCGTCGATGCCGCCCGTGTCGGCCTCCACGAGCGCCACCAGCGCCTCCAGGGCCGCCCCGGCGTCCTCGCCGCTCGCGCGGATCGTGAGCTCCGCCCCCGGCTCGGCGGCCAGCATCAGCACGCCCATGATGCTCTTGCCGTTCACCTCGAGGTCGTCCTTCCGCACCATGATCGTGGCCGCGAACTTCGATGCCAGCTTCACGAACTCCGCTGCGGGCCGGGCGTGGAGCCCGTGCCGGTTGCGGATCCGGACCGTCCGGCTGACCTCGCTCACGCTACCTCCCTCGCCATCCACGGACCCGTCGCTCCCCACCCTCCTCCGGCTCGCGGCGCCCCGCCGCGCTCACCGCGGGATCCAGGCCGCGAGCGCCCCGACGACGACCAGCGCCGCCGCCGAGGCTCCCACCAGACCCGGCCAGCTCGCGCCGGCCGCCGCGGCCGCCGCCCCGGCGGCCGCTCCCGTCCACGCGGGCAGCGCTCCGTCCGCCAGGCGATCGGCCAGCGTCACGGCCACCGTTCCCAGCAGCAGGAGGTCGGCCGCCGTGAGCCACCGAGCCATCCGCCGCAGGCCGGAGCCCGACACGACGGCCCCCACCCGGAGGCCCGCGCTCCAGCCGCGGCGGAGGCCCCAGACCCTCAGCGTCACGTGACCGGCGTTGTAGGGAATCAGGAACAGCAGGACGGCCGCCCACGGGCCGAGCCCCAAACTGAACCCGAGGATCGCCAGCAGCAAGCAGAACGGCCGCCAGGCCTGCCACACGAGGCGGTCGCCCACGGCGCCCAGCGAGCTGCTGAGCGCCGTCCGGAACCGCTCGATCCGTCCGGGCTCCTCGCGCTCGTGCTCGAGCCGCGCCAGCGCCCCCACGGCGAGCGGGATGAGGTAGGGGTGCGCGTTGAACGGCCGCAGGTGCCGCTCGACCGCGGCCCGGAAGGCGACCGGGTCGCCCGCGTGGATCCGGTGGAGGAGCGGGAGGAGGGCGTAGGTCAGCCCGCCGGCCGTGTAGGAGCGATAGTTCCACGTCCCCTGCGCCCCGAGCGTCCGCACGAGGGCGCGCGCGAAGTCCCTCCGGCCGGGCCTCACGCCAGCCCCCACACCGTCAGGCCGCCCAGCGCCGCACCGGCCGCCAGCAGCCACCACCGGCCACGCGCCCGCCCGAGCGCGCCCACGCTCGCTCCCGCTCCCGCTCCCGCGGCCGCGGCCAGGGCGGCGGCCGCCGCCGCCCCTCCGGCGCCGTGCGCCGCCGGAACCAGGCGGACCGCGAGGACGGCGGGCACCAGGAACGTGGCGCCGAGGAGAGCCCCGCGAGCGAAGTCGAGCCCCACGGCCAGGCGCTGTCGCCGCTCGAGCCGCCTCGGCTCCGCGGCCAGCACCTCCACGTCCGCCAGGAGGTGACCGCTCACCGCGCGCTGAACGTGGACGGTGCGGGCACCGATCCAGCCCAGCGCCCACCCCATGACGGCCGCCGTCGCGAGCGCGGCCGCGCCGCCGCCACCGGACGCGGCGTACGCGGCACCGGCCACGACCCCGGCGGGGCCGGTGTCCGGATAGCGGGCCGCCCCGAACGGCTGGTGGCGAAGGGCCAGCAGCTCGAGGAGCGCGCCCGCCAGGAGCCCGGCGGCCGGACGTCCCATCACCGCGCCGCCGATCGTGGCCGAGACGATCGGCCGGGAGACCATGACCTGGGGCCACGAGACGGCGTCGACGCCGGTCAGGCCGCCCAACAGGGAGACCAGGACCCAGGACCAGAAGTCCGGCTCAGCGTGCCAGGGCATCCAGCATCCTCTCCAGGCCGACCTCGGGGCTCGACGGCAGGTCCCGCGCGGCCACCGGGCCCGCGCGCTCCGCGATGGCCCGGAGGTCCTCCGCCTCGTCGGGGCGGAGGTGCACGTAGTCCAGGACCCGACTCCGCCCCTCTCCGGCCCCCAGGCAGCCCACGTTGACCGCCCTCCCGTCCAGGACGCCGGCCCCGGCGAGGCTCCGCATCGCCGCGGTGGTCCGGGTGAGGAGCGCGCCCCGCCCCGCCCGCCCGTCGAGCTTGCGGAAGCGGGCCACCGCGGCCTCGACGGTGAGGAACAGGGCGGTGGCCGACTCCGGAAGCCCCCCCGCGTACAGGTCCTGCTCCCAGTCGGAGACCGCCAGGTCGTCATCGGCCACCACGTAGTGGTCCAGGTCCAGCCGCTGGCCCCAGCCCACCACCACCTGACCGTGCAGGAGCCTCTCGTCGATGCGAATGAGCTCGATCACGGCGCCTCCGGCTCGGCGGGAGCGTGCGACTCCAGGGCGACCCGCCCCTTCCCCGCCACGCGCTCGGCCAGCGCCGCCACGCTCATGTCCCTGTGGAAGACGAAGTCGAGGAGCATGGGGAGGTTCGCGCCGGTCACCACGGCCACGTCGGGCCGGCTCCTCCCGACCTGGTGACCGGCGAAGGCGCAGCTCCCGCTGGCCATGTCCACGAAGATGACCGCCCGGCGGTCCTCGACGGCCTCCTCCACGAGGCGACGGAGCTCCTGCGGGGAGCACGATTCGTTGCTCACCGGGAGGAGGGCATTCCGCACGCCCGAGATGCGCTCGACCGCGCCGACCAGCGCCGCCGCCAGATGGCCGTGGCCCACCACGACCCCCACGACCGGCGCGGCGGTCACTCGTTGTCCTCTTCCAGGTACTCGCGCACGGGACGCATGCTGTTTCGGAGCTTCTGGTCGAACGCCTGCGCGGTGTCCACCCCCGAGTACTTCAGGAGGTGGTTCATGGCGATGATCTCGGCGATGACGGTGATGTTCTTGCCCGGGTTGAGCGGGATCGCCACCCGGGGCAGCTTGACGCCCAGGATCTCGGCCGTGTCGGCATCCAGGCCCGTCCGGTCGTAGGCGTGATCGTCGCTCCACTCCTCGAGCTGCACCACCACCTCCACCCGCTTCTGCTGCCGCGTGGCACGGACGCCGAACAGGGCCCGGATGTCGATGATCCCGACCCCGCGGATCTCCATGTGGTGCCGGGCCAGCTCGTGCCCACGGCCGATGAGGACGTCGTTGCCGCGGCGGGTGATGAGGACGACATCGTCGGCCACCAGCCGGTGTCCGCGCTCGACCAGGTCCAGGACGCACTCGCTCTTGCCGATGCCGCTCTTGCCCACGAACAGGAGACCGACCCCGTACACGTCCGCGACCGAGCCGTGCACGGCGGTCCGCGGGGCGAACTCCTCCTCGAGGTACGGCTTGATCCTTCGGTAGAACGTGCCCGTCTTCAGGGTCGTTCCGACGAGCGGGGTGGAGGTGCGCTCGGCCGCCTCCACGAGCTCCCGGGGCGGCTCGAGCCCTTTCGTGACGATCAGGCAGGGGAGGTCGAAGCCTATGAGGGTCTCGACGGCCTCGCTCCGCTCCGCGTCGCCCAGGGAGCGGAGGAAGGTGATCTCCGTCTCCCCCAGGACCTGGATCCGATCCCGCGGAAAGCGCTCGGTGAAGCCGCTCAGGACCAGGCCGGGGCTCGAGATCTCGGGACCGGGCACCGCTCTGTCGAGCCCCGCCGCGCCCGCCTTCACCTCGAGCGAGAGGGACTCTGCCTTCCGCTCGAGCAGGTCGCGGACGGTGAGTCCGCTCAAGGCTCGCCGGCCCCGCCGGCGGGCGTCAGCTCGTCCCTGGCCGGGCCCTGGTGGTCCCGGTGGCGCTCGCGCAGCCGCTTGAGCTGGCGCGCCATCCGGGCCACGGCCTGGTCGAGCGCCGAGCGCACCTCCCTGGCCTCGCCGTGCGAGTGCACGGGCTCCGCCCGGTCGACGCTCGCGAGGGCCTCGACCTCCCACCGGTTCTTCTCGTCCGCCAGCGTCACCTCGATGTGCGACACACGGGACTCGAACCGGTCCAGGCTTCGGAACCGGTCCTCGACCAGCTTCCGGATCCGCTCCGAGACCTCTCCGTGCCGGTGGGCGACGATGATCTTCATCCGTACCTCCTCTGGGACTCCGAAGATGAGTTCACGCCGGGTCGGCGCCCCGCCGGAGGGCGAGGTACGACCGCAGCGAAGCTTCCGTCTCGTCGGCGGTCCGCTCCCAGGAGAAGCGGTCCGCGTAGGCCCGGGCCCCTTCCGCCAGCTCGCGCCGGACCTCCCGGTCCGTGCACAGTCGCTCGATGGCCCCGGCCCACGCCTCGGCCCGGTCGTGCGCCACGAGGAACCCCGTCCGCCCGTCCCGCACGGACTCGCGCAGCCCGGGCGAGTCGCTGGCCACCGTCGGCGTTCCGCAAGCTCCCGCCTCGATGTTGGTGAGCCCCCAGCCCTCCTTGGGTGAAGGGTACACGTTCAGCCACCCTCGCCGAAGGAGCTCGACCTTCCGCTCCTCCGAGACGTACCCCAGAAAGTCGACGGCGTCCCGCACGCCCGCCCGTCGGGCGGCCTCCTCCAGCCCGGGCCTGTCGTCGCCGCTCCCGGCCACGAGGAGGCGGGCCTCCACGCCCCGCGCCCGCACCAGGGCCAGCGCCCGGATGACCACGTCCAGCTCCTTGTAGCGCTTGAGCCGGCCCACGTAGACGAGAGTGGGCGTCGGGAACCGCTCCACCTCGGGGTCCGGGCGGTAGACGGCGTGGTCGATGCCTCCCGGGATGACCTCGATGGCCGAGCGGTCGATCCCGCGGTCGGCCAGGTCCGACGCGGTGCTCTCGGACACCGCGTGGAAGGGAGTGCCCCGGTAGACGAAGGGGATGAGCCGCTCGGCCGACCACACGGTGGCGGCCACCGGCCAGGGAGCCTCGCGAAAGGCCGTCCTCCCGAACAGGTGGTTCACGAGTGCCACCACCGGCTCGTCCATCCAGGCCGGCGTGAGGAGGGGGAGCTTGTTCAGGTTCTCGATGACGACGTCGAAGGCCCCGTGCTCACGAAGGGTCCGGTAGCCGGCCCGGACCCGGAGCGGAAAGGTGTAGCGCCGCCCCACGCGGAGCACGTCCACGCCGTCCAGCCTCGCCCGCCGCTGCGCGCCGCTCCAGCCCGAGACCAGCAGGGTGACGCGGTGCCCGCGGGCGGCCAGCCGCCCGAAGGTCTCGTGCAGGTGGACCTCGGCGCCGCCGGCCATCGGGTTCTCCCGGTCCTGCCAGTTCACGACCAGCAGGCGGAGCGGCCCCGCTACGGGCGGTTCAGGGGGCGACGAGAGTGTCCTGGTAGACGGCGTCGAGGACACCGTTGACAAAGCGCGGGCTCTCCTTTCCGCCATACTTCTCGGCCAGCCGGATCGCTTCGTGGATGGCCACCTTCCCCGGAACGTCCTCCACGTACAGGAGCTCGGCCGCGCCGATCCGCAGGATGTTGCGGTCGATGGCGGCCAGCCTCTCCAGCCTCCAGTTCGGCATCCGCTCCCGCAGGGTCTCGTCGATGCGGTCCCCGTGCTCCCCGAGGACGGTCAGGAGCCGGTGAAGGTAGGGTCGGTATCGGTCCGCCACCCTGCGGCGGGACAGCGCGTCCTCGGCGAAGTCCACCAGCCCTCCCTCCCGCTCCAACATGTCGCGGGCGTAGAGGACCTGGAGCGCCCAGCTCCGGGCCCGGGTCCTCACGTGGGCCGGACGCCTCACGGGAAGCGTACCGCCTGCGCCGCGGGGAGGCGCTCCGCCAGCTCGCACAGCTCGAGGACCGCCCGCGCCGCCTCGGTTCCCTTGTTCCCCGCGGCACCGCCCGCCCGCTCCAGCGCCTGCTCCAGGTCGTCGCACGTGAGGAGGCCGAAGCCGACCGGCGGGCCGCCCTCCGACGCGATCCGGCCCAGGCCGTCCGTCGCCCCCCGGCACACGTAGTCGAAGTGCGGGGTGGCGCCCCGGATCACGCAGCCCAGGGCCACGACCGCGTCGAAGCGCCCGGCCCGGACCGCGCGCCGCGCCGCCCAGGGGAGCTCCCACGCGCCGGGCACCCTCACGACCTCGACGTCCCCGGGAGCCGCCCCGGCGCCCTCCAGTGCCTTCCTGGCGCCGTTCTCCAGGCGGCCGGTGACCTCCGCGTGGTACCGGCTCACCACCAGGCAGAAGCGCCGACCCGACGCGTCCGGCGCGACCTCCCCGGACGCCCGGGCGGATCCGTCCCTCACGAGGATCCCAGGAGGTGGCCCAGCTTGTCGCGCTTCGCGTCCAGGTAGCCCTCGTTCTCCTCCGTCGCCTTGGTCTCGAGGGGCACGCGGCCGGTGATCTCGAGGCCGAAGCCCTGGAGGCCCGAGAGCTTCTTGGGGTTGTTCGTCATGATCCGGATCGAGTGGAGCCCCAGGTCGGCCAGGATCTGCGCCCCGATGCCGTAGTTCCTGAGGTCGGGCGGGAAGCCCAGGACCTCGTTGGCCTCGACCGTGTCGTGGCCCCGGTCCTGGAGCTCGTAGGCCCTCAGCTTGTTGAGGAGCCCGATCCCCCGCCCCTCCTGGTCCAGGTACACGATGACCCCCGCACCCTCCTCGATGATGAGCTCCATGGCACGGTGGAGCTGGTTCCCGCAGTCGCAGCGAAGGGACCCGAACACGTCGCCGGTGAGGCACTTGGAGTGGACGCGGACGAGCACATCGTCGAGCTCCTCGACCTTCCCCCTCACCAGGGCCACGTGCTCGCGCTGATCCACGTCGTTGCGGAAGCCGACGATGCGGAACTCGCCCCACGGCGTAGGGAGCCGCGCCTCGGCCACGCGGTGGACCAGCCGCTCGTGCCGGAGACGATAGGAGACGATCTGGGCCACGGTGATGAACGGGATGTCGTGGCGCTGGGCGAACACCTCCAGCTCGGGACGGCGCGCCATGGTGCCGTCCTCGTTCAGGATCTCGCAGATGACGCCCGCCGGAGCGAGGTCGGCCATGCGCGCCAGCTCCACGGACGCCTCGGTCTGCCCCACCCGCTGGAGGACGCCGCCGGGCCTGGCGCGGAGCGGGAAGACGTGGCCCGGCCGCCGGAGGTCCGACGGCCGCGTCTCCGGATCGAGGGCCACCTGGATCGTCCGCGCCCGATCGTGGGCGCTGATCCCCGTCGTCACCCCGAGCTCCGAGCGCGCGTCGATGCTCACCGTGAACGCGGTCTCGTTGGGGTCGGACTTCCGCCCGTCCGCCATGAGCGGCAGGTCCAGCCGGTCGGCGATGTCCGGGGCCAGGGTCAGGCAGATGAGCCCGCGCCCATGGGTGGCCATGAAGTTGATCTGGTCCGCCGTGACCCGGGCGGCCGCGCATACGAGGTCGCCCTCGTTCTCCCGGTCCTCGTCGTCGGCCACGATGACCAGGTCGCCGCGACGGATCGCGGCGATGGCGTCCGCGACGCTGTCGAAGCCCATGGGCTCAGCTCTCGGTATGGGATGCACCGGCGTCCCGCTCCCGTCCGGGAGGCGCCGGCCGTCGACCATCATCGGGCAGGCCCGGCCCGTAGGGAGCGAGCAGCCTGCGAACGTATTTACCCACCAGGTCGCCCTCGAGGTTCACCCGGCCGCCGGGCCGAACCTCCGAGAGCGTGGTGTGGGACCATGTATACGGGATGATGGCCACTTCCGCGACCGCTCCCTCCAGACGGTTCACCGTGAGGCTCACGCCGTCCACGGCCAGCGAGCCGTGCTCGACCGTGCACTCGGCCACCTCGTCGGGGAGCTCGATGCGGAGGAGCCAGGTCTCGCCCGCCGGCTCCCGTGCCGCGAGCACGCCCACCGCGTCCACGTGGCCCTGCACCAGGTGCCCGCCGAGCCGCTCCCCCGCCCTCAGGGCGCGCTCCAGGTTCACCCGGTCGCCCTCGGCCAGGTCGCCCAGGGTGGTGCGGGAGAGCGTGGTGCGAATGGACTCGAACGCGAAGCTCTCCGCGTCCGCGGAAGTCACGGTCTGGCACACGCCGCTCACGGCCACGCTCTCGCCCGGCGCCAGCTCCCCGGCGAACCCGCACGCCACACGGAAGCGGAGCCCGCCCTCGTGCGGCTCGCGCGCCGCCACCGTTCCCCTCCCCTCGACCAGACCGGTGAACATCAGCCCCCCTCGGCCCACTCGTCGATTCGCCGCTCCAGCTCCGCGCTCTCCAGCGTGAGGAGGGTGTCCTCCCCGAGCGCGGCCCGCTCGGCCACGCGCCAGCTCCCCCGCCCGGTCCGGAACCCGCCGAAGCCTCCCGGCGCGTCCTCGCCCAGGAGGACCGGGGCGTAGAGCAGGTGGAGCCGCTGGACCAGCCCCCGCCCCAGGAGGGAGCCGGTCACCCGTGCTCCTCCCTCGGCCAGGACCGTGCCGATCCCCTCGGCGGCCAGCCTCTTCAGCGTCCGCCGCAGATCGACCCCGTCCTCCGAGGCCGGCGCCTCCAGGACCCGCGCCCCGGCCGCCTCCAGCCTCTCCCTACGTGCCGCCGGCGCTCCGGGTCCGCACACGAGCCAGGTGGGGGCCTCCGCCGCCCCGGCCACGAGCCGCGCCTCGGGGGAGGTCGAGAGCTCCGTGTCGAGGACGACCCGGACCGGCGGCCGGCGCGGCTCGACGGGCCCCCGGACGGTGAGGAGGGGGTCGTCCGTCTGCACCGTGCCCCGTCCCACGAGGATCGCGTCGAAGCCGGCGCGCAGCCGGTGCGTCCGGCGGCCGGCCTCCCGCCCGGTGATCCGGGTGCGCACCCCCGGCCTCTCCGCCAGCGCCCCGTCCAGCGAGAGCGCGAGCTTGAGGGCCACGAACGGCATCTCGCGCGTGCGAGTCCAGAAGAAGCCGGCGTCCAGCCGCGCGCAGGCCCGGCCCTCCACTCCCACCTCGACCTCGACGCCCGCCTCCCGGAGCTCCTCCGCCCCGCCCCCCGCCGCCGGGTCCGGGTCCAGGCAGCCCACGACCACCCGACCGATGCCGGCCTCGAGGACGGCCCTCGTGCAGGGCGGCGTCTTCCCCTCGTGGGCGCACGGCTCCAGCGTGACGTACAGCGTGGCGCCCCGCGCCCGCCCGTCCGCCGCGCGGAGCGCCGCCACCTCGGCGTGCGGACCCCCGAACTCGGCGTGCCACCCCTCGCTCACCAGCTCCCCGTCCCGCACGACCACGGCGCCCACCATCGGGTTCGGGGCGACCCGCCCCCAGCCCCTGCGCGCCAGCTCCGCGGCGCGGAGCATCCAGCGTCGGTCCTCCCGGGCGGAGGCGTCCATCTCAGGGCTCGAGGCGCACCCGGCCCGAGCCCTCCACGAGCCGGCCGCAGCGGACCACCGGACAGCCCGCCCCCCGGACGGCGTCCGCGACCGCGTCCGCCTCGGTGGGACGCACCACGGCGATCATGCCCAGGCCCATGTTGAAGGTCCGGAACATCTCCTCGCGGCCGACGTCGCCCAGCTCCTGCAGCGAGCCGAACTCGGCCGGGGGCTCCCAGGCGTCGGTGTCGACGGCCGCGTCGAGGCCGGGGGGGAGGACCCGTTCCAGGTTGCCCGGGATGCCGCCGCCGGTGATGTGGGCCAGGGCCCGGACGTCGCCCCGGCCGCACGGCCCGCGCAGGGCGGCCAGGTAGGAGCGGTGGACGCGCAGGAGGACCTCGCCCACCGTCTCGCCGAGGCCGGGCCACGGGTCGTCCACGTCCAGGCCGAGGCGGCCGAACAGCAGGGCGCGCGCGAAGCTGTAGCCGTTCGTGTGGAGTCCGCTCGAGGCGAGGCCGAGGAGGACGTCCCCCTCGCGCACGTCCCTGCGGCCGACCTCCGGGAAGGCCACCCGGCCCACGATGAACCCGGCCAGATCGTACTCGCCCTCGGGGTAGGAGTCGGGCATCTCGGCCGTCTCGCCGCCCAGGAGCGCGCACCCGTTCTCGCGGCACGCGCGCGCGACGCCCTCGACCACCGCCACCGGGACCCCGGGCTCGAGCCGTCCGCAGGCGAAGTAGTCCAGGAAGAAGAGTGGCTCGGCGCCCTCGGTCAGGATGTCGTCCACGCAGTGGTTGACCAGGTCCTCGCCCACCGTGTCGTGGCGGCCGGCCCGGAAGGCCACGCGGAGCTTCGTGCCGACCCCGTCCGCGCTGGCCACCAGCTCCTCCCCGTCCAGCGCGAAGCGGCCACCGAAGGAGCCGAACGCGGCGCGCACGCCCTCCGTGCGCGTGGACTCGACCAGCGTCCCCAGGCGGCGCTTGACCGCGTCGGCCGCCACCCGGTCGACGCCGGCGTCCCGATAGGTGAACCCTCCGTCGCTCACGCGTCCCCTCCCGGAGTGCGAATCGTGGGGCGGACGGTCACCCGGCCCTCGGTGCGGAGCCTCATGTCCCGGGCGACTCCGCCGGGAGCTCGTGCTCGAACCGGGTCATCTCGAGGAAGGCCTGCACGCGGGAGGCCACCTCGTGCACCGAGAGCTCCCGGAGCCGGTCCGGCCCGAACCCCTCGCACGCGAACGACCCGAGCGCGCACCCGAACACGACCCCCCTGCGCAGCTCGTCCTCGTCCAGGCGCGGCGCCCGCGACAGGTGGCCCAGGAGCCCCCCCGCGAACGCGTCGCCGGCACCCGTCGGGTCGAACACCTCCTCCAGGGGATAGCCCGGCACGAAGAACACGCCGTTCCCGTGGAAGAGGACCGCCCCGTGCTCCCCCTTCTTGATGACCACGTGCGAGGGGCCGCGCTCCAGGATCCAGCGTGCACCGCGCGCCAGGTTGTGGTCCCCCGACAGCTCGCGCACCTCGGCGTCGTTGATGACGAGCATGTCGATGCGCTCGAGGAGGTCGAGGAGGACGTCCCGGTCGCGCTCGATCCAGTAGTTCATCGTGTCGCACGCGACGAGGGTCGGCTCCTCGATCTGGTCCAGGACCCGGTGCTGGAGGGCCGGGTGGATGTTCCCGAGGAACACCCACCTCGCCTCCCGGAACGTCTCCGGGATGTCGGGCTCGAAGTCGGCGAACACGCCCAGCTCCGTGCTCACGGTTCGGCGGGAGTTGAGGTCGTACTCGTAGATCCCCGACCACCGGAAGCTCCGGCCCTCGGCCACCTCCAGTCCCTCGAGGTCGGCGCCGCGCTCGCGCAGGAAGTCCAGGCGGTCGAGCGGATAGTCCCCGCCCACCACGCCCACGAGCTGGACGTGGCCGAACAGGGAAGCCGCCGCGCCGAAGTAGACGGCCGAGCCGCCCAGCACGTCCTCGGCCCGGCCGAACGGCGTCTCGACCGTATCGAGCGCCACGCTCCCCACGACCAGGATGGATTCCCGGCGCGCCTCGCTCATCCCTCTCCCTCCTCGTCCTCTGCCTCGTCGTCCCGGGCCATGTGCTCGGGCGCCTCGAGCCCCAGGAGCTCGAGCCCGTTGCGGAGCGTGACCTGCACGGCTCGCGCGAGGGCCAGCCGGCCGGGACGGGCCGGTCCCTCGGCCAGCACCCGAAGCGATGCGTCCTGGTTCCCGGTGTGGTACCACGCGTTGGCCAGGCCCGCGGCCTCCTCCAGGTAGCCGCACACCTGGTAGGGCGCCCGGGCCTCGGCCGCGCCGCCCACCACCTCGGGGAAGCGGAGGAGCGCCTTGGCCAGCGCCCGCTCGTGCTCCGTCCCGAGGCGCGCGAGCGCCTCCCCATCCGGCTCGATCCCCTCCGGATCGACCCCGCCGCGTGCGAACACCGAGCACATGCGGGCGTGCGCGTACTTCACCTTGTAGACCGGGTTGGCCTCGGAGCGGTCCAGGGCCAGGTCGAGATCGAAGCTCAGGGGGGCCTCGGCGCGGCGCATGAGGAAGAAGTAGCGCGCCACGTCACGGCCCGTCTCGTCGAACAGCTCGCGCAGCGTCACGAACGTCCCGGCCCGCTTGCTCATGCGGACCTCCTCGCCTCCCCTCAGCACGGTGACGAGCTGGAGGAGGAGGACCTCCAGGAAGCGCTCGGGGATCCCGACCGCCTCGCCCATCGCCTCCCGCACGGCCTCGAGGGCCGCCTGCATGCGGGCCACGTGGCCGTGGTGGTCGGCGCCCCACACGTCGATGGCCCTGTCGAAGCCCCGCTCGGCCTTGTCCAGGTGGTAGGCGATGTCCGGGAGGAAGTAGGTGTACGAGCCGTCGCTCTTCACGAGGACCCGGTCCTTCTCGTCCCCGAAGCGCTCGGTCCGGAGCCACACGGCGCCTTCGTCCTCGTACACGAGGCCGTCCGTCTCGAGCCGCTCCAGGAGCGCCTCCACGCGCCCCTCGTCGTACAGGCCGCTCTCCTCCCGCCAGATGTCGATCCGCACCCCGAACGCCTCCAGGTCCTCCTCGTGCTCCCGGCGGAGGACCGCCTTGGCCCGGTCGGCGAACCAGGCCCGGCGCTCGTCGGGGCCCATGGCCTCGAGCCGCTCCCGTCCTGCCTCGGCGTCGAGGCGCTCGGCCAGCTCCACGACGTAGCCGCCGTGATAGCCCCCCTCGGGGACCTCGGCCTCACGGCCCCGGAGCTCGCGCCAGCGGGCGTCGACCGAGGCGCCGAGGAGCTCGATCTGGCGGCCGGCGTCGTTCACGTAGAACTCGCGGACCACGTCGTGACCGGTCCACTCGAGGAGCGAGGCGACCGCATCGCCGAGCGCCGCGCCGCGGCCATGCGCCACGTGCAACGGGCCGGTGGGGTTGGCGGAGACGAACTCCACGTTCACTCGGAGCGGCGCCGCGGCCTCGTGGCGGCCGTACCCGCGGTCGGCCTCGAGGACGGTCGCGAGCCCCCGGAAGTAGACCTCGTCCACGAACCGGAAGTTGAGGAAGCCCGGTCCGGCCACCACCGCCGAGGCCACCGGCGTGCCGGAGGCGTCCAGGGCGTCGCGGATGGCCTCGGCCACCTCCCGCGGCGGGCGGCCCAGCCGGCCGCCGAGGACGAGGGCCGCGTTGGAGGCCACGTCCCCGTGCGAGGCGTCCCGCGGCCGCTCGAGCTGCGGCGTGAAGTCCGCGGGCGCACCCACCTCGCGCGCGGCCTCGGCCACCGCCTCGGCCAGCCGGGCCCACGGGCCCGCCAGGGGCCCCGCCGACCCGCCCGCGGCGTCCTTCGCGGGCGCCTCAGCCATCCCCGCTCCCGCCGCCGGAGGATCCGCCTTCCCCGCCCGATTTCTTCTCGCCGGAGCTCTCCGGGCCGCCCTCCTTCTTCCCCGGGCGCGGCGGGGGACTCCGGTAATCGGTGGCATAGAAGCCGGGCCCCTTGAACACGAGCCCACCCCCGGGGGAGATGAGCCGCTGGACCTTACGCTTCCCGCACTCCGGACAGGTGCGAACCGGCTCGTCGCTGATCTTCTGGAACCGCTCGAACTCGTGCCCGCAGGCCTCGCATCGGTACTCGTACGTCGGCATCTCGCTCCTCAGGTCTCTCGGTACTCGCCCCAGGCCTCCCGCAGGACGTCGCTCACCTCGCCCAGCGTGGCGCGCCTCCGGACCGCCTCCAGGATGGGCGGGACCAGGTTCTCCTCTCCTCGGGCCGTGCGGCCCAGCGCGTCGAGCGCCTCCCGCACGGGTCCCTCGTCGCGGCGCGAGCGCACCTCCCGGAGGCGGCGCCTCTGCTCCCGGGCCAGCCCCTCGAAGTCGGGGAGCTCGATCCGGGGCGGAGGCTCGTCCTCGTCCCGGTGGACGTTGACGCCCACCACCTCCTCCACGCCGGCCTCCACGTCCTGCTGGAAGCGGTAGGCGGCGTGGTGGATCTCCTCGGCCATGTACCCGATGGCCCGCGAGGCGCCGCCCTGCTCCTCGATCCTCTCCAGGTACGCCCGCGCCTCCTCCTCGATCCGGTCGGTGAGCGACTCCACGTAGTACGAGCCCGCCAGCGGGTCCACCGTGTCGGCCACCCCGGACTCGGACGCCAGGACCTGCTGCGTCCGGAGCGCCAGCCGCGCGGCCTCGGCCGAGGGGAGCTGGAGCGCCTCGTCGAAGCTGTTCGTGTGGAGGGACTGGGTGCCTCCCAGCGTGGCCGCCAGCGCCTGCACGGCGACCCGGACCACGTTGTTCCGCGGCTGCTGGGCGGTGAGCGTGGAGCCCGCCGTCTGGGTGTGGAAGCGCAGGCGCCGGCTCTCCTCCGGGGCCCCGTAGCGCTCCTCCATGAGCCGGGCCCACAGCCTCCGCGCGGCCCGGAACTTGGCCACCTCCTCGAACAGGTGGTTGTGGGAGGCGAAGAAGAAGCTGAGGCGGGGAGCGAAGCTCTCGAGCTCGAGCCCGCGCTCCAGCGCCCGGTCGACGTACTCGAGAGCGTCCGCCAGCGTGAACGCCAGCTCCTGCGCGGCGGTCGAGCCCGCCTCGCGCATGTGGTAGCCGCTGATCGAGATCGGATTCCAGCGCGGCACCTCCCGCGCGCAGAAGTCGAACACGTCGGTGACCAGGCGCAGGCTCGGCTCGACCGGGTAGATGTACGTCCCGCGCGCCACGAACTCCTTGAGGATGTCGTTCTGGAGCGTGCCGCGGAGCTCGTCGCGGTCGACCCCCCGCTCGTCGCCCACGGCCACGTACAGGGAGAGGAGGATCGCCGCCGTGGCGTTGATCGTCATCGAGGTGGACACGCGGTCCAGCGGAATCCGGTCGAACAGCCGCTCCATGTCGTCCAGCGTGTCGATGGCGACGCCCACTCGGCCCACCTCTCCCGCGGCCATCGGGTGGTCGGAGTCGTAGCCCATCTGCGTGGGGAGATCGAAGGCCACCGACAGGCCGGTCTGTCCCTGGTCCAGGAGGTAGCGGAAGCGCTCGTTGGTCTCCTCGGCCGTCCCGAAGCCGGCGTACTGGCGCATGGTCCACAGGCGGCCCCGGTACATCGTCGGGTAGATCCCGCGCGTGAACGGGGGCTCGCCCGGGAAGCCGACGTCCCGGGCGTAGTCCCCCTCCCGGCTCCACGGTCCGTACAGGCGCTCGACCTCGATCCCCGTCGGCGTGCGGAAGCTCTCGCGCCGCTCGCCGTGGCGCTCGAGGAAGGGGCCGAGCGTCCGGCGCTCCCACCTCTCGCGCGCGCCGCCGGCCCGCTCGCGTCCGTCGCCGCTTTCGGTCATGGCCCCGTCCTCACGGGTCCTCGTCCTCCGGCGCGTCGCCGTCGCCCGGCGCGTCCTGGCCCGGGTCCTGGCCGGCCTCGATCGTGACCAGCACCTGACCCTGGGCCACCGTGCTCCCCTCCTCCACGCGGACCTCGCCCACCTTCCCGTCCGCGTCGGCACGGAGCTCGTTCTCCATCTTCATGGCCTCCATGACCACGAGACCGTCCCCGCGCGAGACCTCCTGGTCGGGCTCGACCAGGACGCGGACGACCAGCCCGGGCATCGGGGCCCGGAGCTCCCGCGGGCCCGCGCCCGGCCCCTCCACCCCGGCCAGCTCCCGGATGGCGTGGGTGCGTTGGTCCTCCACCCGCACCCGGATGCGGCGGCCGTCCAGGACGACCGTCCACCCCTCCTCGTCCCGGGTGGCCGCCAGCCGGCGGCCGCGGGTCCCCACCAGGAGGTGGCGGAGCGGCGTCCCGGGGACGGTGGCCAGCTCGGCCGCGGCCGCCCCCTCGTCCCCGAAGCGCACGCCCCCCTCGCCGAGCTCGAGCTCGAGGATCTCCTCGCCCACCGTCACGAAGTACTTCATGCCGCCTCCAGCCACGCCAGCGTCTCCACGTGCGCGGTCTGCGGGAACGCGTCGAACGCCTCGAGGCCCGCCAGCTCCCACGCATCCCCCAGCCGGGCCAGGTCCCGGGCCAGCGTGGCAGGATCGCAGCTCACGTAAGCCAGCCGGGCCGCCCCGCCCTTCTCCCGCAGGGCTCGCGCCACCTCCCGGGAGAGGCCCGCGCGCGGCGGGTTGAGGACCACGACGTCGGCCGGGAGGAGCGTCTCGAGGAGGTCCTCGACCCGGCCCGCGTGGAGCTCCGGTGAGGCGCCCGATCGCGAGGCGGCCCGCTCCCCGGCCGCGACCGCGTCGGGATCGGCCTCGCAGGCCGCCGCCTCCGCGCCGCGGAGCGACCAGCGGAGGGCGCGCGTCCCGACGCCCGCGTACAGGTCCAGGATCCGGAGGCCGTCCACGGAGCCGAGGCCCTCGTCGAGCGAACGGTCCACGGCCTCGGACACGCGGCGGTTGACCTGGAGGAAGACGCCCGGGGCGAGGTCCACCTCGAAGCCCTGCCAGCGCTCGCGCAGGGCGGGCTCGCCGGCCAGGATCCTGGCGCGGCGCTTCCCGTGGGGCCGCCAGGCGTAGGTGGACAGGCCCGGCACGGCGGCCGCCAGGCGCTCCGGGTGGCCCGCCCGGTCCGGCCTCCCGCCCTCCACCAGGACCGCCACGCTCCCGGTCGCCGACCCCCGCACGGTGATCCGGAGCTCGTCCCCGGCGGGCAGGTGCCGGGCCCCGGGCCCCCAGGCCCGGCGGAGCGCCCGCCACGCCTCCCCCACCGCGGGCTCGGCCAGCGGGCAGTCGGTGACGTCCATGATGCGGTCCGGCTCCCCGCGGGCGCGGTATCCCGCGCGCACGACGGCGCCGGCGGCGTCCGCGCGTCCGTCGCCTCCCCCCGCTCCGCGCCGAAGGGTGAGGGCGACGCGGTTCCGGTAGCCGAGGCGGGGCCCGGCCTCGCACACGGGCGGGACCTCGACCTCCACCCCCCCGATCCGCAGGAGCGCGTCGCGGACGGCGCCGCGCTTGGCCTCCCGCTGGGCGGCGGGCGCCAGGTGCTGGAGCTGGCAGCCGCCGCACGCCCCATAATACGGGCAGGGAGGCGGGCGGCGCCCGGGTCCCGGCGCGAGCACCTCCTCGGCCCGGGCCCGGAGGAAGCTCCCCCGGTCTTCGGTCACGACCGCGAGCACCCGGTCGCCGGGTGCGGTCACTGGCACGAACACCACCCGGCCCGACGGCTCCCGGGCCACGCCGTCCCCGCCCACGGCCACCGACTCCACCTGGAGCTCGAGCCGGCGGCCGACCTCGCCCCCGTCGGCGCCCGGCGCGCTCACCGGGGGTCGAAGGCGCGCTGCCAGGCCGTTCGCCCCCGGCCGCGCCCGCCCGCCGCGGAGGTCCCTCCCCCGGGGTGCGGTCCCTGCCGGCGCTCCTCCTCGAGGAGCGCCGCGGCGGCCGCGGCCGCCCGCAGGTCCTCCTCTCCCGGCCGCGGATCCAGGAGCCCGTCGTGCTCCTCCACGTAGCGGATCGAGAGCCGGCCCTCGCGGAAGTCCTCCTCGGCCATCACGGCCCGGTGGAAGGGCGCCGTGGTCGCCAGGCCCACCACCTCCAGCTCGTCCAGCGCCCGGGACATGCGGGCGATGGCCTCGAGGCGGTCCGGCGCGTGGACCACCAGCTTGGCCAGGAGGGGGTCGTACTGGAGCCCGACCTCGAACCCCACCTCGATCCCCGCGTCCCAGCGCACGCCGGGACCTTGGGGGACCCGCAACGCCCGGATCCGCCCCGCCGAGGGCAGGAATCCCGCGAACGGGTCCTCCCCCCCGATCCGGCACTCGATCGCGTGGCCGCGCGGCGCGTCGGCCGGCGGCTCCCACTCCAGCGCCTCTCCGGCCGCGATCCGGAGCTGCTCGCGCACCAGGTCGACCTCCCACACCAGCTCCGTGACCGGGTGCTCGACCTGGATCCGGGTGTTCATCTCCAGGAAGTAGAAGTCTTCGTCCTGGAAGAGGAACTCCACCGTGCCCGCGCTCCGGTACCCGACGGCCTCGGCGGCCTGCACGGCCACCCGGCCCATGCGCTCGCGGAGGTCGGCGTCGACCACCGGGGACGGGGCCTCCTCGATGAGCTTCTGGTGGCGGCGCTGGATCGAGCACTCGCGCTCGCCCACGTGCACGGTGCGGCCGTGCGCGTCGGCCAGGACCTGGATCTCGATGTGGCGCGGATGGTCCAGGAAGCGCTCCAGGTAGACCCGGTCGTCCCCGAACGCCTGGCGGGCCTCGCTCCGCGCGCCCCGGAAGGCGCTCTCGAAGTCGCCGGGCTCCCGCACCACCCGCATCCCCTTCCCGCCCCCGCCGGCCGCGGCCTTGAGCATGACCGGGTAGCCGATCGCGTCGGCGGCCTCGCGCGCCTCCCCGGGGTCCCCGAGAGCCCCCTCCGAGCCGGGGATGACGGGCACGTCGGCCGCCTCCATGCGGGCCCGGGCCTCCGTCTTGTCCCCCATGGCGGCGATCGCCCCCGCCGGGGGGCCGATCCATACCAGCCCCGCCTCCTCCACGGACGCGGCGAACTCCGCGTTCTCGGCCAGGAAGCCGTAGCCCGGGTGCACGGCCCCCGCCCCGGCCTCGCGGGCCGCGCCGATCAGCCGCTCCACGTTCAGGTAGCTCTCGGAAGCCGGCGCCGGCCCCAGGAGGACGGCCCGGTCGGCCAGCCGCACGTGGGGGGAGAGCCGGTCGGGGTCGGAGTAGACCGCCACGCTCTCGAGGCCGAGCTCGCGGCAGGCCCGGATGACCCGGACCGCGATCTCTCCCCGGTTGGCCACGAGGACGCTCCCGAAGCTCAAGGGGCACGCCTCACAGCGGGAGGTTTCCGTGCTTCCTGGGCGGGTTCCGGTCGCGCTTGTCGGCGAGCATGTCCAGCCCGGAGATGAGCCGCGAGCGCGTCTCCCGGGGGTCGATCACATCGTCCAGGAAGCCCCGGGCCGCCGCCAGGTACGGGTTCGCGAACTTGAGCCGGAACTCGGCCTCCAGCTCGGCGGTGCGCTTCCCTGCGTCGTCGGCCTCCCGGATCTCCTTCCGGTGGAGGATCTCGACCGCGCCCTTGGGGCCCATCACGGCGATCTCCGCCGTGGGCCACGCCAGGTTGAGGTCCCCCCGGATGTGCTTGGAGGACATGACGTCGTAGGCCCCGCCGTAGGCCTTGCGCGTGATCACGGTGAGCTTGGGCACCGTGGCCTCGCAGTAGGCGTACAGGAGCTTGGCGCCGTGCTTGATGATCCCGCCGTGCTCCTGCTTCACGCCCGGCATGAAGCCCGGCACGTCCTCGAAGGTGACGAGCGGGATCCCGAAGGCGTCGCAGAAGCGGACGAAGCGCGCGCCCTTCAGACTCGCGTCGATGTCGAGCACCCCCGCCAGCACCGCCGGCTGGTTGGCGATGATGCCCACCGGCCGCCCCCCCAGCCGCCCGAAGCCCACCAGGAGGTTCCCGGCGTAGCGCTCGTGCACTTCGAGGAAGTCTTCCTCGTCCACGACGCGCCCGATGACCTCGCGCATGTCATAGGGCTGGTTCGGCTTGTCCGGGACGATCTCGAGCAGCTCCTCGTCCCCGCGGTCGGCGGGATCGTCGGTGGGTCGCAGCGGCGGGGCCTCGGCGTTGTTGGATGGGAGGAAGGAGACCAGCCGCCGGATCTCCCGCAGCGCCTCGACCTCCGTGGGATGGACGAAGTGCGCCACCCCCGAGGTGGAGGCGTGGACCCGGGCCCCGCCCAGCTCCTCGAAGCTCACCTCCTCGTGCGTCACGGTCTTCACGACGTTGGGACCCGTCACGAACATGTGGCTGATCCCGTCGACCATGAACACGAAGTCGGTGATCGCGGGCGAGTACACCGCGCCTCCCGCGCACGGTCCGAGGATCGCGCTGATCTGCGGCACCACGCCCGACGCCAGGGTGTTCCGGAGGAAGATGTCGGCGTAGCCCCCCAGCGACGCCACGCCCTCCTGGATCCTGGCGCCGCCCGAGTCGTTGAGGCCGATGACCGGCTTCCCGTTCTCGACCGCCAGGTCCAGGATCTTCACGATCTTCTCGGCGTGCGCCTCCGAGAGAGAGCCCCCGAACACCGTGAAGTCCTGGCTGAACACGTAGACCGTGCGGCCGTCCACCGTCCCGTAGCCCGTGACCACCCCGTCCCCGGGATACCGCTCGTCCTCGAGCCCGAGGTCGTGGCAGCGGTGCTCGACGAAGCGATCGAACTCCACGAACGAGCCCTCGTCGAGGAGGACATCCAGCCGCTCGCGCGCGCTGAGCTTCCCCTTCGCGTGCTGGCGCTCGAGCCGCTCCTCGCCTCCGCCGAGCCCGGCACGCCGGCGCCGCTCCTCGAGATCACGGAGCTTCTCCCGCATGGTCACGGCCGTCCTCCCCCCTTCGTATCCGCCTCCGACCCGAACGCCTGGCGGACCGCCTCCCGCGCCGCCGCCCTCCGGCTCCGGAGGCCGGCCGCCTCCACGAAGCCGCTCGCCTCGAGCCAGGCCCGCACCGAGTCCGGCTCGGCCGGCGCCAGCTTCCGGTCGTGGAGGACCCGGATCAGGGTCCTGCGTCTCACCGTCGAGGTGGCGCGCTCGGGGCTCAGCGTGCCGGTCGCGCCCTCGAGGTCCGAGACCCCGGCCAGGCGCCGGGCCACGGCACCCGGATGCGGCACGCCGTCGGCCGGGAGGGCCGCGAGCGCCAGCCGGGCGGCGTCGTATCCCAGAGCCGGTACCACGTTGGCCCCCAGTGACTTGCGGTACTTCTTCTCATACATGGCTCGAAACCGGCCCCAGCCCGATTCGGGGTCGGACCAGTCCCGGTAGGCGGCCACGACGCGTCGCTGCGTGGGACTCGGCTCCAACCGGCGCACCACGTCCGGCTCCGCCCATCCGGGGCCGCCGGCCAGGAGCGCGTTTCGCGCCCCGAAGTACGACAGCTGGGGAGCCAGCTGGAGGAGGGTGCCGCTGGCCGCCCCGGTCACGAACACGGCGCGGGGACCGAAGGCCCCGATCCTGCGGATCGACGCGCGGAAGGTCGTCGAATCGGGGTCGAAGCCCGCCGCGGCCACCGAGCCCGACCCGGCGCCGGCCGACAGGCCCGCTCGGAAGGCGAGGGCCGCGTCGATCCCGCTTGCGTCGGTGGCGAACAGGATCGCCGAGCGGCCCACGTGCGCCTCGTCCGCCAGCCAGCGCCCCAGGACCCGTACCGCCTCCACCTCCCGGGTGCGGCTGTCCCACAGGGCATAAGCATCCAGGGGGAACGCGCCCGCGGGCCGCATCGGGGCGTCGGTGGCCGTCGGGCTGAGGAGCGCGAGGCCGGCGCGGCTCCGATCCGCGGCGGCGGCCGCCAGGGCCCGCGAGCGGATCGGCCCGAGGACCACGACCGCCCCGGCCTCCTCCAGCCTCCGCACGAGGTCGGGCACGGCCGCGGGGTCGTCACCCCCGCCGACCACCTCGAGCCGCACGCGCGGCCCGCCGGCGGCGGTCGCCTCATCCAGCGCGACATCGATCCCCTCCCGCAGCCACTTGCCCACGACCTGGTATCGGCCGCTCTCGGGGAGGATGGCCCCCACCACGAGAGGTCCGTGGAAGGCCTCGACCCTCCCGCTCGCGACCGAATCCGCCAGTCGGCGATCGACCGGCGCCGCCTCCGAGGAGAGGACGCGGCGCGCCACGCGGCCCGCCGAGTCGCCCCGGCCGGCCCACGCCAGCTCCCTGGCGAGGGCAGCCAGCACCACCGAGCGATCCCGGGCCCCGGCCCCGTCCGTCGCCAGGGCCCCCTCGAGCTCGGCGGCGGACATGCCCGCCGCGGCGGCCCGGAGGAGGGCGCGGGCGCTGTCGCCGACGGCGTCCGGGTGGGAGAGGAGGAGGCGGGCCGCGGAGGGGTCGTGCGCCGCCCCGTGCTGGAGGCGCGCGAGCTCGCGGACGGCGTCCCGGGACCGGGGCTCGTCGGGATAGCGGCTGAGGAGCTCGCCGAGACGGTCGGCCGCGGCGCCGGCCCGGCCCGCCTCGCGGAGCGCTCCGGCCTCGCTCCACAGCGCCTCCGGAGCCCGGTCGCGGGTGTCCGGATACGAGCGCCACACGAAGTAGAGCGAGTCCGCCAGGACCGCCGCCGAGTCCGGCCGGCCCGCGGCTACCAGCGACTCGACGCGCCCGAGCGAGCGCGCCGCCGCGGGCGCCGCCTCGGCGACGCCTCCGGAGACCCCTCCCGCCGAGGGACCCGGCCCCCCGGGTCCGGCGGCGCCCGCGGCGCAGCCCATCACGAGAGCGGCCGCCGCGAGGGCCGTCAGTCGGCCCCGCACGGCGGCCTTCGCCCGCGTCCGCGATCGCCCCATCACCGGCGCGCCGGCGAGAGGCTCAGCTCTCGTCCTTCTCTTCTTCCTCTTCTTCCGCCTCGTCCGCGCCGGGCTCCTCGGCGGCCTCGGGCTCAGGCTCTTCCCCGGCCTCCGCCTCAGGCTCCTCTTCCGCCTCGGCTTCGGCCTCAGGCTCCTCCTCCGCCTCGGCTTCGGCCTCCGGCTCCTCCTCCGCCTCGGCTTCGGCCTCCGGCTCCTCCTCCGCCTCGGCTTCGGCCTCCGGCTCCTCTTCCGCCTCCGCTTCGGCCTCCGGCTCCTCTTCCGCCTCCGCTTCGGCCTCCGGCTCCTCCTCAGCCTCGGCTTCCGGCTCCGCTTCGGCCTCGGCTTCCGGCTCCGCTTCGGCCTCGGACGTCTCCGCGGCTTCGGCCTCCGCGGCTTCGGCCTCCGCGGCCGCCTCGGCGGCCGCGCGAGCCTCGGCCGCCTTACCGGCCTCGGGTCGGGCGGTGACCTTCAGCACGATCCGCCGGTTGATCGGGTCGGACTCGAGCACCTCGAGCTCCACCCTCTCCCCCTCGACGAACTCGGTGGAGGGATCCTCCACGGGCTCCTCGAGGCCCAGCTGGCTGAGCGGCACGAAGCCCTCGACATCGTCGCCGAGGTCCACGACCATGCCCTTGTCGAGGAGCCGCACGACCTTCCCGTCGACCTCCTTGCCCGGCTCGTACTCCTGCGCCAGCTGGTACCACGGGTCCTCCTCGACCTGCTTGAGGCCGAGCGAGATCCGCTTCTGCTCGGGGTCGATGTTGAGGACGACGACCTCGACCTCCTCGCCCTTGCGGACGACCTCGGAGGGGTGCTGCACGCGGCGCGTCCAGCTCATGTCCGAGATGTGGACCAGGCCGTCGATCCCCGGCTCGACCTCCACGAAGGCGCCGAACGAGGTGAGGTTGCGGACGGGGCCCTTGATGTGCGTGCCCGGCGGGTACTTGGCGGGCAACGACAGCCACGGGTCCTCCTGAGTCTGCTTCATGCCCAGGGAGATCTTCTGCTCCTCCTCGTCCACCCGGAGGACGACGCACTCGATCTCCTCGCCGATCGAGACGAGCTGTGAGGGATGCCGCACGTTCCGGGTCCAGCTCATCTCGGAGATGTGGACCAGGCCCTCCACGCCCTTCTCGAGCTCCACGAAGGCGCCGTAGTTGGTGATCGAGACGACCTTCCCCTTCACGCGGCTCCCGATCGGGTACTTCTCGGCCACGTTCTTCCAGGGGTGGGGCTGGAGCTGCTTGAGGCCCAGCGAGATGCGCTCGCGGTCCCAGTCGATGTCCAGGACCTTGACCTCGATCTCGTCCCCGATCGAGCACACATCCGACGGATGGCCGACGCGGCCCCACGACATGTCGGTGATGTGGAGCAGGCCGTCCATGCCGCCCAGGTCGATGAAGGCGCCGAAGTCCGTGATGTTCTTGACCACTCCACGGCGGATCTGGCCGACCTCGAGCTCCTTCTGGAGCTGCTCCTTCTTCTTCTCGCGCTCGGCCTCGAGCAGGACGCGGCGGCTCACCACGATGTTCCGCCGGCGCTTGTTCAGCTTGAGGATCTTGAACTCGTACTCGTTCCCGGCGAGCGCGTCGATGTCGTGCACGCGACGGAGCGCGATCTGCGAGCCCGGCAGGAAGGCGTCGACGCCCATCAGGTCCACCATCGCGCCTCCCTTGATGGAGTGCTTGATGGAGCCCGGCACGGGCGTGTCGGTCTCGTACGCCTCCTTGAGCTTCT
>Ga0209918_1000037_pt1 | contig 107270 bp, 89 predicted proteins | sample SalPonD_shore_MG_FD_185712 | JGI IMG/M metagenome (GOLD analysis project Ga0209918, IMG submission 185712) | Salt pond soil microbial communities from South San Francisco under conditions of wetland restoration - Salt Pond MetaG... | ecosystem: Environmental > Aquatic > Marine > Intertidal zone...
TGTACGAGAAGCTCTCGCGCTCGGACATGGACGACCGCGTCGAGTGGGCGCTGAAAAAGGCCGCCCTGTGGGAGGAGGTGCGCGACAAGCTGCGCCAGATCGGCACCCAGCTCTCCGGCGGCCAGCAACAGCGCCTGTGCATCGCCCGGGCCATCGCCGTCAAGCCCGAGGTGCTGCTGCTCGACGAGCCGGCCTCGGCCCTGGACCCGATCTCCACGCTGAAGATCGAGGAGCTCATCAATGAGCTCAAGGACGACTACACCATCGTCATCGTCACCCACAACATGCAGCAGGCGGCGCGCGTGTCGGACTACACGGCCTTCATGTACCTGGGCAAGCTCATTGAGTTCGACGATACCAACGTAATCTTCACCAAGCCCAACCGCAAAGAGACGGAAGACTACATCACCGGCCGCTACGGCTGACGGCCAGGGAACGCAATCCCCGGTCGCCCGCGAAAACGCAAAGGGCGCAAAGACGCCAAGGACGCGGAGAAAAGATGATTTCTTTCGCAAAGAGACGGAAGACTACATCACCGGTCGCTACGGCTGACGGCCAGGGAACGCAATCCCCGGTCGCCCGCGAGAACGCAAAGGGCGCAAAGACGCCAAGGACGCGGAGAAAAGATGATTTCTTTTCGGTACGCCGCAGTTTTCCTCTCCGTGCAGACCGGTCCCGCCGACGCAATCAAAAATATCTTCTTTGCGCACTCTGCGCCTTTGCGTTCTCCGCGTTGACAGCTGCATACGAATAGAACGCACATCGGTTTATATCACCCCTGTTACAGCCGGCGGCGGCGCCTGTGATATGCTTGGCCGGATTGTCAGCGAACCGGACAGCGCATGCCGCATCAACGCCAGATCATCGCCCTGCGGTCCTGCCTGGACCGCGTCATCGTGGGCCAGCCCCGGCTGCTCGACCGCCTGGTCACCGGCCTGCTCACCGGCGGGCACATCCTGGTCGAGGGCCTGCCGGGCCTGGCCAAGACCACGGCCGTCAAGACCCTGGCCGAGAGCGTGCACGCCGGTTTCCAGCGCATCCAGTTCACGCCCGACCTGCTGCCCGGTGACCTGACGGGCACCGACATCTACAATCCCGACGCGCATCATTTCGAGTTCCGCCCCGGACCGCTGTTCCACGAGATCGTCCTGGCCGACGAGATCAACCGCGCGCCCGCCAAGGTGCAGTCGGCGCTGCTCGAGGCCATGCAGGAGCATCAGGTCACCGTCGGCGGCACGACGCACGGGCTGCCCGAGCTGTTCATGGTCATGGCCACGCAGAACCCCCTGGAGCAGGCCGGGACCTATCCGCTGCCCGAGGCCCAGCTCGATCGGTTCCTGCTGCATGTGGTCATCGACTATCCCTCGGCCGCGGAGGAACTGGCGATCCTGCAGCGCAACCGCGCCGGTCTGCGCGGGGAGGGCGGGACGCCGAGCGAGGCCGCGCGGGTGACGGTGGCGACGCTGCTGGCCGCCCGTGAGGAGGTCGCGCGCATCCATATCGACGAGCCGCTGGAGCGCTATATCGTCGAGCTGGTCACCGCCACGCGCGACCTCGAACGGTACTTGCCGGGCCGGGGCGGTGCCGTGGAGGTGGGGGCCTCGCCGCGCGCGGCGCTGGCCATAGCCCAGTCCGCCAGCGCGACGGCCTACCTGCGCGAGCGCGACTACGTCGTGCCGGACGATATCCTCGAGGTCGCCCCCGATTGCCTGCGCCACCGTTTGATCCTCGCCATGGGTGCGCGCCTGGAGCGGGTGGGGCGCGATGAGTTGATCGCGGCCTTGCTGGATGCCGTGCCCGTCCCGTAGCGTCGTGCCATGGCCCGGCGTTCGATCCATCTGACGCAGGGAAGCCTGGCGAGGCGAGGCGCCGGCATTTGGCGCTCGCTGGTGCGGTGGCTGGTGCGGTGGCTGGGCGGTGCCGCGGCGGCCGGCGCCCCGGACGCTGGCGGACCGCTGCTCAGCGGTGGCGAGATCGAGGCCTTGCTGGGGCGCCTGCAGGCCATGGGCGTCGGGGCGGGGACACCGCGGCCCATGCACACGGCCCGGCCCGGGGAGGCCGATTCGCCCTTCGTCGGGGCCGGCCTGGATTTCGAGGAATTGCGTCCCTATGCGCCGGGCGACGACCTGCGCGATGTCGACTGGCGGGCCTATGCGCGCAGCGGGCGCGCCTTCGTCAAGCGCTACCGCGAAGAGCGCCAGCCGACCGTCCACCTGGTGCTCGACCGGGGGGCGAGTATGCGGTTCGGTACACACTGTCGATTGAAGGTCACCCAGGCCGCCGTCGCTGCCGCGGTGTTCGCCCTGGCCGCGACGCTGCGCGGCGCGGCGGTGGGCCTGAGCACGCTCGGACCGGATGGCCTGCACCGCCGGGCCCAGCCGGGGCGGCGCGCGCTCATGGAGGTATTGGAGGGGATCGCCGCACCCTGTCCGCCCCTGTCCGAGGAGGTGGGGGACGATCCGCACGCCGCCTTTGCCGCCCAGCTCGGGGAGCTGGAATCCCTGGTCCCCCGCGGCGCGCGGGTCCTGCTGGTCAGCGATTTTCGCCTGCTGCGGGCGGACGACCTCGGCGTGCTGGCGCGACTGGCCGAGCGCTGTACGGTCGAGGCCCTGCAGGTCCTGGATGTCAGCGAACGGACCCTGCCGCGGCTGGGAGAGGCGGAATTCGCCGCGCCGGGCCGCGGCGAGCGCTACCGGGTGGACACCGACGATACGGGCCTGCGCGAGGCCTTCGCCGTACGCGCGCGGCGCCGCGAAGCGGGCCTGCACGAACGCCTCGCGGGACTGGGCCTGGCCGTGCGCAGCTGTTCGACCTGCGAGGATGTGTTCGACGAATTGGCGGCGAGCGCCCTGTATGGCTGATCCGGTCGGCGCACTGAACGACATCATCGGCCCGGCGAGCCCGGTGCACGCGGCCTCGGGTGCCGGCGTCTACCTGGCCGGCGGGCTCGCCGGCGCGGCGGCGATCGCCGCGGCGATCTGGGCGGCGAGGCGCCTGGGTGTGTGGCGCACGCGCGCGGCCCTTTGGCGGCTGCGCCGCGCGCATCGCGCCGGGCGGGTCGACACCCGCGAGGCCTCCTATCGCCTGGCGGCCGAGCTGCGCCGTCATGCCGGTACCCATCGCCTGGACGCCCGGGCGATACCGCCGCACGCCGGCCCATCGTGGGCCGTGCTGCTGCGCCGCCTGGATCGATTGCGCTACGCTCGGCCGGGCGGCCCGGACCGACACCCCGAACAGTGGCGGCGTGTTTGCGCGAGCGCGGCGCGCCGCCTGGCCTCCCTGCCGCGCAGGTCCTCGCCGTGACGGGGCTGTTCGATGCCTTGCAGCCGCTGCAGCTGGTCGCAGCGTGGTGGTTGGCCCTGACCCCGCTGGTATGGTGGTTCGCCTGGCGTGCCCGGGCCGCACGGCCGCGCCGCGGCGAGGGCGTCGTCCTGATCCACCCGGACGCCGAGATGCTCGGCCGGCGCCCCGGGCGGGCTCGCGCCTCGCGGCGCTGGTGGCTCGTCGGGCTGGGCGCCACGGCGCTGCTGGCGGCCCTGGCGCAGCCGCGCACGCTCGGCCCCTGGATCACACCGCCGCCGCTCGGGCGCCAGCTGGTCCTGCTGGTCGATGCCTCCCAGAGCATGAGCGTCAGCGACTTTCACTATCACGGTCAGCGCGTGCAGCGTATCGATGTGCTCAAGGGGGTGGTCACGCGTTTTGTTCGCCAGCGCCGGGCCGATCGCTTCGCCCTCATCACCTTCGCCAGCCGTGCCGCGACCCTGGTGCCGATGACCGCCGATCGCGCCCTGGTGCGGGACATGCTGCAGCGCCTGCAGGTCGGGGTCATCGGCGATGACACCGCCATGGGCGATGCCCTGGTGCTGGCCCTGAAACAGATCCAGGCCCACACGCGAGCCGTCGGCGCCGGCGGGCGCCCGCGCCCGGCGGTGATCCTGTTCTCCGACGGCGACAACACGGCGGGGCAGGTGCGACCGCGCGAGGCGGTCGCCATCGCCCGTCAACTCGGGGTGGCGGTCTACACGGTGGCCATCGGCGGTCAGGCGGCCGGCAGCCCAGGCGCCGATGGCCAGTCCGGCCCCATCGGCCTGCGCGCCATCGCCCGGCGTACCGGCGGTCGTTACTATCGGGGCGGCAGCTCCCAGGCCCTGGCGGCGATCATGGCCGACATCGATCGCCTGGAGAGGACGGAGCGCCCGCCGGCGACCGAGCGCCGTATCATCCAATGGTATCCCTGGCCCCTGACGGCGGGGGCGGCCCTGTTCCTGCTCGCCGCGCTGCCGCTGGAGGTCTTCGCCCGGCGGGGCGGGCGGCGCCAGAGTCGCCGGGAGCCCGCGGCGGTGGAGTCGACATGAGCCTGGCGGCGTCCCTATCGTTGTCCCATTGGTCGGCGATCCAGTGGCACCATCCCTGGGGCTGGCTGGCGGCAGCGGTGCCGGCCGTGCTGTGGCTGGTGGGGCGCCTGCGGCGCCGCGGCGAACTGCGCTATGCCGAGACAGCGCTTCGGCCCTGGGCCCTGCGCCGGGCGGGGGACACCGCCTTGCCCTCGCGCCGGGCGGGCGGGGCGCTGGTGCACGCGCTGGCCTGGCTGCTGCTCGGCGCCGCGCTGGCGGGGCCGCGCCTGCCGCAGCTGCATGCCGGGCCGAAGGGCCAGGGCGATGTCTCGCGGGCGGACGTCACGCTCATGGTCGTGCTGCAGGTGCCCTTCGAGCCGCAGGGCCCGGTCGCCCAAGCCTACCTGCAGCGCGTCTGGAGCGAGGTCCAGGACCTGCAGGCTCGGCTGCACGGCGAGCGCCTCGGCCTGGTCGCCTACAACGGGCGGGCGGGGCTGTTGAGCACGCCGACGGCCGACGCGGCGGCCTTCCGCTTCTACCTGCGCCGCGCCGGGGCGGCGATGGCGGGTTGGCGCGGTGACGCACTGGGCCGGGCCCTGCTGCGCGCCCGGGCGGCCCTGGGCCAGGCGCGCGCCGGTGGACATTCAACAGGCATCGTATTGGTGGCCGCCGGCGGTGCGACACCCGATCCGGATGTCCTGGCCCGCGCCCTGGAGGCGCTGCACCGCTCGAAGATCCCGGTCTTTGCCCTGGACATGCACGCCTTTGCGGCGGGCCTGCTCGGGCGCCATCCCCACTCGCAGGCCTTCGGACTGCCGCACCTGGGCCCGGGCGCACCGCGCGAGCGCGGGCTGGGTGCCGTCGCGCTGCACGAAGTGGCGCGCCGCACGGGCGGCGTCTATGCACGCTTGAGCGAGGGCGGCGGCGACTGGGACCGCCTCTACGGCGGCGGGGCCGGCGCGCTCCCCAGCCGGCCCGGTTCCGCGGGGGAGGGCGGCAAGCTGGTGCACAGCTGGCGCCCCTTGTACATGTGGTTCCTGGCACCGGCCCTGCTTCTGCTGCTGCTCGATGCGGTTGGCGTCGAGGCCCTTTGGCGCCCGCGCGGGCGCCCGCCGATCGCCCTCGTGCTGGCGCTGCTGGTGGTCGCCGGCGCGGGGGCCTGGGCGCCGCCGGCGGCGGCGGGGCCGGCCCAGCGGGGGACGCCGGCCTATGCCGCGGCCTATCGCGCCTACCACGCCCAGGACTATGCCCTGGCGCAGCTGCGCTTTGCGGCGATCCCGGGCTATGCGGGCCGGCTGGGCGGGGGGGCCAGCGCCTACCGGCGCGGCGACTACGGGCAGGCCGCCCGCCAGTTCACGGCCGCCCTGCTGGCCGCGACCAGTGCACGCCAGCGGACCGAGGCCCTGTTCGATCTGGGCAATGCGCGGTTTCGCCACCGCCAATACGCCAAGGCCGTCGAGGCCTACCAGGGCGCGCTGGGCTATGCCCGCCAGGCGGGCGGGTTCGATGAGGCGGCCATCCGCCACAACCTCTGGCGGGCCCGGTCGCGTCTGACCGGCACCCAACGCCGGGGGCGGGCGCTGGGCCCGGGCGAGGGGCTGCCGGCGCGCCGCGGCGAGCCCCCGCCGGGCTTCCCGGACGAGACGCCGCCGGACGTCAGCGTCAAGGGCGCGCGGCCGCACGGCAAGGTGGCGCGGCGCATCGCCCGCGGCGAGTTGTCGGCGCGGGCGGACCGCGAGCGCGGCGAGTCGGGTTCATCGCCCGCCCCGGGGCCCGGGGCCGAGGATCCCGGCCTGCTCAAGCTGCTGGACCTGATCGACGACCATACCGCGGCCCTGCTGCGGGGGGTGATTACGCACGCGCCGGCGCCCGGCCCGCCAGCGGGGTCGCCCTGATGGCCGGTCGCCGGTGGGTTCGGTGGGCGGGCCGCTGGCTGGGCGCGAGCCTGTTGTTCGCGCTGGCCGGCGCGGCGTGCGCGCAGGGCACGGATTCCGCCGGGCGGGCGGCTGGCCTGCAGCTCACCTTGACGCCGGCGCATCCCGTATTGGGACACCCACTGCATCTGACCCTGCGCGCGGTCGGCGCCGCGCGGCCGCTGGCCGACGTCTCGCTCGCGCCGCTGCGCAAGGACTTCCATGTGCAGGACGTCGCGACCGCCCGCGACCGGCGGATGCGCGGCGCTCGCCCGGTCGTTGTGGAGACCCTGTCGGCCACCCTCTACCCGCTGCGGGCCGGGACGATCACCGTGCCGGCTCTGCACCTGGGCAGCCGGGCCAGCCGGCCCCGCACCATCCGGGTGAGCGCCGTCGCCCCGGGCGGGGAGTCCATCCGGGTGAGAAGCGGCGTCAAGCGTGCCAAGCCGTGGGTGCGCCAGGAGACGCTGGTCTATATCGATGTCTATGACGACGCTCAGGGGGTCCTGGCCGAGCTGCCCGCCTGGCACCCGGCGGGGGCCTATGTGCGCCGGCTCGCCCCCCAGACCCGTCGGGTGCACCACAATGGCGTCGACTATCGGGTGACGCGTCTGGCCTGGGCGGTGATGGCCCTGCACCCCGGGCCGCTGCAACTGGACTTCCCGCTGCTGCACGTGCGCAGCCGGGCGCGCTTCGGCAAGCATCTGCTCTATCCCGTTGCGCCCGTGCGGCTGCAGGCGCGGCCCCTGCCCAGTTACCTGCCCGAGCAGGTGCCGGTGGGGCGGGTCGGGGCCCGGTCCCGCGGGCCGACCGGACGGTTGTGGCCGGATCGGACCTACACCTGGCGGGTGACCATCGAGGCGCGGGGCCTGGACCGGGAGGGGTTGCGTCGGTTGCTCGCGCCCCAGCTGCGCCGCGCCGCGGCCGGCGCGCCCGGGCTGCGCCTGTATCGGCCGCTGCTCGAGCGCCTCGGCGCCCCGGACGGCGACCCGCTGGCGCAGCGGTTTGGCGTCTCGATCCCGTTCGCCGCGGCCAACGGCGGCAGGCTGCGCCTGCCGGATCTGCGCGTGCCCTACGTCGATGCCGCGAGCGGGCGGCTCAACGGCGCCGTGGCTCGCGGGCCGGTCCTGCGGATCACCAGCCCGGTCTGGTTCATCGGCGCTTGGGTGTCGGGGCTGGGTATCGGCTTGGCGCTGGCGCTGTGGGCGGGGCGCCGGTTGTGGCGGCACCTGCACAGACGCTGGCGGCGCCGGCGCGCCCTGCGCGCCGTGGCCGCGGCCGCTGGCCCGCGCGCCATGGCGCGCGCCTTGCTGGATTCGCTGCCGCCGGCCGGGCGAGGGGAGGCGGTGCGCACACTGGGGCAATGGCAAACGCACGCGCTGCGCACGCGCGCCGCCGGCGGCCGCTGCCGCGTCGGGCCGGGCGAGCTGCGGGCCGCGGTCGGGCATTTGCAGCGCGCCTGTTACGGGCCCGGCGCGCCGCCGGGACCCGAGGGACTGGCGGCGCTGCGCGAGGAACTCAGCGGTCTCATCGCCGGGCTGTGAGCCCGGGCTGCGCCCGGGCGCTTGATTTGTCGCGGGGGCGGCGGCAAACTGCCGCCTCGGCGCGCACCCGGCGCGCCGCCCGCAGCGATCGCATCATGAATCCGGAAACCATTGCACGCTACAAGGCCCTGGCCCTCGACGAACGCATGAGCCTGGCGTTGAGGGACAATCTCGACGCCGAGCACCGGCGCATCATCCTGCGCGAGGAGCAGTGGATGCAGGTACGCGTGTACTTTGCACGCCGTGCCGATCTCAGCAACGAGGAGATCGAATACCTGTTGGACGACCAGGACCATGTGATTCGTCTGTGCATCGCCAAGCGCGACGACCTGAGCGCGGCGCAGGTCGAGCGCTGCGTGGCCGATCGCGATCCGAACGTGCGCTACTTTATTGCCCGCAATCCGCTGCTCGACGATGTGCAGCGCGAACGTCTGGCCGGGGACGAGGATCCCCTCGTGCGCCGCGCCGTGGGCAAGGGCGCCCGGCCCGTACAGTACCGCCAGCGCGAAGGACAGGCCCGGCTCATCCGTTGAGGCCGGCGTGTCCGCGGCCGGCGCGGCGGTTAAATAGCTGATCCGAATACCAGATCACTTTGGTTCAACGGGATGTGATGATGTTGTCCAGGACACGCAGTGAATACATCCCTGTATGCTCGGCGGCCGCGTCCATGCGGCCGACGGTCCTGGACAACATCATCACACCCTGTACCTGTACTGGTATTCGGAACTTTTATTTAGGAGTGGGCCGCGCCGGGCGGCGCGGCGGTTTGAACGATGCGCAGCAGATTCTTCTCGACCGGGCCGAGGTCGCCGGCGTGGATGTGAGAGTCGCCGTGGTCGAGCTTGCGCGTCAGCTTGGTCAGCGTGTCCGTGGCGGCGTGCAGCGGGAAGTCCACGCCGTCGATGACCAGACTTTGCGTCATGGCGTCCAGTTCCTTTCTCGCATCGTCGCGTGATTGTTGCTCCAGGTCCTGTTTGGCGGCGTCGAGCCGCTCGCGTGCGGCGTGGCGCGGCCGCGAAGGCGCCATGGCGTCCAGGGCCCGATAGACCGGCAGCAGGTCGGCCAGGGCCTGTTGGTTGTCCTCCAAGGCTTGCCGGGCGCGCAGGTAATGGAGCATGGCGTCGACCTCGGCGGTCGGCCGCGCGGCGCGGATGAGGTCGAGCAGGGTGCGTACCTCGGACAGGCGCCGCAGGGCGCGCGCCGGCTTGTGGTTGTGCAGGGCCACGCGGGCGCGGGCGACCTCGGCCAGGGCCTCGGCGCTCAGCGACCTCAGCCGGTGGCGCTGCTCGGCGTTGAGGCGGATCGTCGGCGGCAGCGCCGATGCGCCCGCCCGCACCGTGGATTCGGGCACCGCGGATTTGGGCGCCGCGCTTTGCGGCGCGGCCGATACCGGGCCGGGTACGAGGGCCAGGGCGGCGGCCGTGGCGAGCGCCCCGATCAGCCGCAACCCCGCGCCGCACGGCGCGGGGTATGGGCCGGTGTGCCGGCTCATGCGGATGGCTTGGTCTGGCATAGGTACCTTCAGTCGTGACGCTCGTCCTTGTCCTGGAAGGGGATCTCGGCATCCTTGCGATAGCGTTTGCGCCGTTTCGGGCGGTAGACGTAGACGACGATGATGACGAACAACAGCGGTATGCCGATAAACCAGCCGTAGGTCGTCAGGAACTGCAGCCACTCTTTCATACGCACCTCCCGCGCTCTTTCCCCGAGTCTAGCTCATGGCTCGGGGGACGGGGGAGCCGCGTGCGCCTCCAGCCGGGGGGCGGACACCGGCCGCGCAGTGGCATCGGCCGCGCCGCGCGCCAGCGCCGTTCAATGGCGCTGCATCTGCTCCAGATACACCGGCAGGATGAACAACGTGCGCAGCCCCTTCTGCACCTGTTTGTCGCGCAGCAGGTGCCACAGCCCGCCCGTGCCGCCGAGGTGGTCCTCCTCGCGGCCGGCATCCTCCATCGCCTGGTCCAGGCCTTCCATGATCTGGCCCATGCGCTGGAGCTGCGTCTTGTCGGCCGCCTTGACCAGATCGGCCAACAGGGGCTTGTGCTCGACGTCCTGCACGCTGGCGTCGAGATAGTCGGCGAGCTCGCGCAGACGCGCCAGCATACCGCTGTCGTGCAGGCGGGAGACGGTCTTCAACAGGTCCGCCAGTGATGCCTCCAGGTCGTTCTCCTGCCAAAAGCGCCCGGCCTCGACCAGCTGGCCGGTCAGCGCGTCGGCGACCTCGCCATCGAAAAAACCGCGTGCGGCCTTGAGCTTGGCGTACAGCGCCTGCCATTCGCCGAGCTCTTCGCGCAATTGCTCCAGGGGCAGGCTGCGCAGTTGGGTGGTCAGCTCGCCGGCCAGCGGGGCCAGCAGCGAGACGGTCTCGACGATGGTCTGGGCGTTGTCGCGCAGCAGCTGCAGCAGCCCGGCCTCGCGCCAGGCCGAGAGCGTCTCGACGAGCTCCCTGGCCAACTGCGGTAAGTCGTTCTCGGCATAGAGTTCGCCCGCCGCCTGGGCCAGTTCGGTGGCCGGCCCGCCGAGCGGGCCGCGCAGCGCGGCGTCGATGCCGCCGGCCAGGTCGGCCAGGCGTGCCAGCCCCTGCCACTGCTCGGCGCTGAGGCCCTGCGGGCCTTGCGAGCCCTGGTGCGTCGTCGGGCCGTCGGTATCGTGTGTCTTTTGGTCCATGGTGAGCCTCCGCTGTCGATCGAATGGGGTTCGGATCGGCACGGCCCCGCCGTCCCGCGGCGGGGCCGCGTCGCCCGCTGCGGGGCGGTCCCGTCAGGCGAAGATCTTCTCTGCCATGAGCTCGGCCGCATCCAGGCCCCAGGGCGGCATCTTGCCGCGCGTCTTGAAGAACATGTTCTTGTACTGCATCTTCAACAGGAAGGGCACGTGGCCCATCTTCAGCACCTGCGTGTCGCCGCCGTACCAGGAGTCGGAACGGATATAGAAGGCCTGATTGTTGCCCATGTCGCCGATGCAGTATACGACCGGCTCCAGGGCCTGGTCGGCCTGCTCGGCACTCATGCGACCCATGTCCTTGGCGATCTGGCGTCCGACGATCTCGCTCTGTTGATGGCCGATGGCGCCGAGCTTGGGCACGGTCACCGCGGCGGCGTCGCCGGCGGCCATGACCTCGGGATACTTGGGATTGCGCATCAGCATATCGGTGAGGACAAAGCCCTGATCGTCGACGATGGGCAGATCCTTCAAGAAGGCATGCGAGACCCAGTCGGGGAAGATGATCTTCAGCTCCGCCTCGACGCTCTGGCCGTTGGCGAACTCGATGCCTTCGGCGGTAATGCGCTGGATGTCCTGGGTGTTGTTCATGTAGCCAAAGCCCATGCCCGAGGCGATATCCAGCAGCTGACCGACCACCTTTTCGCCGGCGTCCTCGGCGATCATCTCGGCGGGCGTGAAGACGGTGACCTTGTCAGGACCGCCCAGGCCGTGTTTGCCGAGCCAGGTCGCCATGGACAGCATGGTCTCCACCGGCGGGCCCTCGCAGGCGGCGTCGGCCGTGGGGACGAGATCCTGGGTGGCCGTGCCTTGATGGAAGCGGGCCGAGCCGATCGCCACCGGACCGCCCTTGTACTCGCCTTCATGCAGGTAGCGCCGCAGCTTGTTGCCGTAGTAGCTGTCGGAGACGGTATGGCCGTGCTCGGCGAAGCCTTCGATCCGGTCATAGGCCAGGCGCGAACCCAACGCCACCACGAGGTAGTCATAGTGCATGGCTTCCGGGGCCGAGCCGGGGCGCTCGCTGGGGGTATAGTCGACCTGTTTGTTGTCGACGTCGAGGGCCGTGATCTCGCCCTGTACGAAATGCACGTCGTCCTCGGCCAGGGTCTTGACCAGGTCCATATGAAGACTGTGCGAGGGATCCCGGTTCTCGAAGACCTCCGCGGGGATGTTCGGCACGAACAGCAGATAGGGCTTTCGGTCGATGACGGTGATGTCGACGGCGTCGCCGGCGAACTCGCGAATCTTTTGTGCGCTACCCAGGCCGGCGAAATTGCCGCCGAGCACCAGGACATGCGGTTTTCCGTTGGTGTTCATGGTGTTTTCCTCCTCGATCGTCTGTTGCCCTTGTAAAGGCGGCCCGCGTCGGCCCGCCATCGGTCGGCGCGGCCACCGATTGTGTGGGGCGGTCCTTCGCTGGACGTGTCCGTTCGTCCGGTTCCTTGTGCGCTTCGTGGCCCGCACCGCCGGCGCCGCCACGCGGCGCCCGGACGGTGGGAGCGAGTCAGTGCTCGAGTTGCTCGCGCCAGGTGCCTTCTTCCATGAAGGGAGCGAACATCATGTAGTAGGGGCCACGGTCCAAATGGGCCAACACCTTGTCGTTGTGGATGCGGGAGAGCTCGTAGTTGACGAGCGTCTTACCCAGTCCCTGGTGGGCATGCTCGGGCGACTCCCACTCGGTATGAACGAAATACTGTGTCGGCGTCTGCGGCGGGATCGGCGGACGGTCCGTGTGCGGCTGATCGCCGTAGTTGGTGTTGTACTTCGGCGGATTGGCACCCAGGGTCATCTTCGTGGCGCCCTCGGGGTCGAGCTGGAAGGAGCCGATGGCCGAGACACCAATCTGTTTCATGATCATCCAGCCCAACATGCCGGGTGCCTTGTCCTGGAGCCACTCCAGCGTTTCGGCGGCGCCCTGTTCGAATTCGGTCTCGTGACCGTGCATGACCCAGTGGTCGCCGACGGCGATATTGCGTTGGTGCGCCAGGGCCACGTTGGGCACGGGTTGCTGCGCGGCGAACGCGCTGCCCATGTCACGCGGCACGTTGGTCATGCTGCTAACAGGGGGCATGTCCGAGCGCACGATCTCGTACAGCGGCTCCCAGGGGCCCTCGACGACCATGTCCAGGCAGTGGTGGCACAGCTCGTAGATCGTGTCGAACTGCTCGTAGTGCATTTCCTCATGCGACTTGACGTCCTGCCAGATGGTGTACTGGAACATGCCGATGGGATTCATGGTCTCGCTCATGTCCAATGCACCGCCGCCGAAGCGGCCGGCCATCGGGTGAATGCCGGTCTGCATGAGCTGTTCGAATCCCAGAAATCCGGGGTGCTTGGCGGTGGTGACGCAGACCTTGGGCCCCACCTTCTGCATGGTTTGGTGACTTTCGGGTGTGTTGCTTACGCGAACCATGTTGATCGCGACGATTGGATTTTCATTTGCCATAAAACAAGGTCTCCTGCTCCTGAATGAATTGCCTCCATGGGTTGTTTCTTCGGGACTAGCATGGATGATGCCAACTCGTGCGCCGCGCCACGGCGGGCGTGTCGGCGCTGGTTGGTGGTTGCCTCGGGGCCGGTCAGGGGGTTTTGACCCACGGCACGGCGATAAGATCCCGCATGCGCCGTGCATGTATGGCGGCCCGGATGGGCGGCGCGGGGGGCAAAAAAAATCGGCGGCCGAAGCCGCCGAAAAGGAGAGGGAGGGGTGGGCCTATTGGTTTTTCGCAACCTTCAAGGCGAGAAAGATGGTATGGCCGTTGCGTTGGACCAGCACCGGCACCGCGCGTCCCCGGGGCAGGTGCCGGGCGATGCGGGACAGTTGCTGCACGCTGCTCACGTCCTTGTTGTCGATCGCGAGGATGACATCGCCCGGGTGTATCCCGGCATCGGCGGCGGGGCCGTCCTGCACGTGCTTGACCAGTACGCCGCGCTTGCCGAGCTTGAGTTTTTCGCGTTGTGCCGGGCTGAGGTCGGCCGCGGTGATGTGCAGGGTGGACTCGCTGTGCTCGGCGCTCGGTGAGCTGCCGGTCCGTTTGGGCAGTTTGGCAATCTTCGCGTGCAGCTCCTTGCGCTTGCCGTTGCGCTGTACGACGACGGTGACGGTCTTGCCGACCGGGGTCGCGGCGACCATCGGTGGGAGATGATCCGACTCGTCGACCTTCTTGCCGTTGAATTCCAGGATAACGTCTCCGGCCTTGACGCCGGCGCGCTCGGCCGGGCTGTCGGGCACGACCTTCGAGACCAGCGCGCCGACCGGGCGCTTCAGTCCGAAGGACTCGGCGAGATCCTGGGTGACGGGTTGGATGTAGACACCGAGGTAGCCACGCGTGACATAGCCCTGGCTCTTGAGCTGCTTGGCCACGTTCATGGCGACGTTGATCGGGATGGCGAACGACAGGCCCATGTAGCCGCCGGTGTTGCTGTAGATCTCGGCGTTGACGCCGATCACCTGGCCGTCGGTGTTGAACAAGGGACCGCCGGAGTTGCCCGGGTTGACGGCGGCATCGGTCTGGATGAAGGGCACATAGGTGTCCGAGGGCAGGCTGCGCCCCAGCGCGCTGACGATACCCTGGGTCGCCGAATACTGCAGGCCGAATGGCGAGCCGATGGCGAGTACCCATTGGCCCACTTGCAGCTTGTCCGAGTCACCAATCTTGACCGTGGGCAGGTCATCGGCCTTGATCTTCAACAGCGCAACGTCGGTGCGCTCGTCGGCGCCGATCAGTTTGGCCGGCAGCTCGCGGTGGTTGCTGAGCTGGACCATGATCTTGTCGGCATTTTTGACCACGTGGTTGTTGGTCAGGATATAGCCGTCGCTGGATATGATGAAGCCCGAGCCAAGCGACTGCACTTTCTCCTCGCCCTGAGACTGCGGGGACTGGCCGAAGAAGTGTTTGAAGAACTGATAAAAGGGGCTGTCCTTCGGGATATTCGGCATCGCCTGCTGGTGCTTGTCCGAGCCATGGTCGATGGTCTGCGTGGTGCTGATGTTGACCACGGCACCGCGGTTTTGCTTGACCAGCTCGGTGAAGTCGGGGAGCTGGGAGGCCTGTGCCCACGCGGCGCCCTGTAGGGCGAACAGCATGAGCCCGAGCAGGGCCAGGGGGGTGATGCGTTTCAGTTTCATACCGGTTCTCCGTGTTGTCTGTGTTCGAAGCGGCTCGCGCCGCGACGCGGTTGAGGTGCAAACGGGGGCGTCAGGCCGTGACAGCCTCGCTCTGGGCGACAGATTGCTGTTCGGCGGCACGACGCACATGGCGTATGTCCTCTCCGGTGCCGTGGGCGAGGACCAGATACTTGTCGGCGCGCAGTTGCGTGACGTATTTGATGGGACGGCGTCGCGAGGTGCTCAGTGCGCTGAGCGCCGTTGCCGCCGCGCCGACGATGCCCCCGACCAGGGCGCCCTCGAGCGTGACGAAGACGAGGTTCAAGAACGGATCTGCGACGTAGATCGGGCCAAAGTCCGGCAGCCAGAAGAACAGGATACCGAAGGCCACGCCCCACAAGGCCCCCCAGGCCGAGCCGAGGCCGAGCCAGCGCTTGAAGCGATCGAGCAGCGTGTAATAACCGACCGGCTGCGCTTCGGTGTGGTAGCCCTTGCCGATGATCGACAGTCGATGCATGTCCACGCCGGCGGCCTGCAAGGCTCGGATAAGCTGCTCGGCCTCGGCGTGGGAGTTGCGCACGCCGATGACCGCGGTCTGTTCGGCGGATGCATCGGAGCTGGCGGCACTCATGGGACGTTCTCCTGCGCTGGGATATCGGAGGCGGCGGGTTTGTAATTGGCGTTAGCGGTGGCCGGGCCGGGCGCGACGTCTTTGGGTACGACCGCCGAGCCCACCCGGAGTTCAATGACCAATCGCGGGGCCCGCACGCGCGGCCCCCGGGTTTGATCCGGCCGCTCCGGCCTGGCCCCGGCCGGGCGGCGCCTGGCGGCTCGCCGTGACGGCGCGTCGAGTGCGGGGCTGGGGGAGGTCCAGATCATGCGCTTGCTCCTGTTGGCGGCCCGGGTCGGCCAGGGCCGCCGTCGCGGCCCGACCCTCGGCATCATCCAGCATCATCCGTGCCAGTTCGTTAACCCGTTGGGGCGGCGAATAAAAGGCCCCGCCCGCAGGGTTCGCGGGCGGTGTGGGTCGGGGGATTTGGCCCCGATTTCGGGTGATTGGCCGGGGTGGAGCGCCGCCCTGCCCGCCGCGCGGGGCCCTCAGGGTTCGGGGCGGATCAGGGAGACGAGGCTGCGGCCGGTGTAGGCCCGATAGACGGCCTCGATGAGGAAGCTGCCGGCCACCATGGCCGTCACGACCCAAAGGCCCCCACTGTTGGCGCGGGCCGCGTGATAGAGCAGGGCGGCCACGGCCCCCAGACAGGCGGCCAGGCCGATGAGGGCCGGCCAGCGCCGCGCCGGTCGGTCGGCCCGTTTCGGGCCGTGGGCGTGGAGGCGGAAGCTGGCCAGGTTGACCGCCGCGAACAGGAGCAGAAAGCCGGCGCTGCCGAGCAGTGAGATGCGCGACAGGTCGAAGGCATTGGCCACGAACAGGGCGAGCACGGCCGTCAACAGCAAACCGCCGACCGGACGGCGCCAAACCCGGCGTTCGAATATCTCGGGCAGCTCGCCATCCTTGGCGATGACGAAACTGACCCGGGCCGCGCCGTACAGCGTGGCGTTGATGGCCGAGCTCGTTGACAGCAGGGCGGCGAGGGCGATGAGGGTATAGCCGGTCTGTCCGAGGAACGGGCGCGCGCTGGCCGCCAGGGCATAGTCGCGCGCGGCGACAATCTTCGAGATGTCCAACGTGCCCACCGTCACGGTGGCGACCAGGATATACAGGGCGATGACGAACAGCACGCAGGTGTAATAGGCGCGGGGCAGGGTGCGCGCGGCGCGGCGCACGTCGGCGGCGGTATTGGCGATGAGCTCGAAGCCCTCGTAGGCCAGGAAGATCAGCATGCCGCCGGCGATGAGACTGACGGTATCGGGCCACTGCGCCGGGCCGAGGCGGTGGGGTGAGATCGTCGGCAGGCCGGCGGCCACGAACAGCAGCAAGATGGCGACCTTGAACCCGACGATCCACTCCTCGGCCATGCCCACCGCCCGCGAGCCGAGCAGGTTGAGCACGGTGAGGACGACGATGACCGCGCTGATTAGGACATGGTGGCCCAGGTGGGACCACGGCTCGGGTAGAAAGCTGGCGCCGTAGCTGCCGAAGGCGTAGGCATACAGGGCAAGCATCACGACGTAGCTCAGCCAGAGCAGGACGTTCAGGCCGCCGGTGAAGATTCCCGGGCCGAAGGCCTGATTGAGAAATTCGACCGTGCCGCCCTGGCTGGGGTACTGCACGGACAGGTGGGCATAGGCGCGGGCGGTCAGCAGGGCGACCAGGCCGGCGATGGCAAAGGCGATGGGGGTGGCGCCGTGGGCGAGCTCGGCGGCCAGGCCCAGGACGGCGAAGATCCCGCCGCCGACCATGCCGCCGACCCCGATGGAGACGGCTCCCCAGAATCCGATCCCCGCCTGCTTGTCGCTCACGATGGCTGGCGGTCCGGCCACCGTGGCGGCGGTGGTTTAGCTCGCGTGCTCGGCAGCGGGCGCTTCGGCGCGCGAGGGCTTGAGATTGTATTTGGTGATTCGATAGCGCAGCGTTTCTCGGGTCGTACCCAGGGCCCTTGCCGTGGCCGTGACGTTGAAGCGGTTGCGCTCCAGCGCCGTCTTGATGATGTAGCGGTCCATTTCATCGAGCGACATGCTCCCATCGAGCGGGATGTGCATGGCGTCTGCGTCGACGCTGGGCCCGTGCCCGGCGACGTCGCCGGCGCCCAGTTGCAGCCATTGTGCGGGAAAGTCCTCGCCTTCGGCAAACAATACGCAGCGCTCGACGACATTGCGCAGCTCGCGCACGTTGCCCGGCCAGGTATGGGAGCGCAGCCGGTCCCACACCTCCTCGGGCACGCGCGCGACCTGGCGGCCCGATTTGGCGTTGTATTCGGCGATGAACTGGGGAACGAGGTCGTCTAGGTCCTCCAGGCGCTCGCGCAGCGGCGGCAGGTGCAGGCGAAAGACGCTCAAGCGGTGATACAGATCGCTGCGAAAGTCGCCGTCGCGGGCCTGGGCCTCGAGATCGCGGTTGCTGGCGGCGACGATCTGAACATCGATCTTGATTTCGCGATCGCCCCCGAGGCGGCGGATGACCCGATCCTCGATGGCCTTGAGCAGCTTGGATTGCAACTCCAGGTCCATCTCGCCGATCTCATCGAGGAACAGGGTCCCGCCGTTGGCCTGTTCCATCAGGCCGCGCCGTCGGCCCTTGGCGCCCGTGAAGGCGCCGGCCTCGTGGCCGAACAGCTCGGACTCGAGCAGGTCGTGGGGCAGGGCGGCGCAGTTGAGCTCGACCAGCGGGCCCGCGGCGCGTTGGCCGGAGTGGTGCAGGATGCGTGCGGCCAGCCCCTTGCCGCTGCCGGTCTCGCCAGTGATGATGAGCGCGCTGAACGGAACCTCGGTCAGTCGCTCGAGCATGCCGCGCACCTCGCTGGCCGCCGCGCTGTGACCGAGGAAGCTGTCCGGGCTGTGCTTGCGCGTCAGCGCATCGGCCTCGTCGCGCAGCCGGCGCTGGGCGCGCGCCGAACGTGCAGCGCCGGCGACGATCATGTCCAGGCGTTCCTGATCGCAGGGCTTTTCCAGAAAATCGAAGGCGCCCAGGCGCAGGGCGCGCACGGAGTCGGGTACGGAACCGTAACCGGTGAGGAAGATCCATTCGCCGCCGGGCGCCCGACTGCGCACCGCTTCGAGCAGGTCCAGCGCGTTGCCGTCGGGCAGGCTCATGTCGGAGAGGACGACGAGCGGGTCCAGGCCCTGATCGAACAGTACGCGCCGGGCGCTGTCCAGGTCCTGTGTCAGCACCACCTCCCAGCCATGGTGGCGGTAATGGCGCTGCAGCTCGCCGCCGAGCAGGGCTTCGTCTTCGATTACGAGTAGGGTGTCAGCCATGGTTCTCCTTACAGGGCAGAATGAGCTCGACGCAGGCGCCGCCTTGCGCCAGGTTCGACAGGTGAAGCTCGCCGTCGAGGTCGCGGGCGAAGCGTCTGACCATGCTCAGGCCCAGGCCGGTGCCGCTGTCCCGCCAGGTCGCGAAGGAGCGGATGCCGCTGTCGATGAGGTCGGCGGGAAAGCCCGGCCCGTCGTCGTACACCTGCAGCGTGATACGGTGATCGCTCAGTGCGCCGAGCACCTCCACCGTGCCGGGTTGCTCGCCGATGGCCTGGGCGGCATTGAGCACCAGATTGAGCAGCGCCTGGCGAAACCGGCCCTCGGGTAGCGCGCAGCGTATGCCCGTGGGTAGGGCATGGGTGAGTTGGATATGCTCGGGTACCTGGTATCGGACCAGCGCCAGGAGCTGGTCGACCGTATCGCTCAAGTCGACTTCCACGATGGGTTCGGGCACCTGATGCGAATCGGTCAACTGCTCGTTGAGCAGGCGGGTCAGGCGCTTGAGTTCGTTGATGATCAGGTCCAGGCGCTCGGCCTGATCGGCATCCGCCAGGTCCCGGCGCAGATTGCCCAGGGCCATCTGAATGCCCGCCAGGGGGTTGCGCAGCTCATGGGCCAGTCCGGCCGAGACCTCGCCCACGGCGGCGAGGCGCTCAGTGCGTGCCAGGGTGCGCTGCTGGTCGAGCAGTGCCTTGGCGGCGGCACGGACTTCGTTTTCCAATGTGTGTTGGCGCGCCTGGTGGTGCGTCTCGAGTTCGGCCAGGCGATTGACCAGATCGTTGTAGTTCTCGAACAGTGGGCGCAGCAGCGGGTCGACCTGGCGCGGCGAGCTCGGCGTGTAATCCTGCGCGGCCAGCAGCGACATGAGCGTCCCGAGGTTGTTCAGGGGCAGCAGAATGCGTTTTCGCAGGAAAAACAATACCACCACGATTAGTGTCGGAAACGCGATCATCAGGACCACGGCGATTTCCAGCTCCATGCGGGTATTGCGCTGCAGGGTCGCCAACAGCTGATTATGCGCCTCGGTCTCCTGGGGCAGGATATGGCGCAATTGGCGCAGGCTGGCGACCAGTGCCGGGCGCGAGACGTCCTTCAGGCTCGCGCGCGCGCGGCGCAGCCGTTGGGGCGTGGAGGCGCTGAGATGCCCGTCCAGCGTTATCAATTGGTCCAGTTGGTGCCGCAAGCGCTCTACCCGTGCCGGATCTATCGGTTTGTTTTGACTCAGACTCTGTAGAAGTAGTTCCTGGAGGTTGAGGCTTGCCTGCTCCAGGCGGCTCACCTCGGTCATGTGGTTGTGGACGGGACCGAGGCGTTGGAGGCTGCGCCAGGACATCCCGACCAGCAGTGCCAGGGCGATCAGCAGCAGCACGGCCGTCAGGACGGCCGGCAGCCATACCGAGCGGTAGAGGACGTTTCGAGTCATTCGATGTTCGGTGGGTTGGGTGTCCATTACATTAAAACGGCTTCGCCGCTCCACGCAAACGGCGTCGACGCGGCCGCGCCCTCAACGGCGCCGCGCCGCCCGTCGGGCGGCCGTGTCCGCGCCGTGCTCCGGGTGGCGGGGTACATCGGCGGGCGGTTCGTCTTCGCGGTTCGGGCGTTCGGGCCGGGCGTGCAGGACCGGATATTGATAGGCGGCGTAGATCAACAAAAACGGCATGAGCGCGCCGATCCCGGTGAGCATGAACACGAGGGTCTTGCTCGAGGCGGCCGCCGCATCGACGGTCACGCTCTGCGGGATGACATAAGGGTAGAGGCTCATCGCCAGGCCGAGGAACGACAAGACGAAGATCGCCAGGCTCCAGGCGAACGGCGAGCGTTGGCGGCCCAGGTGCAATGCGCGCAGCAGCATGGCAAAGGCGAGCACCGCCGCGACGGGCAGGGGGATCAGCAGATAGGCGGTACTGGAGGCGAACCACTTGCTCGCGATCGGGTGGTCCAGGGCCGGGACCCACAGCATCACGACTGTCGCCGCGGCCATCATCAGCCACGCGGCCCGCTGTGCCCGGCGCGCGCTGCGCCGGTGTATCTCGCCCCGGGTCTTCATCAACAGGTAGGTCGCGCCCAGGAGGGCGTAGCCGGCGCTCAGCCCGAGGGCCACGAGCCCGGAGAACGGCGTCAGCCAGGCCCAGGGACCGCCCTGATAGCGACCGTGGCTGAGGTCCAGTCCGTGGAGCAGGGCACCGAGGGCGAAGCCCTGGGACAGCGCGGTCACCAGGCTGCCGACGCCGAAGGCCGCACCCCAGCCCAGCCCGCGGTGCGCGCGAAGCTGCAGGGCCGCGATGCGCAGGACCAGGCCGAACAGCATGAACAGCAGGGGGATGGCCAGTGCCTGGAGGAGCAGGGTAAAGGCCCCGGGGAATGCGCCAAAGAGCGCACCGGCGAGCAGGACCAGCCAGGTCTCGTTGGCGTCCCAGACGCCGGCGAGCGTGGCCAGCATCGCGCCGCGGCGTTCCCGGTCGCGGGCGAACAGGCAGAGGATGCCCACGCCCAGGTCGAAGCCATCGAGTACCACGTACAGGATCAGCACGACCCCGAGCAACACGAACCAGATGTTGGCCAGGAAGTCGTGCAGGGCGCTCATGATGCGAGGTGTCCCTTCACGGCGCGCCCCGCCAGCGGGCCGGGCGGCGGCCACTGGCCGGCGCGGTATCCAGCCGGGGCGCGGGCGGCGAGCCGCGGCCGTGGTGCAGTGCGGGGCGCGGGCGGCGGATCGGGTCGGCGGGAGCTGTCGTTGGCTCGTCGGCGCGACCGGTGCCGCGGACGGGACGAAGCACGGGCGGCCGGCGGCCGGGCGGGGGGTACAACATCATCATGGCGCCAATCTCCTGCTCGAGTCGAGCGAACCGAATGGTCTTGTTTTCGAATCGGCGGTCGGTCCTTCGACCCGGGTATCGTCCCTTACACGGCTTGAGCAAGCCTTGTGCCAGGCGTGGACGGTGCGATAAAACAAAGACTAATATTCGATAGGTGAGAAACCATTGGCGGGTTCCGGGGTCAAATCCACCGAATTCGGGGCAAATCCACACTGGCTCCGCGCTCCGGCGCACCGCGGCGATTACCTCCCGCCGGCCGGTGGGATGCATTCGGCCGCCGTGGGCAACGGTCCGCACGGTGCCGGGACTGGCCTATCGGCGCCGGCAAGCGTATAAAGCACAGTGGATTGCTCTTGTGCGCGGCGCGTTCGACGGGCCGCGGGAGTGGCTTGGCCTCGCGGCGTGCGCCAGCGGCCGGAGTCGTATCGAATGGGCCCCTGTCTGGCCTTGGCGCCGAGAGCCGGCCTTGGACCGAAAGGGTGTGGGACATTGGAAACTATGCATATTCTGGTTATCGAAGACAATCCGGACCTGGTGGCGAACCTGTACGACTATCTCGAGGGCAACGGCCACACGGTCGACGCGGCCAACGACGCCCATACCGGGCTGCGATTCGCCCTGGACAACCGCTACGACGTGATTGTCCTGGACCTGATGCTGCCCGGCATGGACGGTCTGGAGGTTTGCGAGCAGCTGCGTGAGCGGGGCAACGAGACACCGGTGTTGATGCTCACGGCGCGCGATACGCTGGACGACAAGCTGCAGGGATTCGCGCACGGCGCCGATGACTATCTGGTCAAACCCTTTGCCTTGCAGGAACTGGAAATGCGCCTCAAGGCCCTGGTGCGCCGGGTGCGCGGCGAGACCACGCGGCGCTGCCTGGAGGTGGGCGACCTCAAATTCGATCAGGACACGCTGGAGGTGATCCGCGGCGACAAGAAGATAGTGCTGCCGCCGATCCCGTTGAAGATCCTGGGCTTGCTGATGCGCCAGTCACCGCGTGTGCTGACTCGCCAGGAGATCGAGCGCGAGATTTGGGGCGACGCGCCGCCGGACAGCGATGCCCTGCGCGCCCACATGCACCTGCTGCGGGCCGCTGTCGACAAGCCTTTTGATCGCGCCCTGCTGCGCACGCTGCACGGCATCGGCTATCAGTTGGTCGAACCGGATGCAGTTCAGGCGTAGCCTACGCCACCGAGTCGGCCTTTCCTTTGCAGTATTCGGCGGGCTGATCAGCCTGTTGCTCAGTGCCGTGTTGTATCTGGGCACCCAGGACATCGAACGGGGCCTGATCGCCGAGACCTTGACCGCCGAGCTCGACGAGTACGCCAACCGTTTTCAGCTCGACCCCGACAGCCCGCCGCCCTCGAGCTTGGCCATTCGCACCTTTATCGACTCCTCCAAGGTCAGTGACGCCGCCCCGGCCGAGCTCAAGGCCCTGGCGGACGGTTTCCACCGCATCGAATTCGACGGTCAATACTACTTTGCCGTGATCGCCCATCGCGGCAAGGATCGCTTCTTCCTGCTCTATGACGAGGCCCGGGCGGTCAAGCGCGAGCATCGTTACCTGCTGTTCCTGGCTACCGGCGTGTTGGCCATGACGCTGGTCTCGGCGGCCTTGGGCCGTTGGCTGACCGGGCGGGTGATCTCGCCGGTGGTTACCCTGGCCCGGCGCATCAGCGGGCTGCGTGCCGAGGACCGTCTCACGCCGGTGGCCGGCGACTTTACCAACGACGAGGTGGGGGAGTTGGCCGCGGCCTTCGACAAATACCTGATACGCCTGCATGCCTTTATCGAACGCGAACGTTATTTCACCAGCGATGTCAGTCACGAGCTGCGCACTCCGCTGACGGTGATCAACGGTGCGACGGAGGTCCTGCTGGCCTCGCCGAGCCTGGACGAGTCGGCACGCAATCGTGTCGGGCGTATCGCCCGGGCCGCACGCGAGATGTCCGAGCTCACCGCGGCGCTGTTGACCCTGGCCCGTGAGGAGCGGGGCCCGGCCGGTGCCGCCACCTCCTGCTCCGTGGGCAATGTGCTGCGGGACGTTATCGAAAACCATTCCTATCTGTTGAAGGGCAAGCCCGTCGAAGTCGAGATCGAGCGAGAGGGGAATTTGCAGCTGCCGGTCGAGCGCGCGGTGTTGGCCATCGTCGTCGGAAATCTGATCCGCAACGCCTTTGCCTATACCGAGAAGGGGCGCATCAGCGCTCGGGTGACGCCCGATGGCATCGAGGTAAAGGATACCGGGACCGGGATGAGCCCGAAGGATCTCGAGCGTGCCTTCGAACGCTTTGCCACCGGTCCGGACAGCGTCGGCAGCGGCATCGGACTGTCCCTGGTCAAGCGCATCTGCGACCGCTACGGTTGGGAGATTGCGATCGAAAGCCAGCCCGGGGCCGGGACACGTACCTCGCTGCGCCTGGTGGCGCCCAATGCCGGGCCGGCGGCCGCCCCCGCGGGTTGAGCCGCGGCGCTTGTGCCCCCGGAGCCCACGCCCTAATATCTTTACAGGTCATATTCCAATGCGTGCGGGGGGCGGTGCGGGACTCGCGCGCCCGCTGCGGCGCCGGTGAAGAGGGCGAACATGAGACGGGTCGAATGGGGCGGGGGCCGCGGCGCTTGGCCGGTTGTGTGGATCGCGGCCGGCCTGGTCCTGGCCGCGTTGGCCGGCGCGGCGCCAAGCCCGGCCGCGGCCGGCCAGGTCAAGTCGGTGGTCGGCTGGGTGGAGAACGTGCGCCTGTCGCCGGGGGAGGTCGAGGTCAAGGCCAAGCTCGACACCGGGGCGAAGATGTCCTCGCTGAGCTGCAGTTGTCTGACGCCCTTCGAGCGCGACGGCCAGAAATGGATCCGCTTCAGCGTCGAGGGCAAGAACGGGACGCTGGCCAGCTTCGAGCGTCGCGTCGTGGGGCGCATCAGGATCAAGCGCCATTTCGGCCGCGTGCAAGAGCGGCCGATCGTGACCCTGGGGATATGTCTGGGCGGGGTCTACAAGCTCGCACGGGTCAATCTCGTGGACCGCAGCGGCTTTCGCTACCCCATGTTGATCGGTCGCAACGAGCTCCAGGATCACTTCATCGTCGATCCCCAGTCGACCTTCCAGGCCGACCCTCGGTGCGAAGGGGCGCACGAGCTTGAATAAGCGCCACCTCTACGTGCTCTCGGGGGTGCTGACGATCATCGCCTTGATCGTGTTCGCCTACAAGGTGTTCGTGCTGCATTTCCCGCTGTCTCCCGATACGACCTCCGACAGTTGGGAGATCGAAGTCCGCGCCGCATTTCGTGCCTATAACGTGCCGGTCAAGCTGTCGATGTACGTGCCGCGCAGCACCTCCCAATTCGCGCTCATCGATGAGAATTTCATCTCCCGCGGCTACGGGTTCAGCGCGAAGAACGTCAACGGCAACCGGCGCATCACCTGGTCGACGCGCAAGGCGAGCGGGCGCCAGGTGCTTTACTATCGCGCGATCGCGCGCCGGGTCGGTTCAAACTATCCGGTGCTGGAGGCCAAGTCCGAGCCCATCAAGCCGGCCGGCTACGAAGGCGCTCACCGGGCCGCGGCCGATACGCTCATAGCCGACATTCGCGCCCATTCGGCGGATCTCGACTCGTTCGTCACCGAGCTCATCAAGCACCTGGACAGCCCCGGTACGGACGAGAACGCGGCGCTGCTGCTGGGCCGCAAGCCGGACAACGAACGCCGGATACGTGTGGCCGTGGATATTCTGGCCGAGGCGGGAATCGCCGCCCGTATGGTTCACGGTCTGCGTTTGCGCGAGCTCCAGCGCGACCTGCAGCCCGTGTCGTGGCTGGAGGTCGCCGACAAGGGCGTGTGGCGTCCCTATGACATGACCACCGGCGCCTCGCACCTGCCCGATGACTATCTGCGGTGGTGGCACGGCGAGGAGCCGCTGATCACGCTCAAGGGCGCGCGTGAGCTCAACACGCGCCTGGCGGTACGGTTGATTAAGGAGTCGGCGCTGAGCAGCGCCGCCATACGCGGCAAGTTGGCCACGCCGGGCCTGGTCGATTTTTCCCTGCTCAGCCTGCCCATCGAAACCCAGGCCGTATACCAGGTCCTGCTGCTGGTACCGCTCGGGGCGTTCCTACTGGTCGTGCTGCGCAACGTGGTGGGGGTGAAGACCTTTGGGACCTTCATGCCCGTACTGATTGCGCTGGCCTTTCGCGAGACTCAACTGCTGTGGGGGATCGTGCTGTTCGCCCTGGTCGTGGGGCTGGGGCTGGGGGTCCGGTTCTATCTCGACCAGCTCAAGTTGTTGCTGGTGCCTCGCTTGGCCTCGGTCCTGACCGTGGTGGTTCTGTTGATGGCGCTCATCAGCGTCATCAGTTTCAAGCTCGGCATCGAGCGCGGACTGTCCGTCGCCCTGTTCCCCATGATCATCATGACCATGACCATCGAGCGCATGTCGATCGTCTGGGAAGAGCGCGGCGCGTTGGAAGCCATCGAACAGGGCTTCGGCAGCCTGGCCGTGGCGGCCGTGGCCTATCTGGTCATGAGCGTCGGGGCGCTGCGCCATCTGGTGTTCGTCTTTCCCGAGCTGCTGCTTGTTCTGCTGGCGGCGACCCTGCTGTTGGGCCGCTATTCCGGGTACCGCTTGACCGAGCTGGTGCGTTTTCGGGCATTGACCCGGGAGTGAGTGTCTGTGCTGGGGCGTATCCGTCGGTTGCGTGAGGCAGGGGTGCTGGGCATCAACCGGCGCAATGCGGACTATACCCTGCGCTACAATCCGCGCCACCTCTATCCGTTGGTCGATGACAAGCTGCAAACCAAGCGGCTGGCGTTGGAGGCGGGCATCGCGGTCCCCGAGCTTTATGGCGTGATCGCGCACGAGTACGAGATCAAAGGGCTGGCCGATATGCTCCGGCCCCACGACTCGTTCGTGATCAAGCCGGCGCACGGCAGCGGCGGCAACGGTATCGTGGTCATCACCGGCCGCATGCGCCGGATGTACCGCAAGGCCGGCGGATTGCTCATCGGTCCCGACGAGCTCGCCTATCACGTATCCAACACCCTGAGCGGTCTGTACAGTCTCGGCGGCTACCCCGATCAGGCCATCATCGAGTACCGCGTGCAGTTCGATCCGGTGTTCGAGGCCATCAGCTATCAAGGCGTGCCGGACATCCGGATCATCGTCTTTCTCGGCGTGCCGGTGCTCGCGATGGTGCGTCTGCCGACCCGGGCCTCGGAGGGCAAGGCCAATCTCCACCAGGGCGCCATTGGGGTCGGCGTGGACATCGCCACGGGCCGGACCCTGAGCGCGGTCTGGGGCAACGAAACCGTGGACGAGCACCCCGACACGGGCAACCCCGTCAACGACGTCGAAGTGCCCGGTTGGGACAATCTGCTGCGCCTGGCATCGCGCTGCTGCGAGTTGACGGGGCTGGGCTATCAGGGCGTGGACATCGTCCTGGACCGCTCGCTCGGGCCCTTGATATTGGAGATCAATGCCCGTCCCGGGCTGAACATCCAGATCGCCAACGGGACGGGGCTGGTGCACCGGCTGCGGGCCGTGGAGCATCGTCACCGGGAGCTCGACAGCGTGCAGGCCCGGGTGGCCTTCGCCCGCGCTCACTTCGCCCACGGTGGCTGAACCGGGCATCTCGCGTGCGGCGGGGTTTCTATTTGGGGGGGGCGGCGTGTATTATGCTTAAAAGACAATCAATTGCTTGTCACATAACTGTCATAAGGCCATGGCCACGCCACCGTCCAGTATCGCCCCTCACGCCCCGGCGGGCGGCTCCGCTGCCCCGCAGGAGGTGGACCTCAAGCAGCCCGAGCTCTATATCAACCGCGAGCTCAGCCTGCTGGAATTCAATCGACGCGTGCTCGAGCAGGCCAAGGACGAGGCCACACCACTGCTCGAGCGCTTGAAGTTCCTGTGCATCTCCACGACCAACCTCGATGAGTTCTTCGAGATCCGCGTTGCGGGCCTGAAACAAAAGGTCGAGCTCGGTTCGGTACAGGCCGGTCCGGACAACATGACGCCCTCGGAGGTGCTCAACGCGATCAGCCAGCGCGCCCACGATCTGGTCGACGAACAATACCGGGTGCTCAACGAGGTCCTGATTCCGGAACTGGCCGAGCAGCAGATCCGCTTTATCCGCCGCGGCGACTGGAGTGCCTCGCAGGACGCCTGGCTGCGCCGCTATTTCGAGCAGGAGCTGCTGCCGGTGCTCAGTCCCCTGGGCCTCGACCCGGCGCACCCCTTTCCGCGCATCCTGAACAAGAGCCTGAATTTCATTGTCTCGCTGCAGGGCAAGGACGCCTTCGGGCGCAGCGGCGGTATGGCCGTGGTCCAGGCACCGCGGGCGCTGCCGCGGCTGATTCAATTGCCGCAGGATAAAACGGACAGTGGGCCACACGACTTCGTGTTCCTGTCCTCGGTCATCCACGCCTACGTCGACGATCTCTTCCCGGGCATGCAGGTCACCGGCTGCTATCAGTTCCGAGTGACGCGCAACAGCGACCTGTTCGTGGACGAGGAGGAGATCGACGACCTGCTGCGCGCCGTGGAAGGCGAGTTGGCCTCGCGGCGCTACGGCGATGGCGTGCGCCTGGAGGTGGCGCACGACTGCCCCGAGGAAGGCCTGTCCTATCTGCTCAACAAGTTCGATCTCGGGCGCGATGACCTCTACCAGGTCAATGGGCCGGTCAATCTCAACCGCCTGTTGGCCATCGCGGACATGGTGGACCGGGTCGATTTGAAGTTTCCCTCGTTTACGCCGAGCATGCCGGCGCAGTTGGCGCACAACAACGACATGTTCGAGATGATCCGCAAACAGGATGTACTGTTGCACCATCCGTTCGAGTCCTTTGCGCCGGTGATCGATTTTGTGCGCCAGGCCGCGACCGATCCGAAGGTGTTGACCATCAAGCAGACCTTGTATCGCACCGGCCCCGAATCGGCCATCGTCGATGCCCTGGTATCGGCCGCGCGGGCGGGCAAGGAGGTCACCGTCATCATCGAGCTGCGCGCCCGCTTCGACGAGGAGGCGAACATCGCTCTGGCCAACCGCCTGCAGGAGGCCGGTGCCCATGTCGTCTACGGCGTCGTCGGTTACAAGACGCACGCCAAGATGATACTGGTCGTGCGCCGCGAGACCCGGCGCCTGCGCCACTATGTCCATCTCGGCACCGGCAACTATCACCCGCGCACCGCGCGCCTGTATACGGACTATGGATTGTTCACCTGCGATCGGGCGATCGGCGAGGACGTGCACAATCTGTTCCTGCAGATGACCAGCCTGGGCCGCGTCTCGCGCCTGCAAAAGCTGTTGCAGTCGCCTTTTACTCTGCACGAATCGCTCATCCAGCGCATCGAGCGCGAGATCGAGCACGCCCGCGCCGGGCGCGAGGCCCGAATCGTCGGCAAGTTCAATTCGTTGGTGGAGCCGGGTATTATCCAGGCGCTGTACCGCGCCTCACAGGCCGGCGTGGAGGTCGAGCTGATCATCCGCGGCATCTGCTGCCTGCGCCCGGGCATTGCAGGGGTCTCGGATCGCATCCGGGTGCGCTCGGTGGTGGGGCGGTTTTTGGAGCATACCCGGGTGTATTACTTTCACAACGCCGGCCAGGCCGAGGTCTTCGGCGCCAGCGCCGATTGGATGGAGCGCAATTTCTTCCGCCGGGTCGAGGTCGCCTTTCCGATAGAGGACGCCCGCTTGCGCGAGCGGGTGATCGCGGACCTGGATTATTATCTCGCGGACAATATCCAGGCCTGGGAGCTGGGCGGCGACGGCAGCTACGTGCGCTGCCGGCCCGGCTCGCAGGAGCCGCGTGCGGCCCAACTGCGCCTGTTGGAGGATCTGGCGCAGAGCGCGTAATCGGACCGTGTCGCTCGCCGTCTAAATAGCTGATCCGAATACCGGTACAGGTGCGGGGTGTGATGATGTTGTCCAGGACCGTCGGCCGCATGGACGCGGCCGCCGAGCATGCAGGGATGTATTCACTGCGTGCCCTGGACAGCATCATCACATCCCGTTGAACCAAAGTGATCTGGTATTCGGAACTTCTAGTTAGTCGAACTCCAGTTTCACCCGCGAGGCCTTGAGGTAGCCCGCCTCCTGTTCCAGATCGGCGCGTGTGAGCGGGTGTTCGTCCAGCCAGCCGTCCGGGAAGCGCAGCCTCAGTGCCTTTTCGCTCGCCGCGAGCTCGAAGGCGGGCAGGGCCGCCGTGCTGCGGCTGCGGTGAAGGACGACCGACAGGCGCAGCAGGATCGCCAGGTAGGTCACGGGTTGGCGCCAGTCGTCGGGCAGGTCGGCCAGGACGTCCGCGGCGAACCTGCGCCGGTGCAGGCGCACCAGTGCGGCCAATACCCGCTGTTCCTGGCGCGAGAACCCGGCCAGGTCCGCGTTCTCGAGGATATAGGCGCCGTGCTTGTGGTATTGGCTGTGCGCAATGTCCAGGCCGATCTCGTGCAACTGTGCGGCCCAGCCCAGCCAGCGGGTCGACTCATCGCCTTCCAGGTCCCAGGCCGCCGCCGCCTGCTCCAGGGCGTAGGCCGCAGTACGCGCCACGCGCACACCCTGTTCGGTATCGACGTGATAGCGAGCGGCCAGGGACTCGACACTGCGGTTGCGCACATCCTCGTGGCGGATGCGCCCAAGCAGGTCGTACAGCAGGCCTTCGCGCAGGGCGCCGTCGGAGACCCGCATCTGCTCCAGACCCAGCGACTGGAAGGTGGCCAGCAATACCGCCAGCCCCCCCGGGAAGACCGGGGCCCGTTCGGCGCTGAGACCGGCGAGCTTGAGCTTGTCGACGTGACCGGCCTTGAGCAGTGCATCGGCCAGGCGTTCGAGTGCCTCGCGGCTGATGCCCGTGGCGCTCCAACCGGCGGCCTGGACCACGCTGCGTACGGCGCGGATAGTGCCCGAGGCCCCAATGGCCTCTTCCCAGCCCAGGTGCCGGTAGCCGGTCTCCAGGGGTTCGAGTTCCTGGCGTGCGGCGAGCAGGGCACGCTGCCAGCGCTTGGCGCTGATGGTTCCGTCGGGGAAATGGCGCTGGCTCATGCTGACACAGCCCATGTACAGGCTTTCCATGCGCCGCGGCTCGAAGCCCTCGCCAATGATGAGCTCGGTGCTGCCCCCGCCGATGTCCATGACCAAGCGCGGGCCGGTGTTGCCCGGGGTGCTTTGGGCCACTCCGAGATAGATCAATCGCGCCTCCTCGACGCCGGAGATGAGCTCGATGGGATGCCCCAGTGCTTGTTCGGCGGCCTCGAGGAACCCGCCCGCGTTGCGGGCGCTGCGCAGGGTATTGGTGCCGACCGCGCGCACGCTGCCCGGGGGCATCTCGCGCAGACGCTGGCCGAAGCGCTCCAGACAGCCGAGTGCGCGGCGCTGCGCGGCCTCGTCGAGGCGGCGGTGTCCGTCCAGACCGGCGGCCAGGCGGACCATTTCGCGCAGGCGATCGACCACCACCAGCTCGGTGTCGTTCGGGCGTGCCACGATCATGTGAAAGCTGTTCGAACCGAGGTCGACGGCGGCGACGGTATCGGTGGGAGTACTGCGGTGCTTGCGTAATCTGATCATCTCGACTTTCGCGATACGCCGACTAACTGGAACGGGCCTGGCCCTCGACGCCGGGCGGCGGCCACGGCGCTATGATAGCAGCAACGCGGCGCGCATCGTCGACCAGGGTGTCGATCGCGGTGCCGAGATGTTCGCGCGCCGCAGTGGCGAAGCATGTGTCTTGGTATGCATCGAGCCGAGCGGCCAGGCGTGCCAGTCCGGGCCGGGTCGCGAAGGCGCCGTCCGGCGCACGGCCCAGGGCGTCCTGCAAGCGCTCGCCAAGGAGCTGAGCGTCGTGCAGGTCGCCGGTTACGTCCTGCAACCGGCGCAGCCGTTCGACCAGCTCGCCGGCCGGCGCGACGGCGCCGCGCCAGGGCTCGAGAAGGTAACGCAGGCGCTTGGCCTGAATGCGGGCGCGGTGTATGGCGCATGCATCGGTACGCGAGCCGATGCGCCGCAGGGCCTTTTCCAGGCGCCTGGCCCGCTTGTCGACCAGCGACGCCGTGGTCCGGCCAAACGAGTGTTGGCCCTTTACGCGGCCTCGGCGGTGGTCCTTGATGCAGCCGTGCAACTGCCGGCGCAGGGGCCGAGCCAGCGGCGGCCAGGCGGCGACGAGCTCATCGGCCAGCCCGCGGTGGGCGCGCTCGACCTCGTCGGCCACCGAAGCGATGAAGCTCTGGGCGTCGGCGCGTTCGCCGGCGTCGAGCGCGGCGTACTCTGCGCTCAGCCAGGCCAGTGCGACTTCGGCATCGCGCGCCGGATTGGTACGCCGGGCCAAATCCCGCAGTCTCTTGCGCGGTTTCTTTGCCAAGGGTAGTTGCTTGCGGTAGGCGCGAAGGTGCGAGCGCACGCGCCTCAGCGCGACACGAAAATCGTGCAGTGTCTCGTCGCCTTGCCGCGCCGGTCCGGTCCGGCTTGCCCGGCGAAGGCGTCGCTGTGCCCGGTCGGCCTCGCCCAACAGGAACAGCGCGTGGGTCGCCGCCGCCTCGTTCGCCGCGCGGGCCAATACCCAATCGCGTTCGCGTCGGCGCCGGGCCATGGTGGCGGTTCTCAGTGCCGCGTCCCGAGATCGCGCAACTGGCGCGGCGTGAGCAGCCACTGCAGCTCACCGTGGCCGGGTGCGGGACGACCGGCAAAATCGATGCGGCAGGCCGAGCCTTTCTTCAGGCGCAACAGCGCCTGCGCGTGGCCGCTGAGCAGCCATCCGGCCCACAGGCCGAGGTCGGGTTCGTGTCCGACGAGGGCGACCGATTCGGGATGCTCATGCTCGTCCAGCCAATCAAGGAGATCGGCTTGCAGACGCCCGGGCAGCAGGGCAGGGGTGGTGACCACGTCTTGGACGTCGAGGGCATCGGCCAGTATGTCGGCCGTTGCGCGGGCGCGCCGCCACGGGCTGCAGGCGAGCAGCTCGGGGCGGGCCAGGATACGGCTCAGGCCGCGGGCGGCGTGCTGCATCTTCTCGCGCCCCTCGGCGGTCAGGGGACGGTCGGCCTCGGCGATGCCTTCGGCGGCGGCCTCGTCCCGGTCCTGGGCGATAGCGTGGCGAATGAGAAGGATGCGCATGCTGGCCTCCTGCGGTGGCAACCTCGGTTCGAGCCGATACTATGCGGGGACGCGACGATGGGCGCCATGATCGGGATCAAGGCCGGCGGGAGCGGCCCGGCCGGCGCGATCAGCGCCCCACGCTCTGCGGAAACAGCATATCGATGAAGCGCTCGGCCGTGGGCTGGGGTTCGTGATTGGCCAGGCCGGGGCGCTCGTTGGCTTCGATGATCACGTATTCGCGTCCTCCGACGTCCGGGACGAGAAAGTCCAGGCCGACCAGCGGGATGGCAATGGCCCGTGCCGCCTCGATCGCCGCCTCGGCCAGGGTCGGATGCAGCTGGGCGGTGACGTCGTGAATGGTGCCGCCGGTGTGCAGGTTGGCGGTCTTGCGAACCACCAGGTGTTCGCCGGCGGGCAGCACGCTTTGCATATCGTAGCCAGCGTCCTTGACGCAGCGACGCGTCTCCTCGTCGATCGGGATGCGGCTCTCGCCGCCGGTCGCCGCCGCGCGGCGACGGCTCTGCTTTTCGATCAGCTTGGCGATCGAGTGTTGGCCCGTGCCGATGACCGAGGCGGGCCGGCGCACGGCTGCGGCGACGACCTCGTCGTTGATGACGATGATGCGCAGGTCTTCGCCCTCCGCAAACTGTTCCAGGATCACTTCCTCGCAGATGGCGCGGGCCCGTTCGATGGCCCGTTCCAGCTCCTCGGGGTCGCGCACATCGACCGTGATGCCGGCACCCTGTTCCCCGCGCGCCGGCTTGACCACGACGCGTTTGTGGCGCTCGACGAAGGCGCGGTCGTTCTCGGGCGTGCCGGCTCGGGTCTGCGCCGCCACGCTCAACCCGGCGCGGGCCAGCAGGCGGGTCGTGACGCGCTTGTCGTCGCAGCGGCTCATGGCGATGGCGGTGGTCATCTCCGAGAGCGACTCGCGGCAGACGATGGTGCGCCCGCCGAAGGTCAGGGCGAAATAGTTGGCTTCTTCGTCCAGGACCTCGACACCGATGCCGCGCCGGCGTGCCTCCTTGACGATGATGGTGGCATAGGGGTTGAGCGGTTCTTCGGGCGGTGCGGCGATGAACAGCGGCTCGTTGAAGGCGTTTTTGTGCTTGAGCGTGAACACCGGCACGCGCATGAAACCCAGTTTGTCGTACAGCCGGATGGCCTGGCGGTTGTCGTGCATCACCGACAGGTCGAGGAAGGCGCGCCCGCGTGCCATGTAGTGTTCGGCGAGATAACGCACCAGTGCCTCGCCGATGCCCGGCTGCGAGGCCTGGGGATCGACGGCCAGGCACCAGAGGCTGGAGCCGTTTTCGGGGTCGTTGAAGGCTTCGTGGTGATCGACGCCGGTGACCGTGCCCACGACTTCGCCGGTCGTCTTGTCCTCGGCGACCAGGTAGGTGATGCTGCGCGATTCGCGGTTTTTCCACAGGAAGTCCGGATCGACCGTGACCATGTGACGCTGGGCATAGATGCGGTTGATGGCCTCGGCGTCCTCGCGCGCGAGCATCTTGCGCACGATGAAGCCCTTGGGCGGCGTGTGGCCGGGCTGGTAGCGGTCGAGCCACAACCGGTAGGTGTGCGAGGGGTCGAGAAACAGCTCCTGGGGCGCCATGGAGATGACCACGTGCGGGTCGCGCAAATAAATGGCGATGTCGCGCCGGCCTTCCTTCTCGTCCATCAGGGTCCGCGCCAGGCGCTCGTTGTCGCGGAAGGTATGGGCGAAGATCAACCGGCCCCAGCCGCAGTCGAAGACGACGTCGGATTTGAGGTGATCGGAAGCGGGGCCGCAGGGGCGCTTCCAGTTCTGCACGGTCGGGGCGTTGCTCCGCTCGAATCGATGATGTTTCGCCATGGGCGTTGTCCGTTACCTTGGATTCACAGTCCGTGCGTCTGGAACCACAGTTCCAGCAAAGCGATCTGCCACAGTTTGGAGCCGCGCAGCGGCGTGATGTGATTTTCCGGGTCCTCCAGCAGCTTGTTCACGTAGTCGCTCTGGAACAGCTCGCGCTCGCGCGCGGCCGGCTGGTTGAGGGCGTCCTTGACAAAGTCCAGGTAGGGTCCGCGCAGGTACTTCAGTGCGGGCACCGGAAAATAGCCCTTGGGCCGGTCGATGACCGCCGAGGGGATGATCTTGCGGGCCAGTTCCTTGAGCACGTATTTGCCGCCGTGCTCGACCTTGAAGCGGGCGGGGACGCGGCCGGCCAGCTCGACCAGCTCGTGGTCGAGGAAGGGCACGCGCGCCTCCAGTCCCCAGGCCATGGTCATGTTGTCCACTCGCTTGACCGGGTCGTCGACCAGCATGACCGTCGAGTCGATGCGCAGGGCCTTGTCGACGGCGCCGGCGGCGCCGGGCTGTTCAAAGTGGTGTTCGACAAAGGCGCGGCTGTGGTCGCCGTCGACGAAGCGCGGATGCACGGCGCTGGCATACTCGGCGTGTTCCCGGTCGAAGAACACGCGCTGGTAGTCTTCCACCGGGTGGTGGCTGTCCATCAGCGGGGGATACCAGTGATAACCGCCGAAGACCTCGTCGGCGCCCTGGCCGCTCTGCACGACCTTCACGTGCTGGGAGACGGCCTGAGACAACAAGTAGAAGCCGATGTTGTCGTGGCTCATCATGGGTTCGGACATGGCCGCGAAACAGTTGGGCAGCTCGCGCAACGCCTGCTCCGAGTTGACGTGTATCTTGTGGTGCTCGGTCTGGAAGTGATCGGCGACGATGTCCGAATATTTGAACTCGTTGCCTTCTTCGCCGCCGACGCTCTCGAAACCGACGGAGAAGGTGTTCAGTCCCTTCTGTCCGGCCTCGGCGAGCAGTCCCACGATCAGGCTGGAGTCCAGGCCGCCGGAGAGCAACACGCCGACCGGGACGTCGGCGACCAAGCGGCGTTTGACCGCCAGGCGCAGGGCCTCGGTGATGCGCGCCTGCCAGTCCTCGAAACTGAGCTCCAGGTCCTCGGCCTGCGGCTCGAAGGCCGGCTGCCAGTAGGTGCGCGGGTGGCGTCGGCCGTCGGGCTCGACCGCCATGACGGTGGCCGGGGGCAGTTTGCGTACGCCGCGCAGCATGGTGTAGGGCGCCGGCACCACGGAGTGGAAGCTCATATAATGGTGCAGCGCGACCGGGTCGATGTCGGTGTCGACGTCGCCCGCGGCGAGCAGGGCGGGCAGGCTGGAGGCAAAGCGCAGCGCGCCGCGCTGCTCGCTGTAGTAGAGCGGCTTGATACCCAGGCGATCGCGCGCCAGGACCACGCGACCGCTGTCGCGCTCCCACACGGCGATGGCGAACATTCCCTGGAGATGGTCGACGAAGTCCTCGCCCCAGGCGTGAAACGCCTTGAGAACGACTTCGGTGTCACCGGTGGAGAAGAAGCGGTAGCCGCGCGCGGCGAGCTCCTCGCGCAGTTCCTTATAATTGTAGATCATGCCGTTGAACACGATCCCCAGACCCAACTCGCTGTCGACCATCGGCTGCTGGGCATGGCGCGAGAGGTCGACGATCATCAACCGCCGGTGTCCGCAGGCCAGCCCGTCCTGTTGATACAGGCCTTGGGCGTCGGGCCCGCGCGGGGCCATGGTCTCGGTCATGGCCGCAACCGCCTCCAGGGAGGCGCGCTGGCCGTCGAAACGGATTTCACCGCAAATTCCACACATACAGTTTCTATTCCTAATCTTGTTTAGGGCCCTTCCGAATCGGCGGGCGTTATATTCTGGTCTTGTTCTTCAGGGGCCTGGCCTGATCGTTGGCGGCGAGGGCGTCCGCATCCAGCGCCGCATTGTGGAGCAGCGGCGCGGCATCGAGGTGTTCGGCGTTCATCATGGCGGCCATGCGCTGGATGGTGGCCACCATAGCGGTCTGTTCCCAACTGGGCAGTTGCTTGAACGAGGTGAGGAAGCTGTCTTGGAGCAGCGGCGGACCGGTCTGAAGCACTTCGCTGCCATCGGCCGTTATCGTGACCAGGACGCGGCGCTTGTCGCTATCGCTGCGCATCCGGCTGATCAGGCCGCGGCGCTCGAGGCGGGCGAGGATATCGGTCACCGTCGCCTGGCTCAGGTTCGACTGGCGCGCCAATTCGCCAACGGCCAGCGGCGCGGCCTCGGCGAGCTCTCTGAGCACGACCATTTGCGGGCCGGTGACGCCGTGCTGCTGCACGAGCTTTTTGGAGTGCAGATCGATGGCCCGCACGATCTGGCGCAGGGCGATGAGTACGTCCTCGCAGAGGCGGTCTTCGCGTGACATGTTTCGTGTCGGAGAGAGATGGCTTCGAATCGGGCGTTTATTATATCGTGCACGATATAAATGTCAATCCGGTGCGTGGGGGAAAGCCCTTTGACTCGGCGCCGGTGCGGGAAAATAGGCGTCTCATCAGTATGCTGGGCCCGGTGCCGGGAACCGGGTGGGCTGGGCGTTGCCCGTCCCGTGATGTTTCGCGCACGTTACATCCCGTGGTTCACAGCGGGCGTTGGACCCGGCGCACCGAAGGGTCGTCCGCGCTGGTGTGGACATTGAAGCCCAGGCGCGTGACCAGGGCGAGCATTTCGGTGTTGTTGGCCAGGACCTCCCCCTCCATGGTCCGCAGGCCGCGGGCGCGCGCCACTTCCATCAGGCTGGTCATCAGCCGAGAGCCGATGCCCCGGCGGTGCCACTCGTCGGCCACGACCAGTGCGAATTCACAGCTCTGGCCGTCGGGGTTGATCGTATAGCGGGCCACGCCGATCTCGGTCTCGTCCTGGCTGTGCTCGTTATCCGCGGCGTTGCCCAGCACGGCGATGAGCGCCATTTCGCGGTCGTAGTCGATCTGCGTGAAGCGCACGAGCATGGTGGGCGTGAGTTCCTGCACGCTCTGCATGAAGCGAAAGTACTTGGACTGGGGCGATAGCCGGCGCACGAAACTCTGTTCGATCTCGGCATCCTCGGGGCGGATGGGGCGAATGGTGATGTCCGTGGCGTCCGGCAGTTGCCAGCGACTGACCAGCTGGGCCGGGTAGGGGTAGACGGCCATGTGCGCATAGCGCTCGGTCGAGGGGGTGTAATAGTCCACGCGCAGGCGCGCATCGACGGCGAGGACGCCGTTCTCGTCGGCGATCAGCGGATTGATGTCCAGCTCCTGGATGTGCGGCAGCTCGCAGACCATTTCCGACACCCGGCGCAGCACGGCTTCCAATGCATCGCGGTCGATGCCCGGCATGCCGCGAAACTCGCCCAGCATGCCGGCCACGCGCGTATTGTCGATCAGGCTGGCGGCGATGAAGCGGTTCAGCGGCGGCAGTGCGACCGCCCGGTCGCGCAGAATCTCCAGGGTGGTACCGCCCGCGCCGAAGGCGATCACCGGACCGAAGGCCGGATCGCGCAGCACGCCGACCATGAGCTCGCGTCCGTGGGGAGCGCTGTGCATGTGCTCGATGGTCACGCCCTTGATGTCGGCCTGCGGGTTGTGTTTTTGCGCCCGCTCGATGAGGTGGTTGTAGACGCTCTTGACGGTATGGGCGTCGGTGACGTTCAGACGCACCCCGCCGATGTCCGATTTGTGCGTGATGTCGGGCGAGTCGATCTTCATCGCCACCGGAAAGCCGATGGACTCGGCCTCGATCAGCGCCTCGCCGGGCGAATGGGCCTCGAGCGTCGTGGCGACCGGTACGCCGAAGGCGGCCAGCACGGCCTTGGCCTCGACGGCGCTCAGGACCTTGCGGTGCTCGGCGAGGGCACCTTCGATGATGAGCCGCGCGCCTTCGACGTCCGGTTCGCTGCGCCGCGACAGCGGCCCGGGCACCTGCATGAGCAACTGTTGATTGTGTTGATAGTGCGCGAGATAGGCGAAGGCCTCGACCGCCGCCTCGGGCGTGTGGAAGTAAGGCAGGCCGTGTTCGGAGAAGGCGTGCCATGCGGTCTCGACCTGGCCTTGGCCGAGCCAACAGGCGAGCACGGGCTTGCGCCCCCGGGCCTTGCCCTTGGGCTGGGCCGCGTCGAGTACCGCCTGCGCGGCTTCCAGGGGACGGGTCATGGCCTGGGGCGTGAGCATGACCACGATTCCGTCGACGTTGGCGTCCTCGAGGCAGGCGGTGATCGCCTCGGCGTAGCGCTCCGGCGGTGCATCGCCGAGGATGTCGATCGGGTTGGCGTGAGACCAGTGTGCCGGCAGGGCGGCGTTCAGGCGCTCGAGCGTGGCGGGCGCCAGCTCGCTCAGGCCCAGTCCCAACTCCACGGCGCGGTCGGTGGCGAGCACGCCGGGCCCGCCGCCGTTGGTCACGATGGCCAGGCGCCTGCCCTCGGCCCGGGCCCCGCTGGAGAGGATTTGGGCGGCGGCGAACAGTTGCTCGATGGTAAAGGCGCGCACGGCGCCCGCCCGCGCCAGGGCGGCGTCGAAGACATCGTCGGCGCCGACCAGCGCACCGGTGTGGGATACCGCCGCGCGCGAGCCGGCCTGGTGACGCCCGGCCTTGACCACGATCACCGGCTTCATGCGCGCGGCCACGCGCAGACCGCTCATGAAGCGCCGGGCATCGCGGATGCCCTCGACGTACATCAGGATGCTGTGGGTTTCGGGGTCGAGCGCCAGGTAGTCGAGCAGGTCGCCGAAGTCGACGTCGGCCGCATCGCCCAGGGAGACCATGGCGGAAAAGCCCACCTGGTTGGATTCGGCCCAGTCCAGGATCGCCGTGCACAGTGCCCCGGACTGGGAGATCAACGCCAGCTTGCCGGGCAGGGCGTTGTTGTGGCCGAACGTGGCGTTGAGTCCGATGCGCGGGCGCATGAGACCCAGGCAGTTGGGTCCGACAATGCGCACGCCGAAGCGGCGGGCCTCATCGAGCAGCGCGTGTTCCAGCCGTTTGCCTTCGCCGCCGGCCTCGCCGAATCCCGCCGACAGTACCACCGCGGTGGGCACACCGTGCTCGCCGCATTGGCGAATGATGTCCGGCACGCTCGGCGCGGGCGTGGCGATGACGGCCAGGTCGATCGGCTTGCCGCCGGTGTCCTTGGTCAGGGCGCTCAGATCGGGGTAGGCGGTGTGCCCTTGTATCTGGCCGTTTTTGTGGTTGATCGGGTAGAGCTTGCCCTTGAAGCCGGCGGCCAGGATATTGGCGAACACGCGCTGGCCGACGGAGTCGGCGCGCTCGCTGGCGCCGAAGACGGCGATGGCGCGGGGGGCGATCAGTTTGTCCAGGTAGTGCGGACCCATGGGCGGCGTATCTTTGTCAGTGCTGGCCTCGGCGGCGAACCGATCCCGAAGCGGGTCGGCGCCCGATGGGCTCCAGTTGGGAACCGGCCGAGCTCCGGTCGAATTCCTTGTGCGCTGCCAGGGCGCGGTCCCGGCGCGCGCGGCGGGGCCGCGCGGATGTGATAAGCTTAGCGCGACGCACGGCTTTTCTCACGGCGAATTGACATGACCCTCGCCTTAATCTCGCATCCCGACTGTTTGCTGCACGATATGGGGCCGGGCCATCCGGAGCGGGCCGAGCGCCTGACCGCCATCAACGATCAATTGATCGCCTCGGGGCTCGAATTCGTGTTACGCCATTATGAAGCGCCGCTGGCGAGCGACGAGCAGCTGCTGCGCGTGCACAGCGCCGAGTATCTGGCCGAGGTGCGCGATACCGCGCCCGCCTCGGGCAGGATACGCCTGGACGATGACGCGGTCATGAATCCGCATACCCTCGCCGCGGCGCGCCGGGCCGCCGGCGCCGCCGTCTTCGGGGTCGACCTGGTCATGTCGGGCCAGAGCGAGGCGGCCTTTTGCAACGTGCGCCCGCCCGGCCATCACGCCGAGCGCGCCCGGGCGATGGGTTTTTGCTTTTTCAACAACGTCGCCGTCGGCGCGGCCCATGCATTGGCGGTGCACGGCCTGCAGCGCGTGGCCATCGTGGACTTCGACGTCCATCACGGCAACGGCACGCAGGCGATATTCGAAGCCGAGCCGCGGGTGTTGTTCTGCTCGTCCTTTCAACATCCTTTCTATCCGTACAGTGGGACCGAGCCCGCCCCGGAACACATCGTCGACGTCGCGCTGGAAGCCGGCACTGACGGCGAGGCGTTTCGCGGCGCCATCGGGGAGCGTTGGCTGCCGGCCCTGGAGCGTTTTCGCCCGGAATTGATTTTGATCTCGGCCGGTTTCGACGCCCACCACGAGGATGACATGTCCGATCTCCATCTGCATTCCTCGGATTACGGCTGGGTGACGCGGGCGGTGCGCGACATCGCGCTGCGCCACGCCGGGGGGCGTATCGTCTCCACCCTGGAGGGCGGTTATGCCCTGGGTGCCCTGGGGCGTTCGGTCGCGGCGCATATCGACGCCTTGCTCGGGGAGCAGGGATGAGCGAGGCCCTGGGCGAGGTCGTCGCCGCCCTGGCCGAGGGCGCCGGGGTCCTGACCGCCAACCGCCGCCTGGCCCGCGCCGTGCTCGATGCCTACAACCAGGCGCAAGTGGAGGCCGGCGCCCAGGTCTGGGAGACGCCCGAGGTGCTGCCCTGGGCCAGTTGGCTGCAGCGGGCGTGGGACTCCCTGGGCGAGTCGGCGCCGGTCGGGCGCCCGCTGCTGCTGACGCCCTTCCAGGAACTCAGCCTGTGGGAACAGGTGGTGCGCGATTCGGTTTGGGGCGGGGCGCTGCTGCAGCCGGCGCCGGCGGCGCGCGTGGCCCGCGAGGCCTGGGAACTGGTGCACGCCTGGCGTTTGGACCTGGACGGGTTGTCGCGCCAACGCGAGGCCTTTGGCGAGGATACGCGTGCCTTTTTCGATTGGGCCCTGTCCTATGGACGGCGCTGCGATCAAAACGGCTGGCTGGATCAGGCGCGTCTGGCCGAGTGGGTTGCCAGGGCGATCGCGCAAACCGGCGCGGGCCCCGAACTGCTGCCGGCCAAGGTATTACTGGTCGGCTTCGATGAGTTCACCGCGCAGCAGACCGCGCTCATCGAGGTGCTGCGCGCAGCCGGCATTTCGGTACTCGACGCTGCGGGCGTCCCCGCGCCGCCGCCGGCATGCGCGGTCTCCCTGGTCGATGCCGAGGCCGAAATCACGGCCGCGGCGCGCTGGGCGCGCTATTGGCTCGGCCGCGAACCGGGCTCGCGTATCGGTATCGTGGTCCCCGAGCTGACCGGTCTGCGCGAGCCCATCGAGCGGATCTTCGACGACGTCCTGCTGCCCGGCGCCGTCCTGGCCGAGCGCTACAGCGCCGAGGCGCGCTGGCAGGCCCGGCCTTATAACATTTCCGCCGGCCGCCCCCTGTCGGACTATCCCCTGGTGCATGCCGCCTTCGCGGTGCTCGGCCTGGGCGGCGAACCACAACCCCTGGAGCAGATCGGCGCGCTGCTGCGCTCGGTGTTCATCGGCGGCGGCGAGAGCGAGCGCGACGCCCGTGCCCGCTTCGACGCCCGCCTGCGCCGGCGCGGGGAGGTGAGCATCGGAGTGCGGGGCCTGCTCGCCCTGCTGCAGGCCGAACAGGAGCGCGAAGGGGGCGCCGCGCCGTGCCCGGGGTTGCAGGCCCGGCTGGTCGAGTGGGATCGACTGCGCCGCGCCTTGCCGGCGCGCCAGGCCCCGAGCCGCTGGGCCGAGGATATCCCGCGCCTGCTCGGGGCATTGGGTTGGCCTGGCGAGCGCCCGCTCGACAGCCTCGAGTATCAGACCTGGCAGGCCTTTCGCGAGCAACTGGCCGCGCTGGCAGGTCTGGATGCGCTCGAATCACAAGTCTCACTGGCACAGGTCGTCGGCGCGCTGCAGCGTTTGTGCGCGAGCCAACTGTTCCAACCGGAGGGCGGCGAGGCACCGGTGCAGGTCCTGGGCACGCTGGAGGCCGCCGGACTCAGTTTCGATCGCCTGTGGGTGATGGGACTGCACGATGACGCCTGGCCGCAGGCGCCGCGGCCCAACCCACTGTTGCCCGTGGGCCTGCAGCGCGAGCTCGGTCTGCCCCATGCCTCGCCCGAGCGCGAGCTCGCCTTCGCCCGGCGCGTGACGCAGCGCTTGTGCGCGGCCGCGGCGCAGGTCGTGCTCAGTTGGCCGCAGCGCGACGGCGATCGTGACCTGCGGCCCAGTCCCCTTGTCGGTGAGTATGCCGGCGCGCCGCAGGCACTGGAGGAACTCACCGAGCCCCAGGCGGGCGTGCCGTTGTACCGCGAGAACCTGCTCGATACCGCGGTACTGGAGACAAGCGACGATCGGCACGCGCCGCCCGTGGACGCGGCGAGCGCCCCGGGCGGTACCGCCATCTTCAAGCATCAGGCCGCCTGCCCGTTCCGGGCGTTCGCCGAGCATCGCCTCGGTGCGGCGCCACTCGAAGAGGCCGAGCCCGGCCTGGATGCACGCGGGCGGGGCGTGGTGCTGCATGCCGCGCTGGAGTATCTGTGGGCCGAGCTGGGCAGCCATGCGCGATTGATCGGCCTCGATGCCAAGACGCGCGAGGCCCAGGTGCGTTCGGCGGTCGAACACGCGGTCGACGACATGGCCGCGCGCCGGCCCGCGACCTTTACGCCGCGCTTTCGGGCATTGGAGGTGGCCCGCCTGGTGCGCCTGCTGGCGACCTGGCTGGATCTCGAAGCCGAGCGGGCGCCCTTTACGGTCCTGCACCAGGAGGAGCCCGGGTGCGTCAACCTCGGGGGCGTGAGCGCGCAGATGAAGATCGATCGCATCGATCGCCTGGACGACGGGACGCTGGCGATCATCGACTACAAGAGCGGGCGCACCGATGTGCGCGACTGGCTGGGCGAGCGGCCCGAGGAGCCGCAGCTGCCCCTATATGCCCTGAGCCAGGACGGGGGCGAGAGCGTCTCGGCGCTGCTGTTCGCACAGCTGCGCCCCGGCGACCTGCGCTTCAACGGCCTGGCCCGCGAGGACGGCCAGGTGCCGGGTGTGCAAACCCTGGGCGCGAGCAAGCAGGCGGCGGAGTACGCGGACTGGCCGACGCTGATCGCGCACTGGCGCGAGACACTCACCGCCCTCGGCGAGGCGTTTCGCGCCGGGCGGGCCGCGGTCGATCCCAAGGATTATCCGCAGACTTGTCGTTACTGCCATCTGGCCTCGCTGTGCCGGGTGGGCGAACAGCATGCCTTCGGGCCGCACGAGACGCCGGGCGGCGAGGCGGAGGGCGGCGATGAGTGACGGGCCACCGCCGATCGTCGATGCGCCGGCGCGCGAGCGCGCGCTGGACGCGCGGACATCGTTCATCGTTCAGGCCCCGGCCGGCTCGGGTAAGACCGAGCTGCTCAGCCAGCGCTATCTCACCTTGCTCGCGCACGCCCAGGCGCCCGAGGAAGTCGTCGCGATCAGCTTCACGCGCAAGGCCGCCGCGGAGATGCGCAACCGCATCCTCGAGGCCCTGGACCGCGCCGGCGATCCCGAGGACGCGGCGAGCGGCGATCACGCCCGGCGCACGCGTGCACTCGCCCAGGCGGTCTTGCGGCGCGACGCCGAGCGGGGTTGGGACCTGGTGGCCCATCCGGCGCGGCTTCGGATACAAACCATCGATTCGCTGTGCTCGGCGCTGACGCGCCAGATGCCGCTGCTGTCCGGTTTCGGCAGCCAACCCGGGATCGTCGAAAACGCGGACGAGATCTACCGCCGCGCGGCCCGGGCGACGCTCGCCGAGGTCGAGCAGGGCGAGTCCTGGTCGGTTTCGATCGAACGGCTGCTGCGCCATCTGGACAACAATCTGGGACAGGCCGAGGATCTGCTCGCCGGCATGCTGGCACGGCGCGACCAGTGGCTGCGCCACGTCGCCGACCGCAGCGACGGGCGGCTGGACCGGGAGGTGCTCGAGGCCGGGTTGCAGCGGGTCGTTGCCGATGCCCTGGCGGAGGTGGCCGGCCATGTCCCGGCCGAACAGGCCGCGGAGCTTGCCGAGCTTGCCGACGGGGCGGCCGCGAACCTGGCCGAGTCCGCTCCCGACAGTCCCGTTTGCGCCTGTGCCGGTTTGACCGGGTGGCCCGGGACCGGTATCGAGGCGCTCGGGCAGTGGCGCGGGTTGGTGGAACTGCTGCTCACGCGCGGCGACCCGCCGAGCTGGCGCAAGAGCCTGAACGCCAAACAGGGCTTTGCCGCCCCCAGCAGCGCCCCGGACAAGGCCGCCAAGGCCGAGCGCAAGGAGAAAAAGGATCGCGCCGCGGCGTTGATCGCCACCCTCGCCGAGGTGCCGGGCCTGCTCGAGCGTCTGCACCGCCTCAATTATCTGCCGCCGCCCGTCTACAGCGACCGCCAGTGGGAGATCCTCGCCGCGCTGGTCGAGCTGCTGCCCCTGGCCGTGGCGCAGCTGCGTCTGGCGTTTCGCGATCAGGGCCGCGTGGACTTTACCGAGGTCGCGCAGGCGGCGGTGCGGGCGCTGGGCGAGCCCGGGGCGCCGACCGACCTGGCGCTCGCGCTGGACTATCGCATTCGCCACCTGCTGGTCGACGAGTTCCAGGACACCTCGCTCAGCCAATTCGAACTGCTCGAACGCCTCACGGCGGGTTGGGAGCCGGACGATGGACGCACCCTGTTCGTCGTCGGCGATCCCATGCAGTCGATCTATCGCTTTCGCGAGGCCGAGGTCGGCCTGTACCTGCGTGCCCGCACGCGGGGCATCGGTCAGGTACCGCTGGAAGCCCTGTCGCTGCGGGTCAACTTCCGCTCCCGGCAAGGGATCGTCGACTGGGTCAACGCCAGCTTTCCGCACGTGCTGGCCGGGGAGGACGATATCGCCAGCGGTGCGGTCGGTTACACCCCCTCCCGGGCCGTCCACCCCGCCGAGGCGGGGGAGGCGGTCAGCGTGCATCCGATCCTGGGGCGCCATCCCGGCCGCGAGGCCGAGCGCGTCGTCGAGCTGGTGCAGGCGGCGCGCAGCGAGGCGCCCGATGCGAGCGTGGCGGTGCTGGTGCGAAGCCGCGGTCACCTGGTGGAACTGCTGCCCCGGCTCAAGGCGGCCGGGCTGCGCTACCGTGCCCTGGATATCGAACAGCTGGGCCATCGGCCGGCGGTCCAGGACCTGCTGGCCCTGACGCGCGCGCTGGTCCATCCGGCCGATCGCGTCGCCTGGCTCAGCGTGCTGCGCGCGCCGTGGTGCGGATTGACGCTGTCCGATCTGCTCGCGCTGTGCGCCGGCGCGCCGGCCCGCAGCGTATGGACGTTGATGACCGATCCCGAACGCGCGCAGGGCCTGAGCGCCGAGGGCCAGGCGCGGGTGGCGCGCATCGCCTCGGTCATCGCCCCGGCGCTGGCGCAGCGTCGGCGCAGCAGCCTGCGCCGCTACGTGGAGGGCGTCTGGCTGGCCCTGGGCGGTCCGGCCTGCGGCGGGGGACGCACCGATCTGGAGGACGCGCTGGTCTATCTGGCGCTGCTCGAGCAATTCGACGAGGGTGGCGATCTGGTCGACTTCGCGGGCCTGGACGAGGCGGTGGCCTCCCTGTTCGCCTTGCCCGATGTCGATGCCGACGATCGGCTTCAGGTCATGACCATTCACAAGGCCAAGGGGCTGGAGTTCGACACCGTGATCGTGCCCGGTATGGGCCGCACGCCGCGCGGCGACGATGCGCGGTTGCTGTTGTGGAGCGAACGCCCGCGCAGTGACGACGACAGCGACCTGCTGCTGGCGCCGATCAAGGCCAGCGGCGAGGACGATGATGCTATATACAGCTACCTGCGGCGCCTGGAGCGCGAACGCCAGCGCCACGAGGACGGGCGCCTGTTGTACGTGGCCGCGACGCGGGCCCGGCGGCGGCTGCACCTGATGGGCCATGTCGACTACCAGCCGGGCGAAGACGGCCCGAGCCTCAACCCACCGGCGCCGAGCAGTCTGCTGGGCCGGCTGTGGCCCGTGGTCGGGCCCGATTTCGAGGCCGCGTTGGCCGGGCTCGACGAAGGGCCGGCGAGCGCCGAGCCGGCGCCGCCCGGCCAGGCCCCGCTGCGCCGGGTCGCCGTCGACTGGCGCCCGCCCGCACCCCCGGCCGACCTGGCGGCGCACCCGGCGCCGACGGCGGCCCGGGAGGCCGAGGCGGTCGAGTTCGAATGGGCCGGCGAGACCGCGCGTCACGTCGGCACCGTCGTCCACCGGTATCTACAGGCGATCGCGCGCGAGGGCGTGGCGCAGTGGGACGCCGGGCGCGTGGGGCGGGCGGCACCGGCGCTGGAGGTGGCGCTGCGCCGTCTCGGCGTGCCCGACGATCAGTGCGCGGGCGCCGTGGAGCGCGCGGTGCAGGCCCTGGCCGCCGCCATCGACGACGAGCGGGGGCGGTGGATCCTGGACGGCGCGCACGCACAGGCGCGCAGCGAGTATGCCTTGAGCGGGATGCTCGACGGGCGGGTCCTGAATGTCGTCGTCGACCGCACCTTCGTCGATGGTGACGGCATGCGCTGGATCATCGACTACAAGACGAGCGTGCACACCGGCGGCGGGTTGGACACATTTTTGGATCGCGAGCAGGAGCGCTATCGCGGCCAGCTCGAACGCTACGCGCGTCTTCTGGCGCGTCTGGACCCACGCCCGGTTCGACTCGGGCTGTATTTTCCACTGCTGCGCGGCTGGCGCGAATGGTCGGCCTGAGCCCGGCGCGGCAACGATAGGAGGGCGGGGCGGACATGCGCAACCCGGCTTGGATAGCCATCACGTTGCTGGTGTTGGGCGGCTGCGCCGGGGGGCCGCCGCGCGGGGCGGCGCCGCCGCGCTGCGCCTATGCCGATGCGCCGCGTACCTCGGCTCCGGCGTGGGTGTGCGGGGCCCCCTTGGCCGGTCTGGCCGTATCGGCCGTCGGTTCGGCACCACCCAGCGCGGCCGGCTACGGCGCCATGAAGACGCAGGCCGCCTCGGCGGGGCGCGACTGGCTGGTCGATCACCTGCGGGCCTTTGCCGGTCGGCGCCTGCAAGCCTACGCCGCCGCGCAGGGGGCATTGGATGCCGACCGGCTGCGCGACATGCAGGCCTCGGTCGAGGGCTACATTACCAAGACCACGGTGTTGGGCAGCCGCGTCTACCGCACGGCGACCAGTCCGTCGGGTACCTTGTACGTGCTGGTCGGGCTGAGCGATTCGCTGGCGAGGCGGCAACTGAGAGATGCGCTGCGGGCCAGCATGCAAAACGAGCCGGCGCTGTGGCGTCCGCTCCTGGCTGGCCGGGACGGGGCCGGGCTCGCCGCCGAGATCGCCGGCCAGGGCGGCGGCGGGTAGTGCCGCATAAAAGAGGGCGGTGCCAGGCACCGCCCTCCGTTCGGGTGCGGGTCGTGGCCCGCGGTCAGGGGAAGGCCGGGATGGTCGGCTCGACGCCGCGCACCCCTGCCTCGGGGTAGTGCTGACGGATCTTCTCGCTGATCTCGTCGACCCGTTCGACCGGGACCTCGACGAGGAACAGCAGGCCTCCCTTGTCGAGGTGCTCCTGGAACCCCTTGTGCTTGGTGTTGGGCACGCTGATCCCGATCATGCTCGAGGTGAACGCGCCGATGACGGCTCCGCCCAGGCCCGTGCCCAGCATCGCCAGGCCCTCCAGACCCGGTACCAGATAACCCATGATGCCGGCCAGGCCGCCGAGCACGATCCCGGCCGCGCCGCCGAGCATGACGCCGATCTGGATGCTGTGAACGAGGTCGGTCGTTTGCAGCAGGCTCGCCTCGGGCAGGTCGTCCAGTTCGACGTCGTCGTTGGCGACGACGTGCATGTGTCGCTCTTCGATTCGGGACAAGAGCAGCTCGTTGTGGGCCTTCTTGGCACTGTCGACCGTCGGCAACAGGAAATAGAGTCGTCTGCGCATCGCCTTCCTCCTTCCAGGCCGGACCTGGCGTCGTGAAGTGATAGCTGAGCTGTACGCTCAAGTATAGTCCAGAACCGGCGGGGTCGACCCGGCCGGACCGTCCTCCTGCACTTATATTAGGCAGCGCTTAAATTCATGTGTTCCGCCGCGGTGCGGCGTCGCGCGCCCGGGTGGGGGTTAAATTCGCTAACCGACTGTCCATCAGGTGAATTTCCTTGGCCGTGCGTTTGGCACATGGCTTGCTTGAGGGGAGGAAGTCCGAGGGATATCGCCCGCTGAGCTCGGCGAATGACCCACGGAGCGAGTTCAAGGGTGGGCGGGAGGGGACGCGATGGACGAGCGGGACAGGCAAGGCAACACGAGGTCCGCGCCGACGGCGCTGCGGGTGCTCGTGGTGGACCAGAGCGTGGGGCGCGCGGCCATCCTCGAACAGGCCCTGATCGATGCCGGCCACGCGGTCGTCGAGCGGATTGCGGCGAGCGACGATCTGCAGGCGGCCGTGCAGCGCATCGAACCCGATGTGATCATCATCGACATGGACTCGCCCGATCGCGACACGCTCGAGCACATGCGCACCATCAGCGCCGAGCGTCCCAAGCCCATCGTGATGTTTGCCGAGGACGGCGACAGCGCCACCATCGAGGAGGCCGTGCGCGCCGGCGTCAGCGCCTATATCGTCGACGGGCTCAACGCCGCGCGCGTCAAACCGATCATGGACGTGGCCATTGCCCGGTTTCGGGAATTCCAGGCCCTGCGCCAGGAGCTCGCCGACGCCAGGCACAGCCTGGCCGAACGCAAGGACGTCGAGCGCGCCAAGGGGATCCTGATGAACCAACGCCACTGGAACGAGCAGGAGGCCTACGACGCGCTGCGCAAGTTGGCCATGGACCGCAACCTGCGCATCGCAGAGGTGGCGCGCAATATCATCGCCGTGGCCGATCTGTTGTGAACGACAATAACGAATTGACGGCCCGCTGCGATTCGCCGCTGCGGATCGCATTGGGCCGGGACCAGGGAGGGTCTTTTTCTATTTTTGAATTCGCACCAGGGCGGGGCAATCGCGCCCGGGTCAGCACCACGAGCGTGCAGTATCGGCCGGGTTCCGGTCTGCAGCCGGATGTCGGGTTGAGTGGAATCAAGCACTTGAACAATTGGCACGCGCATTGCTCCCATCATGAACGTGACTGACTGAACAGTCGCACGCGAAGCGGTGCAACGTGGCGCCGTTTCGCTGCCCGGAGACGGGCCGAACATTTTGGAAGACGGCCAACGGCGGTCGCATTCCGACCAGGACAAAGGCGTCCATCCCATGCCCGGCGGGCATGCGGTTGGGCGCCTTTTTTTATGTGGGCCGATTTCAACAGGTGCGAACAGAGGTGGACATGGACAAGCAAGACGACAGCAAGGCGGACATCAGCCGCCGCGGATTCCTCAAGGCCGGCGGTGCGGTGCTCGGCGGCGCGACCCTGATGGGGGCGGTTCCCGGCTGGATGAACTCGGCGGCCTACGCCGGCGCCAGCGAGGGCCTCGAGAAGACCAAGCTCAAGTTCGGCATCATCCCGCTGACCGACTGCGCCTCGATCGTCATCGCCGCCGAGAAGGGCTATTTCAAGAAACACGGTCTGGACGTGACGGTCTCCAAGGAGGCCTCCTGGGCGAACATCCGCGACAAGGTCTCGATCGGCGCCTTGGACGGGGCGCACATGCTGGCCGGCATGCCCATCGCGGCGAGCTACGGCATCGGGGCGGTCAAAAAGCCCACCATCACCGCCTACAGCATGGACCTCAACGGCAACGGCATCACCGTCTCCAACGAGCTCTACGAGCGCATGGTCAAGGCCGACCCCGAGGCCATGGGTGAACACCCGGCCTCGGCGCGCGCCTTGAAGAAAGTGATCGAGGAAGACAAGGCGGCGGGCAAACCGCCCATGACCTTCGCCATGGTCTTTCCCGTGTCCACGCACAACTACGAGATCCGCTACTGGATGGGATCGGCCGGCATCGACCCGGACAGGGACGTTCGCCTTATCGTGATCCCGCCGCCGCAAATGGTGGCCAACCTGCGGGCGCGCAACATCGTCGGCTACTGCGTCGGCGAGCCCTGGAACGAGCGCGCCGTCAAGCTCGGCATCGGGCGTACCATCATCACCAACTACGAGATATGGAACAACAACCCGGAGAAGGTCTTCGGCGTCAACCTGGACTGGGCGCAGAAGTATCCCAATACCCACAAGGCCGCGGTGCGTGCGCTCATCGAGGCCGCGCAGTGGATGGACAAGCCGGAAAACCGCATGGAAGTGGTGAAGATTATCTCGCGCAAGTCCTATGTCAACGCCCCGGTCGACGTGGTCAAGATGTCCATGACGGGTACCTTCAAGTACGCCGAGGACGAGGCGCCGCGGCCGCTGCCGGACTTCAACGTCTTCTACCGTTATGCGGCTACGTTTCCGTGGCAGTCGCATGCCGAGTGGTTTCTCACCCAGATGTACCGTTGGGGGCAGATCGACCACGCCATGGACATCAAGAAGGCTGCCGCCGAGGTCTACCGGCCCGACATCTACCGCGAGGCGGCCAAGGAGGTCGGTGCCCCGTATCCGACCGTCGACTACAAGACCGAGGGCCATCACGCCAAGCCCTGGACGTTGACCGAGGCCACCTCGCCGATCCAGATGGGCCCGGATTTGTTTTTCGACGGCATGACCTACGACCCGGCCGAGCTCATGGCCTACATCGACGGCTTCAAGGTCAAGAACATGGCCCTGGCCATGGACAAGCTGAGCAAGGCCAATGCCTGAGTGCTCCGCCCGCCCGTCCCACGGACCCGTCGAGGCGAGCCGCGCTCGCGAAGGAGAGCCGTCATGACGAATCTGGCCAAACTTGCAACGGCGGCGACGCAGGCGCCGGAATCGCCGGCCGAGGAGGCCGGTGGCATCTCGCCGCCGGCGGCTGACTCGCCGGTGCCGCCCACTGGGGCGAGCGGCGCCGGCAAGGGCGCCGGCCTGTCGCGCGAGCGAGCCAATGCGCTGGCGCAGAGCGTGATCCTGCCGGCGATCACCTTCCTCATCGTGCTCGGTATCTGGGTGTTCGTGCACAGCGAGGTCAGCCACGCCATTCCCTCGCCCACGGCTACCTGGCACCGCGCGGTGGAGATGCTCTCGGATCCGTTTTACTCCAACGGCCCCAATGACATGGGCGTGGGCTGGCAGGTGCTGTACTCCCTGGGGCGGGTCAGCGCGGGCTTTGGCCTCGCCATCCTGGTCGGAATTCCCGTGGGTTTCATCATGGGTATGAGCCCGACTTTCCAGCGGGCCTGGCAGCCGTTGATCCAGATCCTGCGACCGGTCAGCCCGCTGGCCTGGCTGCCCATCGGCCTGCTGCTGTTTCGCGCGGTCAATCCGTCTGCCATTTTCGTCATCTTCATCACCTGTATCTGGCCGACCCTGTTGAACACGGCCGCGGGGGTCAAGGCCATTCCCCAGGACTATCTCAACGTGGCGCGGGTGCTCAAGCTCGGCAAGCTGGAGATCACGCGGCGTATCCTGCTGCCGGCGACCATGCCGCACGTGATTACCGGCATGCGCCTGTCGTTGAGCATCGCCTGGATGGTGATCGTGGCGGCCGAGATGCTGACCGGCGGCATCGGTATCGGTTTCTACGTCTGGGACGAGTGGAACAACCTGAACGTCAAATCGATCATCGTGGCCATCGTCATTATCGGTCTGGTCGGCATCGCCCTGGAGTTGCTGATGAATCAGGTGCAAAACCGTTTCGACTACACCCGGCGTTGAGTGCCGGGCCAACGAGGCGTGAGTCAAAGCGAAAGCAAGGTAAGGAGCATGTTATGCGCGCCCATTTGAATCTCGAAGGGATCGGTGTCGAATTTCCGAGCCAGAACGGTCCCTTTCGCGTCCTGCGCGACGTCGACCTGAATATCGAGCGCGGGGAGTTTGTCAGCATTATCGGCCATTCGGGCTGCGGCAAGTCGACGGTGCTCAATATCGTCGCCGGCCTGTTGGACGCCACCGAGGGCGTGGTGCTGCTGGAGGACCGGGAGGTCGACGGCCCCGGCCCGGACCGGGCCGTGGTGTTTCAGAATCACTCCCTGCTGCCCTGGTTGACGGTCTACGAGAACGTGCGTTTGGCCGTGGACAAGGTGTTCGCCTCGACCAAGTCGAAGTCCGAACGCGACGAGTGGACCCGCCACAACCTGCAGCTCGTCCAGATGGACCACGCCCTGGACAAGCGCCCGGGAGAGATATCGGGCGGCATGAAGCAGCGCGTGGGCATTGCGCGCGCGCTGGCCATGGAACCCAAGGTCCTGCTGATGGACGAGCCCTTCGGCGCCCTGGACGCGCTTACCCGGGCGCACCTGCAGGATGCCCTGATGGCCATCCACTCGGCGCTCGGCAACACGGTGATCATGATTACGCACGACGTCGACGAGGCGGTGCTGCTGTCCGATCGGATCGTGATGATGACCAACGGCCCGGAGGCCACTATCGGCGAAATCCTCGATGTGGGCATCGAGCGCCCGCGCCGCCGGTTGGAGATGGCCGATGACGCCGAGTACAACCGCCATCGTTCGGCGGTGCTGCGCTTCCTGTACGAGCGTCAGCGCGCGCCGGCCGAACACGTCGCCTGAGGGAGGAGACGATGAAGGAACGCCTGGTATTGATCGGTAACGGCATGGCCGGAGTCAAGGTGCTCGAGGAGCTGCTCAAGCTGGCCCCGGACAAATACGACATCACTGTCTTCGGCGACGAGCCCTACGGCAACTACAATCGCATTATGCTCTCGCCGGTGCTGGCCGGCGAGAAGACCGTCGACGACATTACACTCAACGATGAGGCCTGGTACGCCGAGCAGGGGATTACCCTGTACGAGGGCGAGCGGGTGGTCGGCATCGATCGAATCGGGCGCCGCGTGACGGGCGAGCACGGCCATTGCGTGGCTTACGATCGCCTGCTGCTGGCCACGGGTTCGCGCCCGGTCGTGCTGCCGATCCCGGGCCACGAGCTGGCCGGTGTCGTCAGTTTTCGCGATGTCTCCGACGTGGACGCGATGCTCGCGGCAAGCCGCGACTATCGCCGGGCGGTGGTGATCGGCGGCGGCCTGCTCGGGCTGGAGGCGGCCAATGGCCTGATGCGCCGCGGCATGGAAGTCACCGTCGTACACCTGGGCGAGGTGCTCATGGACCGCCAGCTGGACACCGCGGCCGGGACGCTGCTGCGCCACTCGCTCGAGGAGCGCGGCCTGCGCTTTCGCATGGGCACGCAGACCGAGGCCATCCTGGGCGAGGGCCGTGTCAGCGCCGTCCGTTTTGCCGACGGCAGCGAGGAGCCGGCCGAGCTGGTCGTCATGGCCGTCGGCATTCGCCCGAACGTGGAACTGGCCCAAGCAGCCGGTATTCACTGCGAGCGGGGCATCGCGGTCAACGACACCCTGCAGAGCTTCGACCCCAGCGTCTACGCCGTCGGCGAGTGCGTGCAGCACCGCGGCGCGACCTATGGGCTGGTCGCGCCGTTGTTCGAGCAGGCCCGGGTCTGCGCCAACCACCTGGCCGAGGTCGGCAGCGCGCGCTACGAGGGTTCGGTCACCTCCACCAAACTCAAGGTCACGGGCATCGATCTGTTCTCGGCCGGCGACTTTGCCGTCGGCGAGGGGGACGAGGAGCTCGTTTTCAAGGACGCCTCGCGGGGTGTCTACAAAAAGCTCGTGGTGCGGGACAACCGCATCAAGGGGGCGGTGCTCTACGGCGATACCGTCGACGGGGCCTGGTACTTTCAGCTCATGCGCGAGGAGTCCGATATCAGCGCCAGCCGCGAGTACCTGCTCTTCGGCCAGGCGCACCTGGGCGACTCGGGGCACGGCGAGCAGGAGCGCGTCGCCGCGATGGCCGACTCGGCGGAGATCTGCGGCTGCAACGGCGTGTGCAAGGCAGAGATCGTCGAGGCGATCACGGCCAAGAAGCTGTTCACCCTGGAAGACGTACGCTCGCACACCAAGGCCTCGAGCTCCTGCGGCTCCTGCACGGCCTTGGTCGAGCAGTTGTTGGCCAATGCCCTGGGCAGTGACTATTCGGAATCGCCGAAGAAGAAGTCGCTGTGTGCCTGCACCGAACATACGCACGACGAGGTGCGGGCGGCTATCGGCCAGCACGGTTTGAAGACCATCCGCCAGAGCATGGACTTCCTGGAATGGAAGACGCCGGATGGTTGTCCGCAGTGCCGCCCGGCGTTGAATTATTATCTGTTGTGCGCCTGGCCCGGGGAGTATCGGGACGACTATCAATCCCGGTTCATCAACGAACGGGCGCATGCCAATATCCAGCGCGACGGGACCTACTCGGTGGTGCCGCGCATGTGGGGCGGGATCACCAGCCCACGGGAGCTGCGCGCCATCGCCGAGGTCGCCGAGAAATACCAGGTCCCGACCGTGAAGGTCACGGGCGGCCAGCGCATCGACCTGCTGGGGCTGAAGAAGGAGGACCTGCCCAAGGTCTGGGGCGAGCTCAGCCGGGCCGGCTTCGTCTCCGGCCACGCCTACGGCAAGGCGGTGCGCACGGTCAAGACCTGCGTCGGATCGGAGTGGTGCCGGTTCGGCACCCAGGACTCGACCGCCATGGGCATCAAGCTGGAACAACTGACCTGGGGCGCCTGGACGCCGCACAAGTTCAAGATGGCCGTCTCCGGTTGTCCGCGCAACTGCGCCGAGGCGACGATCAAGGACCTCGGGGTGGTGGCCGTCGACTCCGGCTGGGAGCTGCACGTCGGCGGCAACGGCGGGGTGAAGGTGCGGGCGACGGATTTTCTGTGTAAGGTCGAAACGATGGACGAGGTCCTCGAATACAGTGCCGCCTTCCTGCAGCTCTACCGCGAGGACGCGCGTTACCTGGAGCGTACGGCGCCGTGGCTTGAGCGCGTGGGATTGGCCTCGGTCAAGGAGCGCCTGGTCGACGACGCCGACAACCGTCGCGCCCTGGCCGAACGCTTTTACGACTCGCAGCGCAGTGCCCAACTCGACCCCTGGGCCGAGCGTGCCCAGGGGGCCGCGGAACACGAATTCAAGCCGATACGGCAGGTAGGGTGAGCCATGAGTGAACGGGGAATGAATACACGGCCGGATACGCAGTGGTTCGATATCGGAACCCTGGACGAGATCCCGCGCCTCGGCGCGCGGGTGGTGCGTACCGGTGCCGGTGACATCGCGGTCTTTCGCACCGGCGACGATCGCGTGTTCGCGTTGGACGATCGCTGTCCGCACCGCGGCGGGCCCCTGTCGCAGGGCATCGTCTTCGAAGGGCGGGTGGCCTGTCCGTTGCACAACTGGCGCATCGAACTGGCCGATGGCATCGCGGTGGCTCCCGACGAGGGCTGTACGGCGACCTACCCGATAAGACGCGACGGCGAGCGCCTGCTGCTCGGGCTCGCGCCCGGCATGGGCAAACTCGTCAGCCTGGTGCAGGCGGCGCAGGCCTGAGCGTGGCCGGCTCGAACTCGTCCGTTGCCACCACCTGTCCCTACTGCGGCGTGGGCTGCGGCGTGGAGGTCTCGACCGGTACCGACGGTCGGGTCAATGTGCGCGGCGACAAGGGCCACCCCGCGAACTTCGGTCGTTTGTGCTCCAAGGGCGCGGCGCTGGGCGAGACATTGTCGCTGGAGGGGCGCCTGCTGCACCCGGAAGTGCGGGGCGAGCGCGTCCCCTGGGAGACGGCGCTGGAGGCCGTTGCCGCCGGCCTGGGCGAGGTCGTCGAGCGCCACGGACCGGACGCGGTTGCGTTTTACGTCTCCGGACAGCTGCTCACCGAGGACTATTACGTCGCCAACAAGCTCATGAAGGGGTTTGTGGGCACGGCCAACATCGACACCAACTCGCGCCTTTGCATGTCCTCGGCGGTCGCCGGGCATCAACGCGCCTTCGGCAGCGACTGCGTGCCGGGTTGTTACGAGGACCTGGAGCTGGCCGACCTGGTGGTGATCACCGGTTCCAATCTGGCCTGGTGCCATCCCGTGCTCTATCAGCGCCTCGCGCGCGCCAAGCAGGCACGCCCGGAGATGAAGGTGGTCGTCGTCGACCCGCGGCGCACGGCCACTTGCGACATCGCCGATCTGCACCTGCCCCTGGCGCCGGGCAGCGACGTGATCCTGTTCAACGGCCTGTTGAACTACCTGCGGCGCACGGACGCGCTCGATTGGAGCTTTCTGGAGGAACATACGCGGGGGTTCGCCCAGGCACTGCAGAGCGCGCGCGACAGCGCCGAGTCCATCCCGGCGGTCGCCCGCGCCTGCGGCCTGGCCGAGCGGGATGTGGCCGAGTGTTTCCACTGGTTCGCGCGCACCGAAAAGACCGTGAGCCTGTTTTCGCAGGGCGTGAATCAATCGTCCAGCGGCGTCGACAAGGTCAACGCCATTATCAATTGCCACCTGGCGACCGGGCGCATCGGTCGCCCGGGCATGGGCCCGTTTTCGATCACCGGCCAGCCCAACGCCATGGGCGGGCGCGAGGTCGGCGGTCTGGCCAACCAGCTCGCCGCGCACCGGGACTTTGCCGACCCGGCCGCGATAGAGCAGGTCGCCGGGTTTTGGCGGGCCACGCACATGGCGAGTGGACCGGGCCTCAAGGCGGTGGAGCTGTTCGAGGCGGTGGCCGCCGGTCGTATCAAGGCGGTATGGATTATGGCGACCAACCCGGCCGTGAGCCTGCCGGACGCCGATCGGGTTCGCGAGGCGCTGCGCGCCTGCGAGCTGGTGATCGTCTCCGACTGCGAGCGCGAGACCGATACCACCGCCTGCGCCGATATCCTGCTGCCGGCCGCGGCCTGGGGCGAGAAGGAGGGCACGGTGACCAACTCCGAGCGGCGTATCTCGCGCCAGCGCGCCTTTCGCACGCCGCCCGGCGAGGCGCGGCCCGACTGGTGGATCGTCAGCCAGGTCGCGCACCGACTCGGTCACGCCGAGGCCTTCGCCTACGAATCGGCCGCCGATATCTTCCGCGAGCACGCGGCCCTGTCCGGCTTGCTCAATGGCCGCGGCGAGCGCGCCGGTCACGATTTCGACATCGGCGCCCTGGCCGCCATCAGCAACGAGACCTATGAAGCCCTGCGCCCGATTCAGTGGCCGGTGGGCGCGGCCGACGGCGCCGTCCCGCGCGGCACGGCGCGCCTGTACGGCGAGGGGCGCTTCCCCACCGCCTCGGGCAAGGCGCAGTTCGTCGCCGTCCGCCCACGCCCGCCCGGGCACGCGACCGATACGCACTATCCCCTGGTCTTGAACACCGGGCGGGTGCGCGACCACTGGCACACGATGACCCGCACGGGTAAGTCGGCGCGCTTGAGCGTGCATACGGCGGAGCCCTACGTGGCGTTGAATCCGGTCGACGCCGCCGCGCGCGGCCTGGCCGACGGGGCCATTGCCCGGCTTCGAAGCCGTTGGGGCACGATGCGCGCGCGCGTGAGCCTGTCCAAGGCCCAACGACCGGGCGATGTCTTCGTGCCCATCCACTGGAGCGATCAATTCGCCCCGGGGACGCGGGTCGATGCCCTGGTCAACGCGGTCACCGATCCCCTGTCGGGACAACCCGAATTCAAGCATACCCCGGTCGAGGTCGCTGCCTGGCCGGCGAGCTGGTACGGCTTCGTGCTCTCGCGCGAGCCCCTGGCGTCGGCCGCGCCGGCCGCGAGCGGCCCGGCATATCGCGTGCGGGTGCGGGGCGAGGGCGTGTGGCGTTACGAGCTGGCCGGTGATACGGGCGTCGATGAGCTGCCCACGTGGGCACGCGCGCTGATCGGCGCCGCACAGACGAGCGGCGCGGACGAGGAGTGGGTCGAGTTCCACGACGCGGCCCAGGGCCGCTACCGCGGCGCGCGTCTACAGCAGGGGCGTGTGCAGGCCTGCGTGTTCGTCGATAGGAACCCGCGCCTGCCGGCGCGCGAGTGGCTTATCAAGCTGTTCGCCGAGCAGCCCCTGAGCGAGGACAGTCGGGCCAGTCTGTTGAGCGGGCGTCCGACGAGCGGCGAGGGCGAGGCGGGGCGGACCATCTGCTCGTGCTTCGGCGTCGGTCTGAATACGATCCGCGAGGCCATCGAACGCGATGGCCTGACCACGCCGGAGGCCATCGGCGCGGCGCTGGGAGCGGGTACGAACTGCGGCTCCTGTATTCCCGAGCTCAAGGCGTTGATCGCCGCTCGCGGGGATCAGGACGCCGCCTGAGTCCAGCGGCGGCGCTTTGCGCGCCGCCCGGCCCACGGCTAGTCGAGGCCGCGAATCTCCACCCCTTTCCAGAAGGCGACATGGTCGGTGATGCGCCGGGCCGCGTCCTTGGGTTCGGGGTAGGTCCAGGCCGCGTCGGCGTTGCGCGCGCCTTCGGTCACGACGTCGTAATAATGGGCCGTCCCCTTCCACCCACACTCGGTGCGGGTTTGGCTGGGCTCCAGGCAATCGAAGTTGACGCTGTCCGGCGGAAAATAGTAATTCCCCTCCACGATCACGCACTTATCGCTGTCGGCCAATACGGTTTCGTACCAGATTGCGTATGCCATGGGTCAACTCCTCGCCGGGGTGTGCGCCGCGTCACGGGCGCGGTTTGTCATTGCGCCTGCGGCAAGTATAGAATGAAAGCCAAGCCGAGCCAGGGACCGATCCCATGCCTAATTCCAAAGGCGTCCTGCATACCGGGCGCGGCGAGCGGGGCGATGCCGCCGCCATTTCCGAACACTCCCCTGCCAATCCCGCGGGCGGACTGGCCGCCGACCCCGGTGCCAATTACCGGCGCATCCGCGGCGACAGCGAACGCCTGTGCGCGGCGCTGCAGACCGAGGACTACGGCATCCAGACCATGCCCGACGTCAGCCCGCCCAAGTGGCACCTGGCGCACGTGAGCTGGTTCTTCGAGACCTTCCTGCTCAAGCCCTATCTGGGCGGCTATCGGGAATTCCATCCGCGCTTCGGCCACCTGTTCAATTCCTATTACGAAACGGTTGGCACGTTTCACCCGCGCCCCGAACGCGGCCTGCTGTCGCGCCCGACGGTGGCCGAGGTCTATCGCTACCGCGCGCACGTCGACGAACACATGCACCAGTTGCTCGAGTGCCTCGACAAGGGCGATCTCGCCCCGCAGGACACCGAGGACGTGCTTCTTCGTACCGTGATCGGGCTGAACCACGAGCAGCAGCACCAGGAACTGCTGCTGACCGACATCAAGCATATCTTCGCCTACAATCCGCTGCGCCCAATCTATAAGGAACAGCCGAATTTCCCGCACGCCGTGGCCAGGCCCCTGGAGTGGGTGGACTACCCAGGCGGGGTTCACGCCATCGGGCACGCGGGCGAGGGGTTCGCCTACGACAACGAGACGCCCCGGCACAACGTCTACCTGGAGGACTATCGCCTGGCTTCCCGGCCCGTCACCAACGGCGAGTTCATCGAGTTCATCGAGGCCGGCGGTTACGCTCAGGCCGAGCACTGGCTGTCCGAGGCCTGGAAGACGGTGCGCGACAACGCCTGGCAGGCGCCGCTGTATTGGGAGCGCATCGACGGGCGCTGGTGGTACATGACCCTCGGGGGCATGTTCCCGGTCGACGAGCACGCGCCCGCGTGCCACGTGAGCTATTACGAGGCCGATGCCTACGCGCGCTGGGCCGGCAAGCGCCTGCCGAGCGAGGCGGAGTGGGAACTGGCGGCGGTGGATGTGCCGGTCGCGGGCAATTTGCGGGACTCCGGTCTGCTGCACCCGACCTCGAGCAATCGGCCGGGCGCGCCCACCCAGCTCTACGGCGACGTGTGGGAGTGGACCCAGAGCCCCTACGCGCCGTACCCGGGTTTTCGACCCCTGGGCGGCTCGCTGGGCGAATACAACGGCAAGTTCATGTGCAGCCAGATGGTGCTGCGCGGCGGCTCCTGCGTGAGCCCGGCCGAGCACTTGCGGGCCACGTACCGCAACTTCTTCTATCCCGGCGACCGCTGGCAGTTCAGCGGTTTCCGCCTAGCGGAGGACAAATGAGATGGGCGCCACCGCCGCCGACATCAATTTCTACGATCATCACCCCAAGCCCGCCAACTTCTATCGCGAGGTCCTGGACGGGTTGAGCCGCGACCCGAAGGCCATTCCTCCCAAGTTCTTCTACGACGAGCGGGGCTCGCACCTGTTCGATGCCATCTGCCACACGGCCGACTATTATCCGACGCGCACGGAGCTGTCGATCCTGCGCGACAACGCCGAGGAGATCGCCACCCTGGTCGGCGAGGATTGCCTGCTGGTCGAGCCGGGCAGCGGCAACAGCATGAAGGTACGGGTGCTGCTCGACACGCTGCGCCCCTGCGCCTACATGCCGATGGACATCTCGCGCGACTATCTCATCGCCGCCGCCGAGAACATCTCCCAGGATTATCCCTGGTTGGACGTGCATGCGGCCTGCGCCGATTTCACGCGGCCCATGGACCTGCCGTACTCGCCGGCGGGGGCGCGCAAGGTCGCGTTCTTTCCGGGCTCGAGCATCGGCAACTTCGAGCCGCCGCGCGCGGCCGAATTTCTCGGCAACGTCGCGGCCATGGTGGGTCCGGGCGGCGGGTTGCTCATCGGCGTGGACCTGAAAAAGGACCCGGCCATCCTCAACGCCGCCTACAACGATTCGCAGGGCGTCACGGCCGCCTTCAATCTCAATCTGCTGGAGCGCATCAACCGCGAGCTCGACGCCGATTTCGACCTCGATGCCTTCCGCCATTACGCCTTCTTCAACGAGAAGCTCGGGCGCGTGGAGATGCACCTGATCAGCAAGTCGGCGCAGAGCGTGCGTGTCGACGACCGGCGCTTCGAGTTCGCGCCGGGCGAGAGCATCCATACCGAGTGTTCGTACAAGTACCGCGTCGAGGAGTTTCAGGCCCTGGCCGACCGGGCGGGCTTTAAGGCGACGCGGGTGTGGACCGACCCGCAGGACCTGTTCAGCGTGCATTTCTTCGAGGTAAAGGAATAGAAGACGTCGCCTAAATAGCCGATCCGAATACCAGTACAGGTGCGGGTTGTGATGATGTTGTCCAGGACCGTCGGCCGCATGGACGCGGCCGCCGAGCATACAGGGATGTATTCACTGCGTGTCCTGGACAACATCATCGCACCCCGTTGAACCAAAGTGATCGGGTATTCGGAACTTCTATTTAGCGCGATACCCTCGCGGTTCTCAGCAGTCGGACCAGCAGCAGCGCGAAGGCCAGCGTCCAGCACCAGGCGGCCGCCCACAGGCCCGGCGCGTCGGCCGGCCCGAAGCCGATGCGCAGCACCGCGGCGGCGCCGAGCAGCAAGGCGGCCGCGCTCACGTCCCACCACGTTTCCCCCGTGCGCGTCGCCGCCCGCGGCGCGCGCAGCGCCTGGGTGCGCGCCATCATGACCAGCGTCAGCGTGCCGATCGCCCCGATGGTGAGCGCGTGCAGCGAATCGTTGACGTCGAGCCAGCCGAAGGCCTGGGCACCGCCCTTGAGCGCCAGCCCCGGGATGAGCCACAGATAGCCCAGTGCCAGCGTCCACAGGGCAGGGCGGTCGACCGTCACCGCGAGCGGCCAGCTCGCCACGCGCACCAGGGTCAACAGGGCGGCGGTCAGACACAGCAGACCGGCGGCCTGGTGCGCGCCCAGGGCATCGGCCGCGCCGGCCACGCCGATGAGAAAGGCCAGCGGCAGCTCAAAGCGGCGATTGGCGGGCCCCGGACCCCAGCGCGCCTCGCGCGCGATCCCCTGGCGCTCGAGATAGCCGCCGATGGCCGCGGGCAGGGCGCGCCCGCCGACGATCAGCGTGAGCAGGGCGAACAGGTCCACGGTCGCGTACAGTGCGTGCAGTTGCATGGGCACATCGCCGCGCACCACACCCGCCCACCACAGGGCATCGGCCAGCAGGAACAACAGCAGCACGCTCGGCACGACGCGGTTCTCCGGCCGCTTGGCCGCGCGCAGCAGGGGCGGGGCGGCACTGGCCCACAGGGCAAACGCGAAGGCGAGACCCGCGGGCACGGCCGCGAGCACCGGCCAGCGCGTGCCGAACAACACCGCCAGGCGCGCGGCCAGCCAGGCCCCGACCAGCAGCCAGGCGCCCGGGCGCGAGATACGCGTGACCAGAAAGCCCGCCACCACCGTCAGGGCGAAGCCGAACAGCATCTCGTGACCGTGCCAGGTCGGCGGCATGGGACCGGCATTGGGGCCGAGGCGGGTGCGCAGCAGGACCCAGCCGGGCAGCGCCGAGATCGCCCATCCGGCGGCCAGGGGAAAGAGCAGGACGTGCGCGGGACGGGGGCGGGATGCGGTTCGGCGGCTCACGTGTCACAGTATAGCGGGTCGAGGCAAGCGCGCGAACGTGGACGAACACAACGCAACGGATGCCCTGGGAGGAGCTGTTCAGCGGGGCGCCAACATGATTGGCTCGAACTTCAGTTCACTTGAATAGAGGCACGGAGCGCAATCGAGGAGAAGGATAGGATGAGGGAATACGGATGAATCCCCACGCCGTAATCCCGCGCTCCCTGCTGGCCGACAGGGCCCCGAAAGCGAGCGGAAACCCAAGTTCGGGCGCGGCGTGGATCCGGGGTGCGTTCCTGACGGCCCGCTAACTGTCGATCGCCCTGCCCGGATGATTGAAAAGAATGAATCCGCCGACGATGAGCAGCAGGCCGGCCAGGTGAAACAGGTGCAGGCTCTCGTGCAGGAACACGATGGCCAGGGCCGAGGCGAATACGGGCACCAGGCAGATGAACAGGCCCGCGCGGCTCGAGCCGATGATCTCCACACCCTTGTTCCAGAACAGGAAGGCCAGGATGGACGGAAACACGGCGACGTACAGCGCGCCGCCGGCCAGGCCCGCCGACAGATGCGGTGCGCCGCGCACGGACCATTCCCACAGGTACAGCGGCAGCAGCACCAGGGCACCGAGCACGAAGATGGCCGCCAGCAGGCTGAGCGGGTGCACGGCCGGGCGCTTTCGCAGCAGCACCGAATACAGCGCGTAGCAGAACACGGCCAGCAGCATCCAGGCATCGCCCGGGACCAGTTGGCGGTGGGCCAGGCTCATGGGATCGCCGTGCAGCACGATCACCGCCGCGCCGAGCATGCTGAGCGTCACGCCGAGCGCGCCGCGAGCCGAGATGCGCTCGCCGAACAGGACGAGCCCGAGCAGGACGATGAAGGCCGGCATGGCCGTCTGGATGAGGGCGATGTTGGTGGCCGTCGTGGTCTGGGCCGCGGTGTAGAGCAGGGCGTTGAAACAGCTGACCCCGAAGACCGCGAGTGTCAGGACGATGGGCCAGGCCGCGCGCAGCGACGGCCAGTCGGCGCGCACGCGCCGCCAGGTGAACGGCAGCAGGAACAGCGCGGCCAGCGTCCAGCGCCAGAAGGCGAACGTCACCGGCGGCACCTCGGTGTGCAGGGCGCGCCCGACGATGGCATTGCCGGCCCAGAACAGCGGCGTCAGGGTGAGCAGCAGGTAGGCGAGGCGTGGGCTGGCGGTCGGCATGGCGCGCATTGTAGCCGATGGCGCCGATAGCGGCACGCCTCGGGCCTGCAAAGCGGCGGGCAAACGTAATACAGTAGGGCCCGGAATTGTCTGCACATCACAAGAGGACCCGCCGCATCATGGACATCGCCGCCTTCGATATCGCCGCCCTGCCGCGCATCGTCTTCGGCCCCGGCCGCCTGGCCGAGCTGGCCGATATCGTCGCCGCCCACGGCCGCTCGGTCCTCGTGCTCACCGGCGGACGGTCCTTTCGCGACACGGCGCACTGGGCGGCGCTGCAAAAGGGTCTGGAGCGCGCCGGCGTCGACTTCGCCGACATGAGCGTCACCGACGAGCCCTCGCCGCAGATGATCGACAACGCGGTGCGCCACCACCACGGCCGCGGCATCGAGGCGGTGGTCGCCATCGGCGGGGGCAGCGTGCTCGATGCCGGCAAGGCGATCGCCGGCCTGCTGCCGTTCGGCAACTCCGTGCTCGACCACCTCGAAGGGGTGGGCCGGGGTGTGCCCTATGCCGGGCCGGCCCTGCCGTTCATCGCCGTGCCCACCACGGCCGGCACGGGCAGCGAGGCGACCAAGAACGCCGTGCTGAGTGAGCGCGGCGCGGGCGGCTACAAAAAATCCTTCCGCCACGACACGCTCGTGCCGCGCGTCGCCCTGGTCGACCCCGAGATGCTCGCCTCCTGTCCGGCGCCGCAGATCGCCGCCAACGGCATGGACGCCCTGACCCAACTGCTCGAGTCCTACGTCTCGCTCAAGGCCAACCCCTTCACCGATGCCCTGGCCTGGAGCGGGCTGAGCGCCGTGCGCGACGGGTTCCTCGATGCCTGGCACGGCGGCGAGACCGACGCCGCGCGCGCCGGGCGCGCGGGCATGGCCTACGGCGCACTGCTCTCGGGCATTACCCTGGCGCAGGTGGGTCTGGGTTCGGTGCACGGCCTGGCCTCGCCGCTCGGCGCCCTCTTTCCCATCCCCCACGGCGTGGTCTGCGGCACGCTGGTTGCCGCCGCGACCGGGGTCAATATCCGCGTGTTGAAAGATCGCGAGCCCGACAGCCCGGCCCTGGCCAAATACGCCCGGGTCGGGCGCCTGTTCGCCCGCGACGAGGCCCTGGACGATGCCGCCGCGCATACCGCCCTGGTCCAGGTCCTCGCCGACTGGACCGCCCGCATGGAAATCCCCCACCTGGGCGCCTATGGTGTAAAGGAAACCGATATTGCGCGCGTCGTGGCCGACAGCCGCGGCAGCAGCATGAAGACCAACCCGATCGTGCTCAGCGACGAAGAGGTGGGTGAGGTGGTCAAGAGCCGGTTATGAAGGGATAGGGCACGGACTGGGCCAGCATCGCAGTTGCCATAAGGGGTGCAGTCTTAATCCGCGCTCCAGGGCAACCGTCGGCGAAGTCTTAGCTTAGGTATCTTCTGAGGACAACACGATGGGAAAATTTGTTTCCTCCGGCTCGCCGATGGAACCGCGCATCGGTTTCTCACACGCGGTGCGTGTTGGGCCATTCGTGGCCGTTGCCGGCATGGCTCCAAAAGCAGCCGACGGTGGCGTCCCGGCCGTCGGTGAGGTTTATGGACAGACAAAGCGATGTCTTGAAATCATCACTCAGGCAGTCACCGATGCGGGGCTTTCCCTGTAACGCGTTATTCGCAGGCGCGTGATGCTCACCGATATCTTGCGCTGGGAGGAAGCCGCATGCGCCCACGGCGGGGTTTTCTCGACCGTGAGGCCGGCGTGTACCTTTATCTGGAAGTCGCGGCCTTCATCGATCCGGACTGGCTCGTGGAACTCGAGGGGGATTGTGCGCGGAAACGGAGGCCCAGGTTCTCGGCCAAGCACAGGCGCCCATGGCACGCAGATTTGCCGAAGGGCGTACATGCTGCACTCGCGTCGCGCTTGGGGGTCTATGGGGGGGCCTCGCCATTGCACTCAAACGTCGAACTCGGACCGGCATTTCGTATCTAATAGTCTTTCAGATTCGGCTAGCCAAGGGCCCGGATGCGTTCAGATAACTTCATGACGCAGTCTGCCGTTGGCAGGCAAAATCAAGAATAACCCCAATGATAACAAGCCTCTACAAGGCCTACACCGGGGCCAACGGCCTCAAGCGCGCCATCGTGCCGGTCACGGCGCTGGTGTTGAGCGCGGCGTTCATCGTCTTGGCGTTCGTGAGCGTATGGTGGCTGCTGGGCCTGTTGGTAACCCTGCCGTTGCTAGGGTTGGCTGTCTGGGATGCGATGCAGGACCGCTGGACCCTTCTGCGCAATTATCCCGTGGCCGGGCGTATCCGCTGGCTGTTCTACGACCTGCGCCCCTACCTGCGTGCCTACATCGTCGAGGGCGACGAGGAGGGCAAGCCCTACAGTTACGAGGCGCGGCGTCTGGTCTATACCCGCGCGGAGCAGACCTCCGATACCCATCCCTTCGGCACCGAGATCGACGTCGAGGCGATCCAGCACACCTGGCTGTCGCACTCGATCGCCCCGGCTGGCGAGCCGGAGCGCAAGCCGCGAGTCGAGGTCGGCGGCGAGCAAAGCTCGCGGCCCTACCAGGCCTCGGTGTTCAACATCTCGGCCATGAGCTTCGGCGCGCTCTCGGCGAAGGCCATCGAAGCACTGAACAAGGGCGCCCGCATCGGTGATTTCTACCACGACACGGGCGAGGGCGGCATCAGTCCCTATCACCTGAAGCACGGCGGGGATCTGGTCTGGGAGATCGGCTCGGGCTATTTCGGCTGCCGCGACGATCAGGGCGGCTTCGACGAAGGCCTTTTCCGCGAACAGGCCGGCCGCGAGGAGGTCAAGATGGTGGAGATCAAGCTCAGCCAGGGCGCCAAACCCGGTCACGGCGGGCTGCTGCCGGGCTCGAAGGTGACGCAGGAGATCGCCGAGACGCGCAAGGTGCCGGTCGGCGAGGACTGCCTCTCGCCGCGCGGCCATTCGGCCTTTTCCACGCCCATCGAGATGCTGGAGTTCGCCGCGAGGACGCGCGAGCTCAGCGGCGGCAAGCCGGTGGGCATCAAGCTCTGCGTGGGGCACATGCACGAGGTCATGGCGGTGATGAAGGCCATGCGCGAGACGGGAATCCTGGTCGACTTCATCGTGGTCGACGGCGCCGAGGGCGGCACCGGGGCGGCGCCGCTGGAGTTGTCGAACAGCGTCGGTATGCCACTGCGCGAGGGCCTGGTGGCGATGCGAAACGCACTGGTCGGCACGGGCCTTCGAGACAAGGTGCGCCTGGCGGCCAGCGGGAAGATCTACTCGGCGGCTGGCCTGGCCGAATGCCTGGCCATCGGGGCCGACTGGTGCAACGCCGCCCGGGCCTTCATGTTCTCGATCGGCTGCATTCAGGCCCAGCGCTGCCATACCGGGACGTGTCCGACGGGGATCACGACCCAGGACCCGCGCCGCCAACACGGGCTGGTCGTGGACGTGCAGGCACAGCGCGCGGCCAATTTCCACGCCAAGACGCTGGATGCCCTGGCCAATATGGTGGCCGCCACGGGCCTGGTCCACCCGGGCGAGCTCCAGCCCCATCACGTCTTTCAGCGGGTCACGGCCAGCGAGTCGCTGCCCATCGACCGGGTCTGGGAGTTCCTGCCGGACAACGCGCTGATCGACGCACCCGAGGAGACCGGGTACGCCCACTGGTGGCGGGCGGCGCAGGCCGAGAGCTTCGAGCCGTGCATCGAGCTGGAGCGTGTGCGCAATACGGCGCCGCGCCACGTGCCCGAGTGAGGCCACGGCCGACGGCGTATTCGCAATCGAGGAGTTGTATATGAGCACAGTCTCGGAAGTCATGGTCGACACGCTCGTACAGGCGGGCGCCAGGCGCTGCTACGGTATCGTCGGCGATACGATCAACCACTTTACCGACGCCGTGCGCCGCACCGACATGGAGTGGGTGCACGTGCGCCACGAGGAGGTCGGCGCCCTGGCCGCCGGCGGCGAGTCCTACCTGACGCAGGCGCTGAGCGTGTGCGCGGGGACGACCGGGCCGGGCAGCCTGCACTTTCTCAACGGCGTGTTCGAGAGCCACCGCAACGGGGCGCCGATGGTCCTGGTCGCCTCCAACGTGGATCGGGCCGAGCAGGGCCTGAACTTTCCGCAGGAGGTGGACCAGAAGAAGCTCTACGAACAGTGTTCGGTGTTCTGCGAGGCCATTTCGCACCCCGAGCAGGCCCGGCGCATCACGGCCATGGCCGCGCAGGCCGCGCTGAACCGCCGTGGCGTGGCGGTGATCATCGTCAACGGGGACATGTTCAAGGAGCACTGCGCCGACGAGCTGCCCTGGTCGGTGCACCGGCCTGAGCCGGTCGTCCGGCCCAGCGACGACGAACTGGCCCGGCTGGCCGACACCATCGCCTCGGCTTCGCATATCACCGTGTATGCCGGCATCGGGTGCCGCGGCGCCCACGATCAGGTCATCGCGCTGGCCGGTATGCTGCGCGCGCCCGTGGTACATACCACGCGGGCCAAGGAATTCATCGAATACGACAACCCCCACAACGTCGGCATGAACGGCATCCTGGGCAATCGGGCCGGTTTCGATGCCATCAACGAGGCGGATCTGCTGCTCTGCCTGGGTACGGATTTCGCCTATACGCAGTTCTATCCGGACCACGGGGCCATTGTGCAGGTCGATATCGATCCGACCCGGATCGGGCGGCGCTCGCCCGTGCAGCTCGGGCTGGTGGGCGATGTTGCGGCCACGCTCGACGCGCTGCTGCCGATGATAGAGCGCCGCGACGACAATGCCTTCCTGGAAGAGCTGCTGGACAAGTACCGGGCCGACCAGGAAAAGGTCGAGGCCCGCGAAGAAGAGCTCGACCAGGCGCTGATCCACCCGCAGTACGTAGCACACACGCTCGACAGGCTGGCCGCGGACGATGCCGCCTTCACGGCCGACGGTGGTTCGCCCATGGTCTGGCTTCTGCGCCACGTGCGGGCCACGGGCAAGCGCAGTTTTCTCATCAGCCTGCTGCACGGCACCATGGCCAACGCCTATCCCCAGGCCCTGGGTATCGCCAAGGCCTATCCCGACCGGCAGGTGATCGCGCTGGCCGGCGACGGGGGATTGACCATGCTCCTGGGCGACCTCCTCACCCTGGTGCAGGAGTCCATACCGGTCAAGCTCCTGGTGTTCAATAATGGGTCGCTGGGTTTTGTCGAGATGGAGCAGCGTATCGAGGGTATGCTCGACAGCTTCACGGACCTGAAAAACCCCGACTTCGGTGAGCTCGCGAAGGTTTGCGGCCTCTATGGCGAGCGCGTCGAGCAGGCCGAGGACCTGGAAGCGGCCATGGGCCGCTGGCTGGCACACGATGGGCCGGCGCTGCTGGACGTGAAGGTCAACCGCATGGAACTGGTGATGCCTCCGGAAGTGACCGCCAAGGAGGTCACCTCGACGGCGATGTTCGGCTTGAAGGCTATTCTCAGCGGCCGCACTGACGAGGTCGTGCAGCTGCTCAAGAACAATTTCTGGCGCTAAACAGAAGTTCCGAATACCAGATCGCTTTGGTTCAACGCGGTGTGATGATGTTGTCCAGGACACGCAGTGAATACATCCCTGTATGTTCGGCGGCCGCGTCCATGCGGCCGACGGCCCTGGACAACATCATCACACCCCGCACCTGTACTGGTATTCGGATCAGCTATTTAGGCGCGCCAGGGCCTGTCCACAGCGCCGGGCCCGGGTGAACCGGGCGCGGCCAGCGCGCGACCTAGACAATGAAGCCGGTGATGGGGCCGGTGCGCAAGGAGCTCCGAACATGCATTGCAAGTCATTACACGCCTGGCTGGCGGGCCTGGCATTGGCGCTGACGGTTGGCCCGGCGCAGGCGGCGGGTAGCCGACTGGACAACGCCAACGCCCATCTGGTGAAGGCGCATGCGCTGCTCAAGGCCGCGGCCTACGGCGGCGAGGCGCATCAGGCGGCCTCGCACCGAGAACGGGCCATCCGGCTCATCGAACAGGCCGAGCGGGAGATCGCCCGCGCCAAGCAAGCGGCCGACGCCTCGGGCGTGCAACCGTCACGGCGCCTCCATCCGGAGGCGGCGCCGCGTCTGCGCTGAGCCCGTCCAGGCGGGGTTTACTGCGCCGCGTCCGGCGAAGAGCCCTTGATGTAGGCGAGCAGTTCGGTTTGCCCCATCGGTTTTTCGAACAAGAACCCTTGGAGCAGATCGCAGCCTTGTGCGCAAAGATATTCGACCTGCACTTCGCGCTCGATGCCTTCGGCCACGACCAATAGTCCCAATTCCCGGGCGATGGCGACGACCGAGCGTACGATGACAGCATCCGTCTTGTCTTCCGGCAATCGCGCCACGAATGAGCGGTCGATCTTCAGACCGTCGATGGCGAAGTTGCGCAGATAGTTCAGACTCGAATACCCGGTTCCGAAATCGTCCATGTAGATCCGGAATCCCCGCTCTTTGAGATCCTTGATGATGCGGTCCTTGCTGGAGACGTCCTGCATCATCAGCGATTCGGTGATCTCGAAGATGATGCGCTCGGGCGATAGCTGACCTTTGCGTACGATGCCCTCCAACTGCTCGACCATCGCCGGATCGCGGAACTGGCGTGCCGACAGATTGACGGCCGCGGATATCCCGGGGTTGCCGGCGGCATCGAGAGCCTTGACGGTCGCTACCGTCTGGGCGAGCAACTCCTCGGTCAATTCGGCGATCAGACCGGCTCTCTCGGCGACGCCGATAAACTCGCCCGGGCCCAACAGACCGCGGGTGGGATGGTTCCAGCGGGCGAGCGCCTCGATCTTGACCACGCGCTCGGAGTTGCATTCGAGTATGGGTTGGTAGGCGGCGACGAATTGACGATTTTTCAAGCCTTCGCGGATTTCGGCCGCCTTGGAGACGAATTCACGGGCACGGGTTTCCGAGCCGGTCTCGTAATATCGGAAATCGGCGCGGCCGCTGGCTTTGGCTTCGGCCAAAGCCGATTCGGCGGCGCGCATGAGTTGCGCGACCGAGCGTCCATCGGCGGCGAACAGGCTGATCCCGATGCTGGCGGAAAGGGCAACTTGTTGTTCGTGCACCTGAAAAGGCCGGTCGAAGGCTTTCAGGATACGCCGGGCGACGAATGCGCTGGCCGGGGCGGCATCCAGATTGGATACCAGGACGAAGAAGCTGTCACCGGCGTGCCGGGCCACGAGCCCCGGGGCATCCAGCGCGGCGGCAATTCTTTGCCCGATCAGGCGCAGGCAGGTATCGCCGGCGGCGTGGCCGAGCGATTCATTGACGGCGGCGAAGTGGTCGACGTTGACCAGCAGGAGCGCCACGACGTCCGACGACGGATTGCTGTGCGCCAGGGCCTCCTCGACGCGACCCTCGAAGTTGGCCCGGTTCGGCAATTGCGTCAGGGCATCGTACTGGTAGGCGAATTCCAACTCGTGCTCATAGCGGCGCATCTGTGAGACGTCGCGAAAAATGGCAATGTACTGGCGGCCGTCTTCGGCGGTGTTGTCCAGCTCCACGATCGAACCATCGAGGGGATAGAGCTCGCCGTCCGCGCGGCGCGATATCAACTCGCCGTGCCAATGACCGTTGTCCGCCAGCGCGGACAGGACCGCATGCAGCTTTTTGGGATTGCGTTCCAATTGGCGGAAAAACGGCGACAGCTGGCCGACGGCGTCGGCGACGTCCAGACCGGTGGCGTGCTCAAAGGCGGGATTGGCCCAAACGAGCAGCCAATTCTCATCCATGATAGCGATGCCGTCGGAGCTGCACTCGTGCATCGCTTCCAACAGGCGGCGTTGATAGCCCCAGCGCAGCCGTTCGGTCACATCCCGGATACTCATGGAGCTGCACTCGCGTCCGTTGTCCTCAAAGATGGCGCTCTTGACCTCGATACGGATGCGTTTGCCGTCTTTGCGGCGCGCCCAAATTGCCGAATGGAGCGTGCGTTGCCCATGGCGCATGGACACGAGCCGCGACAGTTCGGGCTCGTCGATAATGAGGCCACGTCCACCCTGGATAAGCTCCCGTTGTGAACATCGGAAGATACGACAGGCAGCCGGATTGGCGGATAGTATGCGTCCGTCGGGACGGGTCAGCAAAATTCCGTCCAGACTGTGATTGACCAACTGGGCGTATCGTCGGGCTTCGACCCGTAAGGCCCGGATTCGGATGCAGGCCGTTATGACGACGACCAGCAGGCTCAAGGCGAGTAACAATAGGCCATTTAGTGGGCCGGTCAACTCGATGAGTGGCGCTTGGACAATACGAGTTGGTTGAGCGAGGTCTCGATGGCCAACGCTGCCCCGGTCGTGACGACGAGCATCCACAGAGCAACCGATACCGGCGGGCGTTCGCTCATCAAAAGGCACTTTAACATGACTATTATCTACCGGAATGCCAGCGCATTTGTATAACAATGAGCACTGCACGGAACAGGCTTATACACCGAACTCCTGCCGCAGTATGCGATAAGGCAAGATATGTGATGCGATATGCGCCGAACGATGGGTATCTCAGGCGGAGCAAGCGAGGCCCCATCCGGATTAACCGACGACCGCGTCGAATTCGCCGCCTCCTGGGCCAGGGCAAGGGTGCGCTCGGTTGGCCAAGGACCCGGTGGCCGAACCCCGGGGGGCACGCAGGATCCGTGAGGTGGAAAAACGGGGGATGAGGCGGTGGCAGGGAACTCCCGCAAGCTTGCGGGAGTTCGGGGGGCGACCGACCAGGCCCTTAAGCGGTTCGGCAGCGGCCACCGGCATGAGAGTGGGTGCCTGATAATGCCCCCACTCAAACGAAAAAAACTGGTTGCTCGCATCACTGACCGTGAGTGTATTCCGCGTCCGAAGCGACGTAAGTAGTTAACGAATGGGCAGTTTTGGCGCGGGTGCGGGCGAGCGCCAGTGGGCGCCGGGTTGCGCCAGGCCGGACAGGACAGCGAGGGTCTACCCCCTTGTCGGCGGGGGACACGGGGCGGGTCGGTCACCTAAGAGGGCTCGTTGTCGGCGCCCGGTCGGGGCTTTCCTTAGACAGCACAAAGTGCCGTGGGGCGTGAGGAGGGCTATGTCGGACAACTGCTCGTGAATTTTCTGTGAACTGTGTTGCAAAAATTGACTTGTTTCGTCTAACCTCAATCTAAGCCCGGAACAATGGAACCGGACCGGCTTCCAAGACCGGCCGATATTCGGCGCTCGCGCCGTTGTCGGGGGAGAACGGTACAGGCGGTACGGCCCCGGCCACATCGCCAATCAGCGCCCGAGCGATGCAACGGATCGCCGGCATAGGCCGGCTGTTTATATGTCAGCGCTTTTGTCCGACGATCTATGCCGATCCGCCGGACGGGGGAGAGCAATCACCGTGTGGGATCGCGCCATAAGGAGGCCGTTGCCGATGTCGGGAACAATCTGATGGCGCGGCCATAGCCGACCCGGCATTGGCCGTGATCGAATTTCCTGACGCCGGGCGGATGACGGGACTGCCGCTCGATGGCGTGACCACAAACGGTTGATTGCTGCAGGAGGATCTCATGGGAGATCAGCGCGGTTTGTTGTATTACCGCCCGCATGAGGAAGCCCAGCACTTGCTTCCGGCGTTGTCCAAGGCGGGTTGGGACGTTCACGTTGCTGATACCGCGGACGAAGCGGTAGATGCACTCAAGGAAAGCTCGATTAAGGTCGGATTGGCCCCGCTCGGTTCGGACTTGATGACGACCGACGTCGGCGAGTATTTGGGATCGGTTCGTGCGCCGGCACCGGCCGGGCTGGAATGGATCGCTCTGCTGCGAGAAGACCAGCTCGAGTCGACCAAATACCGCAATGTTATCGCCGAGCACTTTTACGACTACCACACCCTGCCGGCGGACATCGCCCGCCTCTTGATCTCCCTGGGCCATGCCTACGGTATGGCCGAGATATTGTCGACCCAATCGACGACCGGTGATACGGTTCACAGCGGCGAGCCGGAGATGGTGGGCGCCAGTGCGGCCATGCAGGCGGTATTCGGGGCGATTCGCAAGGTCGCTTGCGTGGACGCCGCAGTGCTGATCACCGGCGAGAGCGGCACGGGTAAGGAATTGGCCGCCAGGGCAATCCACGAGCGTTCGAGTCGGGCGCATGAGCCTTTCGTGGCCGTCAATTGCGGCGCCCTGCCGGCATCGCTGGTCCAGTCCGAGCTCTTCGGGTACGAGAAGGGCTCTTTCACTGGTGCCTACGAGCGCAAGATCGGGTTCATCGAGGCGGCTGCGGGTGGCACGCTGTTTCTCGACGAGATCGGCGACTTACCGCTGGACCTGCAGGTAAACCTACTGCGTTTCCTCCAAGAGGGAACTATCCAGCGGATCGGCGCGCGCGAGAAACTCTACGTCGACGCCCGTATCATCGCCGCGACCCGAGTCGATCTCGACGCGGCCGTCGCCGCCAATCGGTTTCGTGAGGATCTGTATTATCGCCTCAACGTTCTTGGCGTGCATATGCCGTCGTTGCGAGAACGGGAAGGTGATATTGAACTGCTGGCCCGATATTTCTTCGAGCATTTTTCCAAGGAACGCAAGGGGCGGCTCCGGGGCTTCAGCGATGCGGCGTTGAAGGCCATGCATCGCCACGACTGGTCAGGCAACGTGCGCGAATTGATAAATCGCGTTCGCCGCGCAATCGTCATGTGCGAAGGCAAGTTGATTACGGCCGTGGACCTGGGGCTGGGGCGCGAGGAGGCCGAGCGGCGGATACTGACACTCGAGCAGGTGCGTGCGCAGGCCGAGCAGGACGCGATCCGCTTTGCACTGGGAATGAGCGGGAAGAACGTCTCGTTGGCGGCACGAAGCCTGGGTGTGTCGCGGGTGACGCTGTACCGCTTGATGTACAAGTACAATATCCAGACCTGAACGATATATCCTCACTGTCCTACGCGTCTGTCCTTCGTTTATTCGTCCTGCCTGAAGTTCGTTTGTCGCTGTCTTTCCTCGCTTTCAAGATTCGTAACACCTGTATCGCGGTGTTTACATTCGGGCCGGTAGGCCCCGGGTTCTCTCGCGCCCCGGCATTCGTGGCCCGCGTCGCCCCGAAGGCGTGTGTCTGAATCGATACACCGCGCTGAACTGCCGGCGCACGCACAAACGCTCATATCGTCCACAAATCAACTCGTTAATCGCTTGGCACAGGTCTTGCTCCGGCATGGATGGGAAACGCAAAGCCAGGAGCTGGTGGCAGGGGGCACGAGGATCGGGCCCTATTGAGCCAAGACCAGCGTGACGGGCCGCGCGGTCCGTAACTTGTACCCCTGACGGGGTCATCAAACGAGAGGAGAGTAGCTCATGAACTTCAAACTCGCACCGTTGGCCATCGCCGTGGCTGCCGTGGTGGCGGCCCCGGCGGCCCTGGCCAGCGAAAACGGTAATCATAATCGCGGCGACCAGCACGTCAAATCGCAGTACAGCGAGAAGACCAGCGTCCAGGTCGACAACAAGATCTCGGTCAAGACGGAGCGTAAGGATAAGTCCTCGCGCGACGTCAGCGTGGAGGGGACGCTCAATGTGTACGGCAACGTGCCCATCGACTCGTCCTCCAGTGCGATGATCGACGACAAGCAGATCAACACGGGCAATAGCGTCCAAAACACCCATAACCGCAACAATGCGAATGTCGGCGACTCGGCATTGAGCGGTGCCAACGGCAATATCGGCGTCAACTCGGCGGCCGGCGACAACAACATGCAGGACAATGCCGCGGCGCTGTCGTCCTCGGACGCCAGCTTCGTGTTCGGGTCGTCCGACGCCTCGGCAATCACCTATCAGGCCAACGCGCATACCAACACCCTCAACAGCGGCAACGTCAACAACGCGTCTCTGAACGGCTCGGCCTTGAGTGGCGCTTCCGGCAACATCGGCGCCAACGTCACGGCGGGCGACAGCAATCTGCAGAAGAACAACTTCTCGGGTTCGGTTGCCACGGCTCGTATCGCCAATGCCAACGTCACCAATGTGCAGCGCAGCACTGGAAACGAGACGTCCAACCAGGGGCGGATCGACCAGATGAACGACACCACGGACGTGACGCTGCATGGCGGGATGATCGGTCTGTACGGGGGCAAGACCTGGGGTGGCTACAGTGGTACGACGGAGGGAACGACGTCAGGTCAATCAGACCAGATCGGCAATGTCTATCTGGATACCTGGGGCATGAACTCCGAGGGCGGTACGCCGAGTCATCCGACCGACGCCCCTGCCACCGGCCACGTGGATGTGGATAACCAGGCCCAGGGCGCGCAGGACCTGAACCAGGACGGCGGTGCCTTCGCCTTCAACAACGCGGGAAGCTATACCGGTTCGGAGTCGGGTAGCTATTCGGGTCATGAAGTCGGCGGCCAGGCGCTGTGGGGTTCGTTCTCGGGCAGTGTCACGACCACCCGCTATGTGGTGAGTCCGTCGGAGAATAACGCCAACCTCAGCGGCAATGCGCTGCGGGGCGCGAGCGGCAACATCGGTGTGAATGTCGCCGCGGGCACGGGCAACATGCAGAACAACAGCCTGGCGATCTCCGCCACCCAGGCCGGGGTGGCCGTTCCGGTGCCCGGCGGCGGTGGGGAATGAGCCCAACTAAGCCGGTGTGACCGGATGGAACACGGAGATCCATGGGTGATCCGCGTTCCAACGGACCCGGCCCGCAAGGGCCGGGTCCTTTCCTTTCAAAGAGTTATTCGCATAAGACCGGGAGTTCGACTCGTGTATTTGTCCACGTTCGAGGGTGTAACAACCGTATCGAGAGATTTACACGTCGACGTCCGTCCCGCGTTCTCAGGGGCGATGCGGCGATTGGGATGCCGGTACGGCGCAGGTTGTTGCCCTGGCCTTACAGATAGGTCCGGCTCCAAGCGGCTGTTGAGAGATAACAGCAACCAAAACAGTCGCATAACCGCATGGTCCAAAACTTGCTCGCCTGATCGGCAGTCTATAGGGAGAATCCGTCGTGGCTGAGATGGTTGCCAAGAGCTGGACAAGGAACATCCTCGTTGCCGTCTGGGCGCTGGCTGGCGTGCTCCTCAGCGGTGGACCGGTCTACGCCGGGCCGCCGTGCACGAACGTGCCGAGTGAATTGGCGGCCGTGCTCAGCAATGCAGGTGTCGTCACGGCGCGAGACCGTGCAGAAGTGCCCTGCCACGCATTGAGCGACCACGCGCTGCACGGCGTCAACGGGCAGGGCTTCACGCTTGAGGTACCGCCTCCACAGTTCCAACAGGCCGTGATTCTGTGGGACGAGGGTGGCAGCCAAGGGGGAAAATCCGCCAGGGCATCGGCTCAAAACGAGGGCCTGGGGAATCAACAATCCAATTCGGTGACGTTGACGTCGACTGCGACGAGGTGATGGGCATGAGCTTTCGTGACATCTTCAGTGGGATTCAGCACCGATCGGCACCTTGGGTATTGCTGGGGATATTGGCTTTGTTGCCGGGACTCTCGCGCGCTGATGGTATCCCCGAGGTGCCACCCGTGATTCCAGGTATGTCCGGGTGGAACACGAACAGTTTCATCGGTGGAAACGCCATGTCCGATATCACCGGTTTCGCCGGCGTGAATTCGGCGGCGGGCCACGAAAATCTTCAGAGTAACGCAGCCGCTGTCGGGCTGGGCGGTGCGAATGGAAAAGGCTTGCCCAAGGTGCATTCCTCGCAGTCCCTGCGCCTGGGAAGCGACAGTCTGCCGGATTCCTCGCGCGCCCGCATTTCGGATGGGGCATTCTCTAACGGTTCGGGCGTCTTCTCGATCAACCAGGCGAGTGGTCTGGGTAATGCGCAGGCCAACGGTGTCTCCATCGGAGTCGGGCGGACCGTTCGGCAAATGTCCGATATGGAGCTCGGCCAGAGCGTGACGATTCCGGCCGCGTTGAAGGACAAAATGCAGCAGAACGGCAGTCGTAACCGTGAGGCCGTCGTCGGTGAGCGCACTTTCAGCGGCACCCGCGGGATCGTACAGGTCAATCAGTCGGCCGGGACCGGCAATGCGACGGCCAACGGCTTTTCGTTGAACGTTGGCGCGGGGGGGCGTTGAGATGTCGCGAATGCAACAGGTCGGGGCGGCGTTGCTGTATGTGGCCGCGTTGCTCCTGGTGGGGACGGCTCTAGCGACCGCAGCGCAAGTCCCGTTCAGCGGCGTTATTCCCGGCTACGGAGTACTGCACAAGAAGGTCAAGAGCATGCGGGAACTGAAGTACCGGGGCATGATCCGCCAGCATACCGACTTCAGCTGCGGTGCCGCCGCCCTGGCCAGCATCCTCCACTACGCCTATGACCGGCCGATGGATGAGGAAGCGGTACTTAAGGGGTTGTTCACGGTTTCGGATCCCAAGATTGTGCGCGAACGGGGCTTTTCGCTGCTGGATGTCAAGCGCTACGTCGAGAAGCTCGGTATGCGGGGGCGCGGTTATAGAGTCGGGATACAGGATCTGTACAAGGTCCGTATCCCCGTGATTGTCTTGCTGAATCTCAAGGGATACAAGCATTTCGTGGTATTGCGCCGGGCGCAGGATGGAGAGTTCTTCCTGGCGGATCCGGCATTGGGCAACCGTGTCATGCCTGAAGAGGCGTTCGCCAAGGCGTGGAACGGGATCATATTCGCGGTTATCGGTTCCGGCTATAACCGGAACACTAAGTTGCGCACGGCGGTGGCGCTCCCGACGGTAAGGCGCTTTAGCTTGGGCGCGCCTATAACCGATGCAGAGCTCTATCATTTCGGTTTTACGCATGCGGACCTGTTCTGAATGGCAAGTCGCAGTGCGGAGAAATAGTTAACGTATGCTATGTCGCGGGAGGAATCGCTATGAATATCGAACGAAGGGAACGGAACTCGAGGCGGGTCGGTGCCTGTGCGCTGTCGGTGGTTGTCGCGACCGTCGTGATGGGGGCGGCGCCAGTGGCACACGCGTCGCGCCTGCCGGTGCTGCACGCCGTCGAAGTGAGCGACCCCGTCTTGGCCGATATCCGGGGAAAATTCGTCAGCAATGGCCGGGTCGTCTATTTCGGCGTGCAGATGATCACGCAGTTCACGACCGAAAGCGGGGCCTCTTATCAGGGCGGGCTGTACGTTGGATTCGACCGCGGCACGATGGGGTTTCGCCCTACCATGACCGTCATGAGCAAGGCTGAAGCGAATGACAACGGTTCGTCACCGGGGTCGGCCGATTCGGGCAATATCCGGGCGGGTGGCCTTAATCAGGTCAGCGGCGTGAGTCAATCCGTGCAGGTCACTGGCAACGGCAATGGTGCGGCGAACCAGGTCAGCATGAATGTTTCGGACGAGAAAACGTCCAGAAGGGGGCCAAGCGGCTCGGGTTGGCAGCCGGGTACCGTACAGGCGACAAGTGGCGGTGGGCAGGTCCAGACCCAGGTGAACGGCGGCAGTGCGGGCGTCACGGTCAACGTCCCAGGCCAGGGTGTTGCGCGGCAAAATGTCGTCAATGCAACCGGTTTGCGACAGCAGTTGCAGCTCCACGGGAACCTGAACCGGGTCATGAATCAAATGAACCTCGATGTGGGTGTGCAGTCCGCCACCGCCCAGATGCTGGCGCGTCAGGGCGTGGACAGTGCATTGGCGAGCCTGAGGAATATGTCCGTTAGCGGCCGGTTTTGAGCAGTTGGTGTTGGCTTCAAGGTTGAATAGTGCGCCGTCGTCGGCGAGCGTGTCCCGCTTATGTCAGGATGGGGCCGAACTCGCCGGCGGGGGGCTTGGAAAGCGAAAATAAGGAAGAAGAAATGCGTTCACGATCGGACCGATACACGACTGGGTGGGGCATTCTTTGTCTGGCCGTTTTCCTATCGGCTTCATTGGCGTCGATTTACGCGCGGGCGGCAGTGGCGGGCCCGTCAGGCGACGGTAGCGCGGAAATTACTCAGCTCAAAGCGCAGATACAGCGGCTCGAACGGGAGGGCGCGCAATATCGAATGCAGTTGGAACAGGCACGCCGGCGCCTGGAAAGGCTGGAGGCTTTACAGGAGCGCGGAAGAGGCGCTCCGGGAGGAACCGTATCGGGCGCACGGGTAGCGCAGAGCGACAATAAGGATGGTGATGACTCAAGCGATCGAAAAACGCCGGCGCGCAGCCGCAGCGCCGAAGCCGTCTATGAAGAACAGCACGCTCTGTTCGAGCACAAGATCACGGTGGAGCCGAGTTTTACCTATTCCTATTCATCCGATAATAATTTGAGTTTGAACGGATTCTATGCCCTCGGGTCCATTTTTCTCGGCTCGTTGACCGTTCAGAAGATCAAGTCGCACACCCTGACGTTCGGGGTCCTGACCCGCTACGGATTCACCCCGCGTTTCCAAGTCGACCTCGATGTGCCGTTTCTGTATAGAGAGGCCACGTACCTGGGCCGCGATCCGAGCAACAATGCCATTGAAAGAACGACCAAGCTCGACTCGTCGCCGGAAGTCGGTGATGTAAGCGTGGGTCTGAATTTCCGGTTGCTCCAGGAGACCTTGAACCGGCCCGACTTGGTGAGCTATCTGCGCATCAAGGCCCCGACGGGCAAGGATCCGTACGGCATCAAGACGGAGACGGCGGCGGGCGGCAATCTCGAGTATCCCAGCAAGCTGCCGAGCGGCAATGGGGTCTGGGCCGCGTCGTTGGGCTTTTCGACCGTCAAGACGGTCGACCCTGCAATTTTGTTTGCCAATATCGGCTACACATACAATTTTTCACGTCATTTCCACGACATCAGCGCGACGCCGGGTGCGACTCAGCCGGGTGATGTTCGACTCGGCGACTCGATCCAATTCGGCATGGGCATTGCGTTTGCGCTCAATGAAACCACCAGTGTGAGCATGTCTTATTCTCAGTCGGTGATCCATAAGACAAAGCTCAGGAATGACGGCGGCGATTGGCAAGAAGTGCCCGGCAGTGAAGCGAATCCGGCACTGCTGACCATCGGCGGCACGCACGCGCTGGGGCCGAAGACAACGATGGGGGTCACTGTGGGCGTTGGCCTGACGCCCGATGCGCCGAACGTGCAGATAGCGTTTCGGTTCCCGTTCCAGTTCTAAAGGCGGGCAGGTCGGTGTTCGCGCGGGCGAGGGTATCGTGCCCGTCGTTCCAGACGGGACATGTCCGACATGGGGGACGCCCGTGGGGGAAAGTATCGGCTCGGATTGCGATTCAATAAAACTCCAGGTGCAGGCGCACCAGGGCGACGACGGCGTCTTTGAGATCGCCGCGTCCGCTGGGGTGGCGGATGTACTGCAGGTCGGGCTGCAGCGTCACGAAGCGGTGCAGGTTGATTAAGTAGCTCAGCTCGTAGCTGGTCTCGGTTGCTGCACCGCGCACCTCGGCGCGTGCGATACCGGCGGTGAACCAGTCGTGCGGTCGGCCCGTCAAGGGAGCCGGCATCCGCACGCCCAGGCCGAGGTAGTGCGGGACGGTGTTGGCCGGGTCCGGGGCGTGGCCGATCTGCAGGAACGCGAGCGGCGCCTTGGCCCCGGGGGCCAGCGCCGTTTGTGCCAAGGCGTAGGCGCCCCAGTCTCGGCTCGGTACGTCGCCCCGCGTGGGATCGGACTGGCGATAGCGCCACAGGCCGATCTTGACGTGTGTGGCCGCGCCGGTCGGTGTGCCGCGATAGTGCAGCTCACCGATCGTCAGGTCGCCGTCGCGAAAACCCCGGCCTCGGTCGACCGGATCGGGTTGGAACACGCCCAGCTGCAAACCCCAATGGCGCCACCGCGCCGCACCTTCCAGGCCCCAGCCGGGCTGGGGATAGGTGGAGACGGGCACGTTGGCGGCGAGCGTCGGGTCCAGGCCGAACGAGGCGTTCAGCAGCAGCGAGGCGGCACCCACGGCGGCGAAATTCTGATTGAGGTCGATGATTCCGCCGCGCACGCTGAAATGCGGTCCACGGCCCCTGGCGTGAAACCGCTGGCGGTACCACAGCTGATACAACCGACTGGCTGACCGGGCGTCGAGATTGTCGGCGAGTTGCAGGTCGCCGATGTTGTTCGCGCTCGCCTGGCCGCTGGCGATGCGCAGCGCGGAGGCGGCCAGGCGACCGCCCCGCCAGGCGCCGAGCGCACCGGTGTCCATCGCGACGGCGGCGTGGATGACGTTGTTGGCCACGGTGCCGCGCTGCAGGCCGCCCTGTAGGTTTGCCACAACATCGGTATCGATATGCAGCCCCCATTGAAAGGCGTGGGGCTGGTCGCTGAGCAGCGCGCGGCGGGCAGGCATGGCCGTCTCGCTCACGTCGGAGGCGGCGGCGTTCGGGTCGTGTGCTGGCCTTGAGGTGGTGCCGTGGGCCAGCGCCGGGCCGGCCAGGGCGGCCTGGCAACAGGCGAGCACGGCGCAGCCGAGGTACCCACCAAGGCGGTGGGCTGGGCGGGGAGCGTTCGGCAACGGGGGCTCCGGTTCACGGGTGGCTGAGCGTTGGCGGGATTATATCGCGCCGGTGCGGGGCGGACGCAAAGCGGCGCTGGCTGGGTTCGACAGGGCGAAGGCCGGACTCGGGGTCAGGCCTCCAGCGGCCGGGCGCGGGCGAGCATTTCGTTCCAGGCGGCGATCGCCTCGGCGACGACGGTATCGCGGTCGCGGCCGGCCGCTGCCACGCGCGGGCCGATCTGACCGCAGATGGGGCAGGCGACCCAGTGGAACGTCTCGGCGCGGCCGTCGGCGAGGGTTTCGGTCTGTTCCCGCAGCTCGGCGTCCGCGCCGCACAGGCATTTCCTCATTTCCATCTCGGTGGCTCCGGGCTGAGGTTCGGCAGGTAGCCTCAATCTACCACGACTGGTTCCCTTGATAAAAGTAAGGGTTTGCGGGAGGGCCCGGCTCACCGGTTTTCGAGCGGTTCGCCGCCGGTCCCCTGGGCCGGGACGCCCGCGGCCATCTGCTGGGCGATCACCAGCCGGCGGGCCTCGCCGCGGATGGCGGGCAGGAAGGTGCGAAACAGCAGGCCGGCCAGGATGCAGCACACACCGCCGATGGCCACCGTCATCGGCGCCCCGATGTGATGGGCGATGGTGCCGGCCAGCAGCGCGCCCAGCGGCCCCATCCCCATGAACATCATCGAATACAGCGACATGACCCGGCCGCGGAAGTCGTCCGGGACCATCATCTGCAGCAGTGTGTTGCTGGAGGCCATTTGCACCATGACTGAAAAGCCCACCGGCACCAGCAGCAGTGCGGACAGCCAGACGCTGCGGGAGAACGAAAACAGGATCAGTGCCGAGCCGAAGCTGAGCACCGCGTAGCCGATGAGGCTGCTCAGGCCGCGCAGGGAACGCCGGGCAGCGAGGGTCAGGGCACCGAGCAGGGCGCCGACGCCGGTGCAGGCCATCAACACGCCCAAGGTCTCGGCGCCGCCGTGCAGCACGCGGTCGGCGAAGATGGGCATCAAGACGACGTAGGGCATGCCGGTGAGGCTGACGATTCCGAGCAGCATGAGCAGGCTGCGGATAGGCAGGTTGCGCCGCGCCAAGCTCAGCCCCTCGCGGATGTGGGAGAGCATACGCACGTGGTGTCCGGTAATGACGCGCGGCGTGATGCGCATCGCCAGGAGGCTGACGATGACGCCGAGAAAGCTCACGCTGTTGACCAGGAAGCACCAGCCCTCGCCGACCGCGGCCACCATAAGCCCGGCAATCGACGGCCCGACGATCCGGGCGGCGTTGAACATCGATGAGTTCAGGGCGATGGCATTGGCCAGATCCTTGCGCCCGACCATTTCCACAATGAAGGACTGGCGCGCCGGAATGTCGAAGGCGTTGACGAGGCCCAACATCGTGGCCAGCACGAAGATCTCCCACACCTGAATGTGTCCGGCCAGGGTCAATAGCGCCAGGGCGAGCGCCACGAGCATGGCGGTGATCTGGGTGAGGACGAGCAGGCGGTGGCGGTTATGGCGATCGGCGACGGCCCCGGCCACCGGTGCGAGCATGAAGACCGGAAATTGTCCGCAAAAGCTCACCAGGCCGAGCAGGATGGTGGAATCCGTGAGGCGGTAGACGAGCCATGCCTGCGCCACCGTTTGCATCCAGGTGCCGATCAGCGAGGTCAGCTGCCCGAAGAAGAACAGGCGATAGTTTCGGTGCCTGAACGCGCGCATCAGGGCCTGCAGGCGCGTGATGGGCTCTTCGGGTTCGTGCGATGGCTGGGGCGTGGTTGAAGCGCTGTTCATGGCTGTCCGGGGGGATTGTAACGCCGGCGCGGTCGCGAGGACAGCGCACCGCGTCGCAAGCTTCGCGCTCCGTTGCAAGCCGCGGCGGCCTCCGGTGGAACGTCACCCGGCGGGCGGGCCCGTGATGTCCGTGCGAAGCTGGGCCGGCCCGAGGCCGGCCGCGAGCAGACCTCGACGGCTGGCCTCCACCAGGGCCTCGGGGCCGGCGACATAGACGTCGAATTCGTTCAGGTCCGCATGCGCGGCGGCGATACGCTCCAGGTGGTCGGCCACGGCCCGCTGGCGCGTGAGGCCCTCGCGCGCGGGCAGCTCCAGGCGGTGGTAATGCAGGTTCTCGATGGCATCCGACCATGAACGGCACAGATTGTCCATGTAATGCCCGTCGGGGCCCGCCGCGGCCCAGTACAGTTCGATGTGTTCGGCGGTGTCGGCCGACATGGCATGCTCGACCAGGCTCTTGATCGGGGCAAAGCCGGCAGCCCAGGCGATGAACAGCAGCGAACGGGGCGAGTCGTCCTCCAGGACGAAGCCTCCCCGGGGGCCGGTGAGCGTGACGGCATCGTTGACGCGCAGGCGGTTGAAGGCGTAGTCGCAGAATGGATCGCCGGGCCGGCGCGGGATGTGAAACTGCAGGTTCATATCGTCGCAGGGACAGCTGGCGATGGGCAGCGCCGCCTCCAATGCCTCGTCGAATCCGATGGCGGCGCGTTGACCGGCGAGAAAACGCAGGCGCTGACTGCGGGGCGTGCGCACGTGCAGCAGCAGGGTGTCCGGGCCCAGCGGCTCGAGCTTGCGCGCTCGGGCCGTGATCGTCTGCAGTGGCATATCCGCCGCGCCCGCGGCCTCGTCGGTCTGCACGACCAGGTCCGTCAAGGCGGTATGGCAGCACAGCAGCGTATAGCCCTGTGCCTTTTCCGCTTCGGTGAAGACGTAGTCGTGATGGCGGACCTTCTGCACCTCGCCGCTGAGTACGCGAGCCTTGCATTGGCCGCAGGCGCCGTTGCTGCAGCCGTAGGGGAGGGCGAGTCCGGCGCGCAGTCCGGCGTCGAGGAGGGTATCGCTGCCCTCGACGAAGAAGTCGTGCCCGCTGGGCCGGACGTCGACATGGGCGGCCATGATGCGCAAGAAGGTGTCCTCCACGAAAAAGCGTTCGGCCGGCACTGCGCCGGGGCCTTGAGTCTGCAGTGTACGGTAGAACCAGTTACGGAATTCGGCCAGCGTGGGATCGGTATCGGCCCGTGGGCTGCGCTCGATCTCGATGAGTTTCTGCTGTATCCGCTGGGCCAGCGATCGATAGCGGTCCAACTCGGTCTCGGCGCTGGCCAGGCGGCGGCTGACGGCGGCCAGGCGCGCCGCCAGGGTCTCGTGATCGGGCAGGACGGCCGGCCGTGAGCGGGCGCGGTTGGAGGCGCGTTGGATGATGGACTCCATGCGCTCGACCATGCTGTTGTCTTCGAGCCGGGCATAGGGGAAGCAGCGCGACAGTTCGTTGAGGTCGATCATGCCCTCGAACGTGGCCAGATCGCCGTCGCGGATCTTGCGCTGCAGCGTGCCGCGTTTGACGCCGACCAGGCGGGCCGCGCGGGATATGGGTATCAGCTGCGCCATTGGCGGACGGGCCGATGGGGCCAAGGGCGGCGGCACGATGCGTTGGCGGGGCTGGGCACGCTGGACTCTCCCGGTGGCGGGGACTCGTTGAAAGTATAGCAAGCGCCGGGAGGTCGGCCGGGCGACGGGACCGACAGCGTGGCCGCAGCGACGATACCCTGCGTCGCAGCGGCGGTCCGCGAGGCGCTGGCGCCGGAGCTATAGAAGTTCCGAATACCAGATCACTTTGGTTCAACGGGGTGCGACGATGTTGTCCAGGACACGCGGTGAATACATCCCTGTATGCTCGGCGGCCGCGTCCATGCGGCCGACGGCCCTGGACAACATCATCACACCCCGCACCTGTACTGGTATTCGGATCAGCTATTTAGTTGGGTGTCTTGGTGGTGGTCGATGCCGCGTCGCTGTTCTTGCGCTGGCGCAGGCGCATGGGCAGATTGCTGGTGCGGGCGATTTTATCCCAGGTCACGACGCCCAATACCTTGTCGGCGCTTTCCAGCGCACCGGATTCGGTCACGACCGCGACATTCTGTTTCGCGTCTCGCATTCGCATGAAGGCGTCGAGCAGGCTCTCGGCGGCGCGCACCAGAATGAAGTCGTTGGTGCCGTGGCGCTCGAAGACTTCGTTCAGGGGCAGGCCGGGGTCTATCTGACGCAGCTTGGCGGCGGTGACGACGCTGGCGACGCGCCCGTCCTGGACTGCGATGATGTGGGGCGGTTGGCGTGAATTCTTGATGACGCGGCGCAGGGGCGCGGTGTCGCCGAGCGGGCGGCGCAGCAGCGGGATGTCCAGAATATCGCGCACGCTGTGCATCAGGTACAGGTTGGTTTGCAGCGCCTCGGGGATGATGTGGCCGCGGCGCGAGAGCTTGAGCGTGTAGATGTTGTCGCGCATCAGGCCGCGGCGCACGCCGTAGGCGACCGAGGCGGAGATCATCAGCGGGATAATGATGTGATAGTCGCGCGTCATCTCGAAGATCATGACGATGGCGGTGACCACCGCTCCCGTGGCGCCGGCGACCACGCCGGCCATGCCGATGACGGCGGCCGTCGGTGCACTGAGCTCCACCCCGGGCAGGAAATGGCCCACCAGGGCCGCGTAGGCGCCGCCCAGGGTGGCCCCGATGAACAAGGAGGGAGAGAAAATGCCGCCCGAGCCGCCGGAGCCGAGTGTCAGCGACGTGGCAAGCAGCTTCGCGGCGAACAGCAGCAGCAAGAGCGCGGGGTTGAGCAGGGTCTCGCTGAGGATGTCCTGGATGGTGGCGTAGCCGACACCCTGGATGTAGTAGTGGCCGCTGTGGGCGAGGAACAGGTACATCATGATACCCACGACCAGCATACCCAGGGCGTGGCGGGTGTAGTAGTTGCCCGGCAGGCGGTCGAAGAAGTCCTCGAAGGCGTAGATGGAGCGCGTGTAGACCATGGACACCAGGCCGAGAATGAGGCCGAAGGCGACATAGGCGCCGACCGCGGTGAGGGTGACGTGCTGGGTGGCCTGCATGGTCAGGTTGGGTATCGTGAACGCGGGGTAGTCGCCGAAGGCCATTCGCCCGACGTAGGTGGCGGCACCGGTCGCCAGGGCGACCGGGATCAGGGTGCGAGAGCTGATTTCCGGCAGAATCAGCTCGACGGCGAACAGCAGGCCGCCGATGGGCGTGTTGAACGTCGCGGCGATGCCCCCGCCGGCGCCGGCGGCGATCAAGGTGACCAGTTGCCAATGGGGTACCCGCAACAGCTGCCCGACCGAGGAGCCGAAGGCCGCCCCGATCTGGATGATCGGACCTTCGCGGCCGATGGCCGCGCCCGTGCCGATGGACAGGGCCGAGGCCACGGCCTTGATCAGGGCGACGACGGGGCGGATCACGCCGCGTTCATAATAAATGGCGTCGATCACCTCGGGCACCCCGTGGCCCTTGGCCTCGGGGGCGAAGTGCTTCACCAGAAAGGCGACGATGAGGGCGCCGGCGACCGGCACCAGGATGATCCACACGCCCCAGGGGCCGGCGACCGTGTGGACGCTGGTGTCGTAGACGGTATCGAGGGTGCCGAGGAAGGCGACGTTGTGGAAAAGTGCTATAAGCGCCCGGAAGACGACGGCGCCCGCGCCCGCGACCAGACCGATGAGGATGGCCAGCAGCGAGAACCGCAGCATTGGAGCAGATGGCATTGGGCGTCCTTAGGGGCTTGCTCGGGCCAATGCGGGCGTGGGGCCCGGCGCGCTGGGTGCCTTATACCTGATTATAGTGAAATGGCACCCGCCTGCCGCCCGGGTACGTGATGACCACGCCGCGCTCGATCCCATTCTGCATGCTTGGCAATGGCGGGGCAAGGGCGGGTGCGGTGCTCCAAAACCGCCGGCCGTGACATTCGTGTGAATAATTCGGGCCCGTGGTGCGTCATACTTGGGTGTTCGCCTTTCAAGCGGGCCGGGCTCTGCGAGGCCGGCCCTGGGGCGGCTGCGCGCCGCGCCAGGGGCCGTGGGGACAATGAACCTTTGCGCCGCGGTGCGGGTCGAATCCATAACATTGACTTTCAACCAATATGGAACGTGATTATGCGAAAGATTTTCAAGGCCCTTGCACTGACCTGCGCGATGATTGCGGCGGGCCCCGTCTGGGCGAGCAGCGGCACGGCGACCGCGACCGGGGTCTCGAACGCCAAACCCGAACTGGCGAGCTCGCTGCTGGGCGACATCCATCAGGCCAGCTGGATTGCCGAAGGCAAGGGGCCCCATGTCATCTATATCTTTTTCGACCCGAATTGCCCCTATTGCCACAAGCTCTTTGAGGAGACCCGCAGCTATGTCAAGCAAGGCAAGGTGACGCTGCGTTGGATCCCGGTCGGGGTGCTGACGACGACCAGCAAGGGCAAGGCGGCGGCGATGCTGCAGGCCAAGGATCGCCTCAAGGCCTTTTATCACAACGAGAACCACTACAGCCGAAACGGCGGCGGCGCGTTGGAAGAGGGACTGGCGGGTCCCAAGGTCGAGAAGGAATTGAAGGCCAATGAACGGCTGCTCGGGCGCACGGGCTTCGGCGCGGTGCCTACCTTGTTATACCGGGCCGGCAACGGCGACGCGGAACTGGTGCAGGGCGCGCCGCCGAAGGAACGGCTCAAGCAGATCCTGCACCGCGTGAAATAGGCCGCCGCCTTCGGGGCGGCGCGCCCCCGGTGTGCCGGCGGGAGGTGAGCCGAATGGATGCGAAGCGATCCAGGCTAGGCGCGGCGCTGCTGGCGCTGGGCGTCGTATTCCTGCCGGCGGCGCCCGGTGCGGCCGCCTCGGCCACCCCGGCGCAGGGCGCACTCGCGTGCCACGGCGCGTCGCCACTCGGACCCGTCGCAAATGAACAGGCCGTGCTCGCCCGCTACCGGCGCATCATGGTCCAGGCCCTCGTGCGCTATCGCGCCGACATCGCCCGGGTGTGGCCCAAATCGTTGGTTTCATCGCCGACCCGCTGGGTGGAGTACTCGTCCGATTGGCAGGTCAGGCGCGTGGTGGACTTTCGCGCCAAGGCGATTCGAATCAGCCTTCGGTTTCAGGCGGGCGAGAACCTGCGTCCGCGGTTCCTCGCGCAGCTCACGCACCTGCTCTCCGAGCCTCTGGCCGCGGCCTATGCGCGCGACCCGGTGTTGGCCGCACTCGCCCGGCGACTGGGCGGATCGACGCGGCCCGGCGAGGGCGAGCGTTTGATGCTCGGGGCGCTGTTCGATACCGCCGATCCGACCCAGGCGCGCATCCGGGCCAAGGCCGGACAATTGCTCGATGCGGCCCGCATCGACGACCGCGGCAGCGGAGAGGTTCGCACCGCGACGCTGAGCGTCGCGCTGCCCGAGGACTGGGCGCTGCGGGCCGCGCGGCGCTACCGCAAACCGGTCAACCGGTACGCCGCCAAATCGGGGCTCGCGCCGGCGGTCATCGACGCGCTGATCGACACCGAGAGCGCCTTCAACCCCATGGCCATCGCCGCTCGGCCCGCCTTCGGTCTGATGCAGATCGGACCGGCGGTGCGGTGCGAGCGTGCGAGCCGCGTGGGCGGGGGCACGGCGCATACGCTGACACCGTCCACGGCGTTCGATCCCGGCGACAACATTCGGATCGGCGCCGCGTACCTGCATAGGCTTTATTACGGCACGTTTTCCGCCGTGGGTGATGCCAGGAGCCGCCTGTACTGCGCCTTGGCCGCCTATGCGGCCGGCCCGGGCGGCGTGGCCCGGGCCTTCAATACGCAAGGGGATATGCAGGCGGCCATTCGCGGGATCAACGCCTCGACACCGCCGGCGGTGTATTCACGCCTGCGCGGCCATCTGCCGCGGGCGCGGGCGCGGCGAACGCTGACCTACGTCACCGCGCGGCTGGCGGTCTATCGACAGCGGTGAACGGGGGCGCAGACGGTCCGCGGACGGTTCAAGTGACGTACATTTCCTTCTTCTCGCTCAGGCGCAGCCAGCCCTTGATGATGCGATAGAGCAGCCAGATCGCGTTGGCGAGCAGGACATAGTAGCCGACGACCACGAGGGCGGTGATCGTGCCGAGCACCGTCCACAGCAGGCCCCACCAGAAGGTGCGTATCTGCCAGCGGAAGTGCGACTCGAGCCAGCTGCCGCGCAGGTCGTCGATCTTGACGTAATTGACGATGACGGCCGCGATATAGGTGACGGGCAGTACGAACCCGAAGGCCTGAAGGCCGTAGACCAGGTGGGTCAGGTTGACCAGCCGCTCGCTGGGCACGGGGATGGCGTCGTGTTCGCGCTGCGGTGCTTCGTAGTCGGCCATGGCGTGCAGTCTGTGGTGGTGTTCAGCTCGCCGGCGATGTCGCCGCGGGGCCCAGCCAGGCCGTGCGGCGTGCCTGGGTCGCCTCGTCGATGTCCGTTCTGAAAGTATAGACGCAGGTGTCGGGCGTCGGCGCCTGCAGGCGCGCCTGGAAGCTCATCAACTCGTCGCGGCGAAAGGCGTGCAGCGTGAGCGTTGAGCCGGGTCGATAGCGCCACAGCAGCTTCTCCAGGTTGTCCTTGGCCACGCGCAGGCCGTCGAGCGCGACCAGCAGGTCGCCGGCGGACAGCCCGGCGGCCTGGGCGGCGCCGCCGTCGAACACGTTGAGCAGGCGCACGCCGGCCGGGTCGGCGCCCGTGCGCACGCCCAGTGTCCCGCGCCGCGCGATCTCCTCGGCCCCGGCCTTGCCCGGTTTGCCGCCGAGGTCGGCGGCGTTGTCGGCGGGGCGCAGCGTGAACTCGACGCCCACGTCGCCCATCAGCTCGGCCAGCGGCGGGTCCTGGGTGTCGTACAGGTAACGCTCGAAGAACTCGCTCAGATCCGTGCCCGCGACCTCGGCGGCGACGCGCTCGGCCTCGCCTTCGGGCACGCCCTGGCCGACGCGGCCGTAGCGCTGCCACAGGGTGCGCATCACATCGTCCAGGCAGCGCTGCCCGGCGGTGGCGCGGCGGATGGTCAGGTCCAGGGCGAGGGCGATCACCGAGCCCTTGGTGTAGTAGCTGACGATATTGTTCGGGGCGCTCTCGTCCTGGCGATAGAACTTGGTCCAGGCCTCGAAGCTGGACTCGGCCACGCTCTGCTTGAGGCGGCCCGCGCCGCGCCACACGCGCGTGGCGGTCTGGCCTAGCAGCTCCAGGTAGGCCTCGGGCGTGACCAGGCCGCTGCGCGCCAGGCCCAGGTCGTCGTAATACGAGGTGATGCCCTCGAAGGCCCACAGCTGGCGGGTGTAGGCCTCGCGGCTCAGGTCGTAGGGCAGGAAGGCCTCGGGCTTGATGCGTTTGACGTTCCAGGTATGGAAATACTCGTGGCTGCACAGGCCCAGGAAGGTGCGGTATTCGTCCGTGACGGCCTCGACGCCGGGCTGGGGCAGATCGCCGCGCCGGCACATCAGGCTGCAGGAGGCGCGGTGTTCCAGGCCGCCGTAGCCCACGCCGACGGCCATGACCAGGAACACGTAGCGCTCCATGGGGGGCAGCTCCCCGAACAGACCGATGTGTGTCTCGCAGATGCGCTTGAGGTCGCGGGCCAGGCGTTCCAGATCGGCGCGCTGGCGCCCGTAGATCACGATGTCGTGCGCCACGCCGCCCGCCTCGAAGCTGGCGTGGGCGAAGTCGGCGATCTCCACGGGGTGGTCGACGAGCTCGTCGTAGTCGCCCGCCCGGTAGGTGCCGAAGCCCCATAGGGCCGCGCCGTCGCGGGGCAGGGCGGTGCCCACGCGCCAGGCGGCGTATTCGGGGCCCGCGGGCGGCTGGATGTCGAGCAGGCAGGGCCGTGACTCGAGGCCGTGGGGGCGCAGGAACACGCTGGTGCCGTTGAAATAGGCATGCGTGGTGTCCAGGTGCGCGGCCCGCACCGACAGGTCCCAGGCGTAGACCTCGTAGCGCAGGGTCAGGGGCCCGGATACCGGGTCGCAGCGCCAGGTGGCCTTGTCGATTTTCTCCAGCGCCACCGGACGGCCGTCGGCGTGGGCCTCGATGCACACGATGTTGCGCGCGAACTCGCGGATCATGTAGCTGCCGGGAATCCAGGCCGGCAGCGAGAAGCACTGGCCGGCGGGGTCCGGCTCGGCCACGGTGCAGCTGACCTCGAACAGATGGGCCGCCGGTTGGCTGGGAATAATGCGATATTGAATGGGTGTATCCGAGGACATCCAGATCTATCCGGGCTGGCGGTTGGCGTTACGCTCGGCCAGACTTTATCATATGCCGAGTTCGCCGGCAGCCGCCTGCCTTTTCGACGCCTCACCGACCAGGAGTGTTCCCGTGACCAGCTTCCATATCGCCTTTGCCGACAGCTTCGAGCAGGACAACACCGTCGCCGTGCTCCAGGAGGGCGAGCTGCCCGAGTTTCTGCAAATCTGGATTTGGGACCTGTATTACGCGAGCACCCTGCACGCCCTGGGGGACAATCCGGCCGCGGCCCATCTGCGCGAGAGCGTCGAGGGCTGGGCCGGAACAGTCATCGGCAATATCCTCGACCCGGAGCAGAAATTCCGCGAAAAGGGACTGCTCACCATCGACGTCGATCTCAAACTGGTCGACGGCATGGGCGATGCCCTGGCCGAGGTCTACAGCGTCGAGACCGAGGACAATCCCGACAGCGGCTGGCCCGATATCCGGGTCGCGTCCTCGCGCACCCGCAGCCCCAACCGCATGGCCTATTCCCCGATTGCCCTGGCCCAGCACTTCCTCGACCAGAACGTCCTGTTCGCCAAGGAGCTTCCCCTGCATATCCTGTCCATGCGCAAGTACTACGACGAGCAGCGCCCGCCCAGCGAAGACGTCAGCCGCATGGAGGCCCCGTTGTTCGCCCTCAACAAGGCCATGAAGTTCTTCCAGGACCTCAAGGACAGCGACAACGTGACCATCAATTAGGTGTGAGATCGCCAGGAGATTCAACGCAGAGGACGCAGAGGCGCAGAGGACGCAGAGAAAGAAAATTGAATATTGCCTAGAGGCATGGAATGGCGCGGCAATGGAACGCGAAGGGGCACGGTTCTCAAAAGAGGTCGTCAGTTTAAAATGCTAAAGGCTGGCGTCTTTTTATCACATGGCATGGGGACGGCGCGGATATCGTTGGCGAGCGTATCCCGATTGCCGAACCACAAACCAAAACAATAGTTGTACGTTTTTCTCCGCGAACTCTGCGCCTCTGCGCACTCTGCGTTTACAGCCCAGCCCTCTGACGTCTTACTGAGCGAGGTCGACTTTGACGGAGATGTTGCCGGTCTGCTCGCTGTGGCTTTCGCTCTGGTAGGCGATGCCGCTGTTGCTGCCGGACGTACTTTGCGACACGCCGCCGATGTCGATCCATTGGCCGAGTTGGCCCGAGACCGTCGTCTTGGCCTGCTGGGTGTCCACTACGCCGCCGCCGCGCCGCGACAGCGATGATTTGGTCGGACGTATCTGCAGGGTGACCCGGTTGCCGTTGACGCGCGGCAGGACCTGGAAACCGGTGGTGGCTTCCCGGTAGTGGACCGTGGCGGTGATGCTGCCGTCGGGATTGCGCTGGCGCACGATGATGGGGAAGGAGGTGCCGGCGGTGATGTTCGCCCACTGTCCCTCCATGACGCGAATGTGCTGCTCGGCGGGGTTGTCTTCCTGCGATTGGCTGCTGTGGATGCGCCCGCTGGCGCGCGAGCCGCCTTGGTGCACCTGCGCCCCGGCGCCCTTGCCGTCGGGGGCGTAGGGTCCGATGCCATCGCCGCCCGCGGTGACCCGCCCGTGTTCGCCGACGCGCGCGTCCAGGCGGGCCGAGGCCCCGGATTGCTCGCTGTGCGAGCGGCTTCCCTGGCGCACGCTGATAACCAATTGGCGCAGGCCGGCGTCGATGTCCTTGAGCAGTTGCTGTATTTCGGTCAGATTCTGCGGTGTGGTCTTGACGATGAGCTTGTAGCCGGTGCCGCTCATCGCACCGCCCTGGGTGAGGAAGGGTCGCAGCAGGGGAATGACTTCGTCGGCCGTTCGGTTGTGAAGCGGGATGACCTCGACCTGCATGCTCGCCGCCCGGGCCGGGGGCGAGGGCCCGAGGACCAGGCCCAGGCACAATATCGGGGCTAGCAGGGCAGCGAGCGACATCCGGCGGCGGTTCATAGGTGCAGGCGGCGCAGTTCGGTGGGCACGGTGCTCTTTTCCCAGATTTCGTCGAACAGCTGCAGCAGCATCCGCGCCTGGTTCGGCGCATGGAAATTGGCCATGGCCTCGTAGCGGGCCGCATTCTTGCGGTGCACGAAGCCATCGACGTCGGCGACGAGAAAGGCCTCGATGACCTCGCTGAAGTCCTCGTGCACCTGGCGGATCTCGATGTGGCTGGTCAGCCGCCGGGCCAGCTCGATGAGCCGATGGCCGTTCTTGACGGCCTTGTCGGGCTGTTGAACCAACACCCGGACCTGGCTTTGTCGAGAGGCCGTGGCCAGCTCCTTGACCGCTCCGAGGAAGGGCTCGTTGTCGTAGAGCGAGGCATCGAGAGCGTGGCTGAGGATGTCCAGCGTGCGGTGTGCCTGGCGGGCCAGGGCCGCCGACACTTCGCGGCACTCGGTGCTGTCGGACAACACCAGGTCCTCGGCCGATTGGCCGAGGCGAAAACTTTCCAGGTCTTGGATCATCGTGCCCCTCTGCTTCGGATAACTATTGATTTTAGCTTACAGAATCGGCCTCGAGCTGGCCAGGGGGGCAGTTTGCACCGGCCGATTTGACCCGTATTGGGGGCCGGGCGGGGGCATCACACCTGCAGGCGCCGGAACTCGCGAAACTGCTGACTGCGCTGCCAGGCCTCGTTGAAGAATCGCAGCAGCTCGCGCGCCCGGGTCGGATCGTTGAACGATGCGATGCCGTCGTAGCGCCGGGCTTGTTTGCGATAGAGCACGCCGCGTTGGTCGGCAATCAGGTATGCCTCGTTGAAATCGCCGTAATCCTCGGTGAGCTTTCGGATCTCGAACTGGCTGGTGAGCCGGCGCGAGAGTTCGATGAGTCTGTGGCCGTGTTTGACCAGGGTGTCGGCGTCGTGCACCAGGACCTTGACCGCGTTGTTCGGGTGGGCAATGACGACATCGCGTACGGCCTGGCTGAACTCGGTGGAGTCGTACAGGGCCGGGTCGAGCGCCTGGCCGATGATGTGCAGCGAGCGCCGGGCCTGGCGCGCCAGCGCCAGGGCCAGCTCGCGGCACTCCTCGCTGGTGGCGACGGTAATTTCGGCCCCGGACTCGCCCAGGCGGTAGTCGTTCAGATTATCGATCATAGGGTCGGCCGCATGGTGGCTTCGATCCAAGCTTAGCCCATGGGATCGGCGGGTGACAGCTCGCGGGCCATGTGGCGGTGGGGGATGCCGGCGTCCATGAAGGGCTCGCCGTAGACGCTGAAGCCCTGATGCTCGTAGAACCCCACGGCGTGCGTCTGGGCACCGAGGAACACACGCGGCAGGCCGCGTTCGCGGGCGATCGCCACGAGCTCGCGCAGCAGGGCACGACCGACACCGCGAGCGCGCCACGGGGCGCGCACGGCCAGGCGCCCGATATGTCCGTCGGCCAGCAGCCGGGCGGTGCCGACGGGCGTGCCGTCCGCGGTGCGGGCCAGGACGTGCACGGCCTGCTCATCGAGCCCGTCCCACTCCAGTTCGGGCGTCACACCCTGCTCGTCGATGAAGACCTCCTCGCGCACGGCGCGGATGGCTTCCGCGTCCCGGGCGAAGTCCGCGCGAACGATCCGCGCTTCACTCATCGGCAGCGAACCGCAGCGCGCCCAGGTTGCACAGCACGACCAATAATGTGGCGGCCTCCTCGTTGTCCAGCAGCGGCGCCAGCTCCCGGGCGTTGACATGGCGCCGGTCGCACAGCAGGGGCGCGAGGCGGGCGACCGGCGCCGCCAGGGGGTATTCCTCGCCGTCCACGTACAGACAGACACCGCTCTCGTCGCCGACCTTGCCGTGGTCGATGTAGGCAAGGCGCGAGGTCTCGCTGCGCCAGAGCGACTCGCCCGCGCGCACGCGCCGGCGCAGGGTGTCGATGTCGATCGGATCGATTGCGTTGGCCGGGACGTCCTCGGGCTGTGTCACGAAGGCGGCGAACCAGCGGTCCAGCGCATCGTCGTCGGCGAGGAGCTCCTGCACGGCCTGGCGTATGAGTCCCCGGACCCGCTGGAGGGCGTCCGGCGAGATGGCGCCGGGATGGTCCGGCAGCGCCAGGTCCGGGTCGGCGTAGCGCCGGGCCGCGGGCAGCGCCGCGGCCGCCTGGGAGGCGAAGTCCGCGGCCAGGTCGCCCACGCTCGGGGCGCGAAAGCCGATGGACAGGGTCAAGCCCGGTTCGAGCGCCACGCCGTGGTGGGCCACGCCCGGCGGCAGGTAGAGCATGTCGCCGGGCTCGAGCTCCCAGCTCTGCTCGGGCTCGAACTCGCGCATGATGTGCAGCTCGGTCTCGTCCAGGCAGTTGTCGGGGGCGACCGGTTGGGTGCTGATGGCCCAGCGCCGCCGCCCCAGGCCCTGGAGCAGGAAGACGTCGTATTGGTCGACATGCGGGCCGACCGAGCCCTCGGGGGCGGCGTAGCTGACCATGACGTCGTCCACGCGCCAGGTCGGCACGAAGTCGAAGCGCTCCAGCAGTGCCGCCAGCGCGGGCTCATGCCGGTCGCAGCCCTGCACCAGCAGCGTCCAGTGAGTCGGCGGCAGTTCGGCGAAGCGGCTCTCCGCGAAGGGGCCGTGCTCGAGCTGCCAGGGCCGCTCGCCGCCGCGCTCGAGCACCAGCCGGGACTCGACGTGCGGCTCGCAGGCCAGGCCGGCGAGATCCTCGGGGGCGATGGGGCTTTGAAAGCCGGGCAGCGCCTGGCGGATGAGCAGGGGGCGCTTTTGCCAGTACCCGGCCAGGAAGTCCGCCGGGCTCAGCGTGCCCAGGACGCCGCCGGCGGGCTCAGACGTCTCGGGCTTGCTCGGCGGCATTGCCGATATAGTTGGCCGGCGTGAGGGCGCGCAGCTGCTCCTTGGCCGCGGCGGGTACGTCCAGGTCGTCGATGAACCGGTACAGGGCCTCGGCGTCGATGCGGTGGCCGCGGGTGAGCTCCTTGAGCTTCTCGTAGGGTCGCTCCACGCCGTAGCGGCGCATGACGGTCTGGATGGGCTCGGCCAGGACCTCCCAGTTGGCGTTGAGGTCGGCGGTGAGCTGCTCGGCGTTGACCTCCAGCTTCGATATCCCCTTGAGCGTGGACTGGTAGGCGATGAGGCCGTGCGCGATGCCCACGCCGAGATTGCGCAGCACGGTCGAGTCGGTCAGGTCCCGCTGCAGGCGCGAGATCGGCAACTTGGCCGCCAGGTGGCCGAACACGGCGTTGGCCAGCCCGAGATTGCCCTCGGCGTTCTCGAAGTCGATGGGGTTGACCTTGTGCGGCATGGTCGAGGAGCCCACCTCGCCGGCGACGGTCTTCTGCTTGAAGTAGCCCAGCGAGATATAGGTCCACACGTCGCGGTTGAAATCGATCAGCACCGTATTGAACCGCGCCAGGGCATCGAAGAACTCGGCGATGTAGTCGTGGGGCTCGATCTGGATGGTGTAGGGATTCAACTCCAATCCCAGAGCGGTGACGAAGGCATGGGCGATGCCCGCCCAGTTCACTTCGGGATAGGCGGCCAAGTGGGCGTTGTAGTTGCCCACGGCGCCGTTGATCTTGCCGAGCAGGGCGACCCCGGCGAACTGGTCGCGCTGGCGCTTGAGGCGGTGGGCGACATTCGCCATCTCCTTGCCCACCGTGGTCGGCGAGGCGGGCTGGCCGTGGGTGCGCGAGAGCATGGGCTGGTCCGCGTAGCGATGGGCCAGCTCGCGCACGGCGTCGATGATCTCGTCCAGGGTAGGCAGCAGCACCTGGTTGCGCGCCTCGCGCAGCATCAGGGCGTAGGACAGGTTGTTGATGTCCTCGGAGGTACAGGCGAAGTGGATGAACTCGCTGACGGCCTCGAGCTCGGCGTTGCCGGCGATCTTCTCCTTGAGGAAATACTCCACGGCCTTGACGTCGTGGTTGGTGGTGCGCTCGATGTTCTTGACCCGGTGGGCGTCGTCGACCGAAAAGCCCTCGACGATGCCCTCGAGCACGTTCTGGGCGTGCTCGCTCAGGGCCGGGACCTCGGCGATGTCCGGGGCGGCCGCCAGGCACTGCAGCCAGCGCACCTCGACCAGGACGCGGTGGCGGATCAGCCCGTATTCGCTGAAGATCGGCCGCAGGTCCTCGGTCTTGGGGCCGTAGCGCCCGTCGATGGGGGAGATGGCGGTCAGGGTGTTCAGGTCCATGCGGGCTCCGGTGCTGCGGCCAAAGGCGTGATCATACACCAACTCGACGCCGCCTGGCGTGCCGGGTGGCTGTGGCCTGCGGGCAAAGTACCGTTCAAAACAGGGGCTCGCACCGCCGGTCCGGCCGGGTGGCGGGGCCGCGAAGGGGACGTTACGCTTGGTGGTCTTAGTAGCCGGCGGCCAACGGGGCCGAGGCACCGTTGAAGACCGTGTCGGCGTGGGAGAACTCGCGCAGGCGGTAGCTGCCCTCCAGGCTGAGGTAGCTGACGGTGGCCTCGAAGTCGGCGAGGGCATCGTCGAGCTCGCAGTAGGCCGTCTCGGTGCGCATCGGGGCGGGGTGGTTGCAGGACTGCTCGTCGAGCTGGCGGACCAGGGCGTATCCCTGCACGGTTTCCTCCACGCGCAGCTCGAAGCGCTCGCGGATGCGGTTGCCCGTCACGCGGCGGGTGAACCGGGCGTAGGAGATCATGGAATCCGGCATGGCGTGTCCCTCCTGGGCCGATACGGTTCCCATTGTGCACGGCGTCGCGGGGCATGCGGCCAAGCCCGTCACAAAATGCGAATCGGCGCGAGCGCCCGCGGGGCCCGGGGCCCCGGCGGGGGCGAACTTGCGGTGGCCGCCGGCTCCAAGTTTTGGTAAAGAGTATGAAAGGCCCGTCCGAGAACCATACAGGGGCCGTTGACAGTTCGGGCGGAAAATAATTAATGAATAATATCAATGATATAGAGGGGGCTCTCCGACAGGAGCGGTCGCAGGCCGTGGTGCGCGTGCTGGTGGCGTCGGTCGTGTTGCTCCTGCTGCTCGGCTTTCAGACCTTCAAGGACGAGCCCGTCGGCGTGTCCGACATGCAGGCGGTGCTGGTGGTGTTCGGGTTCTGGACGACCGCCGGACTGTGGGCGCTTTGGTTGTGGCCGCGCCGCCAGACCAGTCCCCTGGGCCGGCAGGCGGCCCTGGCCTTCGATATCGTCGCCACGACCGTGGCGATGGTTCTGGCCGGCAAGACCGGCGCCTTCTTTTATCCCATCTACCAATGGATCGTCGTCGGCCACGGGGTGCGCTTCGGACGTTCCACCATGCTGGTCGCCGCCGGTATGGCCCTGATTGGCTTCAGCATCGCCATCCTGGTGACCCCCTATTGGCACGACAACATCTTCACCGCGAGCGGACTGCTTATCGGCCTGGTCGTGTTGCCAATGTACATGACCTCGCTGCTGGACAGGCTCAACAGTCTGAACCAGCAATTGCAGCACGAACTGGAGCGCACCTCCCATTCGGCGCGCCACGATACCCTGACGGGACTGCCCAACCGGCAGACCTTTTTCGACCGGCTCGACCTGGCGATCGATCGCTCGGCGCGGTCGGGGCGCGGCTTTGCCGTCATGTTCATTGACCTGGACGACTTCAAGGAGGTGAACGACCGCCTCGGCCACCTCGCGGGCGATACGGTGCTGGCCACCGTCGGCGAGCGCCTGCAGCGCTGCTGTCGCGACGACGACTTTTCCGGGCGTTTCGGCGGGGACGAGTTCGCGCTGTTGTTCGATGATATCGACGATTGCGAGCAGGCCCTGGCCGCGGCCGGGCGGGTGGCCGGCGCCATCGGCGAGGCCATCGTGCTCAAGGACGGGCGCCAGGCGACCATGTCGGCCAGCATCGGTATCAGCCTGTTCCCCATCGACGGTCAGTCACCCGGCGAACTGACCCACGCCGCCGACCTGGCGATGTACGCCACCAAGCGCTCGGGCAAGCACGGTTATGCGTGCTACTCGGATATGGACGACGGGGACGACGAACACCTCGCCCGCGAGGCTTGAGCCCGTATGGAAAGGCTGCTGTAAAACGCGGAGGGCGCAGAGACGCGGAGGACGCAAAGAAAAGACAAAGCACTATGCTTTATCCGGTCTGAGTCGCAAGCGCCGGGGCATCCTGATATCCCGATCTGCGATGAAACAGCCGTTCTGAAATTCGGGCGAACTGCGATCATCCGGTGCAATCGGATGTTCTTCTCTGCGCCCTCCGCGTCTCTGCGAACTCTGCGTTACTTCTCCTAGCCCTATTCAAGCCGCGAGCTGGCGCAGGACGTAGGGCAGGATGCCGCCGTGGCGGTAGTACTCGACCTCCTGCGGGGTGTCGATGCGCACGCGGGCGGTGAAGCTGCGGCTGCTGCCGTCGGGGCCGGTGGCGGTGACGCTGACCTCCTTGGCCGAGCCGTCGCCCAGGCCCTCGATGTCGAACGCCTCGTGGCCGGTCAGGCCCAGCGAGGCGGCGTCCTCGCCTTCCTTATATTGCAGCGGCAGCACGCCCATGCCGACCAGGTTGGAGCGGTGGATGCGCTCGTAGCTCTCGGCGATGACGGCGCGCACGCCCAGCAGGCGCGGGCCCTTGGCGGCCCAGTCGCGCGAGGAGCCCGAGCCGTATTCCTTGCCGGCGAGCACGACGAGCGGGGTGCCCTCGGCGCGGTACTCCATGGCCGCCTCGAAGATGGACATCTGCTTGCCGCTGGTCAGGTGCACGGTCACGCCGCCCTCGGTGCCGGGGGCGAGCAGGTTGCGCAGGCGGATGTTGGCAAACGTGCCGCGCATCATGACCTCGTGGTTGCCGCGGCGCGAGCCGTAGGAGTTGAAGTCCGCGGGCTTGACGCCGTGCTCGACCAGGTAGTGGCCGGCCGGGCTGTCGGCCTTGATGGCGCCGGCCGGGGAGATGTGGTCGGTGGTGACCGAATCGCCGAGCAGGGCGAGCACGCGCGCGCCCTTGATGTCGGTAATCGCCTCCGGCGTCTTGCCCATGCCCTCGAAGTAGGGCGGGTTCTTGACGTAGGTCGAGTCCTCGTCCCAGGCGAAGCGCTGGTCGGAGGGCGCCTGCAGCTTGGCCCAGCGCTCGTCGCCGGTCAGCACCTCGGCGTAGCTGGAGGCGAACTGCTCGGCGCGCACGGCGCCGGCGATGGTGTCCCGGATCTCCTTTTGCGTGGGCCACACGTCCTTGAGATAGACCGGCTTGCCGTCCTTACCCGTGCCCAGCGGCTCGCCGTAGACGTCGATGTCCATGCGCCCGGCCAGGGCGTAGGCCACGACCAGGGGCGGGGAGGCCAGGTAGTTCATACGCACCTCGGAGTGGATGCGCCCCTCGAAGTTGCGGTTGCCCGACAGGACCGAGCAGACCACCAGGTCGTCCTCGCCGATGGCCTTGGAGATCGCCTCGGGCAGGGGACCGGAGTTGCCGATGCAGGTGGTGCAGCCGTAGCCGACGACGTTGAAGCCCAGCGAGTCCAGGTCGTCGAGCAGGCCGGCCTGCTCCAGGTAGCCGGTGACCACGCGCGAGCCGGGGGCGAGCGAGGTCTTCACCCAGGGTTTGACTGTCAGGCCCAGCTCGGCGGCCTTCTTGGCGACCAGGCCGGCGCCGACCATGACGGCGGGATTGGACGTATTCGTGCAGCTGGTAATGGCCGCGATGACCACCATGCCGTCGGTCAGCGTGAAGGTCTCGCCCCCCATGGACACCTTCATGGTGCCGCGGTGCTCGCCCTGGTGCTCCACGCCCACGGCCGTGTGACCGCCCTCGTCGGCGAAGCGCTCGGAGTCGCCGTTCTTGCCGGGCAGCAGGCCGCGCTGCTCCATGATCTCGTGCAGGGCGCCGCGCACGGCGAACTTGGCGGTGCGCAGCGGGACCCGGTCCTGAGGGCGGCGCGGGCCCGCCAGGCTGGGCTCGACGCTCGCCAGGTCGAGCTCCAGGACCGTGCTGTAGTCGGCCGCCGCCTGGCCGGGTTCGCGGAACATGCCCTGGGCCCTGGCGTAGGCCTCCACCAGGGCCAGCTGGTCCTCGGAGCGGCCCGACAGGCGCAGGTAGGTCAGGGTCTCCTCGTCCACCGGGAAGATGCCGCAGGTCGCGCCATACTCGGGCGCCATGTTGGCGATGGTGGCGCGGTCGGCCAGCGGCAGGTGGTCCAGGCCGTCGCCGAAGAACTCGACGAACTTGCCGACCACGCCGTGCTGGCGCAGCATCTCGACCACGGTGAGCACCAGATCCGTGGCGGTGGCCCCCTCGGGCAGCGCGCCGACGAGCTTGAAGCCCACGACCTGCGGGATGAGCATGGTGATGGGCTGGCCCAGCATGGCCGCCTCGGCCTCGATGCCGCCCACGCCCCAGCCGAGCACGCCCAGGCCGTTGATCATGGTGGTGTGCGAGTCGGTGCCGACCACGGTGTCGGGGTAGGCCTGCAGGACGCCGCCGTTTTCCTGCGCGAACACGGTGCGCGCCAGGTACTCCAGATTGACCTGATGCACGATGCCCGTGTCGGGGGGGACGACCTTGAAGTTGTGGAAGGCCTTCTGGCCCCACTTCAAAAAGGTATAGCGCTCCTTGTTGCGCTGATACTCGAGCTCGGCGTTGAGCTGGAAGGCGTTGGCGCTGCCGTACTCGTCGACCTGGACCGAGTGGTCGATGACCAGCTCGGCCGGCTGCAGCGGATTGATGCGGTCGGGGTCGCCGCCGAGGGCGCGCATGGCATCGCGCATCGCGGCGAGATCCACCACGGCGGGCACGCCGGTGAAGTCCTGCATGAGCACCCGCGCCGGGCGAAAGGCGATCTCCTTGCTGGGTTCGGCCTTGGGGTCCCAGGCGGCCAGGGCACGGATGTCCTCGGCGCTGACGCTGGTGCCGTCCTCGTAGCGCAGCAGATTCTCCAGCAGGACCTTGAGCGAGTAGGGCAGGCGCGCGGCGCCGTCGACGGCGTCCAGGCGGAAGATCTCGTAGCTGCTGCCGTCGACGTCCAGCGTGGATCGGGCGTTGAAACTGTCGCTCATGGGGGCTCCTTCAGGATGTTGCTCGGCGCTCAAACGCCTATTTTCGCGGAAACCGGCGGCCGATGGTAGTGGCGGGTCCCCGGCGCGGGGCGCCTGCGCGGCGCTCAGGCAATGGTGCCGGCCTCTTCGGCGAGCAGGCGCTTGGCCTCGGCGACCACTTCCCGGTGCTTGAGCAGCATATACCAGCCGTTGCCGCCGCACTGGCGCCACAGGATGGACGAGCGCAGCCCGGCCAGCAGCAGCGCCCGGATGGTGTTCTGGTTCTCGCTCACCGACAGAAAATGGGGCTCGCCGCCGACCATGATGCGCGGGGTCAGGCGGCTGACGTTGTCCGTGTAGATGGAGGCCAGATTGGCCAGGACATTGTCGTGGGTGATGGAAAAGTGCGTGCTCTGGATGCGGGCGCGCTCGATGCCGTGGCCGATGGCCGCCATCAGGTCGTGGCGCTTGCGCAGGCGGCGGCCGAGGACCAGCAGATTGGCGATATAGCGGGCCACCTCGAGGTCGCGGTGCCGGCCCTTGCGTCCCAATTGGACGATGAGCTCGTGCAGCCCGGTGCGCAGGGCCTCCACGCTGGCGTAGACGGCCAGGACCGAGGGCGGGTCGGTCTGATACAGGCTGTGCATGCAGGCCTGGAGGTCGCGCGGTTCCACCACGCCGTTGCGGGCCATCTCCTTGACCAGACGGGCGGCCTGGCAGATCCCGGCCATGGCCAGGGTACGGTCGCGCAGGGAGTGGCGTTGGCCGCTCAAGGCGCGGCCCGGTCCACGGCGCGCTCGGTCGCCTCGATCGTGCCCCCGCCCAGGCATTCCTCCCCGCTGTAGAACACCACGGCCTGGCCGGGGGTCACGGCCCGCTGCGGTACATCGAAGACCACGCGCACGCGGCCCGTCTCGCCCGCCGACTCAATGGTGCAGGGCTGGTCGGGCTGGCGATAGCGCGTCTTGGCCGCGGCGCGCAGGGGCAGGGGCGGGGCCTCGCCGGCCACCCAGTGCGGCTCGCCCGCCTCCAGCCAGCGGCTGAACAGCAGGGGATGGTCGTGGCCCTGGGCGACGATGAGCTCGTTGCGGGCCAGGTCCTTGGCCACGACGTACCAGGGCTCCTCGGAGCCGCCGGCCCGCCCGCCCAGGCCCAGGCCCTGGCGCTGGCCGAGGGTGTAGTACATCAGCCCGTCGTGGCGGCCGAGGCGCTCGCCCTCGGGGGTGCGCATCTCGCCCGGACTGGCCGGCAGATAGCGGGCCAGGAAGGCCTTGAAGTCGCGCTCCCCGATGAAGCAGATGCCCGTGCTGTCGCGCTTGGCGTGGGTGGACAGGCCGTTGCGTTGGGCCACGGCGCGCACGGCCGTCTTCTCCAGCTCGCCCAGCGGGAACAGGCTGCGCGCGAGCTGCGCCTGGCCGAGCGTGTACAGGAAATAGCTCTGGTCCTTGGCGCCGTCCAGGCCCTTGAGCAGGCGGTAGCGCCCGTCGCGCTGCCCGCGCCGGGCGTAGTGGCCGGTGGCGATGAACTCGGCGCCCAGCGCCAGGGCATGGTCGAGGAAGGCGCGGAACTTGATCTCCTTATTACACAGCACATCGGGGTTGGGGGTGCGCCCGGCGCCGTACTCGGCGAGGAAATAACTGAACACGCGCTCCCAGTACTCCTCGGCGAAATTCACGCCGTAGAGCGGGATCTCCAGCTGGGCGCAGACCTCCTTGGCGTCGGCGTAGTCGGTCTCGGCCGCGCAGTGGTCCTCGGTATCGTCGCCCTCCCAGTTCTTCATGAACAGGCCCTGCACGGCCCAACCCTGCTCCTCGAGCAGCAGCGCGGCGACCGAGGAGTCCACCCCGCCCGACATGCCGACCATCACCCGCCGCCCGGCGCTGGGCGCGGGACTGGCGGAGTGGATTTCGGGAGAAGGCATGGACATGGCGGCGGTCGCAGGCAGCTCAATAATAAGGCGTCAGTTTACCAGATGCTGGTGACCTAGTGCGGCTCAGTGAATAAACGCAAAGGACGCCAAGGCGCAAAGGCCGCAGTGAAAGATCACCCCGATGGCGGTGGTCGTTTGCGTATGGCGTGGGCGGCCAGGGTACCGCGGGACCAGAGTGTTAAATCTTCTATCCGCTTCGCGCCCTTTGCGTCTTTGCGCTCTTCGCGTTGCTTCGACACGGTCAACTCTCAGCTCAAGTCGAGGAGCAGGTCGAGGGGGTAGCGCCGGCCGGCGCGGTAGTCGTCGATGGCGCGGCGCACCAGCGGGCTGCGCAGCTCGCCGGCGCGGGCGTCGAGCTCGTCGATGCCGAGCCACAGGACGCGGCGGATCTCCTTGTCCAGCGGGCGCTGGGGCTCGTGGTCGGCGACCTCGCCGGCGAAGGTGAAGCGCACGAAGGTGGCCTCGTTGTCGGGGTTGACCCAGCGGTAGACGCCAATGAGGGCCTGGGGCACGAAGTGCCAGGCGGTCTCTTCGAGGGTCTCGCGCACCGCGGCGTCGACCAGGGACTCGCCCGGGTCGAGGTGCCCGGCGGGCTGGTTGACGACCAGCCGGCCCTCGATCTCCTCCTCGACCAGCAGGAAGCGACCGTCGCGCTCGGCCACCGCCGCGACCGTGACATGAGGTTTCCAGATCATACTTGGTCCTTCTTCGGCACAGTTGTAAACGCAGAGGCGCGGAGAACGCAGAGTTTGGAAAGGACATATTGCGCCGCGCTGTGACGGCGTCCATTGGAACTGGGGTAGGGTGTCACCGAATCAGCATCGCTGAGCGCCCCGCACCCTTCGGCTAAGGTCACAGATGCGTTCTCGCGTCAGATGCGCACGGTCGGTCCCGTCGTCACAATGAATGGTCTTTTCTTTGCGCACTCTGCGCCTTTGCGACCTCTGCGTCACATCGCCCACGCTTGGTCTTTACCTCGGATCGGGGATAGCCCTACATCACAATAATTTGTCTTTTCTCAGCATCCTCTGCGTCTCTGCGCACTCTGCGTTACATCACCTGCGCTTGGACCTGGCCACCGCCGGCAGGGCGATCTCGCGCCATTGGCCCGGGGCCAGGCCGGCCAGGGTCCATTCGCCGACGGCGTAGCGTATCAGGCGCAGGGTGGGGTGCCCAACCGCGGCGGTCATGCGCCGCACCTGGCGGTTGCGCCCTTCGCCGATGGTCAGCTCGAGCCAACTCGTGGGGATGTGCTTGCGGTAGCGCACGGGCGGGTCGCGCGGCCAGAGGTCGGGTTCGGCCATGGCACGGGCCTGGGCCGGGCGGGTCGGGCCGTCCTTGAGCACCACGCCCTGGGCCAGGCGCGCCAGGGCGTCTTTGTCGGGTTCGCCCTCGACCTGGACCCAGTAGGTCTTGGCCAGCTTGTGGCGCGGGTCGGCGATGCGGGCCTGCCAGGCGCCGTCGTCGGTGAGCAGCAGCAGGCCCTCGCTGTCGCGGTCCAGGCGTCCGGCCGGGTAGACGCCGGCGATGTCGATATAGTCCGCCAGGGTGGGCCGAGCGGCGCCGTCGGTGAACTGGCTGAGCACGTCGTAGGGCTTGTTGAACAGGATCAGGCGGGGCACGTGTCGTTCACTGTCGGTCGAGGTGTGGCCAGGGTGGATCAATGATACCGCGCCGCAGTGTTCGGCGCCGCCGCCGCGGCCGTGGCTGGCGGGCCCCGACAGTGCTAGACTACCGCGCTTCTGTTCCACTGCGTTGAATGGGGTCCCCATGGCCTACGACAAGATTGCCGTGCCGGCCGACGGCGAGAAGATCGCCGTCAATTCCGACTTTACCCTGACCGTGCCCGACCGGCCGATCATCCCCTACATCGAGGGCGATGGCATCGGCGTGGACATCACACCGGTGATGCGCAAGGTCGTCGACGCGGCGGTGGAGCGGGCCTACGGCGGCAAGCGCAGCGTGGCCTGGATGGAGATCTACGCCGGCGAGAAGGCCAATACGATCTACGGCGCCGATACCTGGCTGCCGGGCGAGACCTTCGAGGCGGTGCGCGAGTTCGTCGTCTCCATCAAGGGGCCGCTGACCACGCCCGTGGGCGGGGGCATCCGCTCGCTGAACGTCGCCCTGCGCCAGGACCTGGACCTGTACGTGTGTCTGCGCCCGGTGCGCTACTATCCGGGCACGCCGAGTCCGCTCAAGCGGCCCGAGGACACCGACATGGTGATCTTCCGGGAGAATTCCGAGGATATCTACGCGGGTATCGAGTGGGCCGAGGGCACGGCGGAGGTGAAAAAGCTCATCGACTTCCTGCGAGGCGAGATGGGCGTGAACAAGATCCGCTTCCCGGACAGCTCGGGCATCGGCATCAAGCCGGTCTCGCGCGAGGGTACCGAGCGCCTGGTGCGCAAGGCCATCCAGTACGCCATCGACAACGACCGCGACTCGGTGACCCTGGTGCACAAGGGCAACATCATGAAGTTCACCGAGGGGGCCTTCAAGAGCTGGGGCTACGAAC
>Ga0209918_1000038_pt1 | contig 103152 bp, 78 predicted proteins | sample SalPonD_shore_MG_FD_185712 | JGI IMG/M metagenome (GOLD analysis project Ga0209918, IMG submission 185712) | Salt pond soil microbial communities from South San Francisco under conditions of wetland restoration - Salt Pond MetaG... | ecosystem: Environmental > Aquatic > Marine > Intertidal zone...
GCCGAGCGCGCCATGGCCGCCACCTGGTCGAAGCGCGGGGCGCCCGGCCGCCAGAACACGTTGACCGCCGCGTAGCGGCCGTGGTCGGGGTCGACCAGCGCCCGCGTCGCGTCCCACCGGTAGTGGTCTCCGAACGAGAAGGCCACGTCCCGCACGCTGTCCGCGTCGAACCGCCAGGTGAGCGCCTGGCCGGGCGCGCCCCTGGTGGCGCTCCCCGCCCCGAAGTCGTCCGGGGTCAGCACGTGGACGACCTCATCCGACTTCGAGGCGCGCTCGAGCGCGCTCCGCTCCCGGTCGGTGAGGACGTCCCCCGGGTTCTGCAGCGTCCCGGTGCCGCCGACGATGTAGCCGGCCGGGATCGTCACGCTGAAGCGGAAGTGGCCGTAGTCCAGGTAGAACTCGCCCGTCCCGGTGTACTGCCCGGCGTCCCAGCCGTGCACGTCGTCGTACACCGCGATCTGCGGGTACCACTGGGCGATCTGCGCGGTGCCCGGGTCCTGCATCCCCATGCGGCATCCCCCCCAGCAGCCGGGCGCCTGCACGTGGGACGGAGGGATCGTGAAGTGCCACGAGGCCTCGAAGACGGCGCTGTCCCCGGGCGCGAGGGGCTCGGGGAGGGGCACGGTCAGGAGCGTGCTGTAGATGGTGGCCCCGCCGGCCTCGGCGGGCTCGCCCCTCATGTTGTCCGGGATCTCGACCGGGCGGCCCTGGGCCACGAGTCGCTCGACCACCATCCCGCGGGTGGCGATCCCGGGCTCGGTCGGGCGCTCCCGCCGCGGCCACGGGCTCATGAGGTTCTGGTAGAGGTGGAAGACCACGACCTCGAGCGTGTCGGGCGAGCGGTTGTGGTAGACCACGCGCTCGCTGGCCGAGAGGAGCGAGTCGCGCGGCGACACCCGAGCCCGGATGTCGTAGTCGGCCCCGTTCTGCCAGTACTTCGGGCCCGGCGCGCCCGTCCGGCTCCGTGTGCCCGCCTCGACCGCCCGCTGCAGCGGCATCGGCACCACCGGCTCCAGGCGGGCCAGGGCCGGACCGCCCGAGCCCCCGCCCTGCTGGGCCGCGAGCGGTGCGCTCCCGAGCGGCGCCGAAAGCAGCGCCACCAGGGCCACGAGCGCGAAGCGGGCCGCCGGCCCAACTGCCGCCGACGGCCCGCCGCGTCCTTCCGGTGTCACGACGTCGTCCCGCTCGCGCCGGACCTCAGCTCCCCGCGTTCGGGTTGTTCAGGTACTCGACGCCCGGCAGCGGGAAGCAGGTCTGGTCCTGGTACTGTCCGCCGAACCGGAACGGCGTCCCCGGCGCCGGCACGAGCGGCAGATTGTAGCGCTTGATGTCCTCCAGGTGCTGGCCCTCGAGGAAGAGCTCGGCCCGACGCTCGTAGATGAGCTGCTGCATCACCGAGTCGGGATCGGTGCCGCTGTAGTGCGGCAGACCCACGTTGTCGTGCAGGTCGTTGATCCGGTCCACCGCAAGCCCGGGGTTCCCCGCCGCCAGGTCGCCCTCGGCCCGGATGAGCCACGCCTCTCGCCACGTGGCGATCGGGATCGGGCTCGAGATGCTCGAATACTTGTCCGCGGCGAACATTTCGACGTCGCTCCCCGGCCCCTTGATGCCCAGGTCGGTGACCTGCACGCGGGGGTCGGGGTTCCCCTCGAACTCCATGTTCCGGTAGGGAGGACCCTCGACCGAGGCGGTCAGCTCCCGGTTCATGGTGGTCCAGATCCGGTTCTCGGTCGTCGGCGAGACGTTCGAGTACTGGCCGTAGGCCGCGAAGCCCTGCGGCACCTGGTCCGCGTCGGCCTTGGCGTTGGCCGCGTCCCCCAGGTTCAGCCGCACCCGGGCCCGGCCGACCAGGGCCAGGTTCACGATGCTGTCCACGCCCGCCTGCTGCGCCGCGCCGATCGCCGTCGTGAACCGGTCTTCGGCCAGCTGGAAGATCGCGTCCGGCTGGAGCGCGGGACCCAGGTCGAAGGCGGCCGTGCACATGCTCTCGCCCAGCAGCGTGTAGCTGTAGCCGGCATAGGCGGCCGCGATCGCGATGAGCTTCTGCCGGTCCGGGACGTCCGAGTCCGACCACTCGTTCAGGTGGTCGAGGGCGTTGTCGGCCATCCAGCGCGCCGTCGACAGCGGCTCGTACACCGCCGGGTTGGTGCTCGCGCAGTCGCCCGTCGCGTACGTACCGGCGCCGTAGCCCTCGGGCGTCCAGGCCCGCTGGTCGTAATACACGTAGGAGGATCCGCCGATGTTGGAGGCGGCGGCCAGCTCGGTCCCCACGTAGCCCGTGGCCACGATGTAGCCGGCCAGCGCGCACTGGAAGTCGTTCACCGCGCTGGAGACCAGGATGCCCGCGCTTGCCGGGTCCTGTACGTCGGAGGCCTGCACCCGCGAGGGCGCGTCGACCTTGGTGAGACTGTCGAGCGGTCCGCACGCCGTCAGGTACATCGCGGCCGCCACGGCCACGACCGCACGGACGCCCCGATCCATCCAGCTCCTGGTATATCGCCGAGTCATCGTAGCCTCTCCTGTCCTTGCACCGAACGCGTTCGCCATCGAGATCCTCACCGTCACCACACCAGGTCGATGCGAAGGCTGACCGAGGTCAGCGGCGGCATCAACGCCTGGCTCTCCGGCGTCGAGTTCGCGTAGGAGAGGTTGACGGCCTCCGGGTCGATGCCCGGCCAGTCCGAGATGTAACCAAGGTTCTTCCCGGCCACGCTCACGCGAGCCGTGCCGGCGCCCAGCATCCTGGCGTACCGGTCGGGGAGCGTGTAGTCCAGCGAGAGCTCGCGCAGCCGGGCGAAGCTCGACTTCCGGACCCACCACGAGAACTCGTCCGCGCCGCCCAGCTGCATCGCCGCGATGTCCTTGGGATCGAACTCCTGCGGATAGGCGTTCTGGCGGCACACCTGGCGCCACACGCACCGGTTCCAGTACTCCGTGACGTACTTGCTCTGTCCGACCCGGAAGTCGACCAGTCCCCCGAGGGTCAGCCTCCCGTCCAGCGTGAGGCTGGTTCGGAACGACCCGGAGTAGTCCGGATACGGATGACCCAGGTAGACCCGCGGTCCGGCCAGGCAGTCCGTCGTTCCACCGTCCGTCGGCTGGCACTGGATGTTCACGGCCTGGCCCGTGTTCGGGTCGAACTCGGCGCTGACGACCTTGTGCGCCCACATCGAGCCCACCGGATAGCCCTGCTGGTCCCGGCCCACCCAGCCGGTGGCCAGGTAGCCCGGAATGCCCAGCTTGGTGATGACGTTGTGGTTCGTCCCGAAGTTGACGCCCATGTCCCACGTGAGCCGCTCGGAGTTGATCGGCTGGCCGTGGACGTCGACCTCGAGCCCGCGGTTGAAGACCTCACCGACGTTGACGAACTGCTGGCTCGCCCCGAAGCCGGTCGAGGGCGCGATGTTGCGCTGCAGGATCGCGTCGCTCGTGTGGTCGTTGTAGTAGGTGAGGCTGAGCGACAGCCGGTCGGACAGCAGGCTGGCGTCGAAGCCCGCCTCGATCTCCTTGCTGCGCTCGGGACCGAGGTCCGGGTTCCCGATCGCCTGCGGCGTGATCGCGGAGGAGCCGTCCGGCATCGACTGCGGCTGGAAGGTCCGCAGCGCCGCGAACGCGTCGGGCTGCTGACCGCTCTGCCCGTAGGCCGCGCGGAGCTTGAGGGAGTTCACGAAGCCCACGTTCCACCAGGGCTCCTCGCTCACCACCCAGCTCAGGCTGGCCTTGGGATAGTAGACCAGGTTCTTGTCGGAGCCGAACGCGCTGTTCTTGTCCCCGCGCACGGCGCCCGTCAGGAAGAGACGATCCTTCCACCCGATCTGCTCCTGGACGAAGCCGCCGACCGTGTTGTTCTGCAGGTAGTTGTCGGAGCCCAGGCGAATGCCGGCGCCCTGCACGACCTTGACGCCCGCGTTCGGGAAGTTCTGGCCGTTGGCCGACGTGTACTCGATGTGCTTGGCGTAGATCTGCAGGCCCACCGACGTCTTCGACTGCAGATCGTCGCTCACGTCGGCGGTGGCCGTGATCCCGTAGTCCAGGGTCGTGTAGAGGGCCTCCTGTCGCTGCACGTCCTTGGTGCCGTTGGCCGTCCCCGGACCGAAGAACTGCGCGTCGTACTCGCCGAGCTTGGGCGTGTAGTGGACGATCTGCTGGTCGGTGAAGTCCACGCCGAAGCTGAGGCGCTGCGTGAGCCAGTCCCACGGGCGGTGGACCATGGTGAGGCTCGGGATGAAGCGGTTGGACTTGTTCGTGGAGTTGTAGACCCTGCGGAGCACGTCGGGCGGCGCGATCTGGAAGCCGTCCAGCGGCGTCTCGAGGTCGGCCGGCGAGCCCCACATGATCGACGGGATCACGCCGCGGACCGCCTGCTGGGCGAGTCCGATCCGGTCGATGTGGACGCCCACGCCGGTCCGGATGTCCAGGCTCGGGATGGGGCTGAACGCAAGGTTGAGGCGCCCGCCGTACTTGTCCGCCCAGTTGTCGGGCGAGGCGCCGTCGGCCAGCCCCGTGTGTCCGCTCATGTAGTAGCGCAGGTCCTCGTTCCCGCCGGACAGCGAGGCGGTGTACTGCTGGTCGAGCCCGTTCCGGAAAATCGGGTTCCCGGCGTCCGCGTAGCGCTGGATCGGGTTGTCGCTGATGACGTCGCCCGTGCCGGGGTCCCGGTAGTAGTTGGGCATGAGAAGGCGGTTGGAGGGACCGCGCAGCCAGTTGACGCCGCCCTGCACGTCCAGCCGAAGCCGTGCCTTGCTCGCGCTCCCTCCCTTCGTGGTGATCAGGATGACGCCGTTGGAGGCCGCCGTCCCGTACAGGGTGGCCGCCGACGGTCCCCGGATCACCTGGATGTCCTTGATGTCCGCGGGGTCGAGGTCGTCCAGCCGGGAGACGGACGGATCGCCCCAGGTGCCCTCCGTCTGGCTGTTCATGCGCACGCCGTCGATGTAGACGATCGGCGAGTTGTCCAGCGACATCGTGGCCCGGCCGCGGACCACGATGCGCGAGGCCGAGCCCACGTTCCCCGCGCCCTGGCTCACGACCATGCCCGTGACCCGCCCGTGCAGGACGTCCGACATGTCCGAGACCGGGGCGTTCTCGATCTCCGAGGCGTTGATCGAGGCGATCTTGTTGCCGAGGGCCCGCTCCCGGGTTCCCTCGGCCGTCGCCGTGACCACGATGCGCTCGAGCGAGACCGCCGACTGCTCCAGCGTGACCGTGAGGTCGGTGACGCCCGGAGAGGCCGGGACGTTCCTGGTCCTGTACCCGATGAGCTGCACGCGGAGGGTGACCGAGCCTCCCGACACCCCGTCGATCCGGAAGCGGCCCCGGTCGTCGGCGATCGTCCCGAGGCCGGTCCCCGGGATCGAGACCTGGGCGCCGGCCAGCGGCCGACCGGTCCCCGACTCGACCACCTGGCCGGCGATGACTCCCTGGGCCTGCTGGGCGTGAGCCGGGCGGACCGTGAAGGCCAGGAGGGCGACGGCGAACAACAGCACCGCTGAACGGAATGCGCGCATGGCAGCACCTCGGCTGATGCGTGCCCCCCGGGGCCGGGGTTCGCGGGGCCACGATCGGCACCCGGTCACGGCGAGGCACGGCGTCTCTGTATTCGGACGAAGATCGGTCCGCGCACGGCGGACCGCCCCGTTGGGGTCGTGTACCGTATACTGACGACCTGATACTGTCAAGTTCGGGGCACCCGGAGGCCAGTTTCCGCCTCCGTCTTCACCGAACTCGTTACGACACAAGGAGATGTGGTAGATTCCAGGCCACGTCCGGGTCCGCTCGGGCCGCCCCGGAGCCCGCGGAGCGGCCGTTCGGATTGTCGGCTCCAGCGCCACCGTCGCCCCCTACTCCGCACGCTCGTCCGGTCGGCCCCCGTCCCGCGCCCCGCCCCCGCCGCTCCGTACCAGCCACACGTACACGGGCACCCCGGCCATCAGGAGCAGGAAGCCCCAGAACACCACCTTCTGGCCGGTGCCGTAGATGGCCCACAGGGCGTAGAGGAACGCCACGCCGGCGATGACCGAGGCCGAGCCGAGGCGCTCGCCCTCGAAGCGGGACCGGTCGCGCGCGAACAGGATGAGCTCGGCCATCGCGCACAGCGCGTACGGGAAGAGCGAGGTGAGGGTCGAGAGGAGGATGACGAACGTGAACACGGCCACCAGGCCCGACGTGTAGTTCGTGGCCATGAGGATCGTGGCCAGGAGGCTCGAGGCGACCAGCCCGAACGTCGGGGTGCCGCGGTCGGACAGCCGCCCGAACCGCGCGGGGAAGAGTCCGTCGCGGGCCGCGGCCCACGGCACCCTGCCCTGGAGCAGGATCCACCCGTTCAGGGCCCCGAAGGCGGAGATCGCGGCGCCGGCCGCCACGGCCTTCCCGGCCCAGCCGCCCCACATCGTCCGCGCCGCGTCGGCGAAGGGCGCCCCGGAGACGGCCAGCTCCGACGGGGCGATGACGCCCATGACGCCTGCCGTGGCCACGATGTAGATCAGAGCCGCGACGCCCGTCCCGATCAGCGTGGCCATCGGGATCGTCCGGCGCGGCTCGCGGACCTCCTCCGAGGGGACGGTGGCCGACTCCAGGCCGAGGAAGGCCCACAGGGTGAGCGAGCCCGTGGCCGAGACGGCTCCGAAGAACGAGTCGCCGCTCGTGTTGAACGGCCGGAAGTGCGCGCCCTGGAAGAAGAAGAGGCAACCGATCACGCCCACGGCCAGGAGAGGGACGACCTTGAGGACCGTGGTCACCGCCTGCACGATGGCCGCCTCGCGCACGCCCCGCGCGTTGATCCAGGTCACCAGCCAGATGGCGGCCACCGCGGTGAGCGCCCCGGCGGCCGGCGTGGCCGAGAGCGGCGGGACCAGGTAGCCCAGGTAGCTGGTGAAGCCGACGGCGATGGCGGCGTTCCCGGCCCAGATCGAGATCCAGTAGCCCCACGCCACCAGGAAGCCCGCGAAGTCACCGAACCCGGCCCGGGTGTAGGCGTAGGGCCCCCCGGCGCCCGTGACCATCCGGGACAGCCGGGCGAACACGAGCCCGAGCAGCATGGCGCCGGCCGCGGCGAAGGCCCAGCCCAGAAGGCTGACGCCCCCGTACTTCCCGAGCGAGGCGGGCAGCAGGTAGACGCCCGACCCGATCATGTTGCCGACCACGAGGGCGCCGGCGGTCCACGGGCCGATGCCGCGGACCGTCCCGCCCCCGGTCTCCCCGGCGGCGCGGCCCCCGCGGCTCCCCGCGGGCGCCCCCGCCCCGCCTCCGGCTCTCCCGTCCGGGGCGGCCATCAGCGCCCGTCCAGGCGGCCGTAGGCCTTCAGGACCTGCCGCAGCCGGTCGTGCGGGATCGCGTGGACCGTGTTCCCGTCCCTCCCCGTCATGGTCCGTCCGGCCACGAGCGCGTTGATGACCGCCTCCTCCGTGGCGTCCACCACCCCCCTGAACAGCGGGGTGATGTCGGTCACCATGCCCTGTCGCTTGAGGTCCGAGCCCCAGTGGCGCACGTGGTTGGCCGTCGAGAAGGCGATGAAGATGTCCCCCGAGCCGTTCTCCGAGATGCTCCCGTTCCGGCCGAGGCCGAGCGTCACCCGCCGCGCGAGCCGCTCGCACTGCTTCGGAATGAGAGGCGCGTCGGTGGCCACCACCACGATGATGGAGTGGCCGCCCTGCTCCCGCTCCTCCGCCAGGTGGCCGCGCTCGGGCACGAGGTCGGTGATCTCGCGGCCCACCGGGACGCCGGCGACGCGGAGCTGGTCGCGGCTCCCGTAGTTGGCCTGCACCAGGACCCCCACCGTGTAGCGGCCCTGCTCGGTCTGGACGATGCGCGAGGACGTCCCCGTGCCGCACTTGAAGGCGTAGCAGCTCATGCCGGTGCCGCCCCCGACGTTCCCCTCGGGGACGGGGCCGGAGGCGGCGCTGTCCAGGGCGGCGAACACGTCGGCCCGCGTGACGTGCTGCCCGTAGATGTCGTTGAGGAACCCGTCCCAGGTCTCGGCGACCACGGGCAGGACGCGCGCGTAGAGCGCCGGGGGGAGGTCGATGTGCCGGCGGTCCCACTCGATCGTGGCCGCCGCCACCGTGCCCACGCTCACCGTGTTGGTGATCATCACGGGCCCGTACAGCTCGCCGAACTCGTCCACGTAGTGGGACCCGGTCATCTCACCGTCGCCGTTCTGCGTGTACATCCCGGCGGCCACGCCGTCCGTGGCGTCCTTCCCGAGCGGGAAGACGGCAGTCACTCCGGTGCGCGCGGGACCCTTCCCCACGACCAGCTTCCCGCTCCCCTGGATGACGGTCCGCTCGCCGACCTCCACGCCCGGCACGTCGGTGATCGCGTTCCAGCGGCCCGGCGTCCCCTCGAACGGGACGCCGAGGTCGCGGGCCCGGGGGGCGGACCCGGCGCCGGGGGTGTGACCGGTGGACGGGGCGGACTGCGCCTCGGCGGGGCCGGGCGCCGCCACGTACGCCCCGGCCAGGGACAGGACGCAGAGGGCGACGGCCAGCCGGACGCCCGGCGTGCCTCGACGACGGTCCGGGATGCTCATGCGGCCTCCATCGGCTGGCTCACGTCGTGACGCCAGTCGACGCCGCGATCGCGCAGGTGATCCACGATGAACTCGAAGCACTCGGCGTCGCGCCCCAGGTACTCCGGCGGCGAGATGCCGGGCTCGCGGTACCTCCCTTCGGCCACGAGCCGCACGGCGGCCGTGCAGGTGTAGCCCGTCACCCGGGCCATCGAGGAGATGCCCTTCTCCCGGTCGTACCGGTCCACGGAGCTCCACGTGTGGCGGACCTCCCGGCCGTCGCTCGCGCCCTCGAGCTCGACCCGGGTGACGGTGAGGTCCTCCTCCCCCTCCCGGAAGCGCCACTCCTCGAACAGGAGCTCCGCCGTCAGGTCGATGGGACGGACTTCGGCGCCGTCCACGCGCACCGGCTCCTCGGAGAAGTACCCGGTCTCGCGCAGGAGCCTCATGCGCTCTGCGTGGCCCGGGTAGCGGACGGTCTTGTCGACCATCTCCTCGGCGTCGACGGTCCGGAGCAGGGTGCGCAGGCCGTCGGTGACGAAGGCCTCCATCGTCCCCACCCCCTCGAACTCCACCGGCTCCACCTCCGACAGGGCCGGCAGGACGACGTCCCGGCCCGCCCGCCGCAGCCGCGCCGGACGGGTGTACTCGGCGATGACATCGATGGGCGAGAAGGTGGCCCGGTACTCGTACGGCCAGTAGCGCACGCTCGGAACGCCGCCGCACAGGCAGCGGACGGAGCGCAGGGGGTCGAGCTCCCGCTCGTAGCGGCCGGCCAGGATGTTGGAGAAGCCGGGCACGATGCCGCAGTCGATGATGGCCGTGCATCCCCTCTCCCTGGCCAGCTCGTCCAGCTGGAAGGGGTCCTCCTCGAAGAAGGAGATGTCGACGATGTCGCGGCCGGCCTCGAGCACGGTCCGCAGCGTCTCGAAGCCCATGGGGCCCGGGACCGCGCTCACCACGATGTCCCGGTCGGCGAGCAGCTCCCGGAGCGTGGAGGCGTCGGAGACGTCGGCGGCCCCGGTCTCGAGGTCGGGCACGCTCCCCAGGCTCGTGAGCGCTTCCTCCGACACGTCCACCACCGTGGTCCGGAACGCGGGGTCCGCGGCCAGGTCCCTGGCCATGGCCGAGCCCACGCGGCCGGCCCCGAGGACGAGGACGCGGGTGACGTTCGATCCTTCGGCGTTCATCTCTCTCCTTCCTCCAGGAGGACCCTGGCGTCCACCGCCCGGGCGCCCTCCGCGTACAGGAACAGGGGGTTCACTTCCACTTCGGTCGCCGCCGGGAGAGCGGCCAGGCAGCGGGCCACGCCCGCGGCCGCCGTCTCCAGGGCGGCGAGGTCGGCGGCCGGACCGCCGCGGAGCCCCGAGAAGGCCGCGGCCGTCCGGAGCTCCCGGACCATGGTGCGCACCTCTCCCGCCGGCACGGGGAGTACGCGGTGGACGACGTCGCGAAGCAGCTCCACGCCGACGCCGCCCGCGCCGATCGTCAGGACGGGCCCCAGCCCGGGATCGCGGCGCGCGCCGACCAGGACCTCCACGACCGGCGGCTCGAGCATCGGCGAGACGAGGACGCCCTCGAGTCCGGGCGTCCGGCCACGGATCGCCTCGAACGCCTTCCGGGCCGCCCCGGGTCCGCGCACGCCGAGGACCACTCCGCCCGCGTCGGTCTTATGGACCACGCCCGGCGCGACGACCTTCACGGCCACCTCGTCCCCGAAGCGCTCCGCGGCGGCGGCCGCCTCCGCGGGCGTGGCGCACAGCTCGGCCTCGACCAGCGGCACGCCGAAGGCGCCCAGGAGGTCCCGGGCCTCGGGCTCGGTGAGGGCGGACCGGCCGCCTCGGGCCGCGCCCTCGGCCCGCCGGACGGCCGCCGCCACCCGTTCGCCGTCCCGGGCGCCGTCGCGGGCGCCGTCGCGGCCAGCGTCCCGGGCGCCGCCGCCGCCGGCCCCGCCGTCGTCCCTCCAGCCGCCGGTGGCGGCGGGCAGGACCGCCTCCCCGGCGCGCGGAGGCCACGCCGGCCCCGCCGGACGCGCCGCCCGGCGCAGGAGCGCGGCGGCGGCCGTGCACGCCGCGTCGAGGGACGAGAGCACCGGGACCCCCTCTTCCTCCAGGACCCGCAGCGGCGTGGTCCTCCGGAGCGCGTACATCGAGTGGACGACGATCCCCTTCCCGGCCCGGCGCGCGGCCTCCGCCATGGCGCGGGCCGCCCGGCGCTCGGCCTCCTCGAGGGCCGGATCGAAGCGCACGTGGTAGCCGCCGAACAGGCCGATGACGAGGACGGCGGCGACGTCCGGATCGCCCGCCAGCGCCTCCGCCACGCGGGCGAACACCATCGGGTCGGCGTCGGCCGGCCCGCCCACGTCCACCGGGTTCTCCACGGCGGCCCGGCCTCCGAGGATGTCCCGGAGCGCCTCCCGCGTCGCCTGCCCGGGCTCGGCCAGCCGCGTCCCGCCCTCGACCAGCTCGTCCGAGGCCACCACGCCGTGCCCGCCGCCGTCGGAGAGGATGGCCACTCCGCCCTGCGCCGCCGCCGCCTGCGTGGCCAGCGTGAGCCCCACGGGCAGCAGCTCGTCCGAGCGCCGCACCTCGACCACGCCCGCCTGCGCGAGGCCCGCCGAGAGCACGTCGCGGGGGCCGGAGAGGGCCCCGGTGTGGGAGCGGGCCGCGGCGGCTCCCTCCCGGGTCCGGCCCGCGCCCAGGAGGACCACCGGCTTCTTCGGGGTCACCCGCGCGGCGGCCTCGAGCACGGCGCGGGGCTCCCGGAACGCGTCGGCGTACATGAGCACGGCGCTCGTGGCGGGGTCGCGGCCGAGCCACGCGAGGAACTCGTGGAAGCCTACGTCGGTCTCGTTCCCGACGCCCACGCACACGGAGATCCCGGCCCCGGTCCGCTCGGTGATCTCGGTGGTGAGGGCCAGCGCCACGTTCCCGGACTGGAGGAGGAGGGCCAGCGAGCCGGCCCGCACGTCCCGGGCGCCGATGAGGTTGAGGCCGAGGCTCATGTTGAGGATCCCGGACGTGTTGGGGCCGATGACCCGCACGCCCGTCCGCCGCGCCACCTCCCGGAGCCGGGTCTCGAGGGCGGCCCCGTCCGCCCCCGCCTCCCCGAACCCCGTGGCCAGGACCACGGCGCCCCGGATCCCCCGCTCGGCGCACGCCTCCAGGATCCCCGGCACGGTGGGCGCAGGGGTGCACACCAGGGCCAGGTCCGCCGCGGAGGGGAGCTCCGCGACCGACGGCGCCACCGGCAGCCCCAGGATCTCACCGCCCTTCGGGTTCACCAGGTACAGGTCGCCGCCGTAGCCGGCCTCCCGCAGCGCCGGGACCACCTGGTGGCCGCGCTTGGACGGGTCCGAAGAGGCGCCCACGACCGCCACCGAGCGCGGCCGGAGGAGCGCGTCGAGATCCGAGGGACCGTCGCTCTCCGCCGCGACCGCCGCGCCCGCGGAGGCGGAGGCCGCGTCCCGGTCGCTCCCGTCACCCACCCGTGTACTCCGGGTCGCGCCCCTCGTGGAAGGCGTCCAGCCCCTCCTGCCAGTCCCGGGTGCCCATGATCTCCAGCAGCGCCTCGGCCTCGAGGTCCAGAAGCCGCCTCAGGTCCACGTCGGGCGCCGCAGCCAGGAGCCGCTTGGCGGCGGCCAGGGAGCGGGGAGCCTTCCGGGCCAGCCGCTCCGCCAGCTCCAGGGCCTCGGGGAGGACCTCCCCGGCCGGGAGGGCGCGGTCGGCCACGCCGATCTCGGCGGCCTCGGCCCCCGAGAAGAAGTCGCCCAGGTAGAGGAGCCGCCGTGCCGCCGCCAGCCCGACCCGGGCCGGGAGGGTCCGCGTGACCCCGCCCCCGAGGAAGGTGCCGAGCGAGACTTCCGGGAAGCGGAGCTTCGCCTCCCCGGCGACCAGGACGAAGTCGGAGGAGAGGGCGAGCTCCAGGCCGCCGCCGATGGCGTGTCCGTTCACGGCGGCCACCACCGGCGCCGGCAGGGTCTGCAGCCGCTCGTTGGCCTCCTGCGCCAGCGCCACGTAGTCGCGCCGCGCCTCCTCGTCCAGGGGGTCGGACGCGTGCGCCTCGAGGTCGGCGCCGACCGAGAACGCCCGCCCGGCCCCGGTGAGGACCACGGCGCGAACGTCGCGCCGATCCCCGGCCTCCCGCAGCGCCTCGACCAGGGCCCGGTACAGCGCAGGACTCACCGCGTTCAGGCGCTCGGGCCGGCTCAGGGTGAGCACGAGGAGGTCGTCCCGCCGCTCGACCCCAAGGGGCCCCTGCTCTCCGCTCATCCCTTCCCTCTCCCCCCGGTGATCGTTCTCGTTCGACCCGCTCCGCCGGCAGGTGGCGACGGTATACCGGGTGCCACTATACTCCGCGCGCTGGCGCTCCGCACCCCTCGCGGGGCGATCCGCGCCGCGACGCGCCCACGACATCCACGGCTATCGGGAGGGAGAACGACCCATGGCGCCCAACGCCACAGACGGAGCGAGCGAGAAGGTCACCTACACGAGCGCCGACGTCGACATGGAGGCGTTCCACGCGCGCTTCGAGACCGCGCTGGACGAGGTGCGGGCCGCCGCCGGCGGCGTGCACCCCCTCCGGATCGGCGGGCGCGAGGCCGAAGGCTCCCACGACCCGATCGTCGACGTGACCCCGATCGACACCGGCTTCGAGCTCGGCCGATTCGCGGCCGCCGGGCGGGACGAGGTCGCCGAGGCGGTCGCGGCCGCCGGCCGCGGCCAGGCCGAATGGGGGCGGCGGCCCTGGCCCGAGCGCCTCGACGTCCTGCGGCGCGCGGCGGCGCTGATCCGCGAGCGCAAGTACCTCCTGGCCGCCACCATGAGCCTCGAGGTCGGGAAGAGCCGGCTCGAGTCCATGGGCGACGCCGAGGAGTCCGCCGACCTCATCGACTACTACTGCTCGCAGATGGAGGAGGCCGACGGCTTCGTCCGGGAGATGGCCCGGGTGACGCCCCACGAGCGCAACGTCGACGTCCTCCGCCCGTACGGGGTGTTCGCCTGCATCTCGCCCTTCAACTTCCCGCTCGCCCTCTCGGCCGGCATGTCCTCGGCCGCGCTCGTGGCCGGGAACGCGGTGGTCTACAAGCCCGCCGAGCAGGCGCCGTGGACGGGGCTGCGGCTGTGGGAGATCTACATGGAGGCGGGGCTCCCGAGCGACGCCTTCCACTACCTCCCCGGCCGCGGAGAGGAGGCCGGCGAGCCCCTGTGGCGGCACCCGGACGTGGACGGGGTGGTGTTCACGGGCTCGCGCGAGGTCGGCATGAAGATCCACCACGGCCTCTCCCGCGAGTGGATCAAGCCGTGCCTCATGGAGCTCGGCGGCAAGAACGCCGCGATCGTCACCGGGACCGCCGACCTCGAGGCGGCAGCCGAGGGCGTGGCCCGCGGGGCGTGGGGGCTCCAGAACCAGAAGTGCAGCGCCACCTCCCGCGTGTACGTGCACCGCGACGTGGCCGACGAGTTCACCCGTCTCCTCCTCGAGCGGACCGCCACGCTCAAGATCGGCGACCCCACCCGGCGCGACGTGAGCTACGGCCCCCTCATCGAGCCGTCCTCGGTGGAGCGCTACGAGCGGGCCGTGGCCCGGGCGCGCGAGGAGGGCGAGGTCCTGATGGGCGGGCGCAGGCTCACCGACGGCGACCTGGGCCGCGGGCTGTACGTGGCCCCCACCGTCGCCGCCCTGCCCCTCTCCAGCGACCTGTTCGTGGAGGAGCTGTTCGTGCCGTTCCTGGCCGTGGGCGAGGTGTCGGGGCTCGACGAGGCCCTCCGCGAGACGAACCGCGCCCCCTACGGCCTCACGAGCGGCATCTTCACCGGCCGCGACGAGGAGATCGAGCGCTTCTTCGACGAGGTCGAGGCCGGCGTGTGCTACGCCAACAAGCACACGGGCGCGACGACCGGCGCGTGGCCCGGGGCCCAGCCCTTCTGCGGGTGGAAGGGATCCGGCTCGACCGGCAAGGGGGGCTGTGGTCCCTACTACGTTGCCCAGTTCATGCGAGAGCAGAGCCGCACGGTGATCGGGGGTGACGCGTGAGCCCGGACGCGGCGGGCGCGGGCTCCGCGCCCGGATCGGCGGAGCCTCGCGGCCGCGAAGCCGCCGCGGGCCCGCCCGCCCGCGAGCGCGACTACCCGAAGATCGTCGTCCCGCCTCCCGGCCCGAAGGCCCGGGAGGTGGTCGAGCGGGACGCCCGCTTCGCCTCCAGCTGCTACATCAAGGAGTACCCGCTCGTGGTGGCCCGCGGCCGCGGCGCCATGGTCGAGGACGTGGACGGGAACCGGTACCTGGACTTCATGGCGGGGATCGCCGTGGCGGCCACCGGCCACTCCCACCCGCGCGTGGTGGCGGCCATCCAGGAGGCGGCCGCCGACTTCCTCCACATCTGCGGGAGCGACTTCCACTACCCGGGCCTCGCGGACCTGTGCGAGCGGCTGGCTCGGCTGGCGCCCGGCCCGAGCCCCAAGCGGGCCTTCATCACCAACTCGGGGACGGAGGCCGTCGATGGGGCGATCAAGCTGGCCCGGCGCGCCACGGGCCGCACGGACATCATCGCGTTCCGGGGCGCCTTCCACGGCCGCACGTACGGCGCCATGAGCCTCACCTCCAGCAAGGTGAAGCAGCGGGCCGGGTTCGGGCCCTTCCTCCCGGGCGTCCACCACGTCCCGTACGGCTACTGCTACAGGTGCGCCTACGGGAAGACGTACCCCTCCTGCGGGCTCCACTGCGTGCGCACGATCGAGGAGGACCTGTTCTCGAGCGAGTTGTCGCCGGACGACGTGGCGGCCATCTTCGTGGAGCCGGTCCAGGGCGAGGGGGGCTACGTGGTCCCGCCCCCGGACTGGCTCCCCGCCCTCCGGGAGCTGTGCGACCGGCACGGGATCCTGCTCGTGGCCGACGAGATCCAGTCGGGGATCGGGCGGACGGGGAAGATGTTCGCCATCGAGCACGCCGGCGTGGAGCCGGACATCCTCCTGACCGCCAAGGGGCTGGCCTCCGGCATGCCGATCGGCGCCATCGTGGCGACCGAGGAGGCGACCCGCTGGGACTCGGGCTCGCACGGCTCGACGTTCGGGGGGAACCCCGTATGCTGCGCGGCGGCGCTCGCCACGCTCGACCTGGTCGAGGAGGGCCTCATGGACAACGCCGCCCGCATGGGCCAGCGCCTCCTGGCGGGGGTGCGGCGGCTCGAGGAGGACTTCCCGGTGATCGGGGACGTCCGCGGCCCGGGACTCATGATCGGAGTGGAGTTCGTGCGCGATCGCGACACCCGTGCCCCCGCGACCGAGATCGTGCCGGCCCTCGAGAAGGCCGCCTTCGCCCGGGGGCTCCTCCTCCTGGGCTGCGGCCGGAGCACGCTCCGCCTGGCGCCGCCGCTCGTGGTGGACGAGGACGACATCGACACCGGGCTCGCCATCCTGCGGGAATGCCTGACCGAGATCTAGGCGAAGGGGACGCGCGGGCCGGGCCGGCGGGCGACCCGCCCCCTCCCGAGAACGCCGAGGAGACCGTCCGCGACCTGGGCTTCGGCTCGCGGGTGGCCAGCGAGCCCTGGGTCCGCCTCCTGAACCGGGACGGCTCCTACAACCTGGTCCGCGAGGGCCTCCCCCGCTTCGGCTCGATGAGCCTGTACGGCTTCCTCCACCGGATCGACTGGTGGCAGTTCTACCTCCTCATCGCCGGCGGGTACCTGGCCGTGAACGTCCTGTTCGCCGCCGCCTACTGGGCCTGCGGCCCCGGCGCCCTGCAGGGGGTCGGCGCGACGGGCGGCGGCCGCCGGTTCCTGGAGTCGTTCTTCTTCAGCGTCGAGACGCTCACCACGGTGGGCTACGGGAACCTGGCGCCCGCGAGCCTGGCCGCCAACATCATCTCCAGCGCGGAGGCGCTCCTCGGGCTGGGCGGGTTCGCGGTCGTCGCCGCCCTGTTCTTCGCCCGCCTGGCCCGGCCGCAGGCCCGCATCCGCTTCAGCGAGCGCGCGGTCGTCGCCCCGTACCGGGAGGAGGAAGCCTTCGAGTTCCGGATGGTGAACGCCTCGAGCGAGGAGCTCATCGAGGTCGAGGTCGAGGTCGTCTACACCTTCCTCGAGGAGACGGGCGGGGACGTGGCCCGCCGCTTTCGGCGCCTGGCGCTGGAGCGCGACCGGATCGCCTTCTTCCCGCTCCACTGGACGGTCGTCCACCCGATCGACCCGACGAGCCCGCTCCGCGGCAAGAGCCAGGCGGACCTCATCGGCGAGGCGGCCGAGTTCCTGATCCAGGTGCGCGCGGTGGACGAGGCGCACGCCGAGCCGGTCCTCGTCCGCACCTCCTACCGGGCCGACGAGGTCGCGTGCGGCGCCCGCTTCGTGGACATCTACCAGAGGACCGCCGAGGGCGTCCTCGGGATCGACGTGAGCCGGATCGGCGAGATCCGCAGGGTGGAGGGCGGGGAGGAGGCGGGCGAGGAGCGCTGACCGGAACGCGGCGCGTGGCCGCGGTTCGCGTCCGCTCCGCTGTCGTCCTTCGGGGCGGCGAGGCCCCTACCCCTCCGGCCGCCGGATCCAGCGCGTCCCCTCGATCCGGTCCACGAACCCGGGACCGAAGGCCATCGAGGGGGTGAGGAAGCCCGAGCGCGGCCGATCCGCCCGGGATGCGGCCCCCGCCTGGCCGCCGGCCCGGCCGGCCGGCCCCTCCCCCAGGAGCTCCCGCACGGCCGCCGCCGCGCTCGCCGCCGTGAACGCGTAGCCGCCCGGGGTCGCCAGCTCCCCGGAGACCGACCGTCCCCCGGCCGTCCGGACCTGCGCCCACACGCGGCAGGACCCCCGCTCCGGGTCGGGGTCGGAGACGAGCCGGGCGGCCAGCCACTCGAGCGCCGCCCGGACGGGCCCGGGCGCGAGCAGAGGGCGGATCGCCACCAGCCGCCGGTACCACGCCGCCAGCCCCTCGGGCACCACCATGTAGGTCCGGATGTCGGGGATCCCCGTCGAGTGCCAGGCGGTGGCGACGTCGCCCCAGCTCACCGGGACGCCCGTCCGCTCGCCGTCGGAGAACGGCACCCGGACCGCCTCGACCCCGCCCTCGATCGGCAGGATCTTCCCACCCCGCCGCTCGAGCGGCGGGCGCTCGAAGCTCTGGACCATCCCCCGCGCGGTGCCCGAGCTGGGCGTCCCGTCGCTCTCGAACGCGATCTCCAGCCGGTCGGCCCCGGGGAGGGCGCGCGCCAGTCGGGCCGCGAGGCAGTCGGTCGGGACCACGTCGAAGCCGACCGACGGGACCAGGGCGACGCCCGCCCGCCGGGCGTGCCCGTCCAGGGAGGCCAGGCCCTCGAGCGCCTCGATCTCGCCCGTGATGTCCAGGTAGTGGGTGCCGGTCTCCAGGCACGCCGCGGCCATCGCCCGCCACGTCCGCACGAACGGGCCGGCGGCGTGGACGACCGCCTCCATGCCCGAGAGCGCCGCGCGGAGCGCGGCCGCGTCCTCCAGGCGGGCGGGCCGTGCCTCGAGGCCCAGCTCGGCCGCCAGGACCCGGACCTTCCCGGCGTTCCGGCCCGAGAGCACGGGCGCCATCCCCTCCTCGACGGCCCGGCGCGCTATGAGCTCGCCGGTGAAGCCGTACGCGCCGTACAGCAGCCAGGGACCGGTCACCTTCGCCCTCCTCGCAGGGGCACCGTCCGCGCGTCGAGCGGGCTCATCCTCGCATCCGGCCCGCGCGAGCGCCACAATTAGGGGCGTGAGCGTGAGAGAGACGTGCCACGGGACGCGCCGTGCACACCACCCCGGCGTTCGAGCGGACGACGATGCCGACCAGTACAGGAACCGAGTCGTGACCCGGCCCCGCACCTCCGGAGCGGGCCGCCGCTTCGAGCTCGTCCTCATGCGGCTCAACCCGCCCACGCCCCGCACGCTGGCCGTCATCGCCAAGCACGCGTCCGCCGAGAGCTACCACTGGCTCCTCGTGGCCGGGCGGGCCCACTCCGGGGTCGAGAACCTGGCCCGCCTCCTGGCCGTGGCCTACCTGGACGAGGCCTCCGGGCTCCTGGGCCGCGGGGACCCGCGCTGGGCCGTGCCGCGCGCCTACCTGCGTCCGGGCGGCGAGGTCGAGACCCGGGAGCGGCCGCGCTGGGACGATCCCGGCATGCCGCCCTTCGTACGCCGGGAGCTCTCCCGCATTGCGGCCTGGCTCCTGGGCCGCCACCGGGCATACGTCGAGTCCCTGAGCCGCGCTCTCCGCCTGGGTGAAGGGGAGGAGGGCTTCAGGCGTCTCACCTCGGCCGAGGCCCGCCGCCGCGGCTTCAGCGATCCCACGGGCCGCAGCCTCCTCGCGCCCGACCCGCCGCCGATCGTGACGCGCACCCGGGCCGACGAAGGCGAGCACGGTGGACGAGCCGACTCCGACGAGGACACAGGGCCCGGATGGCGCCTTCCGTGGCGGCGCTTCGCCGCCGGCCGGCGGCCCGGCCCCTCCCGCTAGCGCACGCTCGCACAGGTGGCCGGGGACCCGGCCGCCTAGCCCCAGAGGTTCTCGGGCCGGTCCCAGCTCTCCTCCCAGAACCGATCCTCCTCCTCCCGGATCGCCTCCTCGTCCAGGGGGCCCGGGTCGTCTGTCCGGAGCACCCCGTCCTCCTCGATGCGCCGGAGCGTCTCGTCGGTGATCTCGGGCGGCGTTCTCCGCGTCAGCTCGCGGATCCTCCGCCGCACCACGAGGCCCGCCCCCAGGATGAGGAGCGCGACCAGGCCGAAGAGGAGATCGATGACCACGATGGCCTCACGATAACCGGCCGGGCCCGACGCGGGCCAATCCGGCCCTTTACCGCCGCTTGACCGGCGCGGGCCACTCTCCCTCCGACTCCGGGCGGCCGCCGCGCGGCGGCCGCGACCGATCCACCCCGGCCCGCGGAGGCCCACCATGGAGATGCGCACTTCGAGCCACCGTCCGTCGCGGCACGTCGGCACCCTCGCCGGCTCCGCCCTCCTGCTCGGGGCGCTCGCCGCGTGCGAGGGGGGGCCGCTGGCGACCGCCCCGGACGCCACCGGCGCTCGCGCCACCGAAGCCCCGGCTCCGGCCGCGATCTCCGTCCTCACCTGGAACATGTACGTGGGGACGGACGTCGACGCCGTGCTCGCGGCGCTCCACACGCCGGATCCGTCCGACGACCTGGCCGCCATACAGGCCGCGCTCACGACCCTCCTCGACACCGATGTCGACTCCCGCGTCGCGGCCATCGCCGACCAGGTGGCCCGGTACCGTCCGCACGTCCTCGGCTTCGAGGAGGTCTCCGAGATCCACGTGGACCTCGGCGTGCCCGGCGTGCCGACCGTGGACGTGGACTTCCTGCCGATCCTCCGGAAGGCCCTCGCAGACAGGGGTCTCCACTGCGATCCCGTGGCCGCGGGACCCGGCCTCGACGTCTCGCTCGCGTCCGGAGCCGTGCGCCTCTCCGACCACGACGTCCTGTTCGCCGACGCGGACCGGGTGGCCGTGCTGGCCAGCGAGGACCACGCCTTCACCCAGAACCTCGGCGAGGCCCTGCCCGGCGTGGACCTGACGCGCGGATGGGTGCAGGCACGGGTCGAGGTGGGCGGCACCGCGTACACCATCGTCGACACCCACCCCGAGTCCGACCAGGGGGAGGTCTCCCTCGACGAGCTCCGGGCCGCCCGGCTCGCCGAGCTCTCCGGGGCCGTCGCCCCGGCCGAGCGCGTGGTGCTCATGGGCGATCTGAACGGACGGCCCGGCTCGGCCATGTACGGCGTGCTCGAGGCGGCCGGCTTCACCGACGCCTGGCGCGCCCTGCGTCCCGCCGCCGCCGGCTACACGTGCTGTCACCTCCCCGACCTCTCGGACACGGTCGGCGAGCTCGACCACCGGATCGACGACATCGTCACGCGGGGGCTCGGCCGCTCCGGCCCCGACCTCCAGGGACGGATCGACCGCCTGGGGGACGTCCCGGCCGACCGCGGCCCGCGTCGAGAACCGGGAGCGCATCTCCCGGGGGCGCGGGCCGTGCCGGCCCTCGGGGCGGATCGAGGCGCCCGCCCCGCGCCCCTACCTCAACCCGGCCACAGCCAGCCGAAGGTGCCGGCCGTGAGGAGCGCGTAGATGAGGCCGTCCACGGTGGCCTTGAAGGTCAGGAGCCAGCCTCGGTGGTACCAGATCGACATCTGCCACAGCGCCGCCGCGTAGCCCAGGAACGCGCCCGTTCCCACGAAGCGGAAGACCTCCAGGTAGTCGGCGCCGGGCCCGAGCGCGCGGCCCGCGATGTACGCGGCGAACAGGCTCACCACCGCCGCGTAGACGAACCACAGGGACAGGTTCCTCCCCATCGTCCACGGTCCGCCCGGCATGACCGTGAGGACGGCCACCGGCCCCCGCTCCATCTTCTCCGCGAACTCGGGCGACTTCATCTCCTCCGGGCTCCCGGCCCGGGGCATCATGTAATCCCCGGGCGGAATCGAGAACGGCCGGAGCGCGTCCATGACCCGGTCCTGGTCGGGGACGGCCGGGTAGTCGCCCTTGTGCCAGGGCAGGACCATGTGGATGAGCGAGCTGACCACGAACACGATCGCGGCCGAGACGAGGATGGGCAGCCACAGGGCGGACAGGGGCGTCATGACGGCCTCCGTTTCGGGCGAAGGGGAGGTTGCGCGGGCTCGCGGAGGGACCGTCCGGGCGGAGAGCTGCGCCCCGTCCCGTCGGCCCTACCCACCATAAGCCCGCGCGGTCGAAGACGGTAGGCCGCCGCCACCGTCCGCCTTCGTCCTGCGGGGGCCGGATCGAGCTCCCTGCGGGTGCGCCCGGCGCGCGCATCTCCGGGCCGCCGGCACCCCGGGCCGCTCGGCCGCACGGTCGCCGGATCGCCGCGCCGGCCGTAGTGTTCTCGAAAACGGGGAGACGGTGCTCGGCGAACGGAGGGCCACACATCGTGAACGACACGTGAGCCGACACGCCTTCACGGTCCAGGAGGCCAACCAGCTCCTTCCGCGACTCCGTCAGGTGCTCCGGCGCATCCGCCGAACGCAGGCGGGCGCCCGCGAGGCCTTCGAGCGGCTCCAGCTCCTGGACGTCCTCTGGGGCGAGGACGTGACGCGCGAGGGGAACCCCGATCACGGGGAGTACGCCGCCCTCCGGGAAGAGATCGGCGAGGCCGCCCGCTCGGTCCAGGCCACCGTCGAGGCGGAGCTCCGGGCCCGCGGCATCCGCTTCCCGAGCGGAGGGCTCGAGCACGGCCTCCTGGACTTCCCGACCAGCTGGGAGGGCCGCTGGGTCTACCTGTGCTGGCGGATCGGCGAGGACCGGGTCGGCTACTGGCACGAGGTCGACGGCGGCTTCCGGGGTCGCCGGCCCATCACGGACGAGCAGGAGCGGCTGATGGGCCGGGCCGACGACCCGGAGGATCTCGACGACTCGGCCCTGGACTTCTAGGGTCCCCCGCCCCCCGCCCGTCGCTCCAGCACCTCCGCGATCGCTCCGGGCTCCAGGCCGGCCGCGCGCCACAGGACGAGGAGGTGGTAGAGGAGGTCGGCCGACTCCTCGGCCAGCCGCGCGTCCGTCTCGGCGAGCGCGGCGGTGAGGACCTCGACCGCCTCCTCGCCCACCTTGCGCGCCGGGAGCTCCCGGCCGCCGGCCAGGAGCTCGGCCGTGTAGGAGCCCTCCGGCCGCACCCGGTCCCGGTCGACGATCACCCGGCCCAGGTCGGCCAGGACGTCGCCGAGGGAGCGGCCGCCGGTCCGGGGCGCTCCGTCCGCGCCGCCCCCGGCGCCCCCGTCCGGACCCGGACCGCCGGGCTCGCCGCGCGCGCCCGCCGGCCGCTCCTCCAGCGTCTCGCCCGCCTCGAAGCAGCTTCGCTTCCCCGTGTGGCACGTGGGGCCGTGCCGAACCGCCTCGACCAGGAGTGCGTCCCCGTCGCAGTCGGTGCGGACGCGGCGGAGCTCGAGCGTGTGGCCGGAGGTCTCGCCCTTCTCCCACAGCTCCCCGCGCGAGCGGGACCAGAAAGTGACCCGCCCGGTCTCGATCGTCCGCTCCAGGGCGTCCCGGTTCATGTAGCCCAGCATGAGGACGCGGCCGTCGTCCGCGTCCTGGACCACCGCCGGCACGAGGCCGGTGCCGGGGTCGAAGCGCACGGCGCCGACCTCCGGCTCGCTCTCGCCATGGTGCGTACTCTCGCTCACGTCCGTCTCCTTTCGCTGGCGCCCCGTCCCTCGAGAGGGCGGGCCTCCGACGCCGGACGGACCGGGACGCCCCGCTCCGCCAGCCACGCCTTGAGCTCCGGGATCCGGAGCTCCCCGAAGTGGAAGAGCGACGCCGCGAGCGCCGCGTCCGCCCCGGCCTCGAACGCCTCCAGGAAGTCCTCCGGCCGGCCCGCGCCGCCCGAGGCCACCACCGGAACGGTCACGGCGCCGGCCACCGCCGCGATCAGCTCCACGTCGTAGCCCTCCTTCGTCCCGTCCCGGTCCATCGAGGTGAGAAGGATCTCCCCGGCCCCGAGCCCGGCCGCCCGGCGGCACCACTCCACGGCGTCGAGGCCGGCCTCGCGCGTGCCCGACCGGACCCGCACCGTCCACGGGCCGGGGCCCGGGGCGTCCCGACGCGGCGCGCCGGCTCCGGTCGCGTCCCGCCGCCGCGGGCCGGCGTCGTCCCCGCCGGTCCGCCGCGCGTCCACGGCCACCACCACGGCCTGGGACCCGAACAGCTCCGCCGCCCGGCGCACCAGCCCGGGCTCCCGCACCGCGGCCGTGTTGAGGGCCACCCGGTCGGCGCCCGCGTGCAGGACCGCGCGCACGTCCTCGAGCGTGCGCAGCCCGCCCCCCACGGTGAACGGGATCGAGAGCTCGCGGGCCACGCGCTCGGCCAGGGGGACGGCGGTGGCCCGGCGCTCGGGCGTGGCCGAGATGTCCAGGAACACGAGCTCGTCGGCGCCCTCGCCGGCATACAGCGCCGCCAGCTCCGCCGGGTCCCCCGCGTCCCGGAGCCCCCGGAAGCGGACGCCCTTCACCACGCGGCCGTCGTCCACGTCCAGGCACGGGATGATCCTCCGCGTCAGCACGCCGACCCCCGGGCCGCGTCCAGGGCCTCCTCCAGGGTGAGCGTCCCGCGGTAGAGGGCGCTCCCGAGCACGGCACCCGCGGCCCCGGCCCGGCGGAGGGCCGCCACGTGGTCGGCGCTCCGGATGCCGCCGGCCGCGACCACGCGGAGGCCGCGCGCGGCCACCCGGGCCGTACCCTCCACGTCGGGCCCTCCCAGGGTCCCGTCCCGGCGCGTGTCCGTGTAGACCACCGTCTCCACGCCCTCGCCCTCCAGCCGGTCCAGGAGCGCGGCCACCGTCATCTCCCCGGTCTCGGTCCATCCCTCCACGGCCACCCGTCCCTCCCTCGCGTCCACGGCGGCCGCGATCCGGCCGGGGCCCCAGCGGGCCACCATCTCCCCGAGCCAGCCCGGCCTCCGGACCGCCGCCGTGCCGAGGAGGACGCGCTCGGCCCCGCCCGCCAGGCAGCCCTCGACGTCCCCGGCGGTCCGCAGGCCGCCGCCCACCTGCACCGGGACGGGCGAGGCGCGGCACAGCCGGCCCACGAGCCCGGCCTGCACCGGCCGGCCCTCGCGGGCGCCGTCCAGGTCCACGACGTGGAGGGCGGGCGCGCCAGCGTCCACGAAGCCGCGCGCCACGGCCAGCGGGTCGTCGGAGAACCGCGTCTCACGGTCGTAGTCCCCCTGCTCCAGCCGCACGCAGCGGCCGTCCCGGAGGTCGATGGCCGGGAGGATCAGCACGGCTCCCGCCCCGCGGCCGGCGCCGGACCACCCCCGGACGAGCGCGCGTCCCGGGCGGCCGCGCTGCCGGCGTCCGCCGCCGGCTCCCCACACGCCGCGGCGAACCCGGCCAGGATCCGCTGGCCGGCGGGCCCCGACTTCTCGGGGTGGAACTGGACGCCCGCCCGGGTCCCCGCGCGGATGGCCGCCGGGAACGGACGCCCGTGCGTGGCCGTGGCCACGACCGCCGCCTCCGGGCACTCGACCCGGAAGGAGTGGTTGAAGAAGACGTGCGTCCCGGCCGGGACCCCCTCCAGGAGCGCGTCGTCCCGCACCCGCTCGAGCGCGTTCCATCCGGTGTGCGGGACCCGCACCCCCTCGGGGAAGGCCCTCGTCCGCCCGGGGAGGACGCCCAGGCACGCCGTCTCCTCGCCTCCCTCCTCGGAGACCTCCACGAGGAGCTGCATGCCCAGGCAGATGCCGAGGAAGGGCAGCCGGGTCTCGCGGAGGGCCGCGGCGAGCCCGGCGTCCTCGAGCGCGCGCATGGCGGGAGCGGCGGCCCCCACGCCGGGGAGGATGATCCCGGAGGCTCCCTCGAGCCCGGCCGGCGAGGGCGCCCTCCGGCTCGGGACGCCCAGACGCTCCAGGGCCAGCTCCACGCTCCGAAGGTTCCCGGCGCCGTAGTCCACGAGCGCGATCACAGCGTCCCCTTCGTGGTCGGGAGCTCCTGGCCCAGCCTCGGGTCCTGCTCGATGGCCGCGCGGAGCGCCCGCCCCAGCGCCTTGAAGATGGCCTCGATCCTGTGGTGGTCGTTCCGCCCGTACTCGACCCGCACGTGGAGGTTGGCCCGGAGCCGGTCGGAGAGCGCCTTCAGGAAGTCCTCGACCAGCTCGGTCGGGAGGTCGCCCACCCGCTCGCGCGAGAACTCCGCCTGGAAGACCAGGCAGGGCCGGCCGCCCAGGTCCACCGCCACGCGCGCCAGCGACTCGTCCATGGGGAGGAGGAAGCCGTAGCGGCGGATCCCGCGGCGCTCGCCGAGCGCGCGGTCCATCGCCTGGCCCAGCACCAGGCCCACGTCCTCGACCGTATGGTGCTCGTCCACGTGGAGGTCACCCTCCGCCTCGACCGCCAGGTCCAGGAGGGCGTGGCGGGCCAGGAGCTCGAGCATGTGGTCCAGGAAGCCGATCCCCGTGTCGATCTCGGAGCGGCCGCTCCCCTCCAGGTCGACGCGGACGCGCACGGAGGTCTCGCTCGTCTCGCGGACGGCCTCGCCGACGCGGCTCACGGACGGCCTCCCCCGGCGTCGCCGGGCCCGGCCGAGGCGCCGGCGTCGGCCCCCGGCAGCGCCACCGGCCGCGGCCGGCGGCGGTCGAAGCCCGTGAGCTCCGTCCAGCCGGTGTCCGCCGCGAGGGCCGCTCCGCGCCCGAGGCCCGCGGCGATCCGGTGCGGGGCGTGCGAGTCCGCCCCCAGCGTGAGGCGCGGCACCCCCGCCTCCCGCGCCCAGCGCAGGATCTCCGGCTCGGGGTACGCCGCGGCCGGCGGCTGCCCGTAGCCGGACGTGTTGATCTCGATCCCGAGCCCCGCGGCCGCCATGCGTTCCAGGACGCCACGGATCGGCTCCTCGAGGACCCGGGGGTCGAAGTCGCCGTACGCGCGGTGCCCGAAGCGCTTTACGAGGTCGAAGTGCGCCACCACGTCGAAGCCGCCCCACCCGACCATCTTCCCCACCACCTGGAAGTAGCGTCCGTAGGCCTCCTCCAGGCTCCGGCCCGCGAAGTAGTCGTCCACGCCGACGCCGCCCGAGATGTTGTGGCCGTCGACCACGTGCACCGACCCGAGGAGGAAGTCGAGGGGGAGCTCCGCGGCGATCCGCTCGAGCTCGGGGACCCATTCGGGCCGGTACTCGAGCTCCGCGCCGATCCGGAGCTCGAGGCCCGGGACCCGCTCGCGGACGTCCCCGGCCGCCTCGAGCTCGGCGCCGAGCCGGTCGACGACCTCGCCGGCGTCCACCGTCCAGCGGCCGGACTCGTCCATGATCTCCACGTGGTTGGTGACGCACAGCTCGGCCAGGCCCGCGTCCGCCGCGGCGCGCGCGTGCGCCGGGAGACTCCCCGCCGCGTCGGAGGAGGCCTCGTCGTGGGCGTGGTAGTTGATCATCGGCGGCCCTCCCCCAGCGCCTCGTCCAGGCCCTCCAGGAAGCGGTCGTTCTCCGCGGGCGTGCCGACCGAGGCCCGCAGGCACCCCTCCAGGCGCGGCAGCGAGCTCCGGTCGCGGACCACCACGCCGTGCCGGGAGGCCAGCGCCTCCTGCACCCGGCGCGGCGCGTCCACGCGGAAGGCCAGGAAGTTGGCCTCCGAGGGGAGGGCCGGGAGGCCGAGCCTCTCCAGGCCGCTCCGGACCCGCTCGCGCTCGGCCACGATGCGCCGGACCCGGTCCCGCATCCCCTCCACGTCGGCCAGGGCGGCCCTCGCGGCCGAGGCCGAGGGCGCCGAGAGCGGGTACGGCAGGCCGGCCCGGTCCAGGACGTCCACCAGCTCGGGGTGCCCGACCAGCCACCCCACCCGCGCGCCGGCCAGCCCCCACGCCTTGGAGAAGGTGCGGAGGACGACGAGGCGCGGCCGCTCGGCGCCGGCGCGGGAGGCGAGCGAGGGTCCGGAGGCGAACTCCACGTAGGCCTCGTCCACCGCCACCACGCCCCCCCACCGGTCCAGGAGGGCCTCGATCCGCTCCGCGGAGAGACGGTTCCCGGTCGGGTTGTTGGGCGAGCACAGGAAGGCCAGGCGCGCCCCGGCCAACGCCCGGGCGGCGGCCCCCACGTCCAGGTCGAAGTCCTCGTCCAGCGGCACGGGGACCGGGCGCGCCCCGTGCGCCCGGGCCCGGGCGGCGTACACGCCGTAGCTGGGCGCGGCCGCGCCCACCGGCTCTCCCGGCGCCGCGAGGGCGCGCACCAGGAGGTCGATGGCCTCGTCCGAGCCGTTCCCGATCCACAGGCGCTCCGGCTCCACGTCCAGGTGCGCCGCCAGGGCCGAGCGCAGCTCCGGCGTGCGCGGGTCCGGGTAGCGGTTCAGCCCCCCGGAGACCCCCGCCGGCGGGCCGAACGGGTTCTCGTTGGCGTCCAGGAGGATCCCGCCCAGGTGCTCCGAGCGCGCGGTCCGGTAGGGCTCCAGCTCCCGCAGGTGCGGACGGACGAGGTCCGCCGGAGAGGGGGAGGCGGCCTTCCGCGCCGCCGGCCCGCGGGCTGCCGCCCCGTCCCGCTCGCCGCCCTCCGATCGGGGGAACGCGGGCGCACGGTCGTCGGATGCCGCCCCGCCCCGGCCGTCCGCCAGCCGTACCCGCACCGCGTCGGCGTGCGCCGGGAGGCCCTCCCACCGGGCCAGCGTCAGGATCGCGGGCGCGAGGGAGGCGAGGCCTTCGCGCGAGAGCTCCTGGAACTGGATCCAGCGCCCGAAGTCGTCCACCGACAGCCCCCCGTCCGACCGCGCCCTGCGGCCCGTCGGGAGGACGTGGTTCGTGCCCGCGGCGTAGTCCCCCGCGGCCACGGGAGACCAGGGCCCCATGAACACGGCGCCGGCGTGCCGCACGCGGGCGGCCGCCTCCCGCGCGTCCTCGCGCAGGAGGACCAGGTGCTCGGCCGCGAGGTCGTCGACCCACGCCGCCGCCTCCCGGTCCCTCCCCGCCACCAGCAGGGCCGAGCCGGCCAGGCTCTCCGCCGCCAGCTCGCGCCGCTCCGCCCGCTCCAGGGCCGCCGCGAGCTCGCCCTGCACGCGCGCGGCGGCGCCGGCGTCCGGGAGCACGGCCACCGCCAGCGAGTCCGGCCCGTGCTCGGCCTGGGCCAGGAGCTCGGCCGCCACGAGCCGCGGATCCGCGCTCCCGTCGGCCCACACGACCACCTCGGACGGCCCGGCCGGGAGGTCGATGGCCACCACGCCCGAGACGGCGAGCTTGGCCTCGTTCACCCAGCGCCCCCCGGGCCCCACGATCCGGTCCACGGCCGGCACGCTCTCCGTCCCCCACGTCATGGCGGCCACGGCCTGGGCGCCGCCGACCGCGTACAGGGCGTCCAGGTCCGCGAGCTCCGCGGCGGCCAGGACCGACGCGGGCGGGAGCCCGTCGGAGCCGGGCGGGCAGCAGGCCACGACCCGGCCGCACCCGGCCAGCCGCGCGGGCACCGTCCCCATGAGGAGGCTCGACGGATAGGCGGCCCGGCCGCCGGGCACGTAGATCCCGACCCTCTCCAGCGGCCGGAACTCCCGCCACGCCCGTACGCCCGGCTCGACCTCGACCGGCGTCTCCTCTCGGAGCTGGGCCGCGTGGAAGCGCTCGAGGTTGCGGCGGGCCCGCTCCAGGGCCTCCCGTCGCTCCGGCGTCAGATCGGCCAGCGCCGCCCGCCAGCGCTCCCGCGGGACCTCGAGGGCGGTCGGACGGACGCCGTCCAGCCGCCCGGTGAGCCGAAGGAGCGCCTCGTCGCCGCCGGTCCTCACCGCCTCGAGGATCTCGAGGACCTCGGGTCGCGGGCCCGCGGCCGGGCGCCGACGCCGCGCGTCCAGCCAGCGTTCGGCCTCGGGTCCCTCCAGGACCGGGATCGGCGCGCTCCGGTCCGGGCTCCCCTCCGACCCCCGGCCGGCCGTGCGCTCCGCCGCCCGGCCGCTCATCGCATCACCTTCTCGACCGGGAGCACGAGGATCTCCGAGCCCCCGGCCTCCTTGAGCCGCTCCATGGCCTCCCAGAAGACCTCTTCCTCGACCGCCGCGTGCACGGCCACCATCCCTTCTTCCGCCAGCGGCACGACCGTCGGGCTCTTCATGCCCGGGAGGATCTCCTGGATGCGCGGGAGCGCGGACCGGGGCGCGTTCAGGGTCACGTACTTCATCCGCCGGGCCGTGAGGAGGCCCCGCAGGCGCACGCGGAGCCGCTCGATCAGCCGGGCGCGCTCGCCGGGCTCGAGGGCCGCGCCGGCCGCGATGAGGACGGCCTCGGACTCCCACACGTCGCCGATCCGGCGGAGGTCGTTCATGCGGAGGGTCGTCCCCGTCGAGACCAGGTCGCAGATGGCGTCGGCCACGTCCAGCGCCGGCGCGACCTCGGCGGCGCCGCGGATCTCGACGATCGTGGCCTCGATTCCCTGGCGCTCCAGGTAGCCCCGAAGGGCGCGGGGATGGGTCGTGGCGATGCGGCGTCCGTCCAGGCCGGAGGGCTCGCGGACCGCGGACTCGCGGGGCACGGCCAGCGCCAGGGTGCAGTAGCCGAAGCCGAGCGGCTCCAGCTCGTCCACCGCGGCGTCCTGCTCCAGGACCACGTTCCGGCCCACCACGCCCAGGTCGGCCACCCCGTCCTGCACGTACTCGGGGATGTCGTCGTCGCGGACGAACAGCAGCTCCACGTCGGCGTTCCGGCAGCGGGCGAACAGCCGCCGCTCGTGCTCCTCGAACTCGAGGCCGATGCCTCGAAGGAGCTCCAGGCTGCGGCGGGTGAGCCGCCCGTCGTTCTGGACGGCGATCCTCAGGTTGTGTCCGTTCGTGATCTTCATGGCTCCATGGTCCGCACAAAAAAAGGCGCCCGCTTCCGGAAGCGGGCGCCTCGATCGACTCTGGTGTGTCGTGGCTGGTCAGCGCGGCGGCGCACCCCTCCGGATCCCCGGGATGTTCCCGTGGTGGCCGTGATGGTGCCCCCTCCGTCGCGACAGGCCGTTCATGAGGCTCGGAAGGAAACGCATCGGCGGGAGCCTGTCAAGTCGGGACCGGGGGCCCGGGCCGCGGAGCGCGGCGAGCCGACAGGGGGCCCGGGGCGGGACCGGCGCGCGGGACGGACGGCCGCCTCCCGTCAATGGAACATCGACGGATCGACCTCCATCGAGATCTCGGAGATGCGGTCGACGGGGAGGCCGGCCAGGCGGGCGTGCTCGCGGATGGCCTCGGGGTTCGGCGCGTCGTACTCGCAGTAGATCTTGCCCTCCGCCTGGGAGATGTAGCTCCGGATCCAGGTCACGCCGGGCATGCCCGTCAGGACCTCCCCGGACTTCCGCGCCGCGGCCTCGATCTGCTCGCGGGTCAGCTCCCCGATCTCTCGCTCGATGATGTAGCGTGGCATCCCGGCCTCCCCTCAGTCGTGATCCGGCAGCGCCGCGAGCGCCGCCTCCAGCTCCTCGTCCGTACCGCGCGTGTGGACCGAACGCGCCCGGCGGGACAGCTCCCGGGCGCCTTCCCCGTCCCCCGCCTCCGACCTGAGCTCCGCCAGCCGCACCAGCATCCACGCCTCGCCCGGCGCATCGCCCAGCTCCCTCCGGACCTCGAGCGAAGCCTCGTACGCGCGGGCCGCCTCGGCGGGGTGGCCCAGCGCCCGGTGGACGTCCCCGAGCACGGAGCGCGCGTGGCCGGCCAGGAGACGCTTTCCGGTACGCTCGTGGACCTCGAGGGCCTGCGCCAGGGGGGCCAGCGCCTCCCCGGGGCGTCCCAGGTCGCGGAGGCAGGCGGCGATGCTGTTCAGGGCGAGCCCGATCCGCGGCCCGTCGCCCAGCTCCCGGAACAGGGCCAGGGAGCGCTCGTAGGCCTGAAGCGCACGCGCGGGCTCCCCGCTCCTCCACTCCAGGATCCCGAGCCCGTTGAGGAGCGAGGCCTCGCGCTCCCGGTCCCCGCTCCGGCTCGCCAGCTCGAGCCCCTCCTCGTAGTACCGGCGGGAGAGGCCCGCGTCGGTGGAGCGGAAGCTCCGGGCCAGGCCCCCGAGGGCCTCGAGCGCGCCCGGCACGTCCGACCGCGACTCGCACAGCCTGCGAACGTCGGACCAGGTCGCCACGGCCTCGGCGCGGTGGCCCGCCTCCTCGTGCGCCCGGGCCAGGTGGCGGAGCATGAGCGCCCGGCTCGACGCGTCCTCCAGCCTCCGGAAGACCTCGGCCGCTTCGCGCAGGCAGGGGATGGCCTCCTCCACCCGGCCCAGCCCCAGCAGCACCTCCCCCAGGATGCGGGCGGACTGCGAGTGGCCCACCGCGTTCCGCGCCTTCCTGCATTCCTCCAGGGCCTTCCGGTAGAGCTCGAGGCTCTCCTCCACCCGGCCCTGGCTCAGGCGGATGTTCCCGACGGCGGTCAGCCCGTAGGAGTCCTTGATCGGCACGCCCTGGCCGCGATGCAGGGCCAGCCCCCGCTCCAGGCACGCCAGGGCCAGATCGTCACGGCCCGCCTCGCGGTGGACGTTGGCCAGGTTGTGGAGGATGAACGAGCACTCCGGCGGGAGGTCGTCGGGGGAACCTCTCCCCTCCGCCAGCTCGAGGGCCCGCTCCAGGTGCTCCCGGGCCTCCTCGAGCCGTCCCATGCCCCTCAGGACGATGCCCAGGTTGGAGAGGTCGAGGACCACCTCCCCCACGTCACCCCGGGCCTCGTTGATGGCCAGGGACTCCCGTCCGACCTCCACGGCCTCCTCGTCCCGCCCCTGATGCCAGCGCAGCAGGCCCAGGCTGCGGAGGGCATGCCGGACGCCCGTCGGGTCGTCGATGGATCGGGCCACGCGCAGCGCCTCCTCCAGGGCCCGCTCGGCCGGGTCGAACTCCCGGACCAGGGTGTGGAGGTCTCCCCGGCGCACGAGCGCCTCGACCAGGAGGTGGTTCTCCCCTCGCCGCTCGAGGCGCTCGACCAGCTCCCCGATCAGTGCGCGCTGGCGGTCCCGCAGGCCCAGCGTCTCGCCCAGCCTCTCCTGGCGGAACAGGAGGTCGATCCGCGTCCGCTCGTTCTCGTCGTCGGCCGGGAGCCGGTCGATCCAGCCGAGGACCCGGTCGCCCATGTCCAGGGCCTCCGAGAAGCGGCTCAGGGAGGCGGCGCGCCGGCAGGCCTCGAGGCCGTAGCGGACGGCCTCCTCCCACCGGCCGGCCCGGGCGAAGTGGTGCACCAGCCGGTCCAGGTGCTCCTCGAGCCGGCCGGCGTAGAGCTCCTCGAGGGCGCGCCCCGCCCTTCCGTGCAGCTCCCGCCGCCGGGCCTCCAGCAGGCTGTCGTGGGCCACCTCCTCCGTGAGGACGTGCTGGAAGCGATAGGAGGGGACCGGAAGGACGCGCACCTGCTGCACGAGGCCGAGCTCGCGGAGCCGTCCGAGCGCGGCCTCGAGATCGAGCCCCTCGGGCGCCACCCGCTCCAGCAGCGGGCGGCTGAACTCGCGGCCGATGACGGACGCGCACGCCAGGGCCTCGCGCGCCGCCCGGCCCAGGCGGTCCAGTCGGGCACGGATCACGCCCTGGACGGTGTCGGGCAGCCGCAGGCCCTCCAGCGAGCCCGAGGGGGACGCCTCCCCGCCGCGGACGCGCACCGCTCCCACCTCGCTCAATCCGCGGCTCACCTCTTCGAGGAAGAAGGGGTTGCCGCCCGTGCGGTCGTGGAGGAGCCCCGCCAGCTCGGGGGCGAGCCGCTCCGCCCCCAGCACCGACCTCGCCACCGCCGCCGACTCCGCGGCGCTCAGCGGTCCCACGTGCAGGGGGCGGTGGCGCGCCACGTGGCTCCAGTCGAGGACGTGGCCCGGCCGGCAGGTGAGGACGATGAGGAGCGGGTAGGCGGAGCCCATCTCCGCAAGCTTCCGGAGCGTCTCGGCCGACGCCGGGTCCGCCCAGTGCCAGTCCTCGAGCAGCATGGCCGTGGGCTCCCGGACCGAGCCCAGGGTGAACAGGGACGAGATGGCCTCCATCATGGCCACCCGGAGGTGCTCCCCCTCCAGGTGGCGCGGGAGGCGCGACTCCGAACCCGGAAGCGAGAGGAGGTGGAGGTAGAGCGGCAGGAACTCCTCGAGGTCGGGGTCGAGCGCCCAGACGGCCGCGGCCACCCGCTCGGCCCGCGGACGCTCGGCCTCGGAGCCGAGGGCCAGGCGGTCCCTGAACGCGTCCACGAGCGGACGGTAGGCCGCGGCGCCGTAGGAGGGGCAGCGAGCCTGGACCAGCGCGACGCGCCCGGAGGGGATGCGGCGCCGGAACTCCAGCAGGAGGCGGCTCTTCCCCACGCCCGCCTCGCCGGTCACGGTCACGAGGCTCCCCTCTCCGGCCTGTGCACGCTCGAGGGACGTCTCGAGGGCCGCGAGCTCGGACTCCCGGCCGACGAACGCCGTGAGCCGCGCGTCCGACTCCACCCCCAGCGGGCGGCGGTCCGCGATCTCCGGGCCCACGCTGTAGCTCCTCAGCGGCTCGGGCCGGTCCGGCACGTCCACGGGCGCGGAGGGCTCCAGCACCATCGCTCCGCTCAGCCGGCGCCGGCACTCGGCGCTGGCCAGGGTCCGCCCGGCGTCGGCGCGCGCCGCCAGTGCCGCGGCCCCCTCCACGGGGTCCCCAGCCACCGAATAGGGTCGTCCGGTCTCCCCGGTGGGCGAGGCGGCGACCGAGCCGGTGTCGAGCCCGACGCGCAGCTTGAGCGCCCCTCCCCCCTCGCGGCCGATCTTCTCCACCTCCCGGCGGAGCTCCGCTGCGGCCCGCGCCGCCCGCAGGGGGTCGTCCTCGTGCGTCGCGGGGACCCCGAACAGCGCCTCCACGATGCCGTCGCCCCACCGGGCCACGACCCCACCGTGCCGGGCCACGATGCGCCGCACGGCCGCCCGGAGCTCCGCCGCGGTCCTCCCGGCGATCCCCGGGGGGGAGCCCTCGAGCCGGCCGTGGAGGACGGTGACCTGCCGGCGCTCTCCGTGGGGGAGGAGCGAGGGCTCGCCCGTGCGGCCCGGACCGTCCCCGGAGCCGGCCGAGAGGATCGGCCCCGCCGCCTCGACGAGGGCCGCGAGGAGGGCGCCACCGTCCCGCGGCCGCTCCGGGCGCGCCGCGCTCATGGCCCTCTCGACCACCCCCGCGAGCGCCGGCGGGGCTTCGGGGCGGCACGCGGCCAGGGGCTCGCGCTCTCCCACCAGCACGGCCTTCATCACCGCGGCGTCGTCGGCGCCCCCGAACGGCCTCCGTCCGGCCAGCATCTCGTAGAGCACGACGCCGGCCGACCACACGTCCGTGCGCGGGTCCAGCTCCTCCCCCCGGACCTGCTCCGGGCTCATGTAGGCCACGGTCCCGGCGCGCCCGGCCGGGTCGGAGGCGCCGGCCCGGAGCGCGAGGCCGAAGTCCAGGATCTTCACCCCTCCGTCCGCCGTCAGCATGAGGTTGGCGGGCTTGATGTCCCGGTGGATGAAGCCGGCCCGGTGGGCCTCGGCCAGGCCCCGGCCCGCCTTGAGCGCGATGTCGACGGCCTCCTCCAGGGACAGCGCGCCTTCCTCCAGCCGCCGGGCCAGGGTCCGCCCGGCGTAGCACGGCATGACCAGGAACAGCCTGCCATCCGCCGCCTCCCCGATCTCGTGGATCGGGCACAGGTTGGGATGGTCGAGCGCGGCGGCCGCGCGGGCCTCCACGAGGAGGCGGTCCCGGGCCTCCCGGTCGCCCGAGAGGCGCCGCGACAGGAGCTTGATGGCCACCGGCCTCCCCAGCCTCGGATCGCGGGCGCGATAGACGATCCCCATGCCGCCCCCGCCCAGCACCTCCTCGATGCGGTAGCGACCCACCTCGGAGCCCGGCTCGAGCGCGCCCGAGCCGTCCCCGCCGTCCTCCGGCGGCCGCCGCAGCGCCGACGTCAGGGCCCCCTCCAGCCGGTCCACGGGTCCCATGGCCTCGTGCGCCGAGAGCAGGCTCTCCACCTCCTCCCGCAGCGCCGAATCGTCGCCGCACGCTCGCTCCAGGTACGCCGCCCGCGCGTCGGCCTCCCGCTCGAGCGCCTCCGCGAACAGGTCCCGAACGCGGCCGAGCCGGGTCACGGGGTCAGCTCCCGGTTGAGCCAGGCCCGGGCCAGGGTCCAGTCCCGCTTCACGGTGGCGGGCGAGACGTCGAGCGCGGCGCCCGTCTCCTCGATGGTCATCCCGCCGAAGAAGCGGCACTCGACCACGCGGGCCAGCCGCTCGTCCTCCGCCTCCAGCCGCTGCAGGGCCTCGTCCAGCGCCACCATGTCGGCGTCGGTCTCGGGAACCACCGCCAGGGCCCCGGCCACCCGGTCGAGCGTCACCGGCGTCCGCCCGCCACCCCGCTTCTCGGCGTCCCTGCGGACGGCGTGGTCGACCAGGATGCGTCGCATCAGACGCGCGGCGATCGCGAAGAACTGGGCCCTGTTCTTCCACTGGATTCGGTCGAGGCCGGCGAGCTCGAGGTAGGCCTCGTGGACCAGGGCCGTGGTGGTGAGGGTGTGGCCGTTCCGCTCGGCCGACATGCGCCGCGCGGCGATCCCCCGCAGCTCGTCGTAGACCAGGGGGATGAGTCGGTCCAGGGCGCGGTCGTCCCCCCGGGTGGCCGCCTCCAGCAGCCGGGTGACTTCTCCGGGCTCGCGCATGGGCTCTCTCCCCCGTGGGCCGGCGGGGACGTTCTGTCGGGAGTCGGCAGAGCCCCGCGGGAGGCCGACGACGATGACGAGAAAAGCTATCGCGGGCGCGGGCCGTGCGTCCACACGCGGCGCATGTCGGCGTCCCGGACCGCCCCGGCCGTGCGCCCACGCGCCCGTCGCTCCGTCCTGCGGAGCCGCTCGGGTCGCTCCCCGGCCCCGGGGGACTGCGGCGGCGCTTCCCCAGACGCGTGAGCCTCCCGCCGCCCGATTCCGGCTTCTGGTAGCGAGGACCGGCGGCGGACCCTTCGGCGGCGCGCCGCCGGGCGCCCGGAATGAAACCCACTGGAGACCCGGAGAGACGAGACATGATCGGAACGACCTCTTCCCACGGACCGGGAGCCCCGCTCGACGAGAACGCGCTCGAGGCGCTCTCGGCGGAGCTCCGCGGTCCGGTGATCCGCCCGTCCGACCCCGACTACGACGACGCGCGGGCATTGTACAACGCGATGATCGACAAGCATCCCGGCGCCATCGCCCGCTGCCTGGACGTGGCCGATGTGGCCGCCTGCGTGGACTTCGCCCGCGAGAACGGCGTCCTCCTGGCCATCCGCGGCGGCGGCCACAACGGCCCGGGGCTCGGGAGCTGCGACGGGGGGCTGGTGGCCGACCTCTCCCGCATGAGGGGCGTCCGGGTCGACCCCGATGCACGCACGGTCCGCGTGGCCGCCGGCTGCCAGTGGGGGGACGTGGACCACGCCACCCACGCCTTCGGGCTGGCCACCGTGAGCGGCGTCGTCTCCACCACCGGCGTGGCCGGGCTCACGCTGGGCGGCGGTCACGGCTACCTCAGCCGTCGGCACGGGCTCACGATCGACAACCTTCTCTCCGCCGACGTCGTCCTGGCCGACGGGAGCTTCGTCCGGGCCAGCGAGGACGAGAACCCGGACCTGTTCTGGGCCCTTCGGGGGGGAGGCGGCAACTTCGGGGTCGTCACCTCGTTCCTCTTCCGGCTCCACGAGGTCCGGAACGTGGTCGGAGGGCCGACCCTGTGGGACATCGACGATGCCGAGGAGGTCCTGCGCTGGTGGGACGGCTTCATGGCGGGGGCGCCCGAGGAGCTGAGCGGCTTCTTCGCGTTCCTCACCGTGCCTCCCGGCCCTCCTTTCCCCGAGGAGCTCCACCTGCGGATGATGTGCGGGATCGTCTGGTGCTGGTCGGGGGACGAGGCCGATGCGGAGGACGTGTTCGCGCCCGTCGCCGCGTTCGGCCCACCTGCGCTGAACGGAATCGGCACGGTACCCTACCCCGCCATCCAGGGCGCCTTCGACGCCCTCTATCCGAAAGGTCTCCAGTGGTACTGGAAGGGCGACTTCTTCCGGACTCTGTCCGGGGACGCCGTCGCCGCCCACGTCGAGCACGGGACCGCTCTTCCGACCATGCTCTCGGGGATGCACCTCTACCCGATCGATGGAGCCGTGCAGCGGGTCGGCGCCACCGAGACCGCGTGGGGTCACCGCGACGTGCGCTACTCCCAGGTCATCATCGGCGTCGATACCGATCCGGCCAACGCCGATGTGATCCGGGACTGGGCGCGCGGCTACCACGACGCCCTCCACCCTTACTCGGCCGGGGCCGGGTACCTGAACTTCATGATGGAGGAGGGCCAGGAGCCGATCGCCGCATCGTACGGTCCCAACTACGAGCGCCTGCGGCGGGTGAAGGCCCACTACGACCCCGGAAACCTCTTCCGGGTGAACCACAACATCCCCCCGGCCGCCTGACGGGAGGCCGACCCGCGGGCCGGGCGCCGGGCCCGGCCCGTGTGGCTCCCCCGCGGACGCCCTGCCCGTGCGCTCCCGGACCGGGACCGCCGAGGATTCGCCTTGCGCCACGCGCTCCCCGTATGTTTCGAGGCGTGAGCCCGGGACCCGACGACCGGACGGGGGCGCCCTCCCGGCCCGGACATCCGGAGATACACGGTGTCTTCCGCGTACCGGGAGGACCCGATATCTCGAAATCTTCAAGTGCATCGAGGCCACACATTCTCAGCCGGCACCGCAGGTGAGGAAACGCTCGATCTCGTGGGGCTCGCCCCTGACCCTGGCTCTCGCGTACCTGGTCCTCGGAGCGCTGTGGATCGCGTTCTCCGACCGGGCCGCCAGCGCCCTGGCGGGATCGCGGGGACAGCTCGAGACGTGGCAGCTGTACAAGGGCTGGGTCTTCGTGGTGGCCTCCTCGGCCGTGATCTTCCTCCTGGCCCGAGCCTTCATGCGCCGCGGTCAGGTCGTCCGGAAGGTGCTGTCCCGGACCATGGACCTCCTCCCGGACCCCGCCGTCGTGCGCCGGAGGAAGGACGATGTGTACCTGGTGGCCAACCGGGCCTTCCTGGAGGTCCTCGGACGGCCGAAGGGAGAGGTCGAGGGTCGCGCTCCCCACGAGCTCGGTCTCGAGTTCGACCCGGATGACTGGCGAGAGTACACCGGGCGCCTGGCCGTCGACGAACTGGTCCGGAACTACCCGCTCCACGTCCGCCTCCCCGACGGGAGCCGCCGAACGTGGCTGGCCTCGAGCGCCGTCGAGCAGCTCGACGGGACTTCCCTGGTGGTCGCCACCACCAAGGACGTCACCGACCTCGAGGCCTCACGCCTCCACGCCGAGAGCCAGGTCAGGAGGATCCTGGCCCTGCGCGAGATCGATGTGGCGATCACGGCCAGCCTCGACCTGAGCATCACGCTGAACGTCGTCCTCGACCAGGTCCTCGAGCACCTCGAGGTCGACGCGGCCGATGTCCTCCTCCTGAACGAGGCCACCCGGAGGCTCGAGTTCGCCGCCGGTCGGGGATTCAGGACCGATGCGCTGCGTCATACGACCCTCGCGCTCGGCGAGGGCTACGCGGGCCAGGCGGCCCGCGACCGATCCACGCTCGTGGTCCCGGACCTCAGGGCCGAACCCAACGGCCTGGTCCGGTCGCCGGATCTGCAGGGAGAGGGGTTCACCTCCTATGCGGCGGTGGCGCTGGTGGCCAAGGGTCGGGTGAACGGGGTCATCGAGGTCTTCAACCGCGCGCCCCTGGCGGTGAACGACGACTGGCAGAACTTCCTGGAGGTCCTGGCCGGCCAGGCCGCGATCGCGGTCGACAACGCTTCCCTGCTCGCCGACCTCCAGCGGTCCAACGAGCGTCTGAGCGAGGCCTACGAGCACACGATCGAGGGCTGGGCGCAGGCGCTCGCGCTCCGCGACCACGAGACGTACGGCCACACCGAGCGCGTGACGGAGGTGACCGTCCGGCTGGCGCGGCGGCTCGGTCTTCCCGACGAGGACATCGTCCACGTGCGCCGGGGCGCGCTCCTCCACGACATCGGCAAGGTGGGCGTGCCGGACGCCATCCTTCTCAAGCCCGGCCCCCTGGACGAGGACGAGTGGCGCGTCATGCGGCAACATCCCGTGTTCGCCTACGACCTTCTCGCCCCCATCGAGCACCTGCGCCCGGCACTCGACATCCCCTACTGCCACCACGAGAAGTGGGACGGGTCGGGCTACCCGAGGAACCTGGCGGGAGAGCAGATCCCCCGCGCCGCGCGCATCTTCGCGGTGGTGGACGTGTGGGACGCGCTCCGCTCGGACCGGCCCTACCGTGAGGCGTGGGAGGTGGAGAGGACCCTCGAGCACATTCGGGCCCAGGCGGGGACCCACTTCGACCCGAAGGCCACCGAGGCCTTCCTGCATCTGCACCGCGACGAAGACCTGGAGCGGCTGCGGGGGAACGGGGAGATCAGCCCCGGCGCAGCCTGAGCTCCTCGTCCGGCCATCGCGAGCCCCTCCCGACGCACCGGTGCGCCCATCTTCCGACAGCTTTCCGAATCCCGATGTGTCAGGCCGGAGATGGAGTCGGCCGCACGGCCGCCGGGCGCACGGAACGGTTGACGCCATCGGACTCCAGCGCAATCTTCTCCCGCCGTCTCAAGGAACCCGGCGCCCCAGAGCGGCATCCGCGGCACGGGTCCGCATCCTCCTCTCGATGAGGTTCCCGAATGAGAAGAACTCTCGTCCTCGCGACCGCCGTCCTGCTGACCGCCTGCGCCCACGCCGGCGCCCAGCCTCCCTCCACCGGACCCGTGGCCGCGGCCGGCCAGGAGCACCCGGCCGGCCCGCCGCAGGAGGCCGGCCAGGAAGCCGCCGACACCACGGCCCGGGGCCCTCGCGGCAAGGGTCCCAAGCCCTACGACAAGGTGATCACGTCGGACGCGGTGACCCACCGCGGCATGTTCATCACGCACCAGGTGGGGAACAAGCTGTACTTCGAGATCCCGCGGGCCGAGATCGGTAAGGACATGCTTCTGGTGGGCCGCTACGCCCGTGCGGGAGCGCAGGACCCGAACCACCCCCGCGGCGGATTCGGACAGTACGGCGGTGACGAGTTCGGGGAGGCCACCCTGCGCTGGGAGCGCGAGGGGAATCGCATCCTCCTGGTCTCGCCCTCCTACAACATCACCGCCGACAGCTCCCTGTCGGTCTTCAAGGCCGTGCAGGCCTCGAACTACCCGCCCGTGGTGGCGGTCCTGGACGTCGAGACGTGGGGCCCCGACAGCGCGGCCGTCGTCGACGTGACCAAGCTGTTCACGACCTCCGTGCCGCAGTTCCAGGCGATCGACGGGAGGATCGATGCGCAGCGCTCCTTCGTCCAGCGGACCCTGGCCTTCCCGAAGAACGTCGAGATCGAGGCGACGCAGACCGGCACGCCCTCCTCGAACGGCGGTCCCGGAGGCGGGGGACGTCCCGGCCGGGGCGAGCCGGAGGCGCACAGCGTCCTGGCCCACTGGAGCCTCGTCCGGCTCCCCGACGAGCCCATGCAGCGCCGGCGCTGGGACGAGCGCGTCGGGTTCTTCTCGATCCGACAGGTCGACTTCGGCGCCGAGCAGGGCTCGGCGTCCCGGCAGTACATCACCCGGTACCGGCTCGAGTGCTCCGACCGCCGCGACGGCGACCTGTGCTACCCGAAGGAGCCGATCGTCTACTACGTCGATCCGGCCACGCCCGATGTTTGGAAGCCGTGGATCCGGAAGGCCATCACCGACTGGCAGGCGGCGTTCGAGGCCGCCGGCTTCGAGGACGCGATCGTTGCCGAGGATCCTCCGGCGAACGACACGACGTGGTCGCCCGAGGACGTCCGGCACACCATGATCCGCTGGCTGCCGTCCACGATCGAGAACGCGGTGGGCCCCCACGTCAGCGATCCGCGCACGGGCGAGATCCTGAACGGCTCGGTGCGGATCTTCCAGAACGTGACCACGCTGGCGCGGAACTGGTACTTCGCCCAGGCCTCCCAGCTCGATCCACGGGCTCGGAGCCTCCCGATGCCGGACTCCCTCATGGGCCGGCTCCTGGAGTTCATCGTGGCCCACGAGATCGGGCACACGATCGGCCTCCGCCACGACCAGCTCGGAAGCTCGACGTATCCCGCCGACAGCGTGAGGAGCCCCACCTGGGTCCACGAGATGGGCCATTCGCCCAGCATCATGGACTACTCGCGCTTCAACTACGTGGCGCAGCCGGGCGACGGGATCGCGCTCGAGGACATCGTCCCCCGCATCGGTCCCTACGACAAGTACGCCATCATGTGGGGCTACAAGCCGATCCCCGGCGCCTCCACGGCCCGGGCGGAGCGTCCCACCCTGGAGAAGTGGATCGGGATGCAGGACACGATCCCCTGGTACCGCTTCTCCGAGCGGAACTCCTTCGGCGGTACGGGGACCCTCACCGAGGCGGTGGGCGACGCCGACCCGGTCCAGTCCACCGGCCTCGGCTTCCGCAACCTGCGGCGGGTCGTCGGCTACATCTCCGACGCCGCCCTGCAGCCGATGAAGGACAACTCGGACCTCGAGGACCTCTACGACGAGACGATCAGCCAGTGGACCCGCGAGGCGGGCCAGGTGGCGACGCAGGTCGGCGGCGCCCGGGTCCAGTACAAGTCGGGAAGCCAGCCGGGTCCGGTCTACCTGCCCCTGTCCCGCGCCCGACAGGTCGAGGGCGTGAAGTTCCTGAACGAGCACGTGTTCAGCACGCCGACCTACCTCATCCGTCCCGAGATCGAGCGCCGCATCGAGCCCGACCAGATGGTCCGGAAGATCAACCGGGCCCAGCTCCGGGTCCTCGGGTTCCTGTTCGACGACCAGCGCATGGACCGGCTCATCGCGACCCGGGCGATGGCCGAGCGCCCGTCGGACACCTACTCGCTCGTCGACCTCATGGACGACGTGCGGCACGGCATCTGGTCGGAGCTGTCCGCTTCGAGCGTCCACATCGACGCCTACCGGCGCGGACTCCAGATGGGCTACCTGTCGCTCCTGGACGGGAAGGTCAATCCGAAGCCGGAGAGCGAGAGCTCACGGCCCAGGTTCCCCGGGTTCACGCCCCCGCCGCCGCTGAGCGACCAGGCCAGGGCGCTCATCCGAGGAGAGCTCGAGACGCTCAGGGCCAACCTCCAGCAGGCCCTGCCGCGCGCCGGCGACCGCGAGACGCGCTACTTCCTGCGGGGCGCGGCGCACCGCATCGACCGGATCCTGGACCCGAACGGCTAGGGCGCGCGCCCGGGAGGGCGTGCGCAGGGAAGCAGGACGGAGGGGCCCCGGCGCCGGCAAGTGCCGGGGCCCTCTCCGTTTACGGAACCCTCTTCAAATAGATTTCAAGAGCGTCGCCGGACCGAGCCCCCCGGCGCCGGACCGTGCGCCGGTGCAGCCGGCCTTCCGTTCAGCCCGTCGTCATCACGACCAGCCTCGAGACCCGGGCGTTCTCCTTGATCCGGCAACCCTGCTCACCGACCGTGATCAGCGTCTCGACCGGGTCCCGGTCGGTCGCCACCATGAACGTGGGGTGCGAGGCGCCGGCCCGCAGCAGCCGCGGGAGCGGGTGGATGGCGGCCACGGCCCCGGGCCCGAGCTCCAGCGACTCGTTGTACTCGATCACGTAGGAGCCCGGCTCCAGGTTCCACCAGCCGTAGGTGTCGTCCGGAGAGGCCAGCTCGGGCGATAGGACCTCGCGCTCGGCCGGCTCGAACTCGCTCCCCCCGAAGTCCAGCCGCCCCTCGGAGGCGACCCGGGCCACGTACGTGACCGTGAGGTCCACCCCGCCCAGGGCGCCCTGCGTGTCGAAGTCGATGAGTCCGTCGACGTGCTCGCGCGCTCGCTCGGCCTTCTTCAGTCGCATCGCGATCCTCCTCGAAATCGGAGGCTCGGGAGACTTCTTGCGCCCCTTTGAGGGAGCCAGATCCATGCCGATCGGGCAGCCTACTGCACTCTGACCACCCACACCTGCATGTAGGAGGAGAGCGGCGCGCCGGCGGCGTTCCTGAACTTCACCGCCGTGGCGGGACGGCCCGTTCCGTCGACAGCCACGTAGGCGGTCGAGCTGGCCCGGATGTCCGGGCTGAACGTCCAGTCGGCGAACGACTCCTCCTCGGGAAGGAGGTGGGCCGTGGACACCGTGTGCTGCTCGAAGTCGAAGAGGTTCCAGCTCGTGAAGCGGAGCGACGGGTCCGCCGAGGGCACCCGGTCGTCCACGTAGAGCGCCGCGGACCAGCGGGCCAGCAGCGAGTCGAGGGGGACACCCACCACGTCGGAGACGGCCTGCGGACGAGTGTAGGCGTTCGGGTCGGCGATGAGGTCCTGCTGCAGGGTCTTCTCGCCGTCCACGCCCCCGGGGCCGTAGTCCGGCCCGTACCGGTCGGAGACCCAGCGCAGGAAGCTCCAGCTCACCCCGTACCACAGGGAGCGCCCCTGGCACGGGGAGGGATCCTGCTGCCACCAGCCGCACTGCTCGGGCGCGGATCCGACCCGGCTGTTCTGGCCGGCGAATCCGAAGTAGATCGCCAGGTCGGTGAACTTGTTCAGGTACCAGGGCACCGAGTCGGCACCCGTCCTGCCGAACATGACGTCCGCCCCGTAGTTCTGGTAGGGCTGGTTCATGTTCACCGCGTGTCCCACCACCTCCTCGCCGAACGTCGCCTGGCCCTCGGCCACCACCGACCCCATGAAGCCGAGTCCGAGCGCGAAGCGTCGGCCGAACTGGATGAGGTGGGTCAGCTCGTGGGCCATGATCTGCGGCGCGCGCGACAGCTCATTCTCGCGCTTCGAGGCCGTCCCGAACGTGCTGTCGGGATCGGGGACCCGGCCATAGTAGATCTCGCCCTCGTCGCTCGACGCGCAGGAGGTGCGCGGCTGCCAGTCGCCGGAGAACACGAAGCCGAGGAGAGTGGAGTTGGGGGTGCCGGCGCTCATCGCGTTCACGGCCTTCGTGAACAGCACCACGATATGACCGTTCCCGTCGATGTCTCCGGGATCACCGAAGTAGTCCACGTCGGTCGAGAAGATCTGGTCGTCCAGCTGGTCGGAGAGGCTCTGGTAGTCGGCCTGCGTGAAGCCGTTGGCGGGGTTGCCCGTGTCGGCGACCACGATGGCCTCCTGGCCGATGGCCCGCACGGTCGCCCCGACGGACGTGTAGCTGGAGCAGCCGTTGCTGCCAGCGTCGGGAACGCGGAGCGAGACCGTGTCGCCGACGACCGCGGTCCCGCTCACCGACAGGCGCGGGGCGGGCGCCCCGGCCGCGCCCCTCGTGGCCGGAATGGATGTCGCCGGATCCAGGTGGGTGCGCTCCCACTCGCGCAGCCGCGCCTCGGCCCGCCGCTGACCATCGAGCCACGAGGGCGTCCGCGGCACCGCGCCGCCGTCCCGCCGCGGGCTCGCCACCAGGGCCTTCGCTGTCGGCGCCGCGCTGGCGGCTCCCAGCCCGTTCGCGGCCTCCCCGGTGATCTGGACAGGGGTCAGCAGGCTGGCGGACTGTGCCAGCGACTGGACGCCCATCACGTAGCGCTCCGTCGCGGCCGTGGCCTCGAACTGCAGACAGTAGTCGGCCGGGTCGGTGAGGACCGTCTGCTGGCCCACCTCCAGGGAGACGGGCGCCAGCGCCGGATCGAGGGAGCTGGACGACTGAGCCACGCCGCCGTCGGTGGCCAGCCGCACCGTCACCGACCGCGCCGGCAGGCAGTCGTAGGTCGGCACCGTGATCTGGAGCGAGGTCGAGGAGGCCGACGTCACCGTCGCCCGAATCCCATCCACGAGAACCGTGTCGCCGGCCGCCCCGGGATCGAAGTCCTGGCCGGTGATCGTGGCCGATCCACCCTCCCGGAGCGGCGAGGGGCTCACCGAGGTGATGGCGGGCGGCACGGTCGACGACACGCGGAGGGCGGCGGCGCCGCTCACGCCGGCGGTCGCCGCGGAGGCGATCACCGAGACCCGGCCCGTCTGCACGGCGGTCACCAGGCCGGCTGAGTCGATCGTGGCCACCGAGGAATCCGACACCCCCCACTCCACCGGGACGCCGAGCATCTCGTGTCCGTTGGCGTCGTCGACCGAAGCGGTGAACCGCATGGTGTCCCCGGGCAGCGAGAGCCTGGCGCTGTCCGGACTCACGACCACCGTGTCGGGCCGCTGCTCCACGACCAGCGTGGCCGTGTCGGCCTCTCCGCCGGCCGTGGCCACGATCTTCGCCGTGCCGTTCGCCCTGGCGGTCGCCTGGCCGGAGGAGGACACCGTGGCCACCCCCTCGTCGGTCGAGCTCCAGCTGAAGCTCGCGCCCGAGACCGAGCTCCCGCCCGCGTCGTGGGCCGCGGCCGAGAAGGCCACCGTCTCGTCAATGGAAACGGCCGTGTCGAGCGCGGGCGAGACGCTCACCGAGGCGATGGAGGCCGATCCTCCTCCCCCTCCCCCCGTGACGGAGTCCCCGCCCCCGCAGGCCACCGCCGTCAGCGCGGTCGTGGACGTCAACAGAAGCAGGAGGGCTGTGGATCGGGAACTCACGGTGGCTCTCCGGTACGTGGGGATGATAGGGCCCGCCGGATGCGGGCCGGTCGAACGGAGCTCGGCCCCAGCGGCCGGACCGGGGCCCGCACAGGGTTCCGTAGAGGTGCAATCTACCCCGGGCTCGACCCCGGCGACCAGACTGAAGCGGGCCGATCGCTTCCGCGCTACCCCACGACCCCCTCCTGGCCCGCTCGCGCCGTCCTTCCCGCGGGCCGGCCGGCTCCGCCCCGCCCCCGGCGGGCTCACCTCCTACTCCCCCCCGACCCTCACCGTGATCGACCGCCACTTCTCCTGGCGGAACCGCCCCACGCTGAGCACGCAGCGGGTGAAGTGGCCGAGCAGGATGGCGTACCAGATGTGCTTGGCCGTGAGGGTCCCCAGCTGCTCCATGCCCACGCAGATCCCGATCGGGACGACCATCTGCGAGACGATCGAGATGTAGAGCGGGCTCTTGGTGTCCCCGGTGCCCTGCAGGCCGCCCGTGTAGGTGAGCGCGATGGCCAGGAAGATCCCCGAGATGCTGAGGACGCGCAGGAGCTGGGCGCCCAGGTGCACGACGTCGGGCTGGGCGAGCCCGAACACCCCGAGGAGCTCGCGCGGGAGGAAGAGGAAGAACGCGCCCGCGACCACGGCCGCGGCGATCCCGATCCGCGCCGCCACGTGCACGGCCGCCGCCGAGCGGTCGGGCTGGCGGGCGCCCAGGTTCTGTCCGGCCACGGCCGCGGCGGCCGACCGGAGCCCGATCGAGGGCCAGGTGATGAGCGAGAAGAGCTGCGTGTAGCTCACCGCGTAGGCGGCCTGCGCCGCCGCGCTCTCGGGCAGCGACCCGACGAACGCCAGGAGGATGAGGCCGGCGATGTTCATGACGACGCCCTGGATCCCCGCGGGCAGCCCGAAGCGGAACAGCTCGCGTATGATGTCCAGGTCGGGCCCGCCCCATCCCCCTTCCGGGAAGCCGACCACCCAGCCTCCGTGCGAGAGCCGCCACAGGGCGAACACGGCCACGCCGCCCGAGGCCATGACGGTCCCCATCGCGGCGCCCGCGGTCCCGAACGCCGGCACCGGCCCCAGCCCCGCTATCAGGATCACGTTCAGGATGATGTTGACGGCCGTGACGATGACGCCGAGCCGGAGCGGCGTCCTGGCGTCCCCGGCCGAGCGGAGCGCGCCGCCCAGCATGAAGTAGATGAGCGTCCCGAAGCTGAACACGAACATGATGCGGAGATACGGGAGCGCCTCCGCCTGGACCTCGGGCGCCGCGTTCACGAGCACCAGAAGCTTCGGCGCCAGGAAGTACCCGAGCGGAGCCAGCACGCCCACGGCCAGGCCGCTCGCGAGCAGGAAGGCCTGGTAGACCGTGCGGTCCACCTTCTCGTGGTCGCCCCTTCCGGCGAAGCGCGCGACCATCACGCTCATCCCCATGAACAGCGAGGAGATGAACACCACCACGACCAGATAGATCTGCCAGCTCACCCCGATGGCCGCGTTTCCGGTGTAGCCCACGTAGTGGCCCACCATGACGTGGTCCACGATACCCTGCATCCCCCCGATCATGTTCTGGAGGATGGTGGGCCACGCCAGCTTCCAGACGGCCGGGAGGAGGGGCCCCTCCACGATCGAGCGATCGTACGGGCCGCGCCCCCGGGACGAGGGGCCCGGAGTCGGACCGGAGGACGTGCCTGGAACTGGTTCGGTCACGCCTTTCGCCGGCCCGGGTGCGAGAGTGACGGACGCCTTGGGAGCGCCCAAGATGGGGGAGGCCCCGGCGTCTCGGCAACGAGGGACGTCGGGCGGCGCGCCCGCCGCCCCGTGGAGCGCGCCCGGAGCCGCCCGGGCGGACTCCGCCCGGGTCCGGGGGCCCCTCGCGCTACCTCACCCGCACCGCGTCCCCCACCACCACGGTGCCCGAGGATCCAAGGCGGGAGAGGACGATCCGATTCCACCCGGCCGGGAAGCTCCAGCTCCCGAGCTCGTGCCAGGCGCCCCCGCCGGTGCGCTGGTCGACCTGGACCGACGCCAGCGTGTCACCGGCGGCGCCGACCACCAGGTAGCGGGCGGCGGGCGACCGGTTCGAGCCCTCGGTCCAGCGGACGTCGACGCTCTTCCTGCCCGCCTCCGCCAGGCGGAAGGAGAAGACCAGGGGATCGTCGTCCGTCCCCGAGGCCGGTGTCCATCGATAGCCGGCCGCGTAGTAGCCGGACGTCTGGTCGGTGGGCGTCCAGCTCGCCGGCGCCTCGACCCTGGCCACGTCGCCGTCGAGGAAGGCCGAGCTGTCGTCGACCACCGTCTCCCCACAGTCGCGCTGGATGGACGTGATGTAGGCGGTCCACGGCCAGTCGGGGCCCGGGTCGGTCCGGTTGTCCGGCTGAAGCCGGCCGTGCCCGACCACGTGCCGGAAGTCCCGCGGGATGCCGAGCCGCTGGCTGATCCGGCACACGAGCGCCGCCGAGGCCGCGATCTGGGCGGCCGGGAAGGAGTCCTGCGAGGCGAAGCCGGCGTGCTCGATCCCCACGGTGAACCCGTTGGCCTGGACGCCGTTCAGCCGGCAGTCGTGGCCCGCGTTCAGCGAGCAGTCGTAGGTGGCGGCGATGTGCCACGCCCGGTCCGCCTCGCGCACGAGCTGGGAGATCTCGCCCCCGTTCTCGCTCACCACGTAGTGCGAGCTCACGCCCGAGGCGGTTCTCACGAGCCAGCTCCAGCATCCCGCGTAGCTCCCCTCGCAGGTGTGGACGATGACCATGTGCGGGTCACCCGCCGGACCGGATGGACGCCGGTCGTAGTTGGGCGACGGGCGCCACACGGCCTGGCCGTCGTCCGGAGCGGCCGGCGGGCAGGCCAGGCTCGAGGCCGCCGGGGAGGCCCGGGCCGCGCGGGCATCGGCCTCCGGGAGCGACACGCCGAGCGCGCCGTACACGCCGTTCCGCAGGAAGGCCGCCCGGCCCTCGGGGGTCCGGATCCCGCTGTAGGAAGCCACCGCCGGCGCCCACGCGGCCGGGCCCGCCGTCCGGTCCACCGCCGCGGCGCCGGCCAGCGAGTCGAGGAGCGCCGCGGCGGCCCGAATGTTGGCGGACGGCTCGGTGCGCGCCGCCCGCTCGCTCACGCCGGCCAGCCGCGCCCCGGCCGCCAGCCGCTCACCCCGGAGCGCCATGACCCCGAACGCCGGCGGCCGGCCGGGGAGCTCCTCCCGGCCCTCGACCATCTGCCAGCGCGTCTCGGTCCAGCCCACCGAGCGCAGGAGCGCCGCCGGCACGCCGAACTCGCGCCCCGCCGCCTGGAACTCCGCGTCGTACGGGGACCCTCCCGGGAGCGGGGAGACCGAGGCCGCCAGACGCGAGCCGGTCCCGGAGCACTCCGGCGGCGGGGCCAGCGGCCCGAGCACGTCGCATCCGGCGGCCGCCAGGGCGAGGGCCGCGAGGGCCGCGAGACGCGCGGCAGCCCCCTTCCTCGGGAGCCGCGCTCCGCCGGCTGGTCGGCGCACCGCCGTCACGGTCACGCCTCCCCCGGGGACAGGTGCCCCGCTCACGAGCCGCTCCCGGCCCCGTCCATCGGAGGCAGCCGGGTCACGTCGACCCGGTAGCCCGCCTTCCCGCCCCCCTCGGTCCTCACGGTGAGCGTCGTGGGTCCCGTCCACTCGGCCGAGGCCACGGCGCAGCCGTCCCGCGGGCGGCAGGCCTCGCCCCAGGGCGTCTGGAGCCGGGCGCCCCGCGCGGCGTCGTACACCCGGAGCTCCTCGCGCCCCGACGGCGGCAGGTAGCGGGCGGCCAGGTACGGACCGCCGGCGGCCCACGTCAGCTCGCTCGCGTGCGAGTCGAAGAAGAAGTCGAGGACGGCGGGGCGGCCTCCATCGGCGGGGACCACGCCCAGGAGCTCGTGGACGCCGTCGGTCTCCCAGGCCACCCACGCGCCGTCGGGCGAGGGCGCCACGTGCCGGAAGCTCGAGGCCTCGACGCCGAAGCTCGATCCCGGCGCGGGCTTCCAGGTGCCCGGGACGACCGGGACGCCGGCCGGCGCCTCCGCCGAGTCGAGGGCCAGGAGCGGCCGGCTCTTCCCACCTTCGCGGCGCACGAGCACGCCCGCTTCGACCGAGAACGTGGCCTGCTGGTCCGCTCCGCCCGACGCCGTGCGGGCGGCCGACCCACCAGCGGGGCCGGGCTCGCGGCTCGCGGCCGCCGACGTGTCGGCGCCCGCCGCCCCCGCGTCCGCCCGGCCGCCGCGGCTCCCGTCCGATCCGCCACAACCGACCGCCGTCACGGCCAGCGCGGCCCAGACGAGCACCGGAACGGCTCGCGTCCAGGCGCCCCTCGATGACGGCCTCATGGTCCTCCCCGGTAACGTTCTCGGGCTTCCCTCCACCCTATACACGCGGGCGGAGGGCGCCCTGTCACGTCGGCGGGGAGGCCGGCGGCGCCCCGGAGCCGGCCGAACGCTCGCTACTTCCGGGCGCTGCGCTCCACGCTGTGGGGACCCTCCACGCCGTCGGCCAGCGTGGTGAGGAAGTAGTAGTAGCGCCGGCCCAGACGGGCCGTGCGGTCCAGGTAGCCCAGGTCGCCGGACGGCACCTCCCCGATCCGGGCGGCCTCGCCGCCGCGCTCGTACCGGTAGATGCGCACCGTGGCGGCGCTGTCGGCGGCCGGGTCCCAGGAGACGCGGACGCCCTCGGGCACGGCCTGCGCCCGGAACCCGGAGGGCGGCGGCGGTGGGGGCGGCATCCAGCTCAGCGGGAGCGGCGCCGAGACATCGCTCCTCTCCCCGGTCACGCCCACGGAGACCACGGCGTACGTCCACGCCCCGCGCACGGCGGTCGTGTCCCTGTACCGGTTCTCCTGCCGGCCGAGCGGCACCGCGGTGAGGGTGTCCCAGGCCGCGTCCGGGGCCCCGGCGCCCGCGCGTCCGCCCGCTCCGGCACCGACCGCCCGCCCTCCCCCGGCGTCCCGCCGCAGGACCAGGTAGCCGTTCACGAGCGGATCGGCCGCGGTCATGTCGTCCCACGTCAGCCTGGCCCCCTGCTCATCGGCGTAGCCCGAGAGGCCGGTGGGCACGGGGAGCGGCGGCGTGACGGTCCGCGACGCCGACGCCGGGTTCGAGAACTCGCTCTCGAGGCCTCCCGGACCCACCGCCTTCACGGCCCAGGTGTAGCGGCGGGCCGCTGCGAGGTCGGAGGCGCTGTCCACGAAGACGGTGTCGGAGGGCGGGAGGAGCGGGCTCACGAGGGTGGGCCGCACCGAGTCGGAGACCGCTTCCGCCGGGGCGTCCGTCCGGTACACCCGGTAGCCCGCCAGGTCGGCGTCGCCCGCCGACACCCACCGGATCCGGAAGCCGGCGGCCGCCGTGTCCGCCCGCACGGCCAGCGGCGGGGAGGGCGCCAGGGCCGGCCGGAAATAGGCGAACACGGCCGCGCTCCGCGGGGCCACGACGCCCCTCAGCCCGGTCATGCCCAGCCGATACCAGTAGGTCCGCATCGGCCGGACCTCCGCGTCCACCCAGCTCGTGGCGGTGGGCGGCAGCTCGGCCACCTGGACGTAGCCCGTGTCCTGGGTCGGCGACCGGAAGACCTGGATCGTGCGGATCTTGTCGGGGGTCTCGAGCCGCCAGGTGAGGACGACCCCCAGGGTGTCCACGCCCCGAGCCACGATCGAGTCCGGCAGGAGCGCGCCGGCCAGCGGCACGGTGTACACCGAGATCGTGTCGCTCGGACGCCCTCGGTTGAAGAAGAGGTCGCGCGGGACCGCGTAGTACTGGTACAGGGCGCCGGGCACGACGTCCCGGTCCTCGCTCCGGGCCAGGAGGGAGTCGCCGGCCAGCACGCTCACCGGCACCGAGTCGACCATGGCGAACTCGCCGGTCCGCCCCTCGCGGCGCCACACCTCGACCGTCTTGGCGCGCGTGCGCCTGTCGCCCACGTACCACCAGGTGATCGTGGCCGAGTCGGCGCCCTGGCTGCGCGCGGACGTCACCGTGTCGAACCGGACCTCGGGCGGGAAGCTCACCGCGTTGGACATCACCGGGTTCGACACGTTCCCGTCGGCATCCACGTCGCTCACCCGGTAGCGCCACGTCTCGCCGTCCCGGGGCGAGGGATCGAGGCCGTAGACGCCCAGCGCCAGCCGGACGTCGTCGTTCCCGAGGACCGCGGCCAGCGAGTCGGCGCCGGGGAAGCGTACGATGTAGTCCCACGCCGCGGCTTCGTCCTTCTGCCGGAGCGCCCCGACCACCGCCCGCCGCGTGAGCGAGTCGAGGCGGGAGAAGAAGCTCCGGGCGTCGGGGACGGCGCTCACGTCGGCCACCTTCTCCCAGTCGCCGCCCGGGCGCGAGCGCTCCAGCCGGTGGGCCACCACGCCGTCCACCGGGTGGGCCGGGGACACGACGGTGCCCTTCATCCACACGTACGTCCCCCGCGGGCTCGGGAAGGCGATGGTGTCCGCGCTCTGGGCGCGGACCGCCGCCGGAACGGCGGCCAGGGCGGCCCCGAGCCCACCGAGGAACAGCGCCCGCGCCGCGGCGCGGCCGACCCGCCGGAGGCCAACCGGCGCGCTCACTTGAAGAACACCCGCGTGTGGGGTCCGACGTTGCTGGCCCAGTCGTAGCCCAGCTGCGCCTCCGCCCCGAGCCCGATGTGGACGCTCGTCGTGTGGTCCAGGCAGATGTCGTCCAGCCCCACGCCGTAGGAGGCGCTCCCCAGGAGGTCGAAGTCCGCCCTCCCCCGCGCGAACCACGCGCCGTCGCTCCGGTAGGCGCCCTCGCCATCGAGGGCCGCCTTCACCTCCGCCGAGATGTGCACGCACAGCCCCATGCCGACCCCGCCCTTCACGCCCGCGTCGATGCCGGCACCGACGCCCACGTAGTAGGTGTTGGCCTGCTGGAAGTTGCCCCCCAGCCGAACGTCGCCCCACACGTCGCACCACACCTCCACGCTCGCGATGCCGATGTCGAAGGCGCCGTTGGGACAGATCGGCACGGGGATTTCCGCCTCCCCTTCCATGTAGAAGCCGTTGATCACGTGGAACTGACCCGGCACCGGCCGCCGGCCGTAGCTCTCGAAGCGCGCCAGAAGCTCGCCGCTCAGCGAGGCCGAGCCGAGCAGAAGGGCGGCCTTTCCGCTCATGTGCGGCGTCTTCAGCGTGAACGCCGCGCCCGTGAAGAAGTACCAGTAGCGGTTCGAGGGCTTGCCGCTGATGACCATCTCGCTCGCGCCCTTCACGTGGGCGCCGGCCGCGATGTCCTTGTCCGTCTGGACCGAGCCCTCGAGCCGCTGCTCGGGGAAGTTCATGGTGATGGCCATGTTCCCGAACGGGGTCGGGATGTTCTTCACGGCCAGGCCGCCGGTTCCCGCGGTCACGTCCGCGCCCTCGACTCCAATCGTGATGTCGCCCGAGACCTGCCCGCCCACGTCCATGTGCCCACCGTAGTCGGTGGCCCACTTCCCTCCCGAGGCCTTCGCGCCGCCGGTCAGCTTCGAGATGGCGACCTGCCCCACGTCCAGCGTCGCGCCCGGCTTCGGCAGCGCCTGGATCTTCTGGTTCGGACCCAGCGGCGTGCGCGTGAAGGTCGAGGCGACCGAGAACTTGCCCGGCACCGAGACCGTGCCGTCTCCGTGGAAGCCCGAGGCGTCCAGCGTGCCCTGCTTCACGGAGACCTTCGGACCGCCGATGTCGAAGGGGGCGAGGTCGATCGGGTTGAACTTGGGCATCGGCGTGCCGTTGGGGCCCTCGTTCGTGTAGTCGATCACCACGGCCTGGGGGTCGAGCCCGGGGACGTGGAGGTCCATCGGCCCCGCGAAGCTCACCGTCGACTCGGTGAACCCGAGCGTCGAGACGGCCAGGTCTCCCGTCCCGAAGAGCCTCACGGTCGCTCCCGGCACCATCGAGAAGATCTTGTCGCCGGACGAGTAGAAGTCGAAGCCGTCGACGTCGATGTGATCGGAGGCCGCCATCCCCGGGAGCGCGTCGATCCGGCCGCCGTCCCCGAACAGCTTCCAGGGCCCGGTGGGAGAGTCCCGGAGGAAGGTGATGTTGCCGGTCACGTCCAGCGGGACGAACCCACCCAGGAGGATCGGACCGCCGCCGAAGCTCCCGCCCTCGAGCGTCGTGGGCGTCACGTCCATCCCCGTGAACGGGAAGTCGAGGTGGCCGCCCGCCTCCCGGTCCGTCAGGGGGACCTGGATGGCGCCGTGCACGAGGTTCAGCCGCCCCTTGTGGAGCGACCAGCTGGGGGACTCGAGCGTCCACTTGCCCATCTTCAGCGAGAGCGTCTGGTCGCCCTGGGCGGGCTGCAGGCCGGCGCCGGAGCCCTGGCCGGGCTTCACGGTGAGCTCGGGGACTTCGATGGCCAGGTCGCCCACGCCCGGGATGGCCGTGTGGAGCGTGGCGTCCAGGCGCAGCGACCCGGCGGTCAGGTGCGAGGAGGACGCCGAGCCGTCGGCGTCGAACCCGTACACGGTGAGCTTCGGGTTCCCGCCGGCGCTCGTCCCCACGTCGTAGCCGCTCGACGGCGCCGGGGACGCGCCGCCGGCCACCAGCGTGGCGATCCGGGTCCGGTCGGAGCCCGACGCGCCCGGAAGGAGGAGATGGAGCGAGTCGCCGAACACGAGCTCGGCCGAGTTGATCGGGAACGACCCCGGGAGCAGCGCCACCGGGCCCACGACCGCCCCCTCGCCCTGGCCGCGCTCCCGGACCTCGAGTCCCCCGTGGGCGTGCTGGAGGACCAGGTACTTCCCGAACAGGCCGAGCGGGAGGTCGCTCTCGGCCACGCGCACGACGCCGCCCTCGGGGGCCGCGTCCTTCCCCGTCCCCGTGACCTCGACGCTGTCGAAGGCGAGGGTGAGGTTCTGGGCCTCGGGCGCGAACGCGTCGTTGGAGGGGATGCCCGTGAACCGCCCGCTGAGGACGGCGCCGCCGGCCGTCTTCCGGTAGGACTGGACCTCGATCGGGAGGCCCAGGAGCTGGGTGGGAAGCCCGTCCACGGCCGTGAGGTGGAAGTCCTGCGTGGCCGCCTCCCCCGCGGTCCCGTTCACCTGCGCCGAGTCGCCCGTGTAGTCGGAGCCGGCCTTCCCGGCCAGGATCCAGAAGCTGCCGGTCGGGGCGGCGTGCAGCGTGTAATGCCCCTGCGCGTCGGTCGTGTCCGCCAGGTCGCCGCCGCCCGGTCCCACGCCGGGCACGAACACCCGCGCCCCCGCCACCGGCTGGTCGGTCCCCTCACCCGCGTACACGGTCCCGGTCACGCTCGCGGCGGGCGCCAGGCCCAGCACGGACTTCCTGAACGTGGGGCTCTCCGGCACGTCCACCTGCGGCGTCGCGCTCATGTAGTCCGAGCCCGCGGGCGGCGTGATCTGGACGTCCACCCGGTCCGAGGTCCCCTTCCACTCGAACTCCGCGATCCCGTTCGCGTCGGTCGTCGCCGAGGGCTGGCCCGACTCGTTGGGGAGGCGCACGAGCGCTCCCTCGATCGGGGGCGGGGTCGGACCGCTCGTAACGTGCATGACGCGGAAGCCGCCGCCTCCCCCGCCACCGCGTCGGCCGCCGCCACCGCCTCCGCCTCCTCCGGAAGGGGCCGGCGCGTGCTTCAGCCCGACCACCACCACGCGGAGCCGCCGCTTCCGGAGGTGGACGGTGAGCTTGCCGAGGTCCGTGTGGCCCTCGGGGAGGGTGACGGTCGTGTCGGTCGGGAAGTACTCCGGGCCCGCGTCCACGTGGATGTTCTGTCGGCCCGGCACCGCTCCCACGGTCACCCGGTAGGCGAGGAGGTGGGCGGGCGTCCCCCTGGCCGTCGCGGACTGCTGTCCGACCATCGCGCCCTGGGCCGCCATCTGCCCGGCCTGCGCCTGACCTCCCGCCGGGGCCCGTCCGCCCTGCTTCGCGCCGCCGCCCGTCTGGCCCCCACCGCCGCCCCGACCACCGCCGCTCCCCGTCGTCCAGGCGAGCCCGCTCGCGTACGCGACCATCTTCTGTCCCTGGTCGTTCCCGTAGACCGGCGAAGCTTTCTTGCTCTTCCAGTTCCCGACCGTCACGTCGCCCGGGACCGGGTCGCCGGCCTCATCGACCAGGGAGAGCGTGACGGTCGACCGCGGCGTCAGCTCGAAGATCTTCTCCGTCACCACGCCCGTGTCGGGCGTGACGACGGCCGAGTCCGGACGGAAGCCTGGCGAGTGGACGTAGACCACGTAGCTCCGGTTCCCCTCCATCCCCGTGATGTAGAACCTGCCGTGGTCCCTGGCTTTCACGCCGTGCAGGATCATCGAGCCCTGGACGCCGTGCCGGACGAGGACCATGAGGGCCTCGTGGACCGCCTCGTGGGTGTCGGCGCGCTGCACCACCCCCTTGAACGCCGGCGGATGGGGCTCGACCGGGACGGTGAGGCTGTAGAGCCGGTTGGTCCGGTAGCTCTCGTTGAGGTGTGCGTCGTCCCAGGCGATCGGGTCGTCGAGCGGCATGGCGTGGCTGACCGTGACCAGCGACGGGTAGTAGGCGGCCGTCTTGGCCGTCGGCTCGCTGGACACCAGCACCTGGTAGAGGTCCGGCGACCCGACGTTCTTGACCAGGTTCGTGAAGGTCACGGTACCGTCGTCTCCGGTCACGTCTTCGCCGATGACCTCCACGCTCTTCAGCATGCCCTGGAGCGTGGCGTGCGGCATCGGGGCGGAGCCCTCGTTCGCCGGCACCCCCTCGACCGGATGGGCGCGGAGGAGCTGCACCCGCAGACCCGTCCGACCTGTCTTCTGGCCGGCGCGCACCACCTTCACGCGGAGCTGGTAGGTCCTCACAAGAGCGACCAGCTTGCCCACGTCCCCGCCGGAGGCGGAGTCGGGCGCCAGCTCGTCCGACGGACTGGCGTAGTGCGGGTCGCCGACGTCGATCATGTAGAAGCGCAGGACGTTGGCGCCGCTCTCGTGGTAGCCGAATTCGCCGCTGCCCGCCGACACGGCCTGCCCGTACGCGATGGCGCCCGTCGGGAGGTCGTCGTGGAAAAAGAACGTGAAGCGGCCGTCGTCCCCGGTCCGCGCGCTGGCGATGACCCTCCCGTTGTCCGTGTAGCTCTTACCGCCGACCGAGAAGCTCGAGCCCCGGATCCACTGCTTCTCCGTCCGGTAGCGGACGACCAGCCGCAGGGTGACCCCGGCCAGCGGACCGGAGCGGGGGTTGACGGTCGCGACCCGGAATCCGCCCATCAGCCCGCCGCCCTGGCCGCCGCCCTCCTGGCTGCCGCCGCGCTGGCCGCCGCCCTGGCCCGTCTGCACGTACCCGCCGCTCTGGTCCTTTCCGAGCCCCAGGGTCTGCTGGCCCGGGATCGGCCCGAGGTACGCCGAGACCTTGTGGGGCTCGGGCACGTCCGACTTCTGGAACGTGTACGTCATCCGGCCGCTCAGGGCATGGTCGTACAGCGGCCCCTTCTTGGCCACCGGGCCCGCCGGACCGCGCTGCTTCACGACCACCCGCGTCGGCGTGCGCGTGAACGTGTAGACCTGGCTCCTGCCCTGGTTCATGCCGAGCGGGCGGATCTGGCCGCCCGCCTCGCCGGTCGGCATGGTCAGCGCCTGCACCTGCCAGGCGTACGTCTCGCCCGGCTCCAGCGGCGGTCCGGAGGCCGGATACGGGAACGCCGTCGTGCCGATGACCTCGCGCCTGAACAGGGGCTGGCCCGTCTCCAGCGCCTCCCGGGGCGTCTGGCCCTCCCGGACTCGGGCGATCCTGAGCAGGTACGTGGGCCGGGGAAACTGCGTCGAGACCACCGGCGTCCACTGGAACGTGGGATACGGGACCCGGAGGTCCTGCCGGCTCGCCGGCGAGATGAGGTGGGGGGGCGGGACCTGGATGTTCGGAGACGGCCCGACGTCCTGGACCTGCGCGCGCTGCACCCGGACCGGCGCGAGGATGCTGAAGCTCCCGCAAACCTCGACGTGCGTGGGCGGACCGGCCATGGCCGTGATGCCCGGAGGAGCCGCGACCTCGAGGTCGACGCACAGCCGGTAGGAGCCCGGAGGAAGCGCTCCCGCGTCCGCCACGACCCCTGCGAACGATCCGCTCCAGGTCATGCGGCTCCACGCCGCGATCTGCGGGGTGCGGATGACGTGGGTCCCCGGCGAGACCTGGCCGATGTTGCCGGGCACCTGCCCCACGGTCTGACCGTCCTTCTTCAGGGTCACCGTGGAGGTCGCCTCGGAGGTGGCGGTGCGCGTCGACTGCAGCATCACCATGGCGATGGACGGGTCGGAGCTCCACGCCCCCCAGTCCGCCTTCGGGGCGGACACGGTCACGGTCATGGTGATGCCCGAGCTCTGCGCGGCCGCGGGCCGGAGCCCCAGGCTCAGGGCGGCCGCGGCCAGGAGCGTGGCCGCCGCCAGCTCGACCGCGCCCGACCGCCGCCGGTTCACCCCCTCCCGCAGGCGCCCCATCAGAACGTGTACTTCCAGGTCAGGCTGGCCTGAGTCTCGTTGAACGTGCTCCCGGGCATCGCCTCCCCGTACGCGTAGTGGCGTCTCGACACCTTGAGGATGGCCTGCTGGCGCTGCGTCACGGCGAAGGAGGCGTTGAGCTGCGGGTAGAACTCGTGGTCCTTGTCCTGGCCGGACACGCCGCTGGCGCTCCACTGGAAGCCGATCATGGTGTTCAGCCGCCCCTGTGCGAGCGGGAAGGACAGCGCCGGGTAGAGCGTGGCCAGGTCCGTCGCCACCGAGTCCACCTTGGTCTGGGTCAGCGTGCCGGTGGTGGTGAGCGCCACCCCGGAGGTGAAGGCCAGCGTATAGGTGAGCACGCCGACGCTCGTCCGCTGGTCCTTCAGGTCGATCATCCCCAGGGAGCTGTTGCCCGACTTCTGCCAGGTTCCGGTGGCGCTCAGGATGTTCTGCGCGCTCCCGGTCTGCCACGTCAGCGTCGGGCTCAGAGTGTAGGACTGGACCAGGTTCCGGAGCGCGAGCGTCGGATCGCTACTCTGGATGTCGGTGAGGACGTTGCTGGCGTTGCCGCTCAGCCCGAAGAGCTGCGATGCCTGCCAGTTCATCGTGAAGTTGTAGACGCCCCGCATCTTGGTCGTGCTCTGCAGCGTGTGATCCAGGTTGTTTTGCTGGATGCCGCCCTCGGCCGTGAGGTCCAGGGTCCCCCGGTGGAGCTCACCGGTGAGGCCGTAACGGACCTGGTCGGCCTGCAGCTGCGAGTTGCCGAGCGTCCGGTAGGCGGGCCCCACGTACGTGACCTTCGCGCCGAGCGACCAGGTCGGGACCCTCCACGAGAGCGCGACCGAGCCCGCCACGTCACCCACGGCGTCGGTCGCCGCCCGCCGGTCGGCCCTGTAGCTCGAGTGCGTGCCGACGACCTCCAGCGACAACCGCCGTGCGGCCATGGGTATCCTGCCGTGCACGCCGAGGACGAAGTTCTCCTGCGGCGCGACCACGCCGGTGCTGTCGCCGAACAGCCCGAGCGATCCCGCGTCGTCCCGGGCCGTGAGGAGGCTGACCTCGGCCAGGAGGCCCGAAGACGCTTCCCACCCGGCCTGGCCCACGCCCATCCAACGGGTGAACTCGGGGGTCACCAGCTGGCCCGGCTCCGGGAGGATCGCCCGCCGCGTGCGGCCGTAGCCTCCCTGGAAGTGGAAGTGGCCGGGGCGACCCTCCAGGCCGCCGCCGAGGAGCCTGGCGTCCGAGAGGGTGAGCTCGCCGAAGCGCGGCGAGAAGTAGCCCGCGTGGAGGGTGTAGTCGCGCCAGGTGGGGCTGACCCCGACCTGGTCGATCTCCTGCCGGAAGCTGACCTGGTCGCTGGAGATGAGCGCCTGGAGGGGGATCTTCACGAGGCCGTTGGCCGCGGACAGTGTCGTCGCGACCTCGATCCTCCCGGTCTGGTCGGGCCGGGCGGCCTGTCCGCCCGTTCCCGACATGTCGTACAGCTCACCGTAGGCGGTGATGCTGCCCGTGGCGGTGACCGGGCCCGCCGACGAGGCCTGCTGGTCGGCGCCGGCGCCGTAGCCACCCCGGGCGCCGTACGCCGCCGACCCGAACGCCGAAGCACCCGGCGGGGCCCGCGCTCCCCACCCGCCCGGCCCCAGCGCCACCCCCGCCCCCGGCGTGGTGTCGGCCGGCAGGGTGTCCGGGAGCACGGCCACGTGGGGGGGCCGGTAGCAGAAGGTGTGGATCTGGCTCCGGCCCTGGTTCGTGCCCACGGGCTCGAGGGCCGGCTGCAGGTCGCTCCCGGCGTACTTCACCGACTGAACCTGCCATGCGTAGCAGGCGCCCGCCTGAAGCGGATAGGCGGCGGGCGGATAGAGGAGCGTCGTCTGCGTGCCCAGGAAGGTCTCGAGCACGGGACGGTCCCCCTCCACCGCGTCGCGCGGGCTCTGGCCCTTCATCATCTCGACCAGCCGGAAGCGGTAGACCGCGCCGGCCACGCCCGTGACGGGCGTCCACTGGAAGACCGGATGGGGCTGATTGACGGAGGTCCGGTCGACGGGGAGGAGGAGACGGGGCGCCTCCGGATACCGGATGATGAACGTCGAGCACGCCGTGGCGTCCGGCTGCGGCCGGCCGGTCGTCACGCCCGTCAGCCCCGTGAGGGTCACGCACAGCGTCCAGTCGCCGTCGGGAAGGCGGCCCGTGTCGTGGATCTGCTGGCCGGCTTCGCCCGTGTAGACGAACTGGCTCCACGGCGCCATGCGGGGAGCGGTGATGACGGTCGTGACGGGACCGTCCGGGCTCCCGGGGATGGACCCGAACGGCAGGGCCGCCGGCCCCAGATGCGCGACCAGGATGTCCCCGCCGCTCCGGGAGAGAGTGGCCCTGACCTGCCCCTGGAGATCCTCGGCGGCCGCGTTGGTGATGGTGAGCATCGCCCAGGCGGGATTCGTCTGGAGACCGGCGATCTGAGCCGTGGCGCCGGATGTCCCGAGCGTCGTCGAGACCGCCCCCTGGGCCCGGACGGGAGGTGTCCGGATCATCAGCGTAGCGCCCGCGATGAAGACGCAGCGCGAGATCCAGCCCGACTTCCCCGGCACACGCCCACGTGACACACGTCCACCCATGCACGACCCCCGTGGTCGGGAGAAAACCGCTCATCCGGGAGGGGAATCCCCCCTCCTTCGCTGCCGCGCCCGTGCGGATCGGCGCGTCGGTCACCGCCGGTTCGGGACGCCGGATCGGCATCCCGGGCGTCCATATGTGGAAAGCCGATGTTCGCTCGGAGGCCGAACGACCCTAGTCGGGGATGCCGAATCCCGTCAAGGGCCGGCGACGGACGGGGCATCGGGAAGAGACGTGCCGGCACGGAGTTCGGAGGCCCCGTCGGCCCGGAGCGGGGTGACCCTCCTCGCGCGAAGTCCGGAGATCGCCGCGGATTCTCGGACGCCGGGCGTCCCGCTCCCGGAGCGCTGACCGGTCCGGACGCCGCGCGGCGGCCCCCGCCGCGCCGGCCTCCGGATGTCAAAGATGTGCGATGTCGTCAAAAACTTCCCCCGGCGGCTCCCGGCCCCTCCCCGGCGCTTGCTCTCACCCACTCGCCCCTCCCATCCTGCCGCCCCACGGCCGCACACCTGGAACGCCACGAAAGGGAGCCGCGACATGAAGCCCCGCACGCTCGCTCTCGCCCTCGTCCCGGTCCTCCTCCCCGCCCTCGCCCCCGCGCCCGCCTCCGCCCAGTTCTTCGGCGGACGTCCCCAGGCGAAGGAGCCGGACACGGTGGCCCTCTCCGCGATGGACGCCCGCTCGATCGGGCCGGCGACCATGAGCGGGCGGATCGGGGACGTGGTCGGCGTCCCCGGGACGCGGGACACGCTGTTCGTGGGGGCCGCGACCGGCGGCGTGTGGGAGAGCACGGACGGCGGCACGACCTTCGAGCCGATCTTCGACGACGAGCCGACGCTCTCGATCGGTGAGATCGCGGTCCACCCGAGCCACCACGACGTGATCTGGGTCGGCACGGGCGAGGACAATCCCCGGAACTCCGTCGGCATGGGACGCGGGATGTTCCGCAGCATCGACGGCGGGAAGACCTGGACGCACGTCGGCCTGGAGAAGAGCGAGCACATCGCCCGGATCCTGCTCGATCCCGACGACGCGGACGTGGCGTGGGTCGCGGCCACGGGCCCGCTGTGGAACGACGGCGGCCAGCGCGGCATCTACAGGACCACCGACGGCGGCCGGCACTGGAGCCTCGTCCTCGCGCCCCCCAACCCGACCACGGGCGGCGCCGACCTGGCCATGGACCCGCACAACCCGGACAAGATCATCGCCACGCTCTGGCAGCGGCGGCGGTGGCCCTACTTCTTCAAGTCCGGCGGCCCGGGGAGCGGCCTCTACCTCTCCTACGACGGCGGCGACAGCTGGAAGCGGGTCACGTCCGAGGACGGCCTGCCGGAGGGCCCGCTCGGGAAGATCAACGTCGCCATCGCCCCCTCGAACCCGCAGATCGTCTACGCCCTGGTCGAGGCGAAGCGGACGCAGCTCCTGCGCTCCGAGGACGGCGGCCGCACGTGGGACACGGTGAACCGGTCGGAGGGCATGGGGGACCGGCCCTTCTACTACAATCGACTCGAGGTGGATCCATCCAACCCCGATCGCGTCTATCACATAGCGGGCGACCTTCGAGTGAGCGATGATGGGGGCCACAGCTTCCACAGCATCACGCGCGGCAAGGGCGTCCACGTGGACCACCACGCCATGTGGATCGATCCGAACGACCCGAGCTACCTGGTCGACAGCAACGACGGCGGCGTCTACATCTCGCAGGACCGCGGGAAGAGCTGGCGCTTTGTCTCCAACCTCCCGCTCGCCCAGTTCTACGAGATCGCGGTGGACGACCAGGTCCCCTACCACGTCTACGGCGGCCTCCAGGACAACGGGAACTGGCGGGGCCCGAGCACGAGCTGGCGCGGCGGCGGGATCCGCAACTACCGATGGGTCTCGATCGGCTTCGGGGACGGCTTCGCGACCATGGAGGACCCGAACGACCCGCGCTACGGCTGGTCGGAGTGGCAGGGCGGGAACCTCATGCGCTACGACCGGGAGACGGGCTACCTGCGCTGGACCAAGCCCGCCCCGCCCGACGACTCCACGAAGCTCCGGTTCAACTGGAACGCCCCGGTCGCGGTGAGCCCGCAGGACTCGAACACGCTCTACCTGGGCGCCCAGTTCGTCTATCGCTCGACCGACGACGGCATGAGCTGGGAGCGGATCAGCCCCGACCTCACCACGGACAACCTCGCCTGGCAGCAGCAGGACAGGAGCGGCGGGCTCACGCCGGACGTCACCGGCGCGGAGATGTACACGACCGTCTACGCGCTGGCCCCGAGCCCGCTCGACGCGGACGTGATCTGGGCCGGCACCGATGACGGCAACGTGCAGGTGACCCGGGACGGTGGCGGCACGTGGACGAACGTCCAGGGGAACATGCCCGACAAGCCGCGGAACGCCTGGGTGAGCCACATCGAGGCCTCCCACCACGACGCCGGGACCGCCTACGCGGCCATCCACGACTACATGCGCGGCGACTGGACCACCTACGTCTATCGCACCACCGACTACGGGCGCCACTGGCAGCGGCTCCCGACCGGCCCGGTCGACGGCTGGGCGCGCACGCTCGAAGAGGACCCGGTGAACCCGAACCTCCTGTGGCTCGGGACCGAGTTCGGCCTCTACTACAGCCTGGACCGGGGCCGGAGCTGGACCCAGTGGCGGCACGGCTTCCCGAACGGCGTCCCGGTCGACGCGCTCGTCACCCAGGAGCGCGAGAGCGACCTGGTGGTCGGCACCTTCGGCCGGGCGGCCTACGTCATCGACGACGTCCGTCCGCTCCGGGCGCTGGCCGGGGACCCCTCCCTCCTGCACGCCGACCTCCACCTGTTCGAGCCGGGGACGGCGGTCGAGCACCAGCAGACCGGGCACATCACCTACGACTCGCCCGGGAGCACGATGTACGAGGGCGAGAACGAGCCGTACGGCGCCACGGTCACGATCGCCGCGCACGTGCCCGACAGCCTGGCGACGAAGGAGGCGGGCGCGAAGGGCGGTGAGGCCTCCCGCAGCGGGGGCGGAGCCGGCGGCGGCGAGGACGTGGCCGCGGCCGCCGACACCGCCGAGTACCCCTACACCGAGGTCGAGTCGGCCCCCGACACGACCCCGCCGGTCCCCACGAAGGCCGCGGTCTTCCAGGTCCTCGACGGCGACTCGGTGATCCGCGAGGACAGCCTGCAGCTGGAGGAGGGGCTGAACCGCCACACGTGGGCGTTCTCCACCGACGGCCCCGGTCGCCGGCCGCGCTCGATGGACGAGCTCGAGACGGCGCTCTCCTCCCCGGACACCACGGCGGCGCCGAAGGGCCGCGGGCCCGCGGTGCTTCCGGGCACGTACACGGTGCGCGTCATCAGCCTGGGCGACACGGTGAGCGGCCCCCTCCGGGTGGAGGGCGACCCCCGCATCGACACGCCGATGAGCGAGCGCCGGGCGAAGCGCGAGATGCTCGTGGAGGTGGCCCGGCTGCAGGGCGCGGCGGCCGACGCGGTCGAGGCGCTGCGCACGGCCCGGATCCGGCTGAACCGGGCGCTGGAAGCGCTCGCCGCCCAGGAGAGCCTCTTCGGCGCGGCGGCCGACTCGCTGCGCGAGGCCGGAAAGACCGCCGTCGACAGCCTGAAGGCGGTCGAGGAGGCGTGGACCGGCCCGATCGAGGAGCGCCAGGGCATCACCGGCGGCGAGACCGTCATGGGGAAGATCGGGATCGCCCCCTTCCGCATGAGCGACGTGGCGTGGTACGGACCCAACCCCGAGGAGCGGAAGCGCCTCGAGCTGGGCCGCGACGCCGTCTCGAAGGCCATCGACCGGACCAACCGGGTGCTCGAGGGCCAGGTCGCGCCGTTCCGCGAGCGCGTGAGCCGGGCCGGCGTGGAGCTCATCCCGCCCGTCGAGGCGGTGGCGATGCCGGGCGGCGGGAACAGCAACGGAGGCGCGGGGCGCTGAGGCGCCCCGCTTCCCGGGCGGCCGCGCCGTGCGCCTCCTCCTCGTAGAGGACGACCGCCAGCTCCGCACCTCCGTGGCCCGGGGCCTCCGCGAGGCCGGCTACGAGGTGGACGAGGCGGAGGACGGGGAGCGCGCGGCCGCGATGGCCGGCGCCGGCGCCTACGACTGCGTCGTGCTCGACATCCTCCTCCCCGGGAAGGACGGCCTGGAGGTGTGCCGCGAGCTCCGCTCGGACGGCAACTGGGTCCCCATCCTCATGCTCACCGCCCTGGACGCGGTCGAGCACCGGATCGAGGGCCTGGACGCCGGCGCCGACGACTACCTCCCCAAGCCCTTCGACTTCGGAGAGCTGGTGGCCCGCATCCGGGCGCTGACCCGGAGGCACGGCGAGGAGGCGGGCGGCCCGGTGCTGCGGGTGGGGGACCTGGTCGTCGACACGCGCCGGCGCCGGGTGCGGCGCGGAGACCGGGAGCTCGACCTCACCGCCCGCGAGTACGCCCTCCTGGTCCACCTGGCCAGGAACGCGGGCCGCGTGGTGACGCGGGGCGAGCTCATGGCGGAGGTCTGGGAGGACAGCGAGCCCCGCTCCAACGTGATCGACGTGTACGCCAGCCGCCTCAGGCGGAAGATCGACGAGGACGAGGACGAGCCCCTGCTCGTGACCCACCACGGCGTGGGTTATGCCCTGGACGCGGGCGGCTGAGCGCGTGCGGCTCCTGCCCTCGTCGGTCCGCACCCGCCTGACCCTCTGGTACACGCTGGCGCTCGCCCTTCCCCTCGTCGCGTTCGCGGTCGCCTCCTACCTCACCTTCTCGCACACGGTGCGGGAGCGGACGGACGCGTTCGTGAGCGACGCGCTCACCGTGTTCGCGCGCGAGCTGGGCGCCGAGCGCCGCGCGGGCCCCTCGCTGGACGAGGCCATGCGGCGGACCCTGAGCGAGGTCCGATTCCGGGAGGTCGACATCGCCATCCTCGACGCCTCGGGCGGCCTGGTCGGGACGAGCCCGCACCTGGCGCCGGCCGGCGGCGGCGCGGCGTCCGAGCCCCCCGACGCCGCGCGCCTGGCGGAAGCGGCCGGGCGCACCGGCGGGAGCGAGTCGCGCATGGCCACCGTCCGCCGCGCGGGCCGCGCCTACCGGGTCCTGGCCCGTCCCTTCTCCGAAGAGGGCCGCTCCTTCCGCCTGGTGGGCATCCATCCCCTGGCCGACGTCGAGGCGATGCTGGGCCGCATCCGCCGCCTGTTCCTCGTCGCGATCCCGCTCATCATCGCCTTCGCGGCCGGCGGAGGGCTCTTCCTGGCCCGGCGCAGCTTCGCCCCCGTCTCCGCCATGGCGGCCCGCGCGGCCGAGATCGGGGCGAACACGCTGGACGAGCGCCTCCCGATCGTCGCGGACGACGAGCTGGGGCACCTGGCCCGCGTCCTGAACGACCTCCTGGACCGGCTGGAGCGCTCGTTCGAGACCCAGCGCCGCTTCATGACCGATGCGTCGCACGAGCTCCGCACCCCGGCCGCCATCGTCCGCACCGAGACGGACGTCACCCTCTCGCGCGAGGGACGGCCGGAGGAGGAGTACCGCGCCTCCCTGGAGATCATCGGGGACGCCTCCCGGCGCCTCGGGAGGATCGTGGAGGACCTCTTCCTGCTGGCCCGCGCCGACGCCGGCCACCTGGTCCTGGCGCGCGCCCCGCTCCGCCTGGACGAGGTGGTGCGCGAGACGGCCCGCACCGCGACTCCGCTGGCCGAGGAGCGCGGGGTGCGGGTGGAGCTCGGGTCCCTCCCCGAGGCGCCCCTGGTCGGGGACGAGGACCTCCTCGGGCGGCTCGTCCTCAACCTCCTCGACAACGCCATCCGCCACTCGCCCGCCGGGAGCGCGGTCGAGGTCTCGATGCGCGCCGCCGACGGCGCCTGGGACCTCCGCGTGGTCGACGCCGGCCCGGGCATCCCGCCCGAGGCCGCCGGGCACGTGTTCGAGCGCTTCTTCCGCGTCGACCAGGCGAGGGCGCGGGAGGGGGGGACGCTCACGAGCGGCGCCGGCCTCGGCCTCTCGATCTGCCGCCGCATCGCCTCCCTCCACGGCGGCGACGTGGAGCTGGTCGGCTCGCGGCCGGGCCGCACGGAGCTCCGCCTCGTCCTCCCGCGGGAGCCGGCCGCGGTCTCCTGACGCGCCCGGGCTCCGATCTCCTGACGCGCCCGGGCCGCGCTCCCCCGGACCCCCCTGCCCCTTTCGGCCCCACCGCTCCGATGCGCGCCCCGTCCCCGGCTTGCTCGCGCCCCTGGCCTCCTCTATCCTCCCGTTCATGAATTTTTCATGAACGCGACGCCGAGCGAGGACCGGTGCGAGACCTCGACCGACGACGCGGCCGACCAGAGAGAGGACGCCCCCATGATCCAGCGCTTCCGGCCCGCCCCGGCGGCGGCCGCCTGCACGCTCGCCCTGCTGCTCGCCTTTCCCGCCCCGGCCCGCGCCCAGACCACCGTGCGCGGCACGGTGACCGACCAGCGGACGGGCGAGGCCCTCTCGGGCGCACGGGTCGAGGCCACCGGATCGGGGGTGGCGGCGGTCACCGACGCTTCCGGCGCCTTCGCCCTCACGGTCCGGGGCCGCGTGGAGAGCCTCACGGTCTCGCTGGTCGGGTACGCCACGAGGACCGTCCCGGTCTCCGGGACCGCCCGCGCCCTCCACATCGGGCTCGCCCCCTCGGCGGTCGAGCTCCCGGGCATCCAGGTGGTGGGGAGCCGCACGAAGCCGTCGGTGAGCATGCTGAGCCGGCACGACCTCGAGCGCGCCGACGAGCTCCACCTGGCCAGCTCGATCAACACGCTCCCCGGCGTGTTCATGCAGTCGCGGACGCCGTTCGGCGGCGCGCACATCACGATCCGGGGCTACTACCCGTCGGTCGGGAACAGCGCGAACTTCAACGGCCTGGGCTACCGGGTCTTCCTGGACGGCATTCCCCTCACGAACGCCGCCGGGGTGACCCTCATGGACGACATCGACTACACGTCCCTCGGGACGGTCGAGGTCATCAAGGGTCCGGCCTCGAGCGAGTACGGGAGCTACATCGGCGGCACGGTGCTCCTGACCACGCAGGAGCCGCCGTCGGACCGGACCACGTTCACCCAGTCGATGACGGGCGGCAGCTACGGGCTCCTCCGCTCCAACTCCACCTTCCAGACGGCCACCGCCGCGTCCGACCTCACGGTGAACTACGGCTACCAGGAGTACGACTCGTTCCGGCCGCACTCGAGCTCGAGGAAGAACTTCGTCCGGGCCGACGGCCACTTCCAGGTCGCCGACCGCCACACCCTCTCCACCTTCTTCGGCTACGCCAACTCCTACGAGGGCCTGGCCGGCGAGGTCGACAGCACCTCGTACTACGCGCAGCTCCCCGAGAGCAACGCCGCCTACCTGGCCAACGACGCGCACACGAAGGCCACGAGCTTCATCGGCGGGGTGACCGACCGCATCCGGATCGGGAGCGACTTCACCAACCAGTCGACGGTGTTCGGGACCGGGCTCGCCACGAAGCAGCCCTTCGCCCACGGCTTCAACGACGCGAACTCGTTCAGCCTGGGCGCCCGCTCGGTGTTCGGCTGGTCGGGGCCGCTGGGGGAGAGCCTGGGCCTGAGCGGGCACCTGGGCGGCATGGTCCAGCGCACGGACATGAAGACGAACGGCGTCTTCATCCTGCCGCCCGACCCCTCCATCCAGTTCCCGAACAGCCACGAGGACTACGCGGTCGACCTGTCGCTCTTCACGGACTGGACGCTCACCCTCCCGCGGGACGTCCGGGTCACGGTGGGTCTGGGCCTGCAGAAGAACGAGTTCGCGGTGCGCGACCTCCTGCGGAACGGCGTCATCAACGACACCGCCAGCCTCGTGACGAAGAGCTTCGACTTCGTGCTCACGCCGCGCGTCGACGTCACGAAGGAGCTGGGCGGCGTCGGCTCGGTGTACGCGAGCGTGAGCTCGGGCTACACGCCGCCCCTCCTGTCCAGCGCGGTGGCGAGCGACGGCACGGTGAACACGGCGCTCGATCCCGAGCGGGCCGTGCAGTACGAGGTGGGCGCGCAGGGGAACCTCCTGGACGAGCGCCTCTCGGGCCGGATCGCCCTGTACGACGTCGAGAACACGAACAAGCTCGTCACCGAGACGGCGAACTCCGTCACGTTCACGACGAACGCCGGGAAGCAGCGCAACCGGGGGATCGAGGCCTCGCTCAGCTACCTGGTCGTGGCCGACTCGACGCGGGCGCTCTCCCGGGTCCGGCCGTGGGCCTCCTGGTCCTTCACGGACGCCACCTTCGCCGACTTCAGCAGCACGGCCAGCGGCGGCGTGGACTACTCGGGGAACGACGTCCCGCGCGTCCCGCGGAACGTGGTGAGCGCCGGCCTGGACCTGGCCAGCCGCACCGGCCTCTACCTCAACGGCACCTTCCGCCACGTGGGCCGCGTGCCCGTGACGCTCGACAACTCGACCTACGTGCGGGGCTACTCGCTGGTCGGCCTGAAGGCGGGCATTCGCCGCCGGCTGGACGAGCACTGGAAGCTCGACGTCTCCGGCGGCGCCGACAACCTGACCGGCCAGGCCCACTACGCGTGGGTGTTCGTGGGCCCGGACTACGGCTCGATCGCCCAGCCCCAGGACGGCGGCACCGGGGACGGCTACATCATCCCGGCCCCCTACGACACGAGCTGGCGCGGCAGCGTCTCCCTCTCGTTCAGTCCCTGACCGCCTGACCCCTTCTTGACGTGCCCCCGCGAGCCTGGAGCCGGGGGCCCCTACCGGACGCCGATCGGGCGACCGTCGGACGGGCCCGGGCGGACTCCGGCTCGAGGAGGGCGACATGAGGTGGGAGATGAAGGCGAGGCACGTGACGTCGGGCGTGGCCGCCGTGCTGCTCGGGACGTCGGTGCCGGTCCCGGTGCTGGCTCAGGACGGATCGACCCCGAAGGTCGCCGCGATCGGCCAGCGCGTCCGCATCACCGCCCCGTCGCGGTCGATGCTGGAGATGGCCGGGACGGTCCAGGGCCGGACCACGAGCGGTCTCCTCTTCCGACCGGACGAGGGAGCGGGAGCGCTCGAGGTGCCGTTCGAGTCGGTCACGCACCTCCAGGTCCGCCGACGGCACTCGAACGCCGGTACGGGAGCTCTCAGCGGCGGGCTCGTCGGGGGCGTCCTCGGCGGCGTGATCGGCGCCACGAGCGGATGCGATGCCGACAGACCGTGTCTCGGACCGGACGGGGGGAGCCTGGTCGCGGTCGGCGTCGTGTTGTTCGGTGGCGCCGGCGCCGGACTGGGCGCGCTCATCGGCCCGGCCATCCACTCCGAGGGCTGGCGGGACGTCCGCATCCCGAGCGCCGCGCCGGCCGCGGGGCTCACCCTCTCGCCGGCCGCCGGCCCCGGCGTGCAGGTCGGCTGGTCGCTGCGGCTCTGAGGGAGGCGGGGTGGGGCGGCCGCTCCCCTGCGCGGCCCCTCTTCAACTGGAGTTGAAGAGCGTCCCGGACGCCCGCACGGTACCGTGCGTCGCCGCCCTCCCCGCGATCCCCTCGGCCACCCTCCGGCCCACGATCCGCTTGCCCACCCGCCCGCCGACGAGCCACCTTGCGGCATGAACTCCGACTGCCCGTTCTGCGCCCCCGAGCCCGAGCGGATCCTCCGGACTTCGCCGCACGCGCTCGCCCTCACCGACCTCTTCCCGATCGCCGAGGGGCACGCGCTGGTGGTCCCGCGCGCCCACGTCGAGAGCCTCTTCGACCTGCCGGCGGACGAGCAGGCCGAGGTCTGGGAGCTGGTCCGGGCGGTGAGGGCCGACCTCGATGCCGAGCTGGAGCCCGACGGGTTCACGATCGGCGTCAACGATGGCGAGGCCGCCGGCCAGACCGTCCCCCACGCCCACATCCACGTGATCCCCCGCCACCGGGGCGACGTGACCGACCCGAGCGGCGGGATCCGCAACGTGATCCCGGGCAAGGCCCGCTACTGGGAGACGGACTGAGCTCGGCCGGCCCGCACCGCAGATCGCCGCGGGCGGAGCGCGAGCCGCCTTCCCTCCCCTACTCCCTCACTCCGAACGTGAACGGCTGCACGATCCAGACGCCCATCGGCCGGCCGTCGCGCAGGGCCGGGCGGAAGCGGACCACGAGCGCGACCCTGGCCGCCGCGAAGTCCAGGGCGTTGTAGCCGCTGGACGTCTCGACGCGAGCTTCGTCCACCCTTCCCGTCTCGTCCACCCGCAGCCTCAGGCTCACCGTCCCCCCGATCCCGAGATTCCGGAGGAGCGGAGGATACGCCCGGTCCAGGAGGCTCCGCACGGTGGCGGGATGCTCGAGGGCCGGGTCGCGGTCACCGGAACCTCTCGGTGTCGCAGAGGCCCCCGCGGAATCTCCGCCCGCGTCCGCCCCGTCGCCGGCGGTCACGCGCGCCGAGTCGGCCTCCACCTCGCCCGGCGCGCCCGAGGACGCCCCTCCCTCGTCCGTCCGCACCAGCCGGAAGCCGTCGGGCCCGGTGCGCACGACGGCCGGGGCCTCCGTCAGGTGCTCGCGGACGACGGTCAGGGGCCGATGGGCCGCCGCGGCGACCCGGGCGGAGAAGGCCCCGTAGGCGTCGTACGCTTCCGTCGGGACGATCCCCTGCAGGACCGAGAGCGCCTGGACCTCGTCCAGCTCGCGCCCCGCCTCGAGCGGGGCCGCCGAGAAGCGGGCGAACGGGGCGCTGTCCGCCATCGCGGCCGTGGGGAGGACCAGGAGTCCCCGGGGGAGCTGGATGCGGCTCGCGTGCACGACCTCGTGCGGGAGCCCCAGCGACAGCATGCCGCCGTCGGACCCCTCGGGCGGATCGGGGAGCGGGAAGCCGGGCAGAGGCGCGGAGACCATCTGCTCGTCGCGGGCGGGGTCCAGGTAGTCCGTGATCGACGCCGCGAACACCATGCGGTAGGCCCCTTCGGACTCGCCCGCCGACTTCACGACCACGCCCTCCACCTTCCCGGTGGATGAGAGCCCCCGAGCGAACGAGACGGCGGCGTCGGACGTCCGGGGCCCGCTCGGCTCCCCGAGCCGCTCCATGAGCCGCGCCCGGTTCCCCCGGAGGACCATCCGGACCGTCACGTCCAGCGTGCCGGTCGAGTCGACGGCGCCGCTCACGAACACCGAGTCGTTCGGGGGCCCTTCCTGCGCCCGGCCCACGGACGTCGGGGCCCCGGACGCGCCGCCCACGACCAGCGCCGCCACGATCGCGCCGAAGCGGAGGCTCGCCCCGGATCCCGGGCGAGACGCACCGCCCGGCGCGGAGCGACCGGAACGGATCATCGCTCGCGAGCCACCCTCGACATCCTCTGACGTAGACATCGCATCCGGGGGAGCTGGAGGGCGCGGAGGCGGCGCCGGCCCCGCAGGCTCGCGGGGCGGCGGCTCTCCTCCATCGTTTTCCGAAACTGAGGGCCTCGCCCCGCCCGCGGGCAACCCCCGACCCGGCTCCGAGGTGAGGCTCCGACCCGTATACGGCGGCGTCCGCAGACCGCCCCGCCCTTCCCTTTCACCCCCCTAACGTCGATCCTGAGGGACCGCCACGACCGGGAACCCTATCCAGGGAGACGCCATGAGCCGGCCGCCCATCACCGGGGACGCCCTCGCCTCCTTCCCCGAACACTTCACGGGCATCGTCGTCACGCCCCAGAGCCCCGAGTACCACGAGACGCGGCGGGTCCACAACGGGTTCATCGACCGGCGTCCTGCGGTGATCGCCCGCTGCGTCCGCACGGCGGACGTGGTCTACGCCCTGGGCTACGCGCGGGAGAGGGGCCTCGAGGTGGCGGTCCGGGGCGGCGGGCACAACGTGGCCGGGCGGGCCGTGTGCGACGACGGCCTCGTGATCGACCTCTCGCTCATGAAGGGGATGAGCGTGGACGCGGGCGCCCGCACGGCCCGCGCGGAGCCGGGCCTCACCTGGGCGGAGTTCAACGCCACCGCGTTCGAGCACCGGCTGGCCACCACCGGCGGCGTGGTCTCGACGACCGGGATCGCCGGCCTCACGCTGGGCGGCGGGCTCGGCCACCTGATGCCGCGCTTCGGCATGACGGTCGACAACCTGGTCTCGGCGGAGGTCGTGCTGGCCGACGGCCGCGTGGTCACGGCCAGCGAGGAGGAGGACGCCGACCTGTTCTGGGCCATCCGGGGCGGCGGCGGGAACTTCGGGATCGTGACGTCCTTCGAGTACCGCCTCCACCCGGTGGACGTGGTGACCGCCGGGATCGTGGCGCACGCCTTCGACGACGCCCGCGACGTCCTCCGCTTCTACCGTGACCTCACCTCCGACCTCCCGGACGAGGTCATGGCGTTCGGCGGCCTGGTCCACGCGCCCGACGGCTCCGGCGCGAAGCTGGCCGCCCTGGTCCTGTGCGACTCGCGCCCGCCCGGCACCGACGACGCGGTCGTCGAGCGGGCGAAGGCCTTCGGCTCGCCCGTCCTGGACGTCCTGGGGCCGATGCCCTACCCGGCCTGCAACGAGCTCCTGGACGCCGGCTACCCGCGGGGCGCCCACAACTACTGGAAGTCCAGCTTCCTGGCCGACCTCTCGGACGATGCGATCGACGGGATGATCGAAGCGTTCGCGCAGGCGCCCTCCCCGATGGACGCCCTCCTGCTCGAGCACTTCCACGGCGCGGCCACCCGCGTCCCGGTCCCGGCCACGGCCTACCCTCACCGGGAGGTCGGCTACAACTTCGCGGTGCTCTCGGAGTGGATGGACCCGGCGCTGGCCGACCCGTGCGTGGCGTGGGCGCGAGAGACGTACGACGCCATGGAGCCCCACTTCGCCGACGCCGCCTACGTGAACTACCTGGCCGACGACACCTCGGCCGCGGACGTGGCCTCCGCATACGGCCCGAACCTCCCGCGCCTGCGGGAGCTCAAGACGCGCTACGACCAGGACAACGTCTTCCACCTGAACCAGAACATCCGGCCGGCGTAGCCCGCCGCCTACTTCGTCGCGATCAGCGTGGTCATCGTGACCTGGCCGGTCATCGTCCCGTCGTCCACGAAGGGCGCGCACGCCTCGAGGAAGTCACGCTCGAGGGCGGCGCGCCGCTTCTCCTCCACACCCGCCACGGCGGCCGCCAGCGGCGTGCTCCGAACGTAACCCCACAGGAGCTCTGCGGGACCCGGCAGGTGGAGCGTCGTCGGAGCCGAGCGGACCTCGACCTCCCCGAACCCGGCGTCGGACGCCAGTCGTCGCAGCTCGTCCTCGTCGTGGAGGGAGAAGACCGCGCGCACGAAACCGGCGCTCTCGGGGCTCACGTGTCGCGCGAGGGCCTCGGCGAGGCTCCCGAACACGGGCGGCGTCGGACCGGGGACGTTCGCGGCCAGGCGGCCGCCCTCGGCCAGGACCCGCCGGATCTCCCGGAGGCCCGCCGTCCGGTCGGAGAAGAACTGGAGTCCCATTCCGCACAGCGCCACGTCGAAGCTCCCATCCGGGAACGGGATCGCCTCCGCCGGGGCCTCGGACCACGCGATCGGGTCGGCCGGCGGCGGCGTCTCGCGGGCCACCGCGAGCATGGCGGGGTTGGGATCCAGCCCCGTGACGCTCCCACCGGGCGCGACCGCATCCGCGGCCAGGCGCGCCACGATGCCCGTCCCGCACGCCACGTCCAGCACGCGCTCTCCGGGTCGCAGCTCCGCCGCCCGGACCAGGTCGGCGGCCACCGGCCGGCCGATGGTCGGGACGAAGAACTCCTCGTAGCTCTGCGCGGCACTGCGGGCGAAGGAGGGGTCGAAACCTTCGGGGACCATGGCAGTCACCTCCCTTGAGGCTGTCGTCGCGCTGCGGGATCCGAGAACGTCCCAATCTTGCTCGTGCCCGTCTTGCGGTCCACCGGAGAGCCGAGCCACGCTTCGACGTGCGCCGCCCGAGTCGTGCTCCCCCACGTCGCGGACGGCCCCGTCTGGCAGTCCCATATCCCCAAAAAGCCGACGACCCGTTACAATGGTCCGAACGGGAGCTCTCGTACCCGCCCAGCATCGGGAATCCATCCATGCCCAACTACTGGATCTTCCAGTTCAATCCGGACCGCTACGACATCGACGCCGCCGTGCGCGAGGCGGACGTCCTGCACTGGCGCGTCCCGGAGCACAGCGGGGAGGTCCGTGTCGGTGACCGCGTCGCCATCTGGCGCTCCGGCCTGAAGGCGGGCGTCGTGGGTGGCGGGACGGTGATCGAGGCGCTGGGAGAAGGTCCGCCCTCGCCGGAGGAGGTCCGCTTCTACAAGGCCCAGGACCTGGGCGAGGAGGGGCTTCCGTCGCCCCGCGTGGCCCTGAGCGTCGAGCCGGTCTCCTTCGTGCCCAAGAGCGACCTGACGCGCGACCCGGAGCTCCGGAAGCACGAGATTCTCCTGGGTCCGCTGGGGCGGGTGTTCGCGCTCACGCCGGAGCAGTGGGAGTCGCTCGGACAGCTGGCCTCCGCGCTGTCCGGCCTGGAGCCGCCCCCCGAGAAGACCGGGGGAGAAGGGCACGGCCGCTGGAGCCTCTCGCGCATCGGCGGGGCGATCCTCGATCGGATCCGCAGCGAACCCTCCCACGCGCACGAGCCCGAGGCGCCGGACCCCGACGGCGGGGCGGTCCTCGAGGACGAGGTCGCAGCCGAGGAGGACGAGGAAGCCCAGGAAGCCGAGCTCGAGGTCGAGGAGGAAGCCGAGGAGCCGGCGGCCGAGCCCGAGGAGGAGCCGGAGGCCGAGCCCGAGGAGGAGGTCGCAGAGGCTCCGGAACCGGAGCCCGAAGAAGCGACCGAGCCGGAGGGAGAGCCCGAACTGGAGCCCGCGCCCGAGCTTGAAGAAGAGCCCGAGCCGGCCCCCGAGCCGGAGCCCGAGCCGGAACCGGAACCCGAGCCGGAACCGGAGCCGGAGCCCGAGCCGGCCCCCGAGCCGGAGCCGGAGCCGGAGCCCGAGCCGGAGCCCGAGCCGGCCCCCGAGCCGGAGCCGGAGCCGGAGCCGGCCCCCGAGCCCCGGGAGCCCACCGCCGAGGTCGAGGCGAGCGCCTCGCCGGAGCCCGCGGCCGCGGCCGAGCAACCCGAAGAGCCCGAAGCCGCTCCCGGCCCCTCTCGGGCCCCCCACCTTGCCCTGCGGGAAGCGCTCCGGATCCAGGAGGCGCTCGTCGGGACGTCCCTCGAGGAGGACTCGCCCGCGGTGTTCGCGAGAGCGGCCGAGGAGGCCTTCGAGTTCCTGGGCTTCGAGACCTCGTTTCCCGAGGGAGCGGGCGAGACCGAGCTGCTTCTCTCCGCGCACCTGTCTCCCGAGGAGTCCTATACGGTCCTCCTCGAATGCGTCCCCGGCCCCGCGGACGGCGTCCAGGTCGACCTCGCCGCCCCGGGCGAGCGCGCCGGCGAGCACGAAGCCGACTTCGTCGCGGTCCTGGCGCCGGCCTTCTCCGGGAGCGACGACGGGGACGTGGAGCCGCCGACGCTCCTCCTCGACGCCGGCGCCCTGGGGGCGCTCCTCCGCCGGCACGCGCGGGTGCCGCTGGACCTGGCGGCCTACCGCCACCTGTTCGAAGGTCGTACGGTCGAGTCGTCGGCCGCCCGGCTCGCCGAGCTGGCGCGGGAGACCGAGCGGCGCCTCCGCCTCACCGCTCGGATCGTCCAGGTCGTCTCCCGCTTCACGCCGGAGGAAGGGGCCCTCCAGCCGCGCGACCTCTACTGGCTCCTTCGCGAGTACGGGGACGAGCTGGGCGACTACAGCGAGGCGGAGGTCGGACAGGCCATGGCGGCCCTCATCTCCCCCGCTCTCGAGGCGCTGCGGAAGGCCCGCGACGGGTGCCTCGGCCTCGGCTCCCCCGTGACCACGAGCCGGCGCCTCCGGCTCATCGCCCGACTCATCGAGGAGGGGGACGGGGAGTAGCCGGCCACCGCCCGCCAGCTCCGCCCCTCCGCCCGCCCCCCGACCCTCGCCCTGTCGCCGAACTCCTTCCCCTCCCTACCTTCGGGCGTTCGAATCCGAACGCCCGCATCGGGCGACCGTCGCTCCTCCCGGAGGGAAGGCCGAAGATGAGCGCTCGCCGTCCCGCAACCGCCCTGCGCCTCGCCCTCGCCCTCGCGGTCGCGGGCGCGGCGCTCCTCCCGGGCGCCGCCGCGGCCCAGGCCTCCGCCCGGACCCCCGGCCCGGGCGCCCCGGCCGCGCCCGCCGCGAAGGCCCCCGCTTCCTCCTCCACCCGCTTCACGATCTCGGTGCCGGACTCCGCCCACGCGGACCCGATCACGGGCCGGGTCTACGTGATGATCTCCCGCTCGAACGACCGCGAGCCCCGCTTCCAGGTGGGCCGCACCGGGATCCCGTTCTTCGGCAGGGACGTCGAGGGGCTCGCTCCGGGGGAGAAGGCGGTCGTCGACGGCTCCGACCTCGGCTTCCCGGTCGACTCGCTGGGGGCGCTCCCCGCGGGCGACTACTACGTGCAGGGCTTCGTGAACGTGTACTCGCGCTTCCCGCGGGCGGACGGGCACGTGCTGTGGATGCACGACGACCGCTGGGAGGGCCAGCACTGGCGGGTGAGCCCCGGGAACCTCTACAGCGACGTGCGGCGCGTGCACCTGGACCCGGCCCGCGGCTGGGACGTCCACCTGGAGGCCCGCAACGTGATCCCGCCGGTCCAGGTCCCGGAGGACACGAAGTGGGTGAAGCGCTTCCGCTTCCGGTCCCCGAGCCTCTCGAAGTTCTGGGGGCGGCCGATCTACCTGGGCGCCACCGTGCTCCTCCCCCGCGACTACGACCGGACCAGCATGCGCTACCCGGTCCTCTACCGGCAGGGGCACTTCAGCCTGCGGCCGCCGCTGGGCTTCCACGAGGGCGGGGACCTCTACGACGCGTGGATGAAGGACGACTTCCCCCGGGTCATCGTGGTCACCTTCCAGCACCCGAACCCCTACTTCGACGACTCCTACGTGGTCAACTCGCCCAACGTGGGCCCCTACGGCGACGCGATCATGAACGAGCTCATCCCGGAGGTCGAGAAGCGCTTCCGGATCATCCGCGAGCCGTGGGCCAGGTGGCTGGACGGGGGCTCGACCGGCGGCTGGGAGTCGCTGGCCCTCCAGGTCTTCCACCCCGACTTCTTCGGCGGGACGTGGTCCTACTGCCCCGACCCGGTCACCTTCACGAACGTAGAGGGCTACGACGTCTACGAGGACGGGAACGCCTACGAGCGCACGAACGGGTGGGTCACCGTCCCGATCCCCAACTCGCGGAACACCGACGGCTCGATCCGCACGACGTCTCGCCAGAGGAACTATTACGAGCTCGTGAGCGGGACCCGCGGCCGCTCGACCGAGCAGCAGGACATCTGGCAGGCGGTCTACGGCCCCCTGGGCGAGGACGGCTACTTCGAGCCCCTGTTCGACAAGCGCACGGGCCGGATCGACCACGAGGTCTCCGACTACTGGCGCGCCCACTACGACATCCTCGAGTACCTGAAGCGGAACTGGCACGAGGTGGGCCCGAAGCTCGTGGACAAGATCCACGTCTACGCGGGCACGATGGACACCTACTACCTGAACGTGGCCACACGCCGGCTCGAGGCCTGGATGAAGACCACCGAGGACCCGCACTACGAGGGGACCTTCCTGTACGGCGTCGGGAAGCCCCACTGCTGGACCGGCCCCACCTCCATGGCCGGGCGCCTGAAGGAGATGGCGCAGCACGCCATGCGCCACATGCCCGAGGAGGTCTCGACGCCGTGGTGGACGTACTGAGGGCGCGGTAGCGGCGCGCCGCGCGGCCGGGGCGCCGTCCGAAGCGCCGGAGCGGCCGGCGGGCGGGCCCTCGGCGGCGCACCAGCCGCCGCTACCGGCCGACGCCCGCGCCCGGCCGGCCTACCCGATCCCCTCCGCCGCCGCCTCGAGCTGGAAGACCACCCGCGCGAGCTGGTCCACGAGCCAGCTCTCCAGCTCCGACTCGACCAGCGCGTTCGCGACGGCCCGGTGGTACCAGAGCGTCTCCTCGCGGGAGGCGTTGAACCGCTCGAAGGCCTCGTCCCCCTGCCGCCGGACGTCGCGCAGCGTGGCCCGGGCGTTGTGGAGCTTGTCCGCGCAGGCGACGAGGAGGGCGTCGGAGCCGCCGCGCCGCAGGTGCTCCACGTACGCCTCCTTCCTGGGACGCCACGGCGGCTTGGGCTGCTCGAGCGTGTCGGAGCACGCCTCCACGATGCCGGCCACGCGGCTCCCGAACCGCGCCCGGATCTCCTCCAGCCGCTCGCGCCCGCCCTGGTCCTCGGCCGCGTCGTGGAGGAGGGCGGCCGCGGCCTGCTCCTCGTCGCCCCCGGCCTCGAGCACGAGCGAGCACACGCCGAGGAGGTGCGAGATGTAGGGCGCGCCGCACGGGCCCTTCCGCCTCTGGCCGGCGTGGACCGCGCACGCGTACAGGAGGGCCTCCTCCAGGAGGGTCCTGCCGCCCGCCCGGGTGCCCGGAGCCGCGACGGTCGGAGCCCCGGCCGCCGAGGCCTCCCCTGCCGGAGCCCCGCCTCCGGGAGCCGCGTCCACCGCCCCCGTCACCCCCGGCCGCCAGATGGCTCCCTCCAGGCGAGAGGCCCGGTCCCGGGCCGGCGGAAGCCTCCGGAAGTCCGCGGCGTGGCGCGCCATGGCCAGCGCCGAGACCGCCGCGTCGAACGCGTCGCCGCTCGAGGCGGTCTTCCGGCGCAGCTCTCCGGGGAGGCCCGGGTGCTCGCGCTCCAGGTAGCGCGCCCGGGCGCCGGCGTCCGACTTCACGACGTCACCGGTGAGGAGCCTCGGGTAGATCTCGACCACGAGGGGGAGCTCCGGCGCGTCGAACGGCCACACCGAGAATCCGGCGTCGGCGAGGTCGAGCAGGAAGGGCATGCCCCGCACCGAGCCGGTCCCCACCGCGCCCGCGCCCAGGAGCTGAAGGACGCTCCTGGGGCTGGCCCCCGTCTCCTCCCGGACGGCCGCTTCGGTCCGCCGGAAGTGCTCCGGCACCTCGGGCTTCCGGCTCCCCTCCCACCCCCAGAAGGGCGCCTCGCGCGCCTCGAGCCACCCCTCGCCCTCCTCCCGGACCAGCTCCCACAGCTCCCGCGCGGAGCCCAGGTCCCGCTCCTCGAGGAACCACGCCGGGAAGGAGAAGGCGAAGTCGAGGCCGACGACGAGGCCGGGCGCCTCGTCCGCGACCGCGATCAGGTGGTCCACCAGCTCCCGGCGCGAGCGCCCCGCCTCGACCCGCACCAGCTCGCCCTCCCGGACCTCGGCCAGGGCGATCTTCCTGCCGGCGCCCCGCGCGGCGCCCGACCAGTCGACGGCGATGATGCGGATGGCGGACCTCCGGGCTCCCGGACCTCCGTGGCGGACCTCCTCCTCCGGAATCTGCCCCCCGCGGGCGCACCGGGGACAGGGGTCGGGGTGTCGGAGGGCCGGCGTCCGGCGCTATTTTGAAATTCGAGCCTGCTTCGACTCCGACGGAGGCCATCCCCATGCGCAGCTTCCTCTACGCCCTGGCACGCCTGCTCGGCGACGTGAACGCGGTGAAGAAGGGTCGGGTCGGAAAGCGCCTCCTGCGGAGAGCGGCCGGGAGGAGCCTCGGGAAGGTGCTCCGGCGGCTCTTCCGCTGAGGCGCCGCGCCCGTGTTGACAACCTCTATGGTCGATCGTCGGCTCGCGCTCCCCTCTTGCAGGGTCCGCGAGTCGTAGCGGATCGCCATACCCCACTGCGGTCCCCCACGCGGTTCTCCACCCCCGCAACTCCTTGGGCCACCAATACTCACGCCATAGCGTCCCTCCGGCCGTCGACTTGCACTTTTGCCGGGTGACGCGGGCCCGGCCGGGCGGCCGGGCTCCGCACCACATACGCCGGAGACGGAGTCTCCCGAAGACCGGGAGGCCTCGCCGTCCGGGCATCCCGGCTGCTAGGAGGGCCCCATGAGCCAATGGCGCCGCCGCATGCTTCGCATCCACGAGGCGATCCGCTCGCGTCCGAGCCTCCTTCCGTCCCTGCTCCTCATCGCGGTCTTCTTCGCGATGACGTGCCAGGAGTCCCCCGTAGGCCCGAGCGCCGATCTGGCGGTCGCCTCGCACATCAGCACGGACGAGCACGTCTACTTCCTCCCGCCGATCGCGAAGGCCCAGTCCTTCTCGGGGAGCTTCGCTCCGTCGGTCCCCGTGGAGATCCACATCTGCGAGTGGACGGGCGACGCCTGCGCCGACCCCGAGGTGGCCGCGTTCACGATGAGCACGGGCCGGGGCTCGGAGATCGTCCGCGTCGAGCTCGGCGAGGAGCAGTACATCGTCAACTGGCACGCCGGGAACTTCGACCTGGATCCCTCCGCGGTCTATCGGATCCGCGTCATGGCGGACGGGGACGAGCTCGCCCACGCCGACGTGATGCTGGCGGCCACGGGGAAGGACTTCCGGCAGATCCGGAACCAGGGGTACGTCCCCCTGAACGTGAACGGGACGCTCCCGATCAAGGTGCGGATCGAGGACGGAGCGCCCCCCACCGTCCAGACCGCCTCGGCGGGCGCGGGGCCCTCCGCAGCCTCGCTCAACGTCCAGCACGCCTGCGCGGTCACCGACGCGGGCGCCGCGTACTGCTGGGGCATGAACTCCTACGGCGAGCTCGGGACGGGGTCGACGTCCGACTTCGAGGCCGCACCGGTGGCCGTCACGGGCGACCACGTCTTCACGAAGGTCGTGGCGGCCTACCTGTCGACGTGCGGCCTCGACGACGCCGGCCAGGCGTGGTGCTGGGGCTACGGCAGCTCCGGGTCGCTCGGGAACGGGTCCACCCCCTTCCAGCAGCCCACCCCGGTGGCGGTCTCCGGCGGGCACACCTTCACGACGCTGGTCGCCGGCCTCTTCCACGTGTGCGGCCTCGACGACGCCGGCCAGGCCTGGTGCTGGGGCGGCAACGCCTACGGGGCGCTCGGGACCGGAAGCTTCGCCCAGGCGACCGTCCCGACGCAGGTCTCCGGCTCGCTCGTCTTCACCGGGCTCGCGGCGGGTCCGTGGACCACGTGCGGCGTGGTCGACGCGGGCGGCGTGGCGTGCTGGGGTCAGAACATGTACGGCCAGCTCGGCACCGGGAGCGTGACCTCGAGCTTCCCGCCGGGACTCCCCACGCCGCAGGCGGTCGTGTCCGGCACCGGGACGGCCGCGTCCGCGACCACGGGCGACTACACGTGCGCCCTCCTGGACGGCGGCGACGTCACCTGCTGGGGCGTCAACGCCCTCGGACAGCTGGGCCGCGGAACGTCGAGCGACGCGGAGCTCTCGCCCGCGCTCGTCGCGGGCGGCCACGCCTTCGTCACCCTGAGCGCCAACGGCGACCACGCCTGCGCGCTCGACGCCGACGGCACCGGGTGGTGCTGGGGGAGCAACGGCTACGGCGAGCTCGGCACCGGCTCGGCCACTCCCGACCACGAGCCCGCTCCGGTCCAGGTCCAGGGCGGCCCGTGGGCCAGCCTGACCGCCGGCGGCTACACCACGTGCGGCATCCTGACCTCCGGCCAGGCCCAGTGCTGGGGCAACAACGCCCTCGGCCAGGCCGGGGTCGGCTCGACCTCGAGCAGCTCGATTCCGACGCCCACGGACCTGGCGGGAGGCCTGACCTTCCCCACGCACTGACCCTGGAGGCGAGCATGGAAGAAGGGAAATCAGCCTACGGAGCGCGCTCGGAAAAGCCCGCGTCCCGTCCCCTCTCCTACGACATGCGGGCCTACATCCTCGTCGACGAGAGCCTCTCGGCGCTCGTCGCCGAGCTCCCCGAGCGCCGCCACGTCACCGCCCGCGAGTGCGCCGACGCCGTCCTCGACGCGGCCGCCGCCCGGTTCGGCGTCCTCGGGGACGTGGTGCTCGAGGACTGGGGAATCCACACCTCCGCGGACATCGGCCGCATCGTCTTCGCCCTCGTCGAAGGGGGACGGGTCTCCGCGGCCGAGGACGACTCCGTCGAGGACTTCGACGACCTCTTCCGCGTGGAAGAGGTCTTCCCGGCCCGCTACCGGATCGCGGCGGGGCTCGGGGACCGGTCGGCGCATCGCGGACGGAGGAGCTGGTAGGCGGGTGCGGAGGAGCTGTTAGGCGGGTGCGGGGGCGCTGGTAGGCGGGTGCGGGGGCGCTGGTAGGCGGGAGCGTCGCGAACGCACCCCTCCGCGGGGGATCCCTGGACGCGGCGGGGACGTTGGTGTCAACGTGAGGCGCATCGGAAGGGTCGCTCACCCGAACCGCCACCCGCGAAAGGATCGGCCGACATGACGCGACGCCTCACGCTCCTCGCCGCCACGGCGATCCTCGCCCCCGTCCCGGCCCGCGCGCAGGTGCCCGACACCTTCAAGAACCTCGAGGTCCTCCCCGACACGATCAGCCGCGACCACCTGGTCGGGGTGATGCGGGGATTCGCGGATGGGCTCGGCGTACGTTGCGACTACTGCCACGTGCACGAGGAGGGGCAGCCCTTCTCGCAGTGGCCCTTCGACAAGGACGACAAAGCGACCAAGCGCAAGGCTCGCTTCATGCTCCGCATGGTCGAGTACCTGAACGGCGAGCGGCTGCCGGGCCTCCCGAAGGCGGCCGACGCCGAGCGCGAGGATCCCCCGGTCCGGGTCACGTGCCGGACCTGCCACCACGGCGTCCCCGTGCCGCGGTCGCTGGAGGAGATCCTCGTGCTCACCGCCGGGCGCGCGGGGATCGACTCGGCCGTGGCCGAGCACGGCCACCTCCGCGAGCGCTACTACGGCCGGGGCGCCTACGACTTCGGGGAGGGGACGCTCATCGACGCCGGACGGACGCTCGCCGCGCGGGGCGATCCCGCCGGCGCCCGGCGGCTCCTCGAGCTCAACCTGGACCGGTTCCCGAAGTCCATCCCCACCTGGCTCGCCATCGCGGGCGTCGAGGAGACCCGCGGCGACACCGCTCGCGCGCTGGACGCCCTGCGCAGGGCCGCGGGCCTGAACCCGGGCGAGCGCGAGGCCCGGCAGATCCGGCGGGAGATCGAGCGGCTGGGCGGCGAGCCGAGGTGAGCCCGCGTCTCCGGATTCCCCAGGGCCGGAGCCCCCGCCTGAGGCCCCGGCGGCCCGGGACGGGCGGCGACGGGCCCACGTTACGGGGGACGCGGACGTCCCGGTAGGCCGCGCCCGGCGGAGCCCCCTCGTCCGCGCCCACCCCGACTCTTACGTTGAGCCGATTCCGGCCGCCCGCCGGGGCATGGCTCCGACCGGCCGGCCGTCTCCGTCCCCCGAGCCGACAGGAGCACGCCGCATGTCGTCCGACCCGGATCCATCCCTCGCCCCCCAACCCGGACCTTCGTCCGCCCCCGACCCGGCCGGCTCGTCCGACCCCGCGCCGGCGGCCCCCCTCCTCCGCGACGCCGCCGAGCGCTCGATCCGCTACCTGGAGGAGCTCCCCGGCCGCGCTGTCGCGCCCGACTCCGCGGCCCTCGAGGCCCTGTCCCGCTTCGACGAGCCCCTCCCCGACGCGCCCACCGACCCCGCGGAGACCCTCGCGCTCCTGGACGAAGTCGGCTCGCCGGCCACGGTGGCCACGACGGGCGGCCGCTACTTCGGCTTCGTCGTCGGCGGCGCGCTTCCGGCCACGGTGGCCGCGAACTGGCTGGCCGGCGCCTGGGATCAGAACGCCGGCGCGGTGGCGCTGGCCCCCGGGTGCGCGGCGCTCGAGGAGACGGCCCTCCGCTGGACCCTGGACCTCCTCGGGCTGCCCGCCGATGCCGGCGTCGGCTTCGTGACCGGCGCCACCGCCGCCAACCTGTGCGGCCTCGCCGCCGGCCGGCACGCCCTCCTCGAGCGCATGGGATGGGACGTCGAGGCGAAGGGCCTGTACGGCGCCCCGGAGATCACCGTCGTCGTCGGCGAGGAAGTCCACGTGAGCCTCCTCAAGGGTCTCGGCATCCTGGGCCTCGGCCGCGAGCGTGTGGTCCGGGTCCCCACCGACGAGCAGGGCCGCATGCGCCCGGACGCGCTCCCGCCCCTCTCCGGGTCGACCCTCCTCTGCATCCAGGCGGGGAACGTGGACTCGGGCGCCTTCGATCCGGCCGAGGAGATCTGCGGGAGGGCCCGCGAGGCGGGAGCCTGGACCCACGTGGACGGCGCGTTCGGGCTGTGGGCCCGGGTCTCCCCCGAGCTGGAGCGGCTGGCCCGCGGCGTCGAGCTGGCCGACTCCTGGTGCCTGGACGCCCACAAGTGGCTGAACGTCCCCCAGGACTGCGGCATCGCCATCTGCCGCGAGCCCGAGGCGCTGCGCCGCGCCATGGTCGTGAGCGCCAGCTACCTGGTCCTCGGCGAGCGGCGCGAGCCCTACTCGTTCACGCCCGAGATGTCACGCCGCGCCCGGGGGGTCGAGGTGTGGGCCGCGCTCCGCACGCTGGGCCGCTCGGGACTCGCCGACCTGGTCGAGCGCTCCTGCCGGCACGCCCGCCGCTTCGCGGAGGGCCTCGAGGAGGCCGGCTTCGAGATCCTGAACGACGTGGTCCTGAACCAGGTCCTGGTCGGCTTCGGGGCGCCCGAGACCACGGACCGGGTGATCCGCCGCCTGCAGGACGACGGGACCTGCTGGTGCGGCGGCACCACCTGGCACGGCCGCCGGGCCATGCGGATCAGCGTCTCCTCATGGGCGACCACCGAGGAGGACGTGGAGGCCAGCCTCGAGGCCATGCTCCGCGCGGCGGAGGCCGCCGGGGCGTAGGCGGCGGGCCGGGGCGCGGCCCGCGTCCGACACGCGGTTCCGCGGAACCGTCCCGAACCTCCCGGCGGTTCCGCGGAACCGTCTCCGCGCTACCTCACCACCTTCCGTCGCGCACCCCCGCCCGGTCCCGCGGCCGCTCGCGGATCGGGACCACCCGCTCTCCGTCCACGGGCGCGTTCTCGGGGAGCGGCACGCGCCCGCGCCGCCTCCCCTCCTCGAGCACGCTCCGGAGCCGCGCCAGCACCTCCGAGCCCGCGAGCGCCTCCCGGTCGGCCGCGTAGTAGTCGAACCACGGGAGCCCGGCCTCCGTGTACTCCCTGGAGGTCGGGGGCGTGGTCGGCGGCTCCTCCCCGGTGATCGCCCGCCACACGAGCGAGTTGGTGAGGTGGATGAAGCAGCGGCTCCCGTGGCGCTGGTCCCAGTCCTCCATCTCCCACTCGTCCTCGTAGATCTCCTGGCGCATGCGGCCGCCGGGGGCGAGGCTCATGTCGGCGCGGGCGGAAGGGGCCTTGCAGAGACTCATTTCGGGGCTCATAAGGTGATCCTTCAGGGCCATCACCCGTCTCGCCACCTTCCGCTCGTACGCCTCCCGCTTCATCGGGCACGCCAGGAGCTGCACGCCCCCGTGCTCGGCGGTGCCGAAGATCTGCTCCTCGGCCGAGTAGCCCTCGCCGAGCGGCATGGCCACGAACTGGCGGATGACGCCCTTCTCGACCGCGTAGCCGTCCAGCCACGGCTGGCCCGGGACGACCAGGTAGTCCTGCGGCCCCCGGTGGAGCCCGTCCACCCACTCCTCGCCCGTGGCCGCGTTCACCTTCCCGGCCGCCACCTTGAGCGCGAACGGGTAGTCGGAGAGCGCCGTGAAGTTCAGCCACATGGCCTCGGACTGGTACATCGGGAGCATGACGCCGCCGCGGCGCACCCACTCCGCCGGCACCCGTTCCCCCGCGTCGTCCACGTGCCGCAGCGGGAAGCGCCCGAGGCCCGGCGGCAGCGCGTGCTCGCGCTCGTCGTCCGGGATCCTGAGCGTCCGCTGGAACCCGACCCGGAGCCGGGCCCGCGGGTGCACCTCCGGGAACGAGAACTCCAGCGCGTCGTCCTTGAGCTCGATCATGCCTTCCTCCTTCATCGCCGCGTCATCGTCGCTCCGGCGCGTCGGCGCCGCGCAGCCGCGTCACCAGCGCCTCTCCTCCGCCCCTCACCACTCCCCGTCCCGGACTTCGCGCACCACGCGCAGGACCGCCCGGTCGGGGGCGTCCTTCAGCTGCCGGATGAGCTCGCCGAACAGGAGCGGCCGGCGGCGGATCGCCTCCCGCAGGTCCGAGGAGATCTTCCCCGCCAGCGCCAGGAGCACGTCCGGCTCGACGTCCAGCTCCCCCGCCAGCCGCACCAGCGTCTCCTCGGCCGGTGGCGAGCCGATGTCCCGCTCCACCTTGCTCAGGTAGCTGGGCTCGATCCCCACCCGCCCGGCCACCTGCCGGAGCGAGTAACGCGAATCTTCCTCCCGCAGCGCCTCACGCCGAGCGCGCAGGAAGGAGCCCAGGGTGTGGGCGCCGGCGGCGGTGTCCGTCCCTCGCTCAATCATGTGTAGCATATACTACACACTCCACGCTCCGACGTCAAGAGGGCGGGCGCCGGGGTTGCGGTGCATGCATCGTACATGTATGCATTATACATGGCCACCAAGACGATCAGCATCGACCTCGAGGCGTACGAGGCGCTCCGGCGGCGAAAGCGGAGGGGCGAGTCCTTCTCCGACGTGATCAAGAAGCACTTCACGCGGGGCGCGACCGGCCGCGAGCTACGAAGGGCGCTGGACGACCTCCGGCTCGATGCCTCCACGCTGGACGCCGCCGACGAGCTCGTGGCGCGCCGTTCCGAGGAGCCCGCCACGGCCCCGGAGCTGTGACGCACCTCGACACCTCCTTCCTCGTCGACCTCCTGCGCGAGGCGGCGCGCGGAGAGGAGGGGCCCGCCACCTCTCACCTGGAGGACCTGGCGGACGAGGCGCTCGGGATCTCGGTCCACGTCGCCTGCGAGCTCCAGGCCGGAGCGGAGCTCTCGAGGGACCCGGCCGGGGAGCGCTCGCGCGTCGAGGCCCTGGTCCGGCCGCTCGCCCTCTCCCTTCCGGACGAGAGGTTCCCACCCGCCTATGGCGGCCTCCTGGCCGAGCTCCGCCGCCGCGGCGAGACGATCTCGACGACGGCCCTCCTCATCGCCACCGCCGCTCTCGTGGATGGGGCAGCTCTCGTCACCCGCAACCCGCGGGAGTTCGAGCGTGTGCCGGGGCTAAAGGTCGTCGCCTACTGACCGGGCGGTGGCCCGACCCCGGGCTCCCGGCGACTCTCCCGGCGCTCGTCCCACGATTCTCCCGAGCCGCCCCCGACCACGCCCCCGTCGCCCCCGCTCCGGGGTATGCCCACGCTGGCCCCATGACTTTCGCGCGAAGAGGACCACATGATCTACGACAGCATCGCCGACACCGTCGGCGGCACCCCGGTCGTCCGGCTCAACCACATCGCCCCCGAGGGGGTGGACGTGCTGGTGAAGGTGGAGGCGTTCAACCCCACCGGCTCGGTGAAGGACCGCCTGGCCTTCGCGGTCATCGACGACGCGGAGAAGTCCGGCGAGCTGGAGCCGGGCCAGACCGTCGTCGAGGCCACCTCCGGGAACACGGGGATCGGCCTGGCCATGATGTGCGCCGCCCGCGGCCACCCGTTCGTGGCCGTGATGGCCGACTCGTTCTCCGTCGAGCGGCGCCAGATCATGCGCGCGCTCGGGGCCAGGGTGATCCTCACCCCGGCGGCCGAGAGCGGCACGGGCATGGTGAGGAGGGCCGAGGCGCTGGCCGAGGAGCACGGCTGGTTCCTGGCCCGGCAGTTCCGGAACCCGGCCAACCCCGCCTTCCACCGCCAGACGACCGGCGCCGAGATCCTCCGGGACTTCGCGGGCCGCCGCCTGGACGCCTGGGTGACGGGCTGGGGCACCGGCGGCACGCTGACCGGCGTGGGGGAGATGCTGAGGCTCGCGCGTCCGGAGACCAGGATCGTCGTGGGCGAGCCGGAGGAGGCCTCGCTCCTCGAGGGCGCCGAGTTCCACTCCCACAAGATCCAGGGCTGGGTGCCCGACTTCGTCCCCGAGGTCCTGAACCGGGACGTGGTGGACGAGGTCCGGACGGTGAGCGGCGAGCGGGCGCGCGCGGTGGCCCGCGACCTGGCCGCCCGCGAGGGGATCTTCGTCGGCATCTCCTCGGGCGCGACCGCCGCGGTGGCCCTCGAGCTGGCCGAAGAGATGGAGCCGGGCGCGGTCGTGCTGGCGATGCTCCCCGACACGGGGGAGCGCTACCTCAGCACCTACCTGTTCGAGGACCTCCCGCAGGGCTCGGACGACGAGTGGCTGGCGGGGCTGTGAGGGGGGCGGGACGGGCCGCCCGCGTTGCGCCCTCGGGTGGGGCGGGCCGTCCGGACCCGACATCCCCCCCTCACCCCGCCTCGAGCGCCCCCCGCGCCCGCCGGATCTCCCCCGGCCCCACCCGGCAGCACCCGCCGATCCCCGCGGCGCCCGCCTCCCGCCACGCCCGCGCCGCCTCGCCCCAGTCCGGAACGCCCGGCCCGCCCGACCACGCCTTCCGCTCCGCGTCCCACGTCTCCCCCGCGTTCGGATAGGCGAGGAGGAGGCCCTCCGTGACCCGCCGCGCCTCTCGGAGGAGGCTCGCCACGTGGCGCGGCGCCGTGCAGTTGACCCCCACGGCGGCCACGCCCGCACCGGCGGCAGCCCCCGCGCCCGCCTCCGCTCCGCCCGCCTCCGCTCCGCCCGCCGACGCCCGGCCCGCCGCCTCCCCGCACGCGCGCACGACGTCCCGGAACCGGCTCCCGTCGCTCACCCGCTCCCCGTCCCGGCAGCTGAAGCTGAGCCACGCCCACGTCCCCGGGGACGCCTCCAGCAGCCGGAGGAGCGCCCGGGCCTCGGGCAGCGACGGGATCGTCTCGCACGCCAGGAGGTCGGCCCCTGCCTCCGCCAGGATCTCCCACCGCGGCCGGTGGAAGGCGAGGAGCCCCTCCTCGCCCAGGTCGTAGTCCCCGGTGTACTCGGAGCCGTCCGCCAGGAACGCGCCGTAGGGGCCGATGCCGGCCGCCACCAGCGGGCGGAGGCGCCCCTCCCGGTTCCGGGGGTCGCTCCAGAACGCGTCGCGCGCCTCCAGCCCGAGCCGGACCGAGCGGCGCAGGAGCTCGGCGGCCTCCGCCTCCCCCAGGCCCGCCCGCCGGAAGCCCTCGAGCGTGGCCTGGTACCCCGCCGTCGCGATGCAGTCCGCCCCGGCCTCCAGGAAGTCCAGGTGCACGCGACGGATGGCGTCGGGCGCCTCCGCGAGGACCCGGGCCGACCACAGCGGATCGTCCAGGTCGAAGCCCCGCGCCTCGAGCGTGGTGGCCAGGCCGCCGTCCAGCACGAAGAACCCCTGCTCGCGCACGAAGCGCTCGAACGGATTCGGGCCGCGAAGGGAGTCGCCGGGGCTCACCGGGCGCTCCGGCCCTTCCCGGAGGGCGCGCCACACGCTTCCGCGGGATGGCGCCCGGCGGCCAGCGGGTCCCGCGCCCTCCGCCCGCTCACCCCCGTGCCGGTGCCGCTCCCGAACCGACGTCCGACTCCCGGCGCCGCCGCAGGCCGCCTACGCGTCGCGGACGTCGCCGGGAACGCGGGCGGCCCGCCCCCCGAACCCGTATATTCAGGGCGGCGGACGATCGATACGGCCGGGGCGCCCGCGGCGAATCTCTCGCCGCCGCCCGGCCGGCCCGGGACCGCCGACCCCCGCGCGAGGATGAGCATCATGCCCGAGTCCACGACCGACAGGGAGCTGATCGAGACGATCGGTCGGCTGGCCGAGGAGGGACAGGACCTCTACGGCGGCTCGATGAGCGATGGCGACGAGGCGCGCCTCGCCGCCATCGGCGCCGAGCAGAACCGCTACTGGGACCTGCTCCGGCGACGCCGGGCGCTGCGGGAGTACGGGCGGAACCCCGACCGGGCCACCCTGAGCATTTCGGTGGCCGACGGGCCGTCGTGACCGCCACGGCCACCGGGTGCCCGTTCTGCTCCCCCGGGGCCGACCGGGTGCTGCGGAGCTCCCCGCACCCCCGGGTCCTCACCGCCCGGCGCGACACGGACGCGTTCACGGTCGGGATCCAGGACCGCGCTCCGTAGCCTCCCGCGCCCCCCGTGCGCTCTCCCGGATCATCGCCACCACCCGGTCCGCCAGCTCGTTCGGGATCGGAATGGTGAGGTGGTACTGGGCGATCTTCCACGCGCCCTCCTCGCGGAGGAGGACCCCCGTGCTCCGCGTCGTGCCGTAGTGCTCGTTGTCGAGGATCTCGTCGAACCAGGCCGAGCTCCCGTCGGGCGAGACGTCGACGTGCCGCACGCGGGGCACGTAGGTCCACCCCTCGCCCGCGTCGAAGCGGCGCCTGGCGTAGGTCCGGAACTCCGGGACCGTCCAGCGCTCGCCGGCGTCGGTGCCGATGAAGACCGCGTTCCGCGCGAAGTGCGAGAAATAGCGCTCGAGGTCGGCGTGCGAGGCGGCGTCGTGGAAGTCGTCGAGCACGCGCGCGACCGAGTCCCGCGCGGAGGCCGGGGCCGGAGCGGGGTCCGCGGCCCGCACCGGGTCGGGGGCCTCCGTCGGGAGGCCCGGCGCCTGGGCCCGGACCGGCGGCGCGGCGAGGAGGAGGGTCGAGCCGAGGAGGAAGGCGGGGACGGGGCGCATGGTGCGTTCTCCGGGCGAGGGGGACAGCTGGCCGGCGGCGGGCCGGGCCACAGGTGCGGGCCCGGCCGGACCCGGAAGTCTAGCGACGGGCCGCCTCTCCGTCGACCGGCGCAGGCGGCTCCGCCCCGAGCCGGAGGGCCGTCCCCCACGGATCCCGCACCAGGCCGCCGGACGCGCCCCTCTCGATCTCGTGGCCCGCTCCTTCCAGGCTCCCCAGCGCGGCCGCCGCGGCCCCGGCGTCCGGGACCAGGAGCTCCCACTCCAGCAGGCGGGCGTCGCCCTCCCCCGGCGGACGGTCCGAGGCCGCCCACGTGTTGAGGCCCAGATGGTGGTGGTAGCCGCCCGCGGACAGGAACAGCGCTCCGGGATAGCTCCACACGGTCCGCTCCAGGCCGAGACCTTCCTCGTAGAACCGCGCCGCCATCTCGAGGTCGCCGACGTGCAGGTGCACGTGCCCGACCGTCGTGCCGGCCGGCATCCCGTCCCAGTCCGCGCCGTCGCCGGCGCGGCGGAGATCCTCGAGGTCGAGCGGCTCGGTGGCCATGACGAGCTGCCCGCCCCGCCGCCGCCACGAGGAGCGCGGTCGGTCCCGGTACACCTCGATCCCGAGCCCGTCCGGGTCCCGCAGGTAGAGCGCTTCGCTCACCAGGTGATCGGAGGCGCCGAGCGGGACGCCCGCCCCGGCCAGGTGCCGGGCCAGACCGCCCAGCGTCGCCCGGTCCGGGACGAGGAGGGCGAAGTGGTACAGGCCGGGCCGGCCTCCGCGCGGCGCGGGCGCCGCGCCGGGCCGCTCGCGGAGCTCGACGAGCGGACGGTCGGCGCCGAGGGACGCCGCACCTCCCGTCTCCTCCAGCCTCCGCAGGCCGAGGATCCCCTCGTAGTACGCCAGGGAGCGCTCCAGGTCGGCGACCTGCAGCCGGATCCGCCCCGGATGGGTGCCGCCGGGAAGACGGTCGCGCGTCACGTCGGGCGCCTCCTGTGCTCCGATGCGCGCTCGGACGGGCGCCGGACGTAGCGGTCGTGCTCTCGGCGGACCCCCGGTCGGGCGCGAACGATCTCCGCCCAAGCTAGGGTGGACGGCGGCCCGGCCACCACCTTTCCGGCGCCAGCCCCCGGAGCCGGCACGTCGAGAACCCCGCCCCTTCCCACCAGCGCTTTTTCGTATTACTCATACTGATAGAGCCTCCCCCGCACCGGCGGAGGAGTCCACCGTGGGCCCCTCGACGTCTCGCCGACGCCCGGTCGCGGCCCCTCCCCCGGGCGGCGGCCTCCCACGGTTCACCCCGGCCAGGGAGCACGCCATGAGCACCGCCCGCAGGAGCCTCATCGCCATCGCCGCCGTCGGACTGGTCGCCTGCCAGGACGCCCCCCGGCTCGCGGGACCCTCGGCGGACCCCGTCGCCACGCCGGCTCCCGCGGCGGCGAAGGCCGCGACCGCCACCCGGAGCGTCTTCTACGCCGGGCTCGACAACCCGCGCGGCCTCGCGTTCGGTCCCGACGGCTACCTGTACGTGGCCGAAGGGGGGACGGGCGGCACGGCCGAGGCCACCACCGAGGAGCAGTGCGAACAGGTGATCCCGCCCGTCGGGCCCTACACCGGGGACTTCACGGCCCGGATCTCCCGCATCTCGCCCGCCGGCGAGCGCGAGACCGTGATCGACGGCCTTCCCTCCAGCCAGACCAGCGAGGCCAGCGGCTCCCTGGTCAGCGGGATCGCGGACGTCGAGTTCGTCGGCCATACCCTGTACGCGCTCACCGCCGGGGCCGGCTGCTCGCACGGCTTCCCCGACGACCCCAACGGCCTCTACCGGGTGAACTCCGACGGGACCTGGACCCTGGTCGCCGACCTGGGCGCGTTCCTGATGGCGAACCCGGTCGTGAACGCCGAGGAGGACGACTTCGAGCCCGACGGGACCTGGTACGACATGGTGGCCGTCCGCGGCGACCTGTACGCGGTCGAGCCGAACCACGGGGAGCTCGACAGGATCACGACGAGCGGAGGGGTGAGCCGGATCGTGGACATCTCGGCCAGCCAGGGCCACGTGGTCCCGACGGCGATCGCCTACCACGGGAACTTCTACGTCGGGAACCTCTCCACCTTCCCGAGCGTGGACGGAGACGCGACGATCTACCACATCACGCCGAGCGGCCGGATCCCCGAGACCATCGGAAGCCTGACGACCGTTCTCGGCGTCGCGTTCGACCAGCAGGGACGCATGTACGCGCTCGAGAGCTTCGTGTGCTCGAGCCCCTGCTTCCCGACGCCCGAGGCGGGCCGGCTCGTGCGGGTCCACCGCGACGGAACCGTGGAGACCGTGGTGGACGGCCTCAACTTCCCCACCGGCATGACCTTCGGTCCCGACGGGGCGCTGTACGTGTCCGTCAACGGGTTCGGCGGCCCCACCAACTCCGGCGCCGGCGCCATCGAGCGCATCGTGCTCTCGGGCTGAGCCGAAGCCGGATCGGCCCACCACGGCCGGCGGCCCCGGGGGACTCGAAGCTCCCGGGGCCGGCCGCGGCCGGCCGCCGTCGGGCCCTTCTCCCTCCCCCTCGCCCTCCCTCACCTCCCCCGCCGGCCCCCACGTGAGCCGCCGGCCCGACGTCTTCGGCTTCTGGACTCGACGGCGGACGGAGCGCCGCGAGGACACGCCCGCGCGGGGCCCGCCCGCCGCGCTCCGGATCGAGGCTCCAGCCGCACGGAGGCGACGATGGACCCGGCACGGCGGCTCACGGTGGGCTCGGCCCGCACGGCGCTTCTCGCGCTCGCGGCGGCCATCTCGCTGTCCTGCTCGGACGGCCGGCCCGCCGCCTCCGCGCTGGCCGGCCCGCGCGCCTCCCGGAGCGAGAAGGTCCAGGAAAGCGTGAGCCCCGGCCTGGCCGTCCGGGTCCGGGCTCTGGCCGCCCGGCGCGGACTCGGTCCGATGCCGCCGCGGCGCCGGGTCCGTCCGGCGCTCGTCCGGCTGGGGCGCCTGCTGGCCTTCGATCCGATCCTGAGCGGGAACCGGGACATCGCCTGCATGACCTGCCACGTTCCCGGCCTCGCGACCGGAGACGCGCGCAGCCTGGCCATCGGCACGGGGGCCGCGGGCATCGGGCCGGAGCGCGTCCACCCCGAGGGCACCTTCGTCTCCCGCAACGCCCCGCCGCTCTTCGACCTGGGCCTCCTGGACCACCTGTTCTGGGACGGCCGGGTCGAGGTCGGCCGCGACGGCCGTCTCCACACCCCGGCGGGCGGACGTCTCACCCCGGACATGCGGCGTACGCTCCGGTTCGGGGCGGTCTCGGCCCTCCCGATGTTCCCGGTGGTCGTCCGGGCCGAGATGCGCGGCCGAGCGGGCCAGAACGAGCTGGCCGACCTGGGGGACGAGGACTACGCGGGCGTGTGGGCCGGGCTCATGCGCCGGCTCGGCCGCATCCCGGAGTACCGGAGGCTGTTCGAGGCCGCGTATCCCGGTCGACGCTTCGACGAGATGAGCTTCGCCCACGCCGCCAACGCCATCGGGGGCTTCCTGGTCGACGCCTTCACCTTCGACGACGCGCCCTGGGACCGCTTCCTGGAGGGCGACCGCGGCGCGCTGTCGAGGGAACAGCTCCGGGGGGCGCTGGACTTCCTCCAGGCGCCGTGCGCGCGCTGCCACGACGGGCCCCTGCTCTCGGACGACGACTTCCACGACGTGGCGCTGGCGCAGTTCGGACCCGGGGAGGGGGACGGGCCCTCCGGCCGGGACGACTTCGGGCGCATGCGGGCCACCGGCGACCCCGCCGACCGCTACCGCTTCCGGACGACGCCGCTCCGCAACGTGGAGCTCACGGGACCCTACGGCCACGCGGGCCAGTTCGCCGACCTCCCGGCCTTCATCGACCACTACAGCCGCAACGCGGCCAGGCTGCGGGCCTACGCCGACGCCGACATCCCCGAGCCCCTCCTGCGCGGGACGCTCGTCGAGAACCGGGAGGCGGTCCTCGCGGCCAGGGATACGCTCATCCTCGGGGCCGAGTTCGACTCGACCTTCGTCCGCGAGGTGACGGCCTTCATGCGCTCGCTCACCGACGAGCGGGCCCGGCACCTGGAGGACCTGGTCCCCCACTCGGTGCCCAGCGGCCTGCCGGTTCCGCGCTGAGGGCGGCGACCCGGGAGAGGACGTGAGCCGTCCGTCGGACATCTTCGGCTTCTGGAGATGGAACACGGACAACCGGGCGGCCCCGGGCTCCCCAGCGCCTCGGGGACGGCGCCCGTCACCCCCCTGACCCCGGGAGGACACGATGATGCGACACCCGAAGCGACTCCTGATCGCCCCGGCCCTGGCGGCCGCTGCCATCCTGATCGTCGGCTGCCGGCAGACGCCGACCGCGCCGCTCGCCAGCCGGGCGGCCGTGCGGGCCGTCGGGGCCGGCGGCCGGGCCGCCGAATCCTCGCCCGCGGCCGGCGCGCTGCCCAGCGGCGAGCGCCGACACGGGCAGCTCGTGTCGGAGCCGGCCTACGACTTCCTGACCGGCGACCTGATCTTCATGCAGGCGAAGGGCGGAGTCCAGCCGGCGCACGCCGACGCGCGCACCGTCGGCGTCCTGTACATCGTGGAGTATCCGACCGGCGCGTCGGTCCCGACGCTCAACTGCGTGGGGGTGCCGGGCAACTGCCCCGACCACGACCCCCTGTTCGCGCAGGTCGCGCAGCAGACGATGCCCGGCGTATACGGCACGTTCGACGCCGAGCACCCGGACGTGGGCATCCTCGGGCACGACCATCTGGTGTCCGGGCACGACGGCCACGGCAGCTACGACGTGGCGCGCGAGGTGCACGAGGTCCTGTTCACCAGCGCCGAGGCCGCGGCCAACAGCCACCTCACGACGCAGTCGGCCATCGAGGCCGCCGTGGAGGCCGGCGACGCGGTCGACCTGGACCTGGGTCTGGCGATCCACCTGGTCGTCGTATCGCAAAGCGCCTACGAGACGGGCGCGCCCGTGGTGGGCGGCTGACTCCGGCCACCCCCGGGCACGAGCCGTGGCACCGGCGGGGGCGGGGGCGGGACGACGGGGGCGCGGCGGAGGGCCGAGGCGGGAGGGCCCCGCCGCCCTCACGCGTCGTCGCCCTCCCCCTCCACCTCCCCCGCCGTCAGCCTCCACGACACCCGCCGCTCCGCCAGTCGCCGGACCGCCTGGCGCACCGCCTCCGGCAGCGCCTCGTCCTCCGGCAGCGCCGCCTTGGCGCGCCAGTCCACCCCGGTCTTCAGCACCTTCTCCCACAGCCCCGCCGGCTCGAGCACCTCCCGCAGCGCCCCGTCGTCCTCGATCCGCCACTCGTCCTTCCGGCTGCCCTTCACCCTGGTCTCCGCCCCCGCCACCGCCCGCTCCCCCGTCGCCTCGAAGAACGCCTCCAGTCGCGCCCGCACTTCGTCCAGCTCCTCGCCCAGCTCCTTCTTCCTCTGGCGAAGCGCGCCGTAGCGGTCGGCGAGCGCGGCGGCCTCGGCGTGCGTGGGCGCGGGAGGAGGCGGCTCCTGCAGCCAGTTCTCGGGATACTCGTCCGCGAAGGCGGGGCAGAACGGCTGGAAGTCGCACCACGTGCAGTGGTGGCCGGGGCTGGGCTCGAAGTCCCCCGCCTCGATCCCGCGGGCCGCCTCCCGCACCATCCCGCGCACCCGCTCCACCTGCTCGGGGCCGTGGCGCTCCACCTGGAAGGGGGTCTGCGAGGGGACGTGGTAGAGCGCCAGGCGCTCGACCTCGAGCCCGAGCATGGCCTCGGTCCCGAGCTGGTAGAGGGTGAGCTGCGGCTCGGTCCGCACCCGCTCCAGGTCGAAGCTCCCTCCGGTCTTGTAGTCGACGATCCCGATCCGGCTCCGGCCGGTCTTGTCGATCCGGTCCACGTAGCCGGTGAACGGGACGCCCTCCACCTCGAAGGCGAGGCGCTTCTCCACGGCGAGGGCGGGCTGGAAGCCGTCGGCGTGCTTCCGGTAGTAGGCCTCGACCATGGCCAGGCCGTCCGCCCGCCGGCGGTCCGTCTCCTCCTCGGTGGGATAGGCCTCGGGGTCGAACTCGTCCTCGAACGCCGCGACGACCTCCTCCAGCGGCGGCGGCCCCGCCACGCGTCCCCGGTAGAACGCCTCGAGCGCGGCGTGGACGGCCCGGCCCAGGTTGAAGAACGGCTTGTCCTCCTCGGGCAGGCGGTCCACGTACTTCAGCTTCCACTGCTGCGGGCAGCGGCGGTAGGTCTTGAGGCTCGAAGAGCTGAGGCGGCGCATGGAGGATCCTCGCGGAGGGATGTCGGCCGGGCGCGGAGCGCACGCACGGAAGTTAGGGCGAGCGCCCCTCCGGCGACCACGGAGCCCGCCTCCAGCGGTTCCGCGGAACCGCTTCCGCCCGCCTTACACCACCTCCACGACCGCCCGGCACCCCGGCACCCGGGCCAGGGCCGCGTCCCTCGTCACGAGCGGCGCCCCCAGCGCCTCGGCGAGCGCGAGGTAGGCCGCGTCGTACGCGGTCGCGTTCGCGCGCAGCTCCCACATGCGCTCCACGAGGAGCTCGTGCCCGTAGCGTTCGAGGGGCATGCGCCGCTGGTCGTCCAGGGCCTCCCGGGCGCGCGCCTCCGCCAGCGCTCCGGCCGCCCGGTAGCGCCGGAGCACCTGCGCCACCTCCACGTCCACCAGGTGGGGAGCGTGCAGCGTCTCGCCCGGGGCGAGGAGCCGCTCCTCGAGCTCGCGGCCGGCCGCCGTCCGGAGCAACACCTCGAGCAGCGCCGAGGCGTCCGGGACGATCACCGGGCGTCGCGCTCGGCCCGGACCGCCTCGGCAGGAGACTCGGACGGGCGCACGGGCTCGCGGCCCCCGAGCCGCTCCCGCATCTCCCCGGGCGTGGCCCGCTCGACCGCCCGCTCGAGGATGCCCGTCAGGTAGTCGGAGAGCGACATCCCCGCCCTGGCCGCGCGGGCCTTGAGCTCCCGGTGGAGCTCCTCGGGCACGTTCCGGATCTGCACCATCTTGGCCATGTGCTCAGCATGTGCCCATGCGCTCCGCATGTCAACGCCCCGCGCATCCCGACGAGCGCGCTCCGCCCCCCTTCGCCGACTCCCACCACGTTCCGGTCGCCCGTCACCGCGGCGTCAACGCGCCCCCTCCCCCGGGAAGGCCGACCCCCGCGGCGCGGCGTGAGGAGCGGGCCCGGCCCCCTGTTGACTGACCAGTCGGTCACCAGTACCTTGCAGAGCCACCCTTCCCCACGACGCGAGGGCGCATGACCCCACGCAGCGACACCGCCAACCGCCGGATGCGGGAGGCCTCCCGCGAGGCGATCCTCCGTGGGGCGCTCGAGGTCTTCGGGGAGACCGGCTTCCACCGCGCCACGGTCGAGGAGGTGGCCCGGCGGGCCGGCGTCTCGAAGGGGCTCATCTACAACTACTTCGAGAGCAAGACCGCCCTCCTGGAGGCGATCGTCCGGGAGCGGATGGAGGCGAACGCCGACCTCCTGCTCGAGGTGCGGGAGGGCGAGGAGCCCCCCGCCCGCCTCCGGCGGCTGCTCGAGGGCACGGTCGGAATCGTCCTGGAGAACCCCGAGGCCTACCGCCTCGTCTTCGCCCTCATGCTCCAGCCGGGCATGAAGGACGAGATCAAGCGGATCGAGCGCACCGTGATCGAGAGGGAGCGGGAGCTCCAGTGCGCCGCCACGGACCTGTTCGGCGAGCTCGGGAGCGACGCCCCCCGGGTGGACTCCCTGGCCTTCCAGTGCGCGCTCACGGGCCTGGGTCTCGTGCTGGCGGTGCAGCCGGAGCTCGCGGAGGAGCCCGAGGACTTTCCGCTCGAGCCTCTGGTCGAGCGGATCCTCGGACGCTTCCTGGCGGGCTCCCCGTGACCGCCCCCTCTCCCGTGCCGCCTCCCGTCGACCCCGCCGCGGCCGCCGCGTCGTCCGCGGCCGCGGCGGCCGCCTCCCCGTCCGCGCCCCCCGGGGCCCCCGCTCGCTCCCCCGCCGAGCCGCCCCCCACGCCCCCCACCCGCCTCTTCAACCGCGACTTCACCCTCCTGTGGCAGGGCCAGCTGGTGAGCCAACTCGGCACCCAGGCGAGCACGATCGCCATGATGTACTGGACCATGCAGGCCACGGGCTCGGCCACCCTGCTCGGCATGCTGGGGCTGGTCGGCGCGCTCCCGGCCGTGCTCCTGGGCCCGGTGGCCGGGACGGTGGCCGACCGGCACTCGCGCCGGGGCATCATCGTGCTCTCGGACCTGGTGCGGGGGGTGGCCGTGCTGGCCGTGGCGGCGGCGCTCTTCCTGCGGCCCGACGCCACCTCCCTGGTCGTCGGGGTCCTGTTCTCCGTGGCCCTCCTGTCGGGCACCGTGGGCGCGGTCTTCCGCCCGGCCATCGGCGCCGCCATCCCCGACCTGGTCCCGCCCTCCCGCGTGGCCGCGGCCAACTCCCTCCGCCAGGTCTCGGCGCAGGGGTCCGGCTTCATCGGCCAGGCCGTGGGCGGCGTCCTGTTCGGCGTCCTCGGGGCGCCCCTCCTCTTCCTCGTCGACGGCGTGAGCTTCCTGGTCTCGGCGGGGAGCGAGGTGTTCATCCGCATCCCCCAGCGCCTCCCCGAGCGCACGCGCTCGTGGCGGGAGACGCTGGCCGTCTACCGGGCGGACACGATGGCGGGCCTCCGGTACGTGTGGGGCCGCCCGGGGATGCGCGCCTTCGTCCTCACCGCCTCCGGCTTCAACTTCCTGGTCGTCCCGGTCGTCGTCCTCCTCCCCTTCTACGTGTCCGGCCAGCTGGGCCGCCACGCGGACTGGTACGGCTTCCTGCTCTCCGCCCTGAGCGCCGGGGGCGTGGCCGGGCTGGTCGTGGCCGGGGCCGTCCGCCTGGAGGGCCGCCGCCGGAGCACCGTCCTCGGCGGCGCGCTGGTGGGCGCGGGGCTCCTCACCGCCGTGCTCGGGCTCGTCCGCGACCCCCTCCTGGCGCTGGCCGTCTGCTTCCTGATGGGCGTCGGGATGGGGATGGTGAACGTGTTCGTGGTCACGCTCCTCCAGCTGAGCACGCCCGGCGAGATGCGGGGGCGCGTCATGGGCCTGGCCCTGGCGCTGAGCCAGGCCGCCATGCCGCTCGGCATGGCCCTGGGCGGGATCGCCGGTGACCTCACCGGGAAGGACGTGGGCCTCATCTTCGGCGTGTGCGGCGGCGCCGCGGCCCTCCTCTCGCTCGGCGCCGCGACGCGGCCCGCGTTCCGGCGGTTCCTGGCGGGGGAGGAACGCTAGCGGCTCCGGAGCAGCGGTTTGCAAGCCCGCGAACCGCCCGTGTCCGGACGGATCCTCGCAGCCCGCAGCGGGCGATCAGGACGACTGGCGCGCCCTCCCACCCGGTGCCGGCCGACCCGGGCACGAGCCTCCACGGCCGCAAGGCCGCTCCCCCTTGATCTCGGTCCGGCCCCCGGGCGACCTTGCTGCATGCCCACCGACCGCCCGTCCCGCGTCAGCGAGCGCGACATCGAGATCCTCCGGCGGATGACCCCCGCGGAGAAGATCGCGGTGATGAACAGCCTGGTCCGCCAGGCCTACGCCCTGGCCGCCGCCGGCGTGCGCCTGCGCGACCCCGACCTCCCCGAAGACCAGGTGGAGGCGGAAGCGCGCGCTCTGGTCGCCGGTGACCGAGCCTGACCTCGTCGGGCTCTTCGTCGAGCCCCTCGAACGATCGGGCCTCGCCTACATGGTCACCGGCGGCGTGGCCTCGGTGGTATACGGAGACCCTCGCTTCACCCGTGACGTGGACGTGGTGGTGGAGGTCGATCCGGCCCAGGTCGAGGATCTCCTCGGCGTGTTCGCTGGCGGGTCCCTGTACGTGCCCTCCCGAGACGTGGTCGACCGCGAGGTCCGACGCGAGGAAGGCGGCCACTTCGACATCATCGACCCCGCCACCGGCCTCCGGGCCGACGTCTACCTGTCCGGACGCGATCCCCTCCACGCCTGGGCCCTGGAGAGACGGCGCCGGGTGGACCTGGGGGATCGGTCGATATGGCTCGCGCCCATCGAATACGTCCTGGTCCGGAAGCTCCAGTATTACCGCATGTCGGGTTCGGATCGGCACCTTCGCGACGCAGCCATGATCCTCAGGATCAGCGGGGATCAGGTGGAGGATGCCGCCCTCGAGGAGTGGACCCGCCGCCTGGGCGTCGAGGCGGAGCTCCAGGAGGCCCGACGGTTCCAGGTGGACTGATGTCCGCCGGGCGAGTCGTGAGAAAGGCTGCCGGCGGCCCGAGCCGGCGTCAGCCGGATGCCCCGTCCCCGGGCAGCGTTCCCAGGCTCAGTCCCGGCACGCGGCCGAAGTGCTCCCGGTTCCGGGTGAGGAGGAGCCCGGAGCGGGTCAGGCAGATCCCGGCGATCATGTAGTCCGCCATGCCGATCCCCTCTCCCTCCGACTCGAGCGTCCGCCGCACGTCGGCCGCCTTCTCGGCCGCCTCCTCGTCGAAGGGGAGGACGGTGAGCGCGGCCAGCAGCGTCTCGACCTTCCCGGCCGCCTCCCCGGACCGGACTCCGCTCCGGAGCTCGAAGGCGGACACGGAGGTGGTGGCGAGCGCCCCGGTCTGGAGCTCGAGGTCGAGCCGCCGCGCCGCGTCGGGACGCCCCCGGAGGGCATCGATCAGCACGTCGGAGTCGACGACGATCATCGCCAGCGGTCCCTGAGGCGCCGCACCGACGCGAGGAGCGCGTCCGCGTCCTCCTCCTCCAGGCTCCCGAGCACCGCGCGCGCCGCTTCGGCGCGCTCCCTCCGGCGCTCCTCCTCGGCCAGGTACCGCTCCAGCGCCTCCTCGACGATGCCCGAGAAGCCCCGCTCGCCCCGCCGGGCGGCCAGCTCGAGGAGCCTCGCCCTGATCTCGTCCGGGATCTCTACCGTGGTGCGCATGGAGCGAATCTGTGATGCATGCACGTGCATGTCAATCAGGCGAGGGAAGAGTGCGCGGAGCCCACGGACAGCTTGCGCGCGAGCGGCACCGGAGGCTCAACGGAGACATCCGGGCGAATCCAGCGTCGAACGGGTACGAGAAGTGCGGCGTGCGGAGACCACCCACGGAGAGGAGGAGAGCCATGATGCGGGACGGACTTCGCGGTCGAGACCGGTTCCATGCGCGGATCGGAGTCCTGCTCGTCGCGGTCGCGGCGCTCGCGGCCTGCCGCTCGACCACCCAGGTCGGAGACCTGCTGTCCGATCCCGGGCGCTACGATGGGCGCAAGGTCCGGGTGGAGGGCGAGGTGGGCGCCGCGGCCGGGCTCCTGGGTCGCGGGGCCTACCAGATCGACGACGGGACCGGCTCGCTCCCGGTGGTGAGCAAGGAGTACGGCGTGCCGGCCCAGGGGACGCACGTCACGGTGGAGGGGATCTTCCACGCCCTGTTCACGCTGGGGTCGAAGAGCCTGGCGGTCCTGGAGCAGACACGCAGCGCCAACCCCTGACGGACGGGGGCCGGCGGGCGGCCGGGACCCGGTCCGTGGCGGCGGCCATCCGACCGCCCGCTCAGTCGAAGAAGATCTGGAGCGCCTCTCTCGGGGCGGGCTTCGTGAACCGCGACACGACCAGGAAGAGGATGAGGCTGGTAGCGACCCCGACCTCGACGGCGTCGATCCCCAGCCGCCCGAAGGAAGCCTGCCCCGTGAACTCCCACACCAGGCAGGCCGCGAACCCGCCCAGCATAGCGGCGATCGCGCCAGCTGCGGTGCCCCGCCGCCAGTTGAGACCGACGACGACCGGAACGAAGAAGAACGAGGCTATGAACTTGGACTGCTCGACGACGATCGCCTGTACGTCGCCCAGCTTTTGGAGAGCGAACCACACGGGAAGGACCGACAGGACCACGATCGCGATTCGGTTCACGGTCAGGAGACGGCGCTCCGACGCGTCGGGCCGCACGAACTTGCCGTACAGGTCGTGCGCCACGCCGGCCCCGGTCACGAGGAGGATCGAGTTCACCGTGGACATGATGGCCGACAGCATGGCCACCAGGAGGAGAGACCCCACCACGGGCGGGAGGACCTCGAACGCCATGATCGCGGTGGCCTGGTCCTGGGAGGCCAGGTTGGGGAAGAGGACCCGGGTGAGGAGCCCCACGGCCAGGATGCAACCTCCAATCACGGCCTGAAAGCCGATGCAAACCAGGATGGCGCGCCGCACCGTCTTCTCGTCACGCATGGAGTAGAAGCGCGTCAGCTCGTAGGGAGCGGCGGCGATGGCCAGCCCGAAGGCGATCCCGAACGCGATCAGGTCCTTCGGCCCATAGAACCAGCCCGTCAGCCGCGCATCGAGCGAATGCAGGTAACGGAGGGGCCCGGCGAGGCCTCCGGCGTGGTAGGCCAGCAGGGGCACCGCCACCAGGAGAGCCCCGACCATGATGAGCGTCTGCAGGAACTCGATGTACGAGCTGCTCCGCACGCCCCCCATGAGGGTGTAGAGGGCTGTGCTCGCCACGATGAGGA